>OGJP01000008.1_pt1 | contig 310855 bp, 301 predicted proteins | sample 1572311 | NCBI WGS metagenome assembly OGJP01 (sample SAMEA2582093, study PRJEB24529) | metagenome | biome: Human gut stool | place: China | collected 2011
TAAAGGATCAGTGCGATCTGTTCTGGCTCGAAAATCTCAATCTTCGAGGCGGTTTTAAAAAGACAATTATGGATTATATCGCCGAAAAATATCCTGATCTTGTACCGCTTTACGATGAGATCTATAACAAGCATAACCGCAGCTACTTTGAAGCGCTTGAAGTAAAAGCTGCGGAAATGGCTAAGAAGTATGATTGTCCCTTTGTGGATAATGAAATGCCTTATGGCAGAGTCCCGCAGGGACATCCGGCGATCGTGGATTATTTCTATCATGAGGAAATCCGAGGGACAGAAAATACCGGAAAAAGAAATCGTTAAACAGAAATTTTGTAAGAACTTTGAACGAGGGAGACTCCTTGTCCGAAGGGCAAGAAGGTGCAGCCGAGAAGATTTAGAACAATTCCAGTTTGTCGAAACCTCAACATCAGGGTTTGGGGCAGTCACGCTATCCAAACCTCCAATTTTCCGCGCCAAGGGTGCAAAATCTTGGCCAGTATTGCCGTTGCGCCGCAGGGACTTTTGGGTTATACTGTTGACTTGTATCTTGTTTTGTATTTTCCTGTTCAGCCGAGCCAAAGGAGGCATCCTTACGAACTATCTGTTTCAATTTGCGCGCATTCTGGCGTTCTGTTTTCTGGGCGAGATCTGCCACGCAGTGCTCCCGCTCCCCATCCCGGCCAGCATCTACGGCCTGCTGCTGCTCTTGGCCGCGCTCCGCTTCGGCATCGTGAAGCTCGAGCAGGTCAAGGAAGTGGGCCTGTTCCTCACCGGCATCTTCCCGCTGCTGTTTGTGCCTGCCGCCGCAGGCGTCATGGAGCTGTGGGCTGAGATGGGCGAGATGCTGCTGCCCATCGTCATCGCCATCATCCCGGTGACTGTGCTGGTCCTTGTGAGTGCAGGCCGCACCACCCAGGCCCTCACCAGCCGCCGCGCTGCAAAAAAGGAGGCCGAACATGACTGATCTTTTACAGGGCTTCCTCTCTGGGTCCGCCGCGTGGGGCGTGCTGCTGACGCTGGCCGCTTTCGCGCTGGGTGCTCTCCTCAACAAAGCCACCGGCAAGGCCATCTTCAACCCGCTGCTGCTGGGCAGCATCTTCGTCATCATCCTGCTGAGTGTGCTGAACATCCCCTACGCCGACTACAAGGCCAGTGCCGCCCCGGTAAACTATCTGCTGCTGCCGGCCACCATCAGCCTCGCCATCCCGCTGTATGAAAAATGGGACCTGCTGAAGGAGAATGCCGCCGCCATCATCGCGGGCATCTCCGTGGGTACTCTGGTGAGCCTGGGCAGCGCTTTGGCTCTGACCCTCGCGCTGGACCTCACTCGGGAGCAGTACGCCACCCTCCTGCCGAAGTCCGTCACCACGGCCATCAGCATGGATGTCGCCGCTGAGCTGGGCGGCATCGCGGCCCTGACGGGTGCCATCGTCATCCTCACCGGCATCGCGGGCAACCTGCTGGCCGAGGTGGTCTGCAAGATCTTCCACATCACCGACCCCATCGCAAAGGGCGTCGGCATCGGCACCTCGGCCCATGCCGTAGGTACCAGCAAAGCTCTGCAGATGGGTGAGGTCGAAGGTGCCATGAGCGGCCTGTCCATCGCCGTGGCCGGCGTCCTCACCGCCGTGCTCTGCCCCTTCTTCGTCAGCTTCATTCAGTAAAGATAGACAAAAAATCGCCCTCTGTACCGGCACGATGCCAATACAGAGGGCGATATTTTTTGCTTTTTAAGGCCCGGCTTCTTCCCGCTCGGCTTTCTGGCGTTCTACCTCGGCGATGACCTCGGCGGCCTTTTCGTCGATGGCCACAGGCTCTGTCGCCGGGCGGGCCAGACAGTAACCCTGCAGCAGGTCCACGCCCATTTCCAGCACCTTGCGCAGCTCCGACAGCGTTTCCACGCCCTCAGCCAGCACATAGATGCCGCGGGGGCGGGCATAGTCGATGAGGGTCTTGAGGAACTGCTGTTTGTCGGCATCGGTATCAATGCCCCGGATGATGGCGATGTCCACCTTGACATACTTGGGCGCGACCGTCAGCAGGCTGTTGCCGTTGCTGTAGCCGCTGCCGTAGTCATCCAGCGCAAAGGCGCCGGGCGAACCGAGGAAATCCCGCTTCCGTTCCAGCTCCCGTTCGTTCATCTCTTCCTCCTCGGTGATCTCCACCACCAGCTTCGGAAGGGTGGCACTGTGGGCCTCGCAGTAGCTCGCCCAGTCCTCATCGCTCAGGCTGACGCTGGCTATGCTGTTGACGAAGATGAGAGCGTCAGCGTCCAGTTTACCGGCAGCTTTCAGCTCCTCGTAGCACTCACAGGCCCGGAAGAGAGTCAGCTTCTCAATATCATACATCCGGCCCATCTCGCTGGCCAGCTGCATTACCGTGAGCGGCGAACGCAGGGTGGGCAGCTGGGGCCGCATCAGGGCCTCATAGGCCACCACATGGCCGTCGTGAGCTGAGACGATGGGCTGGAAGTCGTAGTCCACCCGCCGCTCCCGGATGAGTTTTTCAAAGTCGCTGCGCTGCTCCATCGCATAGACACCGGCGCGGTAGCGCTCCATGTCGAACTCCCGTATCTCGCCCTTGGTGGAATGCTTGACTTCATACATTGCAAAGTCCGCATACTTCTTGAGGGTGTCGAGGTCCAGTGCGTCCTCCGGATACCATGCCACGCCGCCGGACATCCGGATGCACAGACCCTTGCCGTCCGGCAGAGCAGCACTGCTCTGGGCAAAGTTCTCTTCCAGCTTCTTGATGTCCGCCCGCAGGGCCTCCCGCGTCTCATAGCCGTAGAACAGCAGCAGGAACTCGTCGCCGGAAAGGCGGGCCACCACAGTGCCGCCGGGCGAGTTCTGCCGTAAGCTGTGGGCCGTCTGCCGCAGATAAATGTCACCCCAGTCGTGGCCATAAGTGTCATTGATGGTCTTGAGGTTGTCGAGGTCGGTCATCATCAGGGCCGCGTGACGGAGAGTATCAGGCTTCTCGAACAGCTCCCCGCAGACCCGGAAGAAGGCCTGACGGCTGTACAGTCCGGTCAGTGCGTCATAATCGCGCTCGTGCTCAATGCGGTTGCGCTCGGCCACCGCCGCCTTGTAGTTGTCGGTGCTCAGGGTCACGATGGATTCCGCCAGCTGGTCCAGCTCCCGGATGCCGGTACGGGAAAATTCCGGCACAGCCTTGCGCTGTTCCTGTGCGTCCACCAGCTCTTTCGAGAGCTGGGCAACGGGCTGTGCCAGACCAAAGCTGACGAGGAAGGCGCAGGCCAGACCGATGCCCATTGTCAGCAGTACGGCAAGGCCCATCAGCTTCGTCATCGACTGGGAGAAGCTGAACAGATCGTTCTTGCCCACCACGCCGACGAGCAGCCACCGCTCACCCGAGAAGGGGGCGTTGCGGCTGTACAGGCTGATCTGCCGGATGCTGGCGATCTGCTGCCTACCGTCCATCATGTAATACCAGTAGTTGTTGCTGCGCCGGAGAGTCAGTTCCCATTTCGCATTCCGCAGCGGTACGCTCTGCTCACCGGTGTTGGAGGTGACATGAAGATCCAGCACCTCGCCCTTCAGGTCGGAGGTGGTGGAGGCCAGCAGATAGCTGCCGTGATGGTCGTTCTGCAGCTCGTTCCACGGGAGTTTGGTGTCCATGTAGCTTTCCAGAAGCTCGACGCCCAGAACGCCGTAGACTGTGCCGTCGTCCAGGATAAGGGGCTGCGCGTAGGCGATGGCCTCGCGGTCGTCACCCAGCAGCTTATATGGCAGAATCGTCCAGCGGCCATAGTTCGCCGCCCCCATACGCTCGACGTCTTCGTAGGCTGTCTGGAAGGGACGGACATAAAACACATCCTGCTCTCCGTCCAGATACTGCAGCGCAGGCGACCACGCCTTGTCCGTAGCGATGTCAAAGGTCTGCACCAGCTCCGACGGAGCGCACTCAAGCAAAATATCCGAGTTTACCACAGAGGGGGCTGCATCCGGGTCGAGGTCGCGCAGGTAAACGCAGGGCAGGCGGTCTCCGGAGGTGCGGCCCGTGAAGTCGTGGGTGTTCAGGATGAGGAAGATGCCCGTAATGCGCTTGGAGCGCAGCGTCTCAAGCATTCTGGGGGCTGCAGCCAGCAGCAGCGGCAGACTGTCGCTGCTGCTGGAATCCAGCGTCTTGAGGGAAAGCGTCTCGTCGTCCAGCATCTGCTGGGCGGTCTCATTGATGTAGGTCGAAAGATCCGTCAGCTCCTGTGCCTGCTGGAGCTGGTCCTGAATGTAGCCTGCACGGTTCTCCACCTGCTTGTCCAGGATGTCCACCGCGTTCTCATCCAGTTGGAGCGTAACGCCGCTGATTGCAGTGGCCGAAGCCATCAGCATGACCACGATGGCCAGCATGACCATCAGCGCCGAGAAGATGGTAACGAAAATAGTATGCTCTCTTCCCTTTGCTTCATCCCGCATCAGCAGTTTCATGCTTTTCCCCTCCTTCCGCTCATTTTTGTAAGACGCCTCAGCCTTCGTACTGACTCAGTGCGTCACAGAGGCTCTGGTACCATGCCTCAAAATACTCATCAGTCAGGAATTCCGCCTCGGCCTCTTCCGCACTCTCGCCTGCTGCGAGACGCTCTTCCACCGTGGCGCGGTCTGCCGCGGCAAGGTCGATCATGCTGTAGCTCAGCTTGCTGCGGGCGTTGGTGCCGCCCTCAAACGCTTTGGTCGTGTACATTTCATTGGTATTCACAGCCTCCACGGCCTCCGTCAGGACATTTTCCATGTTGCCGGTCAGGGCGAGGCCGCTGCTGTAGATAGCATCCATATCGTTGGCGGCATGGGTCACGGGCAGATAGCCGGAACCCACTGCAAATGCGATGTTGTTTTCCGGTTGGGTGAACCACTTGAGGAAAACCACGCTGGCTTCCACCTCGGCATCGGTGGTCTTTGCCACGGCCATACCGGCACCCTGCTGGACAGCGACTTTTTTGCCGCCTTCAAAGTGCGGCTTGGGCAGGACTTTCAGCTCGATGGCGTGGCTCTCGGTGTCGCTCAGCATCACCTGCGTCGGGAAGTAGGTCGCGCTGGAGTTGGAGCCGATATAGGCCAGAATGCTGCCGATCTTAATATCGTCGCTGCGGAAGCGGCCGCTGGCGGCGGCCCAGCCCTTGATATAGGGAACATAGTAGTTATCCCACAGCTTGCGGGCCGCGTCCTCGCTCAGGCCCATGGTCATCTTGCCGTCCTTGACGTCAAAAATGGTATCGCCCAGCTCTTTTGCGCCGATGAGCATGTAGTTTGCCACCGCGTCGCGTCCGAACAGGGCTTTGCCGTCGTTGGGCGTATCGGTCTGGGCATCCGTCCAGTTGTAGTAGGCTTCGGCGGTCTTGACCAGACCCTCCACCGTCTCAAGGTCGGAATACTGTGCGCCGGTGGCGGCAGCGAAGGGCTTCCAGTCGGTATCGTTCAGGAACAGAAGCTCCGTGGACTTTGCCACCGGGAAGATCTTGATGCTGCCGCTGTCGTCGAAGTCGCCCTCGGTCAGGTAGCTGTCCACATAGGCGGCGCGCTCTTCGTCGGTGAAATAGGGAGCAAGGTCAGCCAGCTCGCCCATCTGGTCCATGGCATAGGCGGTGTCTGCATAGGCCATAAAGATGTTGGGCATGGCAGAAGCGCCCACCTTGCCCTGTGCCGCAGCCATCACCTGCGCCTCGAGGTCGTTGACGCTGCCCTGGCTGTAACTCTCCACGGTGATGTTCTTTTCCTTGCCGACGGTGTCGTTGAAGGTATCCACCAGCTTATTGAAGCTTTCCAGCTGGTCGCCGTTGTAATATGTCCAGACGCTCAGATCTACCGGCTCAGTGTTACCCTGTGCGGTGCTCTGAGCACCCCCGCAGCCCACGAGGCACAACACCAGAGCTGCAGCCGCCGCAAACGCGGCCAGACGGCGCATTCCGATTCGTTTCATCATGAACTTTCTCCCCATTATGAAGACTTATTGATTCCCAAAGATACTTTTATCATACCACCATGCGGTCAGAGATGTAAACATTTTCTGTCAGAATCAGCAATATCACAACAACTCTTTTCGGATTTTGTCGATTTTTACGTTTCCCCTTTCCCACAAAAAAGCAGGGCAGGCCCGCGCCGCCCAAAGCTTCCGGCTTTTGGCAGAGCGCAGGTCTGCCCTGCATCGGATATTCAGCTTACAGTTTGCTCAGCTGGGGACCCTGAGCGGTATCCTTCACGGCCCAGCCCATCTCGGTGAGCTGTGCGCGGATGGCGTCGGCGGCAGCCCAGTCCTTGGCCTTCTTGGCGGCGGCACGCTTCTCCACCAGTTCGGTCACCTCGGCGGGAACTTCGTCCTTCTTGCGGTTGTACATCAGGCCCAGCACGCCGGTGATCTCGTCGAAGGCGGCAGCGCCGGCTTCGAGAGCAGCCTTACTGGAAGCGGCGGACAGGGTGTTGATGTCCTTCACGAGGTCGAAGACAGCAGCCAGGGCGTCGGGGGTGTTCAGGTCGTCGTCCATGGCAGTGCAGAATTTCTTCTTTGCTTCCTCGGCCTTCTCCTTCAGCGTCTCGTCGGTGCCGAACTCGGTCTTGCTCAGGGCAAAGTCGAGGTTCTCGCGGCAGGTGTAGAGACGCTCGAGGCTGTTCCTGCAGCTCTCGATGAGGTCCACGGTGTAGTTCAGCGGCATCCGGTAGCCGGCGGTCAGCATGAAGTAGCGGATGGGCTCGTAGCCGTAGAGGTTGGCCACGTCGCGGACGGTGAAGAAGTTGTGCAGGCTCTTGGACATCTTCTGATTATCCACGTTGATGAAGCCGTTGTGCATCCAGTAGCGGGCGAACTCGCAGCCGTTGGCGCACTCGCTCTGGGCGATCTCGTTCTCATGGTGGGGGAAGATGAGGTCCTGACCGCCGCAGTGGAGGTCGATGGTCTTGCCCAGATGGGTGCGGCTCATGGCGCTGCACTCGATGTGCCAGCCCGGACGGCCCATGCCGTAGGGGCTCTCCCATGCGGGCTCGCCGGGCTTTGCAGCCTTCCAGACGGCGAAGTCGGCGGGGTCTTCCTTCAGGTCGTCCTCCATCTGGCTGCGCAGCTCGCGGTTGCCGCTCTCGAGGTCGTCCAGCTTGAGGTGGCTCAGCTTGCCGTACTCGGGGTCGCTCTTGACGCGGAAGTAGACGTCGCCGTTCTTGGCGACATAGGCGTGGCCGCTCTCGATGAGGTCTTTCACGATGTCGAGGATCTGCTGGATATGCTCGGTAGCGCGGGGCTGGACGGTGGGCTTTTTGCAGTTCAGACCGGCGGCATCCTTGAGGTACTCGGCCTCGAAGCGCTGGGCGACTTCCTTCATGGAAGTACCCTCTTCCTGGCCCTTCTTGATGAGCTTATCATCGATGTCGGTGATGTTGGAGACATAGATGACCTTGTTGCCGCGGTACTCAAGGTAACGGCGCAGGGTGTCGAAGACGATAAGCGGGCGGGCGTTGCCGATGTGGATATAGTTGTAGACGGTGGGGCCGCAGACGTAGATGCGGTACTCGCCCGGCACCTGCGGCACGAACTCTTCCTTCTGGCGGGTCAGGGTGTTGAAGATCTGCATAGTTGAATACTCCTTTTTGTGGGACAGACCGAAGCCGTGATCATAAACCTCTCAGTCTCGCTTTCGCTCGACAGCTCCCCTGTCGAGGGGAGCCCTTGGCAAAGAGGGCCAGCTCCTGCGAGCCTGCCCGAAAAAGCAAAAGCCTCCCATGCCATGCCAAAAGCACAGCATCGAAGGCGGTCTTTTCTCAAAATCGCGGTTCCACTCCGGTTTGTCGCTCAAAGCCGATAACGGCGGCCATCCGCGCTGCGATACTCAGCTTCCCGCAGCGTGCTGCCCAGGCGCACTTCACGCGGCGGTCTGCAAACAGGCTTCCAGCCAACGGCCCGTTCTCTCTGCCCAGACGATGCAGCGCTACTCTGCCCGGATAAACGCATTTATCCTTTTACAAACTTATTATAATAGCCGCCGGGGCGTAAGTCAAGCGTTTGACTCCTCTGCCCGGCTTGTGCTACACTGGGCAAAAATGCAGCCCGGAGGTTTTATCATGCAGCTTATCACCGAACGTCTTTTTCTCATCCCCCTGCAGCCCGATGGGATGCGCACCCTTCTGGCCCGCACCACCGACCCGGAGCTCATCCAGCCCTACACCGATATGCTGGACCTTTCCCTCGCCCACCCCGAGCAGTGGGTCTGGTACACCGCATGGGGGCTTTACCAGAACGATTCCGGCGACTGGGTAGGCGACCTCTGCTTCAAGGGCCTGCCTGAAAACGGCCAGCCGGAAATTGGCTACGGCCTTCTGCCGGAATATGAACATCAGGGCTACGCCACCGAGGCTGTCCGCGCCGCCTGCCGCTGGGCCTTCGAACAGCCCGGCGTCACCGCCGTCGAGGCCGAGACTGACCCCGATCATGCTGCCTCGCAGGCGGTGCTGCACCGGGTGGGCTTTGTTCCGACCGGGACTGTGGGCGCGGAAGGGCCGAGGTTTATTCTGCGCCAAAAGCCTTGACTCCATCGCCAAATCAGCGCTTTCCCCTTTACATCTCCCTCAACTTGTGCCATAATTTATTCTAATATAGCAGTTTGCGTTTTCAATGGTCTGGCAACATCCGCAAACTGCATATCGCAAATATGCTGTTACCCATAGGCATATCTGTGGAACTTGCGATTAAGGGAAGCTGTCCTCGGCGCGGCGATTCGGCGGCGCGGGGCAGCAAGAGAGGGGTAATCTGCTATGAGCAAGATCATCATTCCGGCAAACTACACGCCCGCGCTGAACCTGTACGACACTCAGCGCGCCATCGGCACCGTGAAGCGGCTGTTCGCCGACACCCTGTGCGCCACGCTGAATCTCTACCGCGTGTCGGCACCGCTCTTCGTCGAGGCTTCTACCGGCCTGAACGACGATTTGAACGGCGTCGAGCGGAAGGTCACCTTCGACACCAAGGACAGCGGCATCGAGGTGCAGGTCGTCCAGTCGCTGGCCAAGTGGAAGCGCAAAGCTCTGAAGGACTACGGCTTCCGCGTGGGCAAGGGCCTCTACTGCGACATGAACGCCATCCGCCGCGACGAGGACATGGACAACCTCCACTCTATCTATGTGGACCAGTGGGACTGGGAGAAGGTCATCCGTGAGGAAGACCGGAACGAGACGTATCTGAAGAACGTCGTGCGCTCCATCGTGTCGGCGGTCTGCGCCACCGAGATGAACCTGCACGCCATGTTCCCCCAGCTGCAGGATCTGCCGCTCCACACCCCCAACGTCACCTTCATCACCACCCAGGAGCTGGAGGATAAGTACCCCGACCTGACCCCGAAGGAGCGGGAGAATGCCATCGTCAAGGAGAATGGCACCACCTTCCTGATGAAGATCGGCGCTCCCCTCAAGAGCGGCAAGCCCCACGATGGCCGCGCCCCCGACTACGACGACTGGGATCTGAACGGCGACCTGCTGTTCTGGAACGAGCCGCTGCAGTGCAGCTACGAGCTGAGCAGCATGGGCATCCGCGTCAGCCCCGAGAGCATGGACCGCCAGCTCACCGCCGCCGGCTGCGACGACCGCCGCGAGCTGCCCTTCCACAAGGCTGTGCTGAACGGCGAGCTGCCCTACACCATCGGCGGCGGCATCGGCCAGAGCCGTCTGTGCATGCTGCTGCTGGGCAGCGCCCACATCGGTGAGGTGCAGGCAAGCGTCTGGGACAACGCCACCCGCGAAGCCTGCAAGAAGGCAGGCATCCCGCTGCTGTAAGACTGTATACAAAAAGGACTGATGCATCCGCAACAGTCCTTTTTCTTATGTCCTGAATTCCAGACCCACCTTGCTTTTTCTCCCGTTTCCGCCCAGCCACCAGAGCAGGAAGGCGTACAGCAGGTTCGTGACGAGGATGATGGTAAACCACATCAGTGTCTCCTGAATGGTCTGGTCGTATACCCGCATAAAGGGGTAGGGGCCGTCGATGGCTCCTGTAATATTGCCGTGCAAATCATACAGACCGTATAGGATCGTCGGTACCAGCGCCCACCAGACCTGCCGCAACGGCAGGCGGGGCAGACGCTCGAAGAGCACCAGCGACAGAATCGCCAGCACCGGGTTGAGGAAATGGTGGTAGAGCATCGAGCCCGTGAAAAGCATGATGTACCAGCCGTTGCCGTCCTCGTACATGGGGGCCAGAATGATGACCACCGTTAAAAAGGTCATGGCGAGGCAGCTGGTGGAGATGAACTTGAGCCGCTTGAGCCAGAGGGGCAGCTCCCGCCCGGTGAAGATGCAGCCCAGCTGCCACAGACCCACCAGCAGGCAGACCGCACCGTTGAAGATGTTGGACAGCTCGGTGTACATCGTAAACATGATGGTCCCGCCCATGGCCCAGCTCATGGGGACGGCGATGGTCTCGAAGTACACGATAAGGAAGTTCATTGCCGCCGAGGCCAGCTTCCGCAGGACAGTCAGGATGTTTTTCAGCACCGTTTCACTCTCCCATCTGTAATTTTTTGTTGGAATATCAAAGAAACGAGCGTTTTTTTCCGCTCGTTTCTTTTTTACACCCGGACGGGCGCTTATTTTGCCGTATTGATGAAGCTGCGGTTATCCCACAGGTACTTGATGCCGGAGATGGCGGTGACAGCGGCCACGACCCAGCACAGCACAGAGGCGATGTCTGCACACTGCTGGCCCAGCACATTGCCGGTCAGGGAGACCGTAAAGTAGTAGAAGATGATGGTCAGCATCTGGAGTACGGTCTTCACCTTGCCCCACATGTTGGCGGCGATGACCTTGCCGTCCTTTGCACCAGCGGCCACCATGCGGAGGCCGGAGACGGCGAACTCGCGGGCCAGAATGATGCAGAGCACCACAGGGCTGCACACGCCGTCCCGCATCATGTAGATGAAGGCTACCGTCGTCAGCAGCTTGTCGGCCAGCGGGTCGGCGAACTTACCGAAGTCGGTGACCATGTTCCACTTGCGGGCCAGATGGCCGTCGAGAAAGTCGGTGAAGCTGGCCACGGCGAAGATGAGGCCGGCAATGAGGTAGTACCGCGGGTTATAGCTCGGCGTGATATACTGGCCGAGCGAGACAAAGATCATGAACACCGGCACCAGCAGGATGCGGGTCAGAGTGAGTTTATTAGGCAGATTCATACAAAATTATCCTCCAATCTGTTATTTTGCAACAGTACCATACAAATCGTAAAGGTCGCTGTCGTCCACCAGCACATCATAGAACTCGCCGGGATAGAGCGGCTCTTCGCTGGACACGCAGACGTTGCCGTCCACTTCGGGGGCATCGGCAGCGGTGCGGCAGAGGTAGAGGCCGCTCTCGTCGTCCACGCCGTCGCAGAGGACGCGGACAGTCTGGCCCACTTTTGCGGCCTGCTTCTGGGCCATGATGCCGGTCTGGATCTGCATCACCAGCTCAGCGCGCTTGTCCTTGACTTCCTGCTCGATCTGGCCATCCATCTTGGCGGCGACGGTGTTCTCCTCGGCGGAGTAGGCAAAGCAGCCCAGACGGTCGAACTGCACTTCCTTCACGAAGTTGCACAGGTCCTCGAACTGCTCTTCCGTCTCACCCGGGAAGCCCGCGATGAGGGTAGTGCGGAGGGTGATGTTCGGGATCTCACGGCGCAGCTTGCCGATGACGTCCAGCAGCTCGGCGCGGTTGGAGCGGCGGTTCATGTTTTTCAGGATCGTGTCGTTGCAGTGCTGGATGGGCAGATCCAGATAAGGCAGGACCTTCTCGTTCCGCTTCATGGCGGCGATGAAGTCGTCGGTGATGCGCTCCGGGTAAGCGTACATGATGCGGATCCACTCGAGGCCTGGGATCTTGTTCAGCTTGTCCAGCAGCTCGCAGATGCTGCCCGGCTTGCCCCAGTCCTCACCGTAGGCGGTAGGGTCCTGGGCCACGATGATGAGTTCCTTGACGCCCTCACCGGCCAGCCAGCGGGCCTCGGCCACACAGTCAGCCATCTCGCGGCTGCACAGCGGGCCGCGGATGCCGGGGATCGCGCAGTAGTGGCAGCGGTTGTTGCAGCCCTCGGCGATTTTTAAGTACGCATAGTGGGCAGGCGTACCGATGACGCGCTTGCCGCCCAGAGGAAAGTCCTTCTTGAGGCCGTAGCTCTCCAGATGTTCTTCACCGTTGAACAGACGGGCCACGATGGAGTCGATGGCCTTGTTGGAGGCACAGCCGACTACGGCGTCCACCTCGGGGATTTCTTCTTCGATCTGGCTGCGATAGCGCTCGGCCAGACAGCCGGTGACGACCACCTTCAGGTTGGGATTCGCCTGCTTGTAGGAGCAGGCCTCAAGGATGTTCTCGATGGCCTCGGTCTTGGCGCTTTCGATGAATCCGCAGGTGTTGACGAGGATGACGTCCGCATCTGCGAGGTCAGCCACCGTCTCGTGACCCGCCGACAGCAGGATGTGGACCATCACGTCCAAATCGACCTGATTCTTCGGGCAGCCAAGGGAAATACACGCAATTTTCATATGGGGTAATACTCTCTTTCTCTCTTGAGGGTCAATTTTTTTCTTCTACTCTTTTTATTGCTTCTTTAATAACCGGATATGCAAACCCCCGCCGGGCCAGCGCAGCAACCACAAGGTCTTTCCGCCCTGCGGCCAGCTTGCTGCGGTACCGCCCTTCCACGAGGGCGGCAGCGGCTTCCAGCTCCGGGTCTCCGCCCGCTTCGTCCGGGGCGTAGGCCTCTTCCAGCGCAGCAGAGACCTGCTGCGCGTCCAGTCCCTTCTGCCGCAGATCCTGCGCGGCAGCGCGGCGGCTCTTGCGGGCGGCCAGCAGGCCGTGCGCCCGGGTCCGGGCGTAGCGCTCGTCGTCCACATACTGCCGCTCCACCATCTCCGCCACCACAGCGGCGGCGGTGGGCTGGGTAAACTTCCGCCCCAAGCGCTCATAGAGCTGCCCGGAGGAAAGCTCCTGCCCGGCCAGAAGCTCCATGGCCCGGGCGCGGGCCTTGGCGGCGTCGGTGGACTTTTCTTCTTCAGCCAGCGGACGGCCTCTTCTCGAAAAGGACATTTAGTCCTCCACCATGATGTCCAGCTCGCTCTCGCTGCTGCGGGCCGGGGCCTTGACGACAGGCTCCTTGGAGGCAGAAGCGGTCTCGCCGCCCTCTTCCTTCTCTGCCGCAGCGGCAGCAGCTTTGCCCGCCGGGCGGCGGGTGGCGTAGAGCTTGTCCGCGTTGGCGCGGATCTGGCCTTCGATGTCGTTGGCGATCTCGGGGTTGTCCTTGAGGAACTGCTTGGCGTTGTCACGGCCCTGACCCAGACGGATGTCTCCGTAGTTGAACCATGCGCCGCTCTTCTGGACGATGCCCAGCTTGACACCCACGTCGATGAGCTCGCTCATCTTGGAGATGCCCTCACCGAACATGATGTCAAATTCAGCTTCACGGAACGGAGGAGCCACCTTGTTCTTGACGATCTTGGCGCGGGTGTGGTTGCCGATGAACTGGCCGGAAGAGTCCTTCAGGCCCTCGACGCGGCGGATGTCGATGCGGACAGAAGAATAATACTTCAGGGCGCGGCCGCCGGTGGTAACTTCGGGGTTGCCGTAGACGATGCCCACCTTCTCGCGCAGCTGGTTGATGAAGACACAGACCGTGTTGGTCTTGCCGATGACGCTGGTCAGCTTGCGCATAGCCTGACTCATCAGACGGGCCTGCAGGCCGACGTGGCTGTCACCCATCTCGCCCTCGATTTCGGCACGAGGCACCATAGCAGCGACGGAGTCCACGACGATGGCGTCGATGGCACCGGAGCGCACCAGCGCCTCGCAGATCTCCATGGCCTGCTCGCCGGTATCCGGCTGGCTGACCAGCAGCTCGTCGATGTTCACGCCCAGTGCGGAGGCATAGGCCGGGTCGAGGGCGTGCTCGACGTCGATGAAGGCCACCTCGCCGCCCTTTTTCTGCGCCTCGGCGAGAATGTGGAGGGCCAGCGTGGTCTTACCGCTGGATTCCGGTCCGAACACCTCGATGATACGTCCGCGCGGCACACCGCCCACGCCCAGCGCCAAGTCGAGGCCGAGGCTGCCGGTAGAGATGGCGTCCACCTGCATGGCGGTGTTATCGCCCAGCTTCATGATGGCGCCCTTGCCGAACTGCTTTTCGATTTGGGCCAGCGCAGTTGCCAGCGCATCCTTCTTTGCGCCCGGCTCCGTCTTCTGGGTGGCGGGGGCGACGTTGTTGTTCTGATTCTTTGCCATAGCGTGCTGCTCCTTTATCACATGGCCTGCGGGGTGCAGGCGGTGCTGTACAGATTCTTTCCTCTATAGTATATCACAGATTTCAAATATTACAACAGATAGTTGTAGATATTTTCACTTTTTCTCACGCTTATTTGGGTCTCCGGGCCGTCACGCAGCGGTCATTGCCGCCGAAGTCCTTCCGGCAGGCAATGTCTGCCCAGCCGTTTGCTTCCAGCAGGGCGGTCACGGCCTCCCGCTGCTGCCAGCCGATCTCCAGCGCCAGCGCACCGCCGGGGCGCAGAGCTTTCTGGTAGTGTTCCGCGATGGCCTTATAAAATACGAGGCCGTCTTCCCCGGCTTCCAGTGCCATGGCCGGCTCTTTGGCCACTTCAGGCTGCAATTCGCCCATCTCCTGCGCTGTCAGGTAGGGCGGGTTCGAGACGATGAGGTCGAGCTGCCCCTCCGGCAGGCTCTCCCAGTAGGTGAAGAGGTCACCCTCCACCGGCTCTGCGGCGCGGGTAGGCTTCATGCCCCAGTCGAAAGCCGGCTCTTCAAAAGGCGAGGCATCCAGCACGTTTTCGGTGCTGCCGCCCCGTCCTTTCAGGGCCAGACGGGTATTTTTCTCGAGATAGACGTAGGCTTCCGGGCTCTTTTCCACGCAGACGACCTGCGCCGCCGGGCAGAGCCGCTTGACGCCAAGGCCCAGACAGCCGGTACCGGCGCAGAGGTCCAGCGCCCGGGGCGCTTCCACGCCCGCCAGCATCTCGGCAGCCGTCTCAGCCACCACCTCGGTATCAGCACGGGGACAGAGCACGCCCGGCCCCACGGCCAGTTCAAAGTCGAGGAAAGGCCAGCTGCCGCAGAGGTATTGCAGCGGCTCCCGGGCCGCACGGCGAACGGTAAGTTCTTCGAGCTTTGCCGCTTCGGCGGCGTCCAATGGACGGTCAGAAAGGCGGACGTCCCGGCCTGTCGCCAGCCGGAACAGCTCCCGGGCGTCGAAATCTGCGTCCGGACAGCCCGCCGCCGTCAGCCGCGCTTCCACCTCTTTGACCGCTGCCCGGGGCAGCATCGCTTCGCTCACCATTTGCCGTCCTCCGGGTCTTCGGGCAGCACCGGCGTTACGGCGGCGATGGCCACCTCAATCATGCTGTCGTCGGGTTCAAAGACCGTCAGCCTCTGCACCCAGAGGCCGGGCTGACGGATGATGCGGGTGGCGATGTTGTCCGAGCGGCCGCACCACTTGAGCAGCTCATAGCTGATGCCCATGACCACCGGCAGGAGCAGCAGCTTGAACAGGACACGGAGGCTGGTGCTGCTCCACGGCAGCACGCTGTAGAGAAAAACGCTGACGATGACCACCAGAATGAGGAAGCTGGTGCCGCAGCGGGGGTGGAAACGGGTGTACTTGCGGACATTCTCCACGGTCAGCTCGTCGCCGGCCTCGTAGCAGGCGATGGTCTTGTGCTCTGCGCCGTGGTACTCGAAAACGCGGTGGATCTCCTTCATTTTGGAGATGGCCACCATGTAGCTGAGGAAAATGGCAACTTTCAGCACCGCCTCGAGAATGACTCTCGGCCAGCGGGTCAGGATGACCACCTTGCCGAGGCCGCCCACCAGCACCGTCGGCAGAACGGTGAACAGCAGGATAGCGAACAGGCCGCCCACGAGGGCCGCACCGGCCATCAGGATGTCCTCGGCCTTCTTGCCCAGATGGTCGCCCACCCATTTTTCAAAGGCAGACTCTTCCTCTTCGGCGTCGTACTCGTCGCCCATGCTCACCTGTGCAGAGTACATCATGTAGCGGTAGCCGGTGATGAGGCTCTCTATCATCGAGATGGCTCCCCGCACGAGAGGGATCTTGGCCCAGATGCCGTGTTTCGGGGTGTCTTCTATCTTCGTTTCGATGGTGCCGTCGGGCTTGCGCACAGCGCAGCAGATGTGCTCCGGGCCGCGCATCATGATGCCTTCCATCAGGGCCTGACCGCCCACACTGGTCTTGAAGCATTCCTTCTTGGGTTCGTGATTCATAAAATGGATTTCTCCTGTCAGTTTTTGACCTTTATTCTATCATATAAATATGACAAAATCTTATTTTTTGTAGAGCGGCAGCCCCAGTGTCACCACCGTACCCCGGCCCAGAGTGCTCTTGATGTCCATCGTGCCGTCGAGGGCGGTCATGATGGAGTCCACCAGCGCCAGACCGATGCCGCTGCCGCGCACCGAGTTGCTGCCCTTGTAGAACTTGGTCTTGACGTTCTCGAGGTCTTCGGGCGGGATGCCGCGGCCCTGGTCGATAAATTCAATAAAGGCTTTGTACTCGCCCTCCCAGAGCTTGACTGTGATGCGCCCGCCGGGGGCGGAATACTTGATGGCGTTGTCCAGGATGTTGATGAACACCTGCCGCAGACGGTCGGGGTCGGCGTAGACCGGGATCATCTCCTCCGGCTCATTGTACACCAGCACAAGCCCCTCCCGCTGGATGCGGGCCTCGCAGAAAAGCACCGCATCGGTCAGCTCGGCCACAAGGTCGAGGGGGCGGCAGGTCATCTTGAGGCGGCCATTCTGCAGACGGCTGAAATCCAGCAGCTCCTCCACCATGTTGTAGAGGCGGGCCGTCTCGTTGTTGATAATCTCGAGGCCCTTGCGGTAGTTCTCGTCGGAGGGGTCGTCCAGTGTGCGCAGCGTCTCCACCCAGCCCCGGATGGAGGTGAGCGGGGTGCGCAGCTCGTGGGAAACGGAGCTGATGAACTCGTTTTTCATCTTTTCCGTCTCTTCGAGGCCCTCGGCCATTCGGTTGATGGTGCCGCGCAGGCGGTCCACCTCATCCCGCTCGTCGCCGGTGACGGGCAGACGGACGTCCAGCTCACCCCGGGCGATGCCGGCGGCGGTGCGCTCCACCTGTCCCAGCGGCACCACGATGCTCCGCACGAAGTACAGGCCCGACATGATGGTAAAGGCCAGCACCGCCGCACCCATGATGAGGGCCACCACCACGGTGCGTTTGAGCTGTTCTTCCACCAGTGTCAGACTGGTGACAAGACGCATGGCAGCCACATCTTCGGCTGCATAGGGTACGAGACAGCAGGCCGCCATGACCATCTCTCCGCTCTGGGTGCGGTAGATGGCGATGCCCTGCCCGTCCACGGCGTCCTGCGCCTGCTCAAAGTCGGTGCGGGTGACGATGCCCTCGGCATCGGTGCCGCTGGACGAGGCGATAACGCCGCCGTAGCTGTCCAGCAGCATAAATTCGTATTTGTCCTTATCGGAGAACTGCTCCACCATCCGACGCAGAGCCACACTGCGGCTGGCGGCGGTCTTCTGGCTCGTTTCGCCGGTGTACATTTTGAGCTGACCGGTGATGGACGAAAAGCGGCGGTACATGGTCTGCTGGACGCCGTTGTAGTAGCTGCGGGTGGCGCTGTAGAGGAACATGACCTCCACCAGCAGCACCAGCAGTACCGTAATGAGCAGACTGCCCCGCAGCCATCGCCGGGTGATACCGCTTCGCATGTCACTCCTCCCACCGATAACCATATCCCCACACGGTGAGGATATGTGCCGGATGGCTGGGCTCATCCTCCACCTTCATCCGCAGACGGCGGATGTTCACGTCCACGATCTTGACATCGCCGAAGTAGTTTTCACCCCAGACACCTTTGAGGATGCGCTCGCGCACCAGCGCCACACCGGGGTTGCGGAAGAACAGCTCCATGATCTGGAACTCCACCTGAGTCAGCTCGATGGGCTTGCCCGCCTTGAGCAGGACGCGGCGGTTCTCGTCCAGCACGAAGCTGCCGCTCACCAGTGAGGCCGGAGCCTGCTCCCCTGCCTCGGTGCCGGCCGAACGGCCCACGCGGCGGCAGAGCGCCTCCACACGGGCCAGCAGCTCACTGACGCTGAAGGGCTTGGTCATATAGTCGTCGGCACCGATGGACAGGCCGCGGATCTTATCCTGCTCCTGCCCCTTGGCACTCAGGATGATGATGCCGATCTTCTGGTCGGTGCGGCGGATGGTCTCGCAGAGCGAGAAGCCATTCATGCCCGGCAGCATCACGTCCAGAATGGCCGCGTCACAGCCCGGCCGCTGCTCCAGAAGAGGCAGGGCCGCTTCGGCGCTGTCTGCCTCCACAGCCTCCATCCCGGCCAGACGCAGGTTCAGCGCTATCATCTCGCGAATGCTGGCCTCATCTTCCACTACCAGAACCTTGACCATTTATCGTTCCTCCGTTTCTATCCGGTTTGCCTTATGCGCAAGGCCCGGTATGTTACGAAAAATCATTTTCATTCAGTCCGCTCAGACTCACCCTGCCTGCCAATGGCTCTCCCCTTGGGAGCAACGGCGACGACCGCCGCCAGTGGCGGAAACAGGGAGGAACTGTTGGGGCAGCGGCCAGCAGGATGCGAGCGAGAGCGAAGCAGATGCTGGGAGCCGCAACCCGACCTTGGCGCGAAGCGCCTGAGAGGGCTAATTCAGCCGGTACAGCGACCGGGAGAGCCGGTAATCCGGGTCCTCTATGGTCACATCCGGGCCGAGCTTTGCCTGCATCTGGCGGGACGCCACCACACCAAGGCGGGTCCATCCCACAGCGTTCTCGCTGGACGAAGCCAGCCGCAGGGTAAGCACCAGCTTGTCCTCGTCTACCGTCCGCAGCTCCACAGCGTCTTCCTCGTCCGTGCTGTCCGTCAGCATCAGGTTGCCCTCCCACTCGATGGGCAGGGCGATATAGCAGCCGGTCTCCTCATCCAGCAGGCCGAAACTCTTTTCCGGCGCTGACGCCGTGTAGTCCATCCAGACGATAAAATCCATCCGTCGGCTCTGGCTCATGTTCAGCAGACCCGCTTCGTCGGGCTGGGTCGGTATCTCCACGGTGCCGTCGCCGTCCAGATCGCGGCTCACGAGGCTTGGGACATTGCGCAGCGAGGCATTGTACAGCTCCTCGCTGGTGATTTGAGAGGCCGGCACCATCTGCTGGCTCTCATCGTCGAACCGCAGCAGCACCGAGGCCAGATTATTGCCCGAGATGCCCGTCCAGCCGTCCAGCACCAGATAGTGCTTTCCGTCCGCGCCGAGGCCCGCCGCCACCGAGGCGCAGCCCGAGAACTTATCGCCCGACAGTGCCATAACGGCCACCTGCTGGAAACTTCCGTCCTTATCGACGGTCAGCAGCTCGATTTGGACGCCGCTGTCTTCCAGCGTGGACATCAGGATAAGGTCTTCGCTGCCGCCGCCGGTGATGTCCTCCACGAGGTACTGCTCATAGGCCTGCTCAAGGATAGCCGACACCTCACCGTTCTCATAGGAGTAAACGGCCAGATAGTGGTCATCCTGCGAAGCCGCATAGCCCACGACGAGCTGGGCCGTGCCGCCCGCCTGAAGCTGAGCCAGCCGGACATTGTCCACCGAATCGGCCAGGCCCTCTACGGTCTGGCTCACCTGCCAGGCACCCCCGCTGTTCTTGCGTAAGAAAGCAACGCATACATTGGAGGTGAGGGCCGTGGTGTAGAACACCGCTGCGTCCTGTTCGCCGTCGCCGTCGAAATCCTGCAGCACAAAGGGCGACAGCAGGTCGCCCTGCAGCGGATATTTCAGCTGGGCGCTCTCCCCCAGCCAGTCGTTCAGGGCGGTCTGCAATGCGCCGTAATCGCCCGCAAGGCGGGGCGCACGCAGCAGTTCCTCCACCTGCACCGTTTCTTCCTGCATGGGGATGCTGCACCCGGTCAGCAGCAGGCAGAACGCCACGCACAGCGCAGCCGCCCGCAGCCATCCTTTGATTTTCAACATGTTCCCTCCTGCTCGTGGAAATCTGCATACCATAACAGTATCAGTATATCACGCAAGGAGGGCTCTGCCAAGCGGCGAAAACAGAAAAAGCCCTCTCCCGGACGGGAAAGGGCTTTTTGATACTGATCTATTCAGTCAGAGTCGATCAGACGAGCTCCAGAACTGCCATCTCAGCAGCGTCGCCGCGGCGAGCGCCGATCTTGATGATGCGGGTGTAGCCGCCGTTGCGGTCAGCGTACTTGGGGCTGATCTCATCAAACAGCTTCTTTGCAACATCTTCCTTGGTGATGTAGGCGTAGACCTGACGCTTGGTGTGCAGGTCGCTGGCCTTACCCAGGGTGATCATCTTCTCGGCCATGGAACGAACGTCCTTGGCGCGAGTGACAGTGGTCTCAATCTTGCCATTCTCTAACAGGTAGGTAACCATAGCGCGCATCATAGCGTTGCGGCTGTCGCTGGTTCTACCGAGCTTTCTGGTACCGGGCATCCCGTTTCACTCCTTAACTTTAATATTACTCATCGTCTGTGTTCAGCTTGAAGCCGAGAGAGTCCAGCTTAGCCATGACTTCCTCGAGGCTCTTGCGGCCGAGGTTACGAACCTTCATCATTTCGTCCTCGCTCTTGCTGACCAGATCCTCCACCGTGTTGATGCCGGCGCGCTTGAGGCAGTTGAAGGAACGGACGCTCAGATCCAGCTCTTCGATGGTCATCTCCAGAGCCTTCTCCTTATCGTCGTTGGTCTTCTCCACCATGATCTCAGCGCCAGCGGCCTCGTCGGACAGGTTGACGAACAGGTTCAGGTGCTCGGTCAGCACACGGGCAGCCAGAGAAACGGCCTCCTGTGCATTGATCGTGCCATCCGTCCAAACCTCGATAGTCAGCTTGTCGTAGTCGATGGCCTGGCCAACACGGGTGCTCTCGACATTATAATTCACCTTGAGCACGGGGGTGTAAATGCTATCAACGGGAAGAGTGTTGATGTCATTCTTCTCGATGATGGCCTGCTTGTTGCGCTCAGCGGGCACATAGCCGCGACCCTTATCGAAAGTCAGCTCCATGACGAGCTTGCCGCCCTCGCCCAGGGTTGCGATGTGCCACTCAGGGTTCAGGATCTCAATATCATCGCCCTGCTTGATGTTGTCGGCGGTGACCTCACAGGGGCCAACTGCCTCAACACGCACTGTCTTCGGACCGTCGGTGTACAGCTTTGCAGCGATACCCTTCAGGTTCAGGACAATCTCGGTAACGTCTTCCTTGACGCCCTCAATGGTGGAGAACTCGTGAACCACGCCGTCGATCTTGACGCTGGTCACGGCGACACCGGGCAGAGAGGAAAGAAGCACACGACGCAGGCTGTTGCCCAGTGTGATGCCAAAGCCACGCTCCAGAGGCTCTGCCACGAACTTGCCGTAGCGGCCGTCGGGAGACAGGCTTGCCGTTTCGATTTTGGGACGTTCAATCTCCATCATATCTATGCCCTCCTTGTCAAACCGATGTTGCCATCGGCCCATTATTAAATTCTTTCAAAGAAAAGAATGCGAAAACCGGCCATCCACACGGAAGGCCAGGCCTTCTTAATGGATTACTTGGAGTACAGCTCGACGATGAGGTGCTCTGCAACTTCGTAGTCGATGTCGCTGCGCTCGGGGAGCTTGTTGACGACGCCCTTCAGGGTGCCAGCCTCGCGGTCCAGCCAGGAGGGCAGAGCCACGACGGGGGCCTCGGGGCCAGTCAGCTTAGCGAACTTAGCAGAGCTGCGGCTGGACTCACGGACCTCGATGACGTCACCGGCCTTGATGAGGTAAGAGGGGATGTTGACCTTCTTGCCGTTGACGGTGAAGTGAGCGTGAGAGACCAGCTGACGAGCGTCGCGGCGGGTCTGAGCAAAGCCCAGACGGAACACGACGTTGTCCAGACGGCGCTCCATGAGCTGGAGCAGGTTCTCACCGGTCTTGCCGGGCATAGCCTCAGCCTTCAGGTAAGCGTTGTGGAACTGCTTCTCCAGAACGCCGTAGATGAACTTGACCTTCTGCTTCTCCTTCAGCTGAGTAGCGTACTCAGACTGCTTCTTGCGCATGTTGCCATTGGAGTTGCGGGTAGTATTCTTCTTTGCATAGCCCATGACCGCAGGAGAAATGCCCAGGGCCTTGCAACGCTTTGCGATAGGCTGCGTATTCTTTGCCATAATTCAGTTTCCTCCTTCGATCAGACACGACGGCGCTTCGGGGGACGGCAGCCGTTGTGGGGGATGGGAGTCACGTCCTTGATGAGGGTGACTTCCAGACCGGTGGCCTGAAGCGCACGAATAGCGGACTCACGGCCAGCGCCGGGGCCCTTGACGTAGACCTCAACGGTCTTCATGCCATGCTCGATAGCGACCTTGGCAGCGGTCTCTGCTGCAGACTGAGCTGCAAACGGAGTGCTCTTGCGGCTGCCGCGGAAGTTCAGGGAGCCAGAGGAGCACCAAGACACTGCATTACCCTGCAGGTCGGTGATGGTGACGACAGTATTGTTGAACGTAGACTGGATGTGAGCCTGACCGGCTGCAATGTTCTTACGCTCTTTCCGCTTCATGCGGACGTTTGCGCCCTTCTTGGCGTTATTTGCACTTGCCATTTCTCAGAACCTCCTTACTTCTTCTTGTTAGCGACCGTGCGCTTGGGACCCTTGCAGGTACGTGCATTGGTCTTGGTACGCTGGCCACGGCAGGGCAGGTTCTTACGATGGCGGGTGCCACGGAAGGACTGGATCTCAACCAGGCGCTTGATGTCCAGAGCGACATTGCGACGCAGGTCGCCCTCGACGATGATGTTAGCCTGATCGATGTAGTCACGGATCTTAGCCTCTTCTTCCAGAGTCAGGTCCTTGACGCGGGTATCGGGGTTGATACCAGTAGCTGCCAGGATCTTGTTGGCAGTGGTCTGACCGATACCGTAAACGTAGGTGAGACCCACCTGAACGCGCTTCTCGCGGGGCAGGTCAACGCCGGCAATACGTGCCATAGTAGTTTTCCTCCAAAAATCATCCCATGTCAGTGTCGGGGTCTGCGCCGGGACTCTACGCACTTGACCCCCAGGCGCCCGAATTAGCCCTGGCGCTGCTTATGCTTGGGGTTCTGGCAGATGACCATCACGCGGCCTTTGCGGCGGATGACCTTGCACTTTTCGCAGATGGGTTTCACGGAAGGCTTGACCTTCATGATGTTGAACCTCCTTTTGGTTGATACCCTGGTGCTTATTTGGAGCGCCAGGTGATGCGGCCCTTCGACAAGTCGTAGGGCGACATTTCCACGGTTACCTTGTCCCCGGGCAGGATACGGATGAAATTGGTCCGCAGCTTGCCGGAGATGTGCGCTAAGAGGATGTGACCACTGGGAGTGAGCTTCCCGGTGTTCTTGTCCTCGCTCAACATTTCCACCTTAAAGATGGCGTTGGGCATGGCTTCACGCACGATGCCTTCAATTTCGATGACGTCTTCTTTAGACAAGCTAATTGCCTCCTCATTGGATCTGCTCAGTTTGTCGTGTTGGGACGGACAGGCGGCGATGAAAGCCACATACTTCTTCTCCTGCGGCACAAAATCCGCAAAGTGGGCAGAAAATCCCTGTCCACCGAGAAAGCATCTGGCTGTCACGGCCATTTATAGATTATACACCTTTTGTGTCTATTTTGCAAGTGGTTTTTTCCGTATTTCCGATAAAAATTTCTTGCTTTTTCAGAATGGTCTTTTCCCGCCCTCTGCATTGCCATTTCCACCGTGGAGATGAATCTTTTTCACCAAAACTTGTCAGAATTGCATAAATAACGTCTTTCAAAACCAAAAAGACCTCCCCGGAAAGGGAGGTCTCGGTCTCAAGCCTTACTTGAAGCTGAAGGTATCGGGGTCAAAGTTGGGGTCATCCCAGCTCCGGGTCATGATCTCGGTGCGGTCCTTGAGGATGGCTATGGAATGCTCGAAGTGAGCAGCCAGGCCGCCGTCCTTGGTCTTGACCGTCCAGCCGTCCTTGGCCTGAGTGATCTTGCAGTCGTACTGGCAGATCATGGGCTCGATGGCGATGGTCATGCCGGGGACGAGACGGGGGCCGCGGCCCTGATGGCCGTAGTTCGGCACTTCGGGGTCTTCGTGCAGCTCCCTGCCGGTGCCGTGGCCCACGAACTCGCGGACGACGGAGAAGCCGGCGTCCTCGCAGTAGCTCTGGACGGCATAGCCGATGTCGCCGATGCGGTTGCCGGCCACAGCCTGCTCGATGCCCTTATAGAGAGCAGCCTTGGTGACGTCCAGCAGGCGCTGAGCCTCCAGGTCGATCTTGCCCACTGCATAGGTGCAGGCATTGTCGCCGTTGAAGCCATCGACCTTTGCGCCGGTATCAATGCTCACGATGTCACCCGGGCGGATGACGATGTCATGCGAAGGGATACCATGGATGATGGTATCGTTCAAACTGATGCAGGCCGTTCCGGGGAAACCGTACAGACCCTTGAAGTTGGGGATGCCGCCGTGCTTCACGATGAAGTCGTAGATCAGCTTATCCAGCTCCCAGGTGGTCATACCTGCCTCGATATGTTCACCGCCGTATTTCAGGGCAGCTGCGCTCAGGGCATTTGCCTTGCGCATACCGTCCAGCTCTTTCGCATTCTTGATCTGAATCACTTTTATGCCTCCAAAGCCTTCATGATCTCTGCCGTGGTCGCCTCAATGGAATCGTTGAAGGGGATGACAGCCAGCTTGCCGCGCTGACGGTAGAAATCCACCAGCGGCTCAGTCTGCTCATGATATGCCTTCAGACGGTCGAGCACGGTAGCGGGCTGGTCGTCCTTGCGGATGACGAGCTTGCCGCCGCAGCAGTCGCACACGCCCTCGACCTTGCTCTTCTTGTTAACGATGTGGTAGCTTGCGCCGCACTTTTCGCAGACGCGGCGGCCGCCCATGCGGTTGACGATGACATCATCAGCGACAGACAGCTCCAGCACCTTGTCGATGCGGATGCCCATCTTCTCGATGGCCTCTGCCTGTGCGATGGTGCGGGGGACACCGTCCAGAATGAAGCCGTTTGCACAGTCAGCCTCGGATAGGCGGTCCTTCAGGATGCCAATGATGACCTCATCGGGGACCAGTGCGCCGGCGTCCATGAAACTCTTTGCCTTCAGGCCCATCTCGGTGCCGTCCTTGACAGCAGCGCGGAGGATGTTGCCGGTGCTGATGGCGGGGATGTTCAGCTTTGCGCAGATGATCTCAGCCTGCGTGCCTTTGCCTGCGCCGGGGGCGCCCAACAGAATCAGATTCATAGGAATTCTCCTCTCCTTAATATAAAGGATGGTTTTTTCATTGAGTCCGCTGCGGTTTGAAGCCGCTAACGGCTCACCAAAGCAAAAAAGCACTGAAAAGTCCGAGCATGCTCTCCTTTCCAGTGCTTTCTTACATCAGTGCTTATTCTTTACAGATCAGCCGAGGAAGCCTTTGTGGCTGCGCATCGTCATGAAGCTGTCGAGGCTGCGGGTGGTATCGAGTGCCACACCGACCACGATCAGCAGACTGGTACCGCCCAGCTGGATGCTCATACCGGTCAGGTTGCCCAGAACGATAGGCAGCACAGCCACCACAGCGAGGAAGATCGCGCCGATGAGGGTGATCTTGTTCAGCGTGCGGGTGATGAAATCGCTGGTCGGCTTGCCGGGACGGAAGCCGGGAATCGAGCCGTTGTTGCGGCGCAGATTGTTGGCGATCTCAACAGGGTTGTACTGGATGGCCACATAGAAGTAGTTGAAGGCCAGGATCAGCAGCAGGTAGATGACGACGTAAAGCGGCGACGTATAGTTGAAGGTACGGAAGAATGCGTACCAGAACGGATGCGCAGCCTGGTCGACCTGCATGAAGCTGCCGATCGTGCCCGGGATCGAGACCAGAGCGGAAGCGAAGATGATGGGCATGACGCCGGTCATGTTCAGCTTCAGCGGCAGGTAGCTGTTCTGCCCGCCCATCTGCTTGCGGCCCACCACGCGCTTGGCATACTGGATGGTGATGCGGCGCTCAGCGTTCGTCATAATGACGATGAACACGATCACGACCAGTGCCAGAACGAGCAGCAGGGGCAGGAAGATGTAGAACTGGCTCTCGCCAGCAGCGGCGCGGGTCAGCAGACCAGCCACCGTGGTGTAGAGAGAAGACCAGTTGGAAACGATCGAAGAGAAGATCAGAAGGGACAGGCCGTTGCCGATGCCCTTGTCATCGATCTGCTCGCCGCACCAGGTGATCAGCTGAGCACCTGCGGTGAAGGTCGCGATGATGACCACGGCGGTAAAGATACCAGCCGCGCCGGAAGTGTACTTCAGTGCGCCCATGTTACGGACCACAAAGTAGTAGCCGAGGCTCATGATCAGAGCAATGATGCCGCCGGCATACCGGGTGATCTGCTGCAGCTTCTGCTGGCCGTCCGGTTCCTTCGCAATGTTTTCCAGCGAGGGGATGGCCACAGTGAGCAGCTGCACGATGATGGATGCGTTGATATAGGGTGTCACACCTAACGCGAAGAGCGTGCACCGGGACAGTGCGCCGCCGCTCATCATATCAAGATATGCGAGCATGTTGCCGTTCGAGAACATCTGCGTCAGCGCAGAGCTGGTCACGAAAGGCACCGGGATAGCACAGCCCAAACGATACACCACGAGGATCGCCAGCGTGAACAGGAGACGATTTTTAAGCTCGGGGATCTTCCATGCGTTACGGAATGTCTGGAACACCTTACATCACCTCAGCCTTTCCGCCTGCCTTTTCGATTTTCTCTTTGGCAGAAGCGGAATAGGCTGCGGCCTTAACGGTCAGAGCCTTGGTCAGCTCGCCGTTGCCCAGGACCTTAACGCCGTCCAGGGTCTTCTTGACCAGACCCTTTGCCTTCAGAGCCTCGGTGTCGACGACTTCGCCGGCCTCGAAAGCTGCCTCCAGATCGGCCACGTTGACGATGGCGTACTGGGTAGCAAAGATGTTGTTAAATCCGACCTTCGGCAGGCGGCGTGCCAGAGGCATCTGGCCGCCCTCGAAACCAGCGTGCTTCACGCCGGAACGGGCCTTCTGGCCCTTGCTGCCGAAACCGGCAGTCTTGCCATTGCCGGAGCCAATGCCGCGGCCCTTGCGGGTCACAGCCTTGTTTGCGCCGGGAATCGCGTGCAGTTCATGAAGTTTCATTATGCGTATCCCCCCTGATTAGGCTTCGGTGACGCTGAGCAGGAAGCCGATCTTAGCGATCTTGCCCTGCGTAGCGGCATTGTCAGGCTGAACGGTAACGTCGCCCGGCTTCTTCAGGCCCAGAGCCTCAGCGGTAGCGATCTGCTTGGCGCCGCGGCCGATCAGGCTCTTCTTCAGCTCGATCTTGAGCATCTTATCTGCCATGGTTTGTTACCTCCTTAACCCAGAATTTCTTTCACGGTCTTGCCGCGCTTCTCAGCAACAGACTCTGCGCTGACCAGGCCGCACAGACCTGCGAAGGTAGCAGACACAACATTGATGGGGTTGTTGGAACGCATAGACTTCGCACGAATGTCCTTGATGCCGGCAGCCTCGATGACGGCACGCACGGGGCCGCCAGCGATCATGCCGGTACCGGCGGCAGCCGGCTTCAGCAGGACTGCGCCTGCGCCGTACTTACCGACGATCTCGTGGGGGATAGTGGTGCCCTTCATGGCAACCTTGTGCATATTCTTCTTAGCAGCAGCCTCGCCCTTGCGAATTGCCTCAGGCACTTCGCCGGACTTGCCGATGCCGTAACCGATGGTGCCCTTGCCGTCGCCCACGACAACCAGAGCGGCAAACTTCATGATGCGGCCGCCCTTGACAGTCTTGGAAACGCGGTTGATGGAGACAACCTTGGTGATCATGCCGTCGTCTTCACGGTTTCTCATAGCCATAATGTGTTTCCTCCTCTCATTACAGCTTCAGGCCGCCCTCACGGGCGCCATCAGCCAGGGCCTTAACACGGCCATGATAAACGTAACCGCCACGGTCGAAAACGACCTCGGTGATGCCCTTTTCCAGAGCCTTTGCTGCGATCTTCTTGCCGATCTCAGCTGCGGCCTCGACGTTGCCGCCGAAACCATTGAAGTCCTTGTCCATAGTGGACGCCGACACCAGAGTAACGCCCTGCTCATCGTCGATGATCTGAGCGTAGATGTGCTTGGCGGAGCGGAAAACATCCAGGCGAGGACGTGCTGCGGTGCCGCTGATCTTGTTGCGAACGCGGCGATGACGACGAAGACGAGCTTCGTTCTTGTCGATCTGCTTAACCATTGTCTTTCACTCCTTACCTTATTTCTTGCCCTTGCCGGCCTTGCCTTCTTTGTGCTTGACGACCTCGCCCTCGTAGCGGATGCCCTTGCCCTTGTAAGGCTCAGGCGGCTTCTTGGCGCGGATCTCAGCAGCGTACTGGCCGACCTTCTGCTTATCGATACCGGTAACAGTGAAGTGGTTGGGATCCTGCCACACGATGGTGCAATCCTCAGTATCGGGGATGTTCACCTGATGAGAGAAGCCCAGGTTCATGACCAGGTTGGAGCCCTGCTTCTGGCAGCGCAGGCCGACGCCCACGATCTCCAGCTTCTTCTCGTAACCGTTGACAACACCGTTCACCATGTTGGCGATGTTGCTGCGGGTCAGGCCGTGCAGGCTGCGGGCCTCGGGTTCGTCATTGGGGCGGGTAACCAAAACCTCATTGCCCTCGACCTTGACGGTCATGAGGGGATGATAGTTGGAATTCAGGCTGCCCTTGGGGCCCTTGACGGTGACGCTGTGTGCTGCCTCATCGACAGTGACAGTAACGCCGGCAGGAATGACGATGGGTTTTCTTCCAATTCTCGACATTGTCTTTTACCCCTTTCTTACCACACAAAGGCCAGGACCTCGCCGCCAACGTGCGCAGCACGAGCAGCCTTATCGGTCATGATGCCCTTAGAGGTGGAAATGATTGCGGTGCCCAGGCCCTTCATGACCTTCGGCATATCCTCGCAGTTGGTGTAGATGCGCAGGCCCGGCTTGGACACGCGGCGCAGACCAGCGATAACGGGCTCGCCGTTAGCCTGGTACTTCAGGGTGACAACGATGGTACCCTGAACGGTGTCGTTCTTCACCTGCATGCCCTTGATGTAGCCCTCGTCAACCAGGATCTGGCAGATAGCCTTCTTCATGTTGGAAGCGGGGATCTCCACAGAAGGGTGTTTGGCAGTGCTAGCGTTGCGGATGCGAGTCAGCAGGTCCGCGATAGGATCAGTAATCTGCATTTGCCACTAACCTCCTTAGATTAGCTCTCATTTGTTTTATAATGATACCGCCCCGAAACATCGTTGCCCCGGGGCGGAATCCGACTTGTTATCCAGCCCTCTGGTTAATTACCAGGAAGCCTTCTTGACGCCCGGGATCTCGCCCTTGTAGGCCAGCTCACGGAAGCACACACGGCACACGCCGTACTTGCGCAGCACGGAGTGGGGGCGGCCGCAGATGCGGCAGCGGGTGTATGCACGGGTAGAGAACTTAGCAGGACGAGACTGCTTGAGCTTCATAGACAGTTTAGCCATTGTAATCTCCTCCTTAGTTATTCTCAGCGAACGGAGCGCCCAGAGCCTTCAGCAGCTCCTTGCCCTCTTCGTCGGTCTTAGCGGTGGTAACGAAGCAGACATCCATGCCGCGGACTGCATCGACCTTCTCGAAGTCGATCTCGGGGAAGATGATCTGCTCCTTGATGCCGCATGCAAAGTTGCCGCGACCGTCAAAACCGTTGCCGTTGATGCCGCGGAAGTCGCGGACACGGGGCAGTGCGATGTTGAAGAAACGATCTACGAACTCGTACATACGCTCACCACGCAGGGTGACCTTGCAGCCGATGGGAGTGCCCTGGCGCAGCTTGAAGTTAGCGACGCTCTTCTTGGCACGGCAGACGACTGCCTTCTGGCCAGTGATCTGGCCCAGATCCTTCATGACAGCTTCCAGGATCTTCTCGTTGTCCTTAGCTTCGCCGCAGGCAACATTGATGACGACCTTGTCCAGCTTGGGGATCTGCATAACGCTCTTGTAACCGAACTTCTTGTTCAGAGCAGGAGCAATTTCATTGACATACTGTTCTTTCAAACGAGCCATTGTTCCTTACTCCTTTCTTACAGCTCAGCGCCGCACTTCTTGCAGACGCGGACCATCTTACCGTCCTTCTCGACGTGGCCCACGCGCACGGCCTTGCCGCACTTGGGGCAGATGGGCATGACCTTGGATGCGTACATAGCACCCTCAGCCTTGACGATACCGCCCTGCTCGCCCTGACGGCGGGGCTTGACGTGCTTGGTAACCATGTTCTGGCCCTCAACGATGACCTTGTTCTCAGAGGGGCTGACCTGCAGGACCTTACCAGTGTGGCCCTTGTCCTTGCCGCTGATGATCATTACGTTGTCGCCGGTTTTAACATGAAGATTATTCATTTTTAAAACCTCCTTACAGCGATTCCGGAGCCAGGCTCAGGATCTTGGTGTAGCCGGCATCGCGCAGCTCGCGAGCAACGGGTCCAAAGATACGAGTACCCTTGGGGCTCTTGTCGGCCATGACGATAACGGCGGCGTTCTCATCGAAACGGATGTAGGAGCCGTCGTCGCGGCGGACGCCATGCTTGCTGCGCACGATGACAGCCTTGACGACGTCGCCCTTCTTAACGGAGCCGCCGGGGGCTGCCTTCTTGACAGAGCAGACCACGACGTCACCAATGTTTGCGTATCTCTTGCGGGTGCCGCCCAGCACGCGGAAGCACATCAGCTCCTTGGCACCGGTGTTGTCGGCAACTTTGAGATAAGTTTGCATCTGAACCATTTCAGATATCTCCTTTCAAACTGTTCAAAGCAGCGGGCAAAGAAACTTACTTTGCCTTCTCAACGATACGGACCAGGCGCCAGCGCACATCCTTGGACAGGGGGCGGCACTCCATGATCTCAACACGGTCACCGATGCCGCACTCGTTCTGCTCGTCACGAGCCTTGAACTTGGCGGTACGCTTCAGGATCTTCTTGTACAGGGGGTGCTGCACGCTATCCTTAACGGCAACCACGATGGTCTTATCCATCTTGTCGGACACGACGACGCCGACGCGGGTCTTTCTCAGATTACGTTCTTCCATCGTTTAACCTCCTTACTGCTTCTCAGCCAGAACGGTCATCACGCGAGCGATGTCCTTCTTGACTGCTTCGATGCGGCCGGGGTTCTCCAGCTGGTTGATGGCATGCTGGAAGCGCAGGTTAAACAGCTCGGCCTTCAGGTCTGCCAGCTTGCTGGTCAGCTCTGCGGTCTGCATTTCGCGGAGTTCATTAGCCTTCATTGGTGCCATCCTCCTTCACGGAGTCCTCACGGACAACAAATTTGCACTTGATGGGCAGCTTGTGCATAGCCAGGCGCAGAGCCTCACGAGCAGTTGCCTCATCGACATCTGCCAGCTCGAACAGAACGCGGCCGGGCTTGACAACAGCGACCCAGTACTCGGGAGAGCCTTTACCGGAACCCATGCGGGTCTCAGCGGGCTTCTCAGTAACGGGCTTATCGGGGAAGATCTTGATCCACACCTTGCCGCCACGCTTGATGTAACGAGTCATGGCAACACGGGCAGCCTCGATCTGAGTGGAGGAGATCCATGCCGGCTCCAGAGCAACAAGGCCGTACTGGCCCTGGCACACCACGTTGCCGCGGGTAGCCTTGCCGGTCATGCGGCCGCGCTGGACGCGGCGGTACTTAACACGCTTAGGCAGTAACATTACTTGTTGCCTCCTTCCTTCTTCTGAGCGTTCTTAGCGCTCTTGAGGACCTCGCCCTTGTAGACCCAGACCTTGACGCCGATGCGACCGTAGGTGGTAGCAGCCTCAGCGAAGCCGTAGTCGATGTCGGCACGCAGGGTCTGCAGGGGGATAGTGCCCTCGTGGTAGCTCTCGACGCGGGCGATGTCAGCGCCGCCCAGGCGGCCGGAGCACATTGCCTTGATGCCCTTTGCAGGGACAGTTGCGCGATCGCGGGGGCTCATAGCGTTACGCATGCACTGCTTCATAGCGCGGCGGAAGGTAACGCGGTTCTCCAGCTGACGAGCGATGTCCTCGGCAACCAGCTGAGCGTTGGTAGCAGCGCTCTTGACCTCGATGACGTTGACGATAACAGTCTTGCCATACTCCTTGGTCAGCTTGTTCTGCAGAGCAACGCGCTCTTCGCCGCCCTTACCGATCACCATACCGGGCTTAGCGCAGTAGATGTTGACGGTAACGCGGGGAGCGGAAGTGGAAGGATCCACAGTGCGCTCGATCTCGATCTTGGGGACGCCAGCGTCCTTCAGCTGAGCCTTCAGCTCAGTGCGGATCTTGTGATCCTCGACGAGGTTATCGCTGAAATCCTTCTTGGAGGCAAACCAGCGGCTGTCCCAGTCTTTAATAACGCCGACACGAATGCCGTGCGGATTTACTTTCTGGCCCATTGTTTTCCCTCCTTACTCTTTCTCTTTCAGAACAACGGTCATGTGGCTGGTGCGCTTCAGGATGCGGTAGCCGCGACCCTGTGCACGAGGCATCATGCGCTTCAGCGTCGGGCCGGGGCAGACGTAGCACTCGGCGACGTAGAGGTTGTTCTTGTCCATATTGAAGTTGTTTTCCGCATTTGCGGCTGCAGACTTCACCAGCTTCAGAAGGGGCTCACAAGCGGCCTTCGGGGTGTACTGCAGGATTGCCAGCGCTTCGTCCAGGGGCTTGTTACGGATCAGATCCATAACGATGGACACCTTACGAGGACTAATGCGGGCATAACGAAGAATTGCCCGAGCTTCCATGTTGTGTTCCTCCTTCTCTTACTTCGAATTACCGGTGTGGCCCTTAAAGGTGCGGGTGGGAACGAACTCACCCAGCTTGTGGCCAACCATGTCCTCGGTCACGTACACAGGCACATGCTTGCGGCCGTCGTGGACGGCAAAGGTGTGACCAACGAATTCGGGGAAGATCGTGGAGGCGCGGCTCCAGGTCTTGATGACCTGCTTCTTGCCGGAAGCGTTCATAGCTTCAACGTGCTTCAGAAGAGCAGCCTGGACGAAAGGACCTTTTTTAATGCTTCTACCCATTGTCTTAAACTCCTCTCTTACTTAGCACGCTTCACGATGAGCTTATCGGAGCGCTTATGATGCTTGCGAGTCTTGAGACCCAGAGCAGGCTTGCCCCAGGGAGTCATAGGACCGGAGTGGCCAACAGGTGCGCGGCCCTCGCCACCGCCGTGGGGGTGGTCGCAGGGGTTCATGACGGTACCACGGCTGCCGGGACGGACGCCCATGTGGCGCTTACGGCCAGCCTTGCCGAGGTTGACGTTCTCGTGGTCGATGTTGGAGACCTGGCCGATAACTGCGGTGCAGTTGACAGGCACATTGCGCATCTCACCAGAGGGCAGACGGACCAGAGCGTAGCCATTCTCCTTAGCCATCAGCTGAGCCATGTTGCCAGCGGAACGAACCAGCTGAGCGCCGCGGCCGGGATACAGCTCGATGTTGTGGATGATGGTACCGACGGGGATGTTCTCGAAGGGCAGGCAGTTGCCGGGCTTGATGTCGGCGCCCTTGCCGCTGATGACAACATCGCCGACCTTCAGGCCGTCGGGAGCGATGATGTAGCTCTTGACACCGTCAGTGTACTCGACCAGAGCGATGAATGCGCTGCGGTTCGGATCGTACTCCAGAGTCTTGACGGTAGCGGGCATATCGGTCTTCTGACGCTTGAAGTCGATGACACGATACTTGGTGCGGTTGCCGCCGCCCTGATGACGGACGGTGATACGACCGGTGTTATTGCGGCCGCTGTGCTTCTTCATGGGCTCCAGCAGGCTGCGCTCGGGAGCGACCTTGGACAGGACGCTGTAATCCGTGACGGTCATGCCGCGGCGGCCCGGAGTAGTGGGGCCATACTTTTTGATAGCCATTGTGCTATTCTCCTTTGTTTATCTTATGAATTATTATCGGGGTCATATCCCCATAGAGGAACCCTCGGTGGGTTCTATCAGACCATGCTGTTGAAGAACTCGATCTCCTTGGAGTCCTTGGTCAGGGTCACGATCGCCTTCTTGGAGGCGGCGGTGTAACCAGCATGCATACCCTGACGGCGGAAACGACCGCGGACAGAGATGGTGTTGACCTTGGAGACCTTGACGCCGGGGAACAGGACCTCGACAGCCTGGGCGATCTCGACCTTGGTAGCATCGGTAGCGACCTTGAAGGTGTACTTCTTGTCAGCGATACCGGCCATGGAGTTCTCGGTAATGACCGGCTTCAGGATAATATCATGTGCGGTTTTCATTAGCCAAGCACCTCCTCGAGCTTCTTCGCTGCGTCGACGCTGATGATCAGCTTGTCGGCGTTCAGCACATCGTAGGTGTTCACGCTGCCTGCGAAGGTGGTCTTGACGCCAGCGATGTTGCCAGCGCTCTTGACGAACTTTGCATCGACAGTCTCATTGACCAGCAGGTTCTTCTTGCCAGCGCCGACGGCGTTCAGCATGGAGACAACAGTCTTGGTCTTGTACTCGTCGCAGGCGAACTTATCAACAACGACCATGTTGCCATTGGCAGCCTTGTCGGACAGGACGCTCAGCAGAGCCAGACGCTTGACCTTGTTGTTGATGTGGTAGTTGTAGCTGCGGGGCTTGGGGCCCAGAGCGACGCCGCCGTGAGTCCACTGCGGTGCACGGATGGAACCCTGACGAGCGTGGCCGGTGCCCTTCTGGCGCCAGGGCTTCTTGCCGCCGCCGGAAACTTCCATGCGGATCTTGGTGTTCTGGGTGCCCTGACGCTGGTTGGCCAGGAAGTTCACCACAGCAATGTGGACAGCCTTCTCGTTCGGGGTGATACCGAACACGGCGTCGGAAAGCTCGATCTCGCTAACATGCTGACCGTTCATATCGACTACGTTAAACTTTGCCATTGTAGCTTTCCTCCTTACGCCTTCACGCTGTTGGCCAGAGTGACGATGGTGCCCTTGGAACCGGGGACCGCACCCTTGACAGCGATCAGATTGTTCTCGGTGTCAACCTTGACAACAGTCAGGTTCTGCACGGTGACGCGCACAAAGCCCATGTGGCCGGGCAGGCGCTTGCCGGGGAACACGCGAGCAGGGGTAGAAGTGGAACCGTTAGAACCTGCATGACGAGCAACAGGACCGGTGCCGTGGCTCTCACGCAGACGGTGCTGACCGTAGCGCTTGATAACGCCCTGGTAGCCCTTGCCCTTGGAAACGCCCACAACGTCCACCTTGTCGCCAGCTGCGAAGACATCAGCCTTCAGCACATCGCCGACGTTCATTGCGGAGACATCTTCCAGACGGAACTCGCGCAGGGTCTTCTTGGGGGCAACATTTGCCTTCTTGAAGTGGCCTGCAGCTGCCTTGTTGACCTTCTTGGCGGAAACCTCGCCGAAGCCCAGCTGGACAGCCTGATAACCATCGCTCTCGACGGTCTTCTTCTGCACGACGGTGCAGGGACCAGCCTCGATGACGGTCACGGGAATGACCTTGCCGCTCTCATCGAACAGCTGAGTCATACCGACTTTCTTGCCGATAATGCCTTTAACCATTTTCTTTTCCTCCTGTAAAGGTTATTGGTTGGCAGCGCACGTCACTGCCAACATGACCCCTCGGGAAACGAGGGCATCGAATTTGATCGAGTGTCTTTTACAGCTTGATCTCGATGTCCACGCCAGCGGGGAGCTGGAGGCTCATCAGAGCCTCGACCGTCTTGTTGGACGGCTTCAGAATGTCGATCAGACGCTTATGAGTGCGGCTCTCGAACTGCTCGCGGCTATCCTTGTACTTGTGGGTAGCGCGCAGAACGGTGACGATCTCACGATCGGTGGGCAGGGGGATGGGGCCGGACACGCGGGCACCAGTGTGCTTTGCGGTCTCCACGATCTTCTCTGCTGCGGCATCGATCAGCTGAGCATCATAGCTCTGCAGACGGATTCTGATTTTCTCTTTGACTGCCATTGCTTACGCCTCCTGAAAAATTGTTTTGCCCTAGGCGAGCCGATAAATTGCTCTACACAGTTCCGGGTGTTCCTCGATTTGGCACTAGAAAAACCGGTGAACCGCTCGGCAGTTCTCCCGGAAATATATTAGCAAATCAAATCCGAACATTGGTTCCGCCCGTTTCGCAGGTCGCCCTGCCGAGGGAACGTATTCCATCGCTGTCAGTAATTCTTTCGCCCGGTTCTAAGATCGGACATACTCCGCGGAAATAACCCATCTCAGCTATCGCCGGATGACAACCTCCCGCATCTACGCATATCGCTGGCCTGCACGACTTGTATCGCACAAGCCCTTTGCAGCCGAGAGATATTCTATCACATCTTCGTGCATTTGGCAAGTGTTTTTTCGAAAAAACGCAGATTTTCTTTTTTTATTTGCTCCGTTTCATCTCCCGGGAGATTTTCTGTGCAGAATGCACAATCGGGTGGCAGTTTTTTCTGTGGAAAACCCCGCTCAGGGGATAGAATGCCCGTTCTCAGGTCGTTTTATACTAAAAACCTCTCCGTCCGGCGGCGACAAAAGACGGGCGGGAAGTGCAACGTGTTTTAGCCTTTTTGAAGAAAGCCGCCATGCAGATGCACAGCGGCTCAAATCGGGTCATTTTTTCGCGTTTGCTTTCAGCTCATCCAGAAACTTCTCTCTCGGGGTGACGTACACGGTGGTATACACCTCGTAGAGCACCATGCCGGGCTTTGCCCCGTTGGCTTTCCAGATGTTCTTCACCTCGGTGGTGTCCACGGCCACCTTGGCGGCGGCACCGGCCTTGAAGGTGCTGGAATACACGACAGCCAGCTCTGCAGCCTCCTGCCTGGTGGTGTCGGGGATATCCTCGCCCCGGCTCATGACCACGACGTGGCTGCCGGGGGCCTTCTGAACATGGAACCACAGATCCTTGCCCCGGGCGGTGTGGAGGGTGAGCTTGTCGTTCTGGGCGTTGTTGCGGCCTACCAGGATCTCGAAGCCGTCGCTGGACGTGAAGCGGAGGAAATCGGCGGGCTTCTGGCGCTTGTCGCGCTGTTTGTAGTATTTCAGATAGCCCTGGCTCTTGAGCTCGGCGCGTATCTCGTTCAGCGCCGCCTCGCCGGAAGCCATCTCCACCTCGTAGAGCACCGTTTCCAGATAGGCGATCTCCTTCTCGCCCTCGGCCAGCAGGTCCACCAGCATCCGGGCTGCTGTCTGCTTCTTCTTGTAGTTCTTGAAGAAGTTCTGCGCGTTCTGGCTGGGACTGAACCGCAGATCGAGCGGGATCGTGACCTCTTTGCCCTCATCGTACCAGTTCGGCACAGTGATGCTTTTCATGCCCTTTTCGGCGAGGTAGAGGTTGGCCGACAGTAGTTCGCCGTAGAGGCGGAGCTTATCGCTCTTGCCGCTGGCGGCAAGCTCTTCCTGACGGGCCGCCTGCTTGCGGACAGCGCGCTCGTACATATTGTGAACGGCTTTGTGGAGTTCCTTGCTCTTGGTGCGCAGGCGCTCGGCGCGGTCTTTCTCGGCGTAATAGCCTTCCAGCATCGTGTTGAAGGAGGGCCACTCCTTGATGAGATATTTCTCGCCATACTGCTGGGGGTGGAAGAAGGTGTACTCCACCGGCTTGCCGTCCGGAGCGGTGACGCTGCACGGACAGCCGCCCGCGTCGTAGATCTCTTTCAACTCGTCGATGGCCGCCATCAGCCGGACCTTCTGGGCCTCCGTCAGCTCGTTGGCCAGCAGATGTTCTCCGTCAAAGGCACGCCATGCGGCCTCGCGGCAGACCACCGGGCCGACGCCGGCCACCGTTTTGTTCAGGGCGTCTGCCACCGGCAGGTCGCGCTCGCAGGCCGCCGCCACGATGGACGCCGAGCTGACGGCCAGAAAATCAGGCCGGGCAGGCTTGGGGGGCGTCGTGTAGGATAGGCCGGGCAGGAGCTGACGAACATCGCTGTCCTCGAAATCCACCCGCTTGAGGGCATCGATGATCTTGCCGTTCTGCACCAGCACCAGATTGGAGTAACGGCCCATCAGCTCGGCGCAGAGGATGTTGCGCACAAGGTCGCCCATCTCGTTGGTACACTGGAACTCGAAGTAGACGATCCGGTCGCCCGGCTCCATCCGGACGTCCATCAGACGCCCGCCGGTGAGATGCTTGCGCATCAGCATACAGAAAGAGGGCGGCGTCTCGGGGTTTTCGAAGCTCTCCTCGGTCAGGCAGACTCGCGCTGAGCCGCTCCGGGCCGACAGCAGCAGGCTGTAAGTCTCCGTACGGGTGCGCAGGGTGATGACCAGCTCGTCGCGGGTCGGCTCAAACAGTTTTGCGATTTTGGCGTCAGCCAGCGTGGTCTTCAGCTCCGCCGCCGTCAGCGCCAGTGTCGCGGCATCCAATGCCATTTGTATTACCTCGTTTTTTGCAGATCGGCAAGACCTGTCCGGCCCTGCCGATCTGCTTCTTTATATTATAGATAAGTATAGGGGTCCCGGGCATCCTCGCTCACAAGGACTTCCAGCTCCGGAAAGGCCGTGCGCAGCTTCTCCGCCACCGCCGCGGTTACCGGGAACTCCGTAGCATAGTGGCCCGCTGCGATGAGCGAGAGCCCCAGACGCTTTGCGTCGATGGCGTGGTGGTGGTTGGCCTCGCCGGTCAGCAGGCAATCCGCACCCCGTGCAATGGCGTCCTCGAAGAGGCTTCCGCCTGCGCCGCTGATGACGGCCAGCCGCCGCACTGTTTCGCCGGTGTCGGCGAACTTGACCTGCACCGCAGGGCCGTTGAACGGCTGATTGCAGCGGGAGGCAAGCTCTTTCTGCGCCTTTTTTGCCAGCTCGGAGACTGTGACGGGCTCGATGCTGCCCACACGGCCGCAGCCCTCGGCGAACGCTTCCATCTCCCGCATCCCAAAGATACCGGCCAGCACCTCATTGACGCCGCCCTCGGCGGCATCGAGATTCGTATGCATACAAATCGCCGAGATGCCGTTTTTCACCAGCTGGAAGGCCACGTCCTGCCCACTCAGCTTTTTGAGGGGCGAGAAGATGACCGGGTGGTGGGACACGATGAGCCCGCAGCCCTTCCGGGCGGCCTCTTCCACCACCTCGGGGGTGATGTCCAGCGTCACCAGCACACGGGACACCTCGCCGCCGCAGTCTACCAGCAGGCCAGGATTGTCCCAGCTTTCGGCCAGAGCCAGCGGCGCGATGCGCTGCATCTCTTCGTATATCTGCTGTACCGTCGTCATGCTTTGCTCTCCCCTTTTATCAGTTCATCCATCTCTTTCGCCAGCTCTGTGCCGTCCGGCACACCGAGGCGGAGGCGAGGCAGCTTGGCTTTCTGCCATGCGGCGTAGCCTTTCCCCTCCGGCCACTGGCCGGTGAGGCCGAACAGGCACTCTTGGAAAGTAGGCGTTTTCACCTCGCCGGTGTACTCGGCGGCCATGACCGCATACCAGCGGCCCGCCGCCTGCACCGGCCGGTCGGCCACGAAGGCGAAGCCATGTTCCCACAGCCAGCGGCGCAGATCGCTATGGCGGGTGGCTGGCACCATCACAAGGCGAGGCCCGCCCGGCGCAGATACCCACGGGGCTTTCTCGATGATCTCCCACGTTGTCTGGGCCGAGACGCCCGCCAGCACGATGGTGCTCACCTCGCCCGGAGACAACACAGAAAGACCGTCGCCGAGCCTCAGCTCAGCGCGGTCTTTGCATCCGGCATATTCCAGCGTCTGTTCTGCCTTTGCCAGCGGGCCGGGGCGCAGGTCGGCCCCGATGACTTTGGGGTACTTCCCCGAAGCGGCCAGCACCGCCGTCAGCTTGCCGTGGTCGCAGCCGATGTCGGCCACCGGCTCACCGGGGCGCACCAGCTCAGCGGCAGCGCTCAGACGCGCATCCAGTGTCGGCAGCACTCAGGACTTCTTGGAGGCCAGATGAGCGTTCAGCTTCTCCAGCAGCTCGTCACAATCCACACCGTGGACCTCGCAGGCTTCCTCGATGCTCTCGCCGCGGGAGGCGGGGCAGCCCAGGCAGTGCATACCGATCTCCATGAAGTAGGGAGCGGTGCTCTGGTCCATATCCAGAATGTCGCCGATGATGGTCTCACGGGTGACCTGCTTCACAGCCTTGGCTTCGTCCTTCTTGAGCATATTGAAAATATCAAACATGGTAGTTGTCCTTTCTGTCTCTTACGATGCGCCTTTGCGGCGCTCAGCTATAATATACCCCAATCATATCCTATATTTCAAGTAGTAATTGAAAAAAGCCCCCGCACTGCAAGCAGTGCGGGGGCCGTTAAGCTTCAGATTGTAGAATCAGCGCTTAGTTCTGCTTCATGCGAGCGAAGCAGTCAGAGCAGTAGACCGGACGGTCCTCACGGGGCTGGAAGGGAACCTTGCAAGCCTTGCCGCAAGCTGCGCAGACAGCGTCGAACATCTGGCGCTCACCGCCGTTGCTGCGTGCGCCGCCGTTCTTGCGGGCATCACGGCAGGGCTTGCAGCGCTGGGGCTGGTTCTCAAAGCCGCGAGATGCGTAGAACTCCTGCTCACCAGCAGTCCAAACAAACTCCTTGCCGCAGTCCTTGCAAACTAAAGTCTTGTCTTCGAACATAGTAGTATCTCCTCTTTGTTTAGTTCTTGCCCACGGAAGGATTGTAACCATACCTTTGGTTTTTAGGGACCATAGCGCTGATCGTAAGCTTACCAGGGGCTTGAATGAGTAAACGTCCTCTGGCTGAGGACTCCCCTATTGTACCGTTCTTTTTTTGATTTGTCAACCAAAAAACAACCCCTCGCCCGCTTTTTTGTGCATTCGGCATAATAAGACGGTCTTTGCTCGTGCAAAACAGCAAAAAGGCCACACCGCCCTTTGGGGGAGCGGTGCGGCCTTGGATGCCTTAAATGCAGAGATTACTTCTCGACGACTTCCTTGGTGTCGCGGGCGATCATCAGCTCCTCGTCGGTAGCGATGACCAGAGTGCGGACCTTGGCGCCCCAGGCGGTGATGTCGCAGACATCGCCCACGGGATGCTCATTCTTGTCGGTATCAATGCGGATGCCCAGCCAATCCATGTGGTGGCAGACCTTTGCACGGGCGATCTCGTCGTGCTCGCCGATGCCGCCAGTGAAGACGATGGCATCCACGCCGCCCATAGCTGCGATGTAGCTGCCGACGATCTTCTTGATCTGGTAGTTCAGCATGTCAGAAGCCAGCTGAGCGCGCTTGTTGCCGTGGAGAGCAGCCTCCTCGACGTCACGCTTGTCGCTGGAAACACCGGAGATACCCAGCAGGCCGGACTTCTTGTTCAGGATCTCGTCCAGCTCGTGGCCGGTGATGTTCAGGGTGTACTTCAGGTAGTTGACCACAGAGGGGTCCAGGTCGCCGCAGCGGGTACCCATCATCAGGCCGGCCAGCGGGGTCATGCCCATGGAGGTATCAACGACCTTGCCCTGATCGACAGCGGCGATGGAGGAGCCGTTGCCCAGATGGCAGGTGATGAGCTTCAGGCGCTCAATGGGCTCCTCGAGGTACTCAGCAGCCTTGTGAGCGACGTACTTGTGGCTGGTGCCGTGGAAGCCGTAGCGGCGGACGCCGTACTTCTCATAGTACTCGTAGGGGATGGCGTACATATAAGCCTTCGGGGGCATGGTGCTGTGGAAAGCGGTGTCGAAGACAGCGACCATCGGGACGTTGCCGAAGACCTTGCGGGCTGCCTCGATGCCGAGGATGCCTGCGGGGTTGTGCAGAGGAGCCAGGGGGCTCAGCTCGCGGATGGTGTTGATGACCTCGTCGGTGATCAGGCAGCTGGCCTTGAACTTCTCACCGCCGTGGACGACGCGGTGGCCGATGGCGCTGATCTCGCTGACATCGTCGATGCACTTGCCCTCGCCGGTGGTCATCTTCTTCACGACCTCAGCAAAAGCCTCGGTGTGGGTGGGGAAGATAGCGGGAGTGGTAGCCTTGTGGCCGTTAGCGTCATGGGTGATCATGCTGCTCTCCATGCCGATGCGCTCGCACAGGCCCTTGCACAGCACCTTCTCACCGTCCATATCGATGAGCTGATATTTCAGGGAAGAAGAACCACAGTTGATAACCAGAATTTTCATCTTCTTGTTTCCTCCAGATATGTTTTTGTCCACCCCCGAGAGGGCAGAATTTTACAGATTCCTAGAATTATTATATAATAGGGTCGGCCGGTTTTCAAGCCGCAATGGCGGCAAAGCCTGTCACAAAGTCCCCGGGCTTTTTTGTACATCCTGCCCAGAATCCTGTCATTCTGCCCCAGTTCTCCATGCAGTATGACAGATATTTCACAAACTTTTGAGGTCACGTCATGAAATTTGCCGGTATCATCGCCGAATACGACCCCTTCCACAACGGCCACGCATGGCAGCTGGCGCAGGCAAAAGCGCTGGGTGCAGAGCGCGTCGCCGTCGCCATGAGCTGTTCGCTGGTGCAGCGGGGGGCGCTGCCCCTTCTGCCTGAAGCTGTCCGCACCCGGTCCGCCCTCACCTGCGGGGCTGACCTTGTGTTCGCCCTGCCTGCTCCCTGTGCCTGCGCGGGGGCAGAGGCGTTCGCCCGGGCGGGCGTGGCGCTGCTTGCCGCCGCTGGGTGCGACGGTCTGGTGTTCGGTGCCGAGACGCCCGACGCGGCCCTTCTGATGGAGGCCGCCGAGCTTCTTGACAGCGACTCCTACCGCGCCGCCCTGAAAGCCCAGCTTGCGGGCGGCGCACGGAGCTTTGCCGCCGCGCGGCAGGCCGCAGCGGCTCAGCTTGCATCTGACGAGCGGGTCGCCGCCCTGCTGGACAAGCCCAACAACAACCTCGCTGTCGAATACTGCCGGGCCATCCGCAGCCTTGCGCCTCGGATGGAGGCTTATCCCCTGCCCCGGCAAGGCGCGGACCACGGTGAGGCGCTCCACTCTGCCCACGGGCAGTTCGCCAGCGCCAGCGCACTTCGCAAGCTCTGGGCCGAGGGCGGAGCGGACGCCGTCGCGCCTTACGTTCCCGAGGCGGTCTTCCCGCTTTATCAGGAGGCTTACGCCGCCGGGCAGTACACCGATTTTTCCGCCGCCGGGCGGTGCGAGCTGGCCCTTCTCCGGTCTGCCTGCCGGGGCAAACCGCCCTTTGCAGACATCCGCGGCGTCTCCGAAGGACTGGAGCACCGTCTGGAAGCCGCCGTCCGTACCAGCACCACCTACGACGAACTTCTGGACGCTCTCACCACCGTCCGCTACCCCCGGGCGCGGATGCGCCGCCTCGCCATGGACGCCGCGCTGGGCTGCACCGCCGACAGTCTCCCCGCCCTTCCGCCCTATCTCCATCTGCTGGGAGGGAAGAAGGATGCTCTTCCTTTATTAAAAAATTGCACCCTCCCTGTCTCCCACTCGCTGGCCCGTCTGCGGGGATCAGGCGGTGCCTCCGCTCGGATGGCCGAGGCGCAGCTTGCCGCTGCCGATTTTGGTACGCTCTGCCGCGTTTCACCCGAGGCAATGGGCGGTCTACTTCGTCAAAAAAATATCTTTTTGACGTAATGACAGAAATTTTTCTGCAAATTTTGTCATTTCGGCACTTGTATGCCGAGGCAGTTTCGGTGTATTATAGTAAAGATACTTGGATACAACGTTGCCTGTTCGACAGGTACAAGGAGGAACCATGGCACTTCACGTTCTGGACGAAGCCAACCGCTGCCTCGGCTGCAAAAAGCCGATGTGCCAGCAGGGCTGCCCCATCCACACCAACATTCCCGAGGTCATCCGCCTGCTCAAGGACAATCACCTCGACGACGCCGGCCGGATGCTGTTTGAAAACAACCCCCTGACCACTGTGTGCAGCCTCGTGTGCAACCACGAGAACCAGTGCGAGGGCCACTGCATCCGCAACCGGATGCCCAGCCACGACCCCGTCCACTTCTCCATCATCGAGGACTACATCTCCACCACCTACGCCAACAAGATGACTTCCGGCCCCGCCCCCAAAAACGGCATGAAGGCTGCTGTCGTCGGCTCCGGCCCTGCGGGCCTGACCGTCGCCGTCCTGCTGGCACGCTGGGGTTACGATGTCACCATCTTCGACGCCCGCGACAAGATCGGCGGCGTCATGCGGTACGGCATCCCCAACTACCGCCTGCCCGACAGCGTGCTGGACGATTTCCAGTACCGTCACCTCGAGCTGAAGGGCATCCATGTCCGCCCCAACACCACCATCGGCAAGACCATCACCATCGACGACCTCTTCCGGGACGGCTATAAGAGCGTCTTTATCGGCGCTGGTCTGTGGAAGGCCAACGCCATGCACATCAAGGGCGAGACGCTGGGCAACGCGGCCTTCGGCATCGACTATCTGGCCAACTCCAAGGCCTTCCAGCTGGGCGACGACATCGCCGTCATCGGTGTGGGCAACTCCGCCATGGACTGCGCCCGCACTGCCATCCGCAACGGCGCACGCCACGTCACCTGCTACGCCCGCCGCGACGAGGAGTGCATCAGCGCCTCTGAGCACGAGGTGCGGTACGCAAAGCTCGAGGGCGTGGGCTTCCGCTTCTGCAAGGCTCCGGTGGAGATCCGTGAGAACGGCATTATCTGCCGCGACACCGTGAAGGGCGAGGACGGCAAGTTCACCCAGGTAGAGGGCAGCGAGACCTTCTACCCCCACACCGGCGTCATCGTCTCGGTGAGCCAGGGTTCTGAGAACTCTCTCGTCAAGACCACCACCGGCATCGAGACCAACCAGCGCGGCCTGCTCACCGTCAACGAGGACGGCAGCACCACCCGTGAGGGCGTATTCGCCGGCGGCGACGCCGTTATGGGCGCACGCACCGTCGTGGAAGCCGTGGCCATCGCCAAAAAGGTGGCCGAATCCATGGACGCCTACATGAAGTCCCTGCCCGCCGACAACACTCCCGACCCCTACGCCGATATTCCGGTGTTCTCCACCCCGACTTCTGACGTTCTGGCAAAGCAGGGCATCTAAATTCTGATCTTCAAGGCTGTTTGTCATAAACCTCTCCGTCATCGCTGCGCGATGCCACCTCTCCTATCGAGGAGAGGCCTTGGCATTTCGTAAAGCTTTTCCTCTTCGCCAGAGGCTCCCCTCGGTAGGGGCAACGACGACGACCGCTGCCAGCGGCAGAAACAGGGAGTCGTTGTTGGGGCAGCGGCCAGCAAGACGCGAGCGAAGTGCTGCGGATGCTGGGAGCCGCAACCCGGCCTTATTGAGCGAAGCAGACTGAGAGGTCGCCTGTCAGGCAGCCTTTTCTTTTTGTAACATTTCTGTTTCTTTGCCAATCTTAGCCGCTCTTTTGTTGACGGACTTTTGTCTGTTTTTGTATACTTAATAAGGAAATATTTCTCGATTCCAACGCCCGGCGGCACTGCTTCTGGGCGGGAAAGGCTGGTGGACATCATTATCAAATCATCCATCCCCAAACTTCGGGAGAAGCTGCTGGAGGCACTGCAGGCCGTCCTGCCCATCGCGGCCATCGTGCTGGTGCTCTGTTTCAGCATCGCCCCCGTTTCCCCGAGCATCCTGCTCTGCTTTCTGCTGGGCGCTGCCATGATCATCGTCGGCATCATGTTCTTCACCCTGGGTGCCGAGATGAGCATGACCCCCATGGGCGAGCGGGTCGGCTCCATGCTCACCCGAAGCCAGAACCTTTTTCTCATCATCGGCGTAGGTTTCCTGCTGGGCTTCCTTATCACCATCTCAGAGCCCGACTTACAGGTGCTTGCCAATCAGGTACCCTCCATCCCCAACATGACCCTCATCCTCTCGGTGGCTGCGGGCGTGGGCATCTTCCTCGTCATGGCCTTCCTGCGTATGCTGCTGGGCATCCCGCTGCCCCGGCTGCTGGTCATCTTTTACGCTGCCATCTTCCTTCTGGCTGCATTTGTGCCGAAAGAGTTTCTGGCCGTGGCCTTCGACTCCGGCGGCGTCACCACTGGCCCCATGACCGTCCCCTTCATCATGGCGCTGGGCGTCGGTGTGTCGGCCATCCGTTCCGACCGCCATGCAGCGGACGACAGCTTCGGCCTCGTAGCCCTCTGCTCCGTAGGTCCCATCCTCGCCGTCCTCATCCTCGGCATCGTCTTCAATGCCAGCGAGAGCAGCTATGTGCCGCCGGTCATCCCCGAAGTGGGCGACTCGGTGGAGCTGTGGCAGCTGTTCAGCGAGGGCCTGCCCACCTATCTGCACGAGATCGCCACTTCCCTGCTGCCCATCGTCGTGATGTTCGGCATCTTCCAGCTCGCCGCCCTTCACATCGACCGGCGGACGCTGGGCCGCATCGGCGTAGGCCTCGTCTATACTTACATCGGCCTCGTGCTCTTCCTCACCGGCGCGAACATCGGCTTCATGCCCGCCGGCAACTACCTCGGTCAGGTCCTGGGCGGCCAGAGCAGCCGGTGGCTGCTCATCCCCATCGGGATGCTCATCGGCTACTTTATCGTCCGGGCCGAGCCTGCGGTCTATGTCCTCAACAAACAGGTCGAAGAAGTCACCGACGGCGCCATCTCCGCCGGGACGATGGGCGCGGCCCTCTCGGCCGGCGTCGCCCTCTCGGTGGGCCTTGCGATGGTGCGCGTCCTCACCGGCATCTCGATTCTGTGGTTCCTCATCCCGGGCTACCTCTTCGCCATCAGCATCTCCTTTGTGGTGCCAAAGCTCTACACCGCCATCGCCTTTGACGCCGGCGGCGTGGCCTCCGGCCCCATGACGGCCACCTTCCTGCTGCCGCTGGCGCAGGGTGCCTGCATCGCCGTAGGCGGCAACATCGTCACCGACGCCTTCGGCGTGGTGGCCATGGTCGCCATGACGCCCCTCATCACCGTCCAGCTCATGGGCCTTGTGGCCCAGCTCAAGACCCGCAAGGCCCGCAGCGCCCAGCCCCTGCTGGATACTGCCGCCCTGCTGGCCGGACTGCCGGACGACGCCATCATCGAACTGTAAGGAGGCTTTGCCGTGAATACGCTTTACTGGCTGGTCACCATCACCGACCGCCCCACGACAGACGCCTTTCTGAAGCTGTATAAAAGCTTCGGCGTCGATGTCAGCCTCCGCACCGTGGGTGCCGGCACTGCCGTTCAGGAGACGCTTTCCACCCTTGGGCTGGAAAAGACCGAAAAAGCTGTGCTCTTTGCCATCATCACAGCGGACAGCTGGCCCCGCATCCAGAAAGCCCTGCGCCGCCAGATGCGCATTGATGTGCCGGGTACCGGCATTGCATTTATCGTCCCGGTAAGCAGCATCGGCGGCAAGCGCGCCCTGCTGTTCCTCACCGAACACCAGACCCTTGAGCTGAAGGAGGAAAGCACCTTGAAAGATACCCGTTACGACCTGCTGCTGGTCATCGCCAATCAGGGCTACACCGGCTCTATCATGGACGCGGCCCGGGCCGCAGGAGCCGGCGGCGGCACCGTCATCCACGCCAAAGGCACCGGCATGGAGGGCGCGGCCAGGTTCATGGGCATCGACCTCGTGAACGAAAAAGAGCTGGTGCTCATCGTCAGCCGCACTTCCGAGAAGAACGCCATCATGAAAGCCATCATGGACAACGCCGACAAAAAGGCCGGCTCCATCGTCTTCTCGCTGCCCGTCACCGACACTGCCGGCCTGCGCCTGCTAGACGAAGAGTAAAAAATCAGACTTTCATCTGTCAAATGAACAAAAATCCACGCTCCGGCAGGCCGCCGGGCGTGGATTTTTTTGCCGTTTTCCGGTATGATAGAAGAGAGATACGGGAGGAAACGCTATGAATCAGAATCCGCACTGGAAGCAGCTTATCTGGAACTGGGCTTCCATCATCTTCGGCAACGCGCTCTACTCGCTGGCCGTTGCCCTGTTCCTCGAGCCGGCGGGCCTCATCACCGGCGGCGCGACCGGCATCGCACTGGCCATCGGGCGATTGACAGGCCTGTCCGTCTCGGGGCTGCTGCTCTTCATCAACCTCGCCATGCTGGTCTGGGGCTGGGTGGTCCTGGGTCGGGCCTTCGCCCTCAATACGATGGCCAGCAGTGTTCTCAGCCCCGCCTTCCTCGCCCTGTTCGAGGGGATGGCGAATGGCCGGGTGCTGACGGAGGACATCTTCCTCTGCACCGTCTTTGCGGGCCTCGGCATCGGCGTCTCGCTGGGCATCGTCATCCGCTCCGGCGCATCCACCGGCGGCCTCGACATCCCGCCGCTGGTGCTCAACAAATGCTTCAAGCTGCCGGTGTCGGCCACCATGCTGGCCTTCGACATCATGGTCCTGCTGATGCAGGCTGTGTTCAGCCCGATGCCGCAGGTGCTGTACGGCATTGTGATGGTGCTCATCCACACCGTCGTCATGGATAAGATGCTGATGATGGGTGCCAGCCGCACCGAGGTAAAGATCATCAGCAGCCAGTCCGACGCCATCTGTGCCGCCATCCTCGAGCAGCTGGACCGGGGCGTGACCATCCTCCACGGCGAGGGCGGCTACACCCACGAGTCCAGCGCCGTGCTGCTGAGCATCGTGTCCAACCGGGAACTGCCCCGGCTGGAAAAGCTGGCCCACAGCATCGACCCCACCTGCTTCCTCATCGTGAGCCATGTCACCGAGGTCAGCGGCCGGGGCTTCTCGATGGATAAGGATTATTTGTAAAACAAAGGGGAATGCCGTTAGGCATTCCCCTTTGTTTTACAGCAACGGCGCAATAACTTTCAGTAAAATTCCTGCCAGATGGAGCAGCACTTTGCCCTCCCAGATGCTCTCCCGGGTGGGCTCGACGTCGCGGCAGAATTCCAGCGTCTTCTGGAAATCCTTCTCGATGGCGGGGATGCAGGCGGTATCCTTCATCCAGACCGCATTCTCGAAGTGGTGGTAGAGGCTGCGGTAGTCGAGGTTTATGGTACCCACCACGGCCTCGCTGTCGTCTACCACAAAGACCTTCGCGTGGACAAAGCCGGGCAGCCACTCGCTGATCTTCACGCCCGAGTCCAGCAGAGACTTGTAGTGCGTCTTCGCCAGCGCATAGGCGAACTTCTTATCCGGCACATGGGGCAGGATGAGGTGGACGTCCACGCCCCGCTCTGCCGCGAACTTGAGGGCCGTTTCCAGCTCGCCGTCGAGGATGAGGTAGGGCGTCATGATGTGGATGTAGCGCTTGGCGCGGTTGAGCAGGTCGATATAGACCATCTCTCCCACCCGCTCACCGTCCAGCGGGCAGTCGCCGTAAGGAGCCGCGAACCCCTTCGCCGGGACGGAGTGGGGCGGCACGGAGAGGAACTTCTCAAACTCCGGCTCCCGGAGGATGCTCCACATCTCGAGGAAGAGGATGGTCAGCGGTCGGACACCCTCGCCTTCCAGCATGACGGCGGCGTCCTTCCAGCGGCCATACTTCTCGATGTGGTTGATGTACTCGTCGGCGAGGTTCACGCCGCCGGTAAAGCCCACCTTGCCGTCAATGACGAGAATTTTCCGGTGGTCGCGGTAATTATAATGGGTCGAGACAAAGGGCTGCACCGGCGAGAACACCCGGCACTGGATGCCCAGCTTTTCGAGGCGGCTGGGGTAATCCCGGGGCAGGGTGGTGAACTCACAGGTGCCGTCGTACATCACCCGGACGTCCACGCCCTCGGCGGCCTTGCGGGCCAGCACCTCGAGAATTTTGCCCCACATGAGGCCTTCGTCAATGATGAAGTACTCGAGGAAGATATACTTCTCGGCCTTTTCCAGTTGGCGAAGCAGCTCTTCGAACTTGGCCTCGCCGCCGGGGAAGTAGGTAACTTCCGTGTTCCTGTAGACCGAGAAGCCGCCGCCCTTTCCGTGGAGATACCGCGCCAGCGAGGCCGCGCCGGGGTCGGTTTCGGCCAGCTCCTGGGCCGCGGCCAGCGGCTGGGGCTGTAAGCCCCGGGCCTCCTCAGTAAGGTGGGTCACACGCTTTTTCAGGGCGTTGTGGCCGATGTTGCTCTTAACGTAGAAAAACAGCGGTACGCCCACGACCGGCAGGATGGCGATGGTGACCATCCATGTGATCTTAGCACTGTTGTCCATCTCGCTGTTGAGGATGTAGACCACCATGAAGGCCGACATGGCCACACTGCCGCCGAAGTAATGGGGCAGCAGTCCGCCGAACCACCGGAACACGCTCCACAGTACACCGACCTGCAACAGCATGAGCAGCAGCACCAGCCCGAAACGGCTGAAGATCGCATGGACGATGCCTTTCTGACCCTTTTTCAGGAGCCGGAGGCCGCCGTCCTCGAACTGCTGCATCCTGTCTTTCATGTTCTGCTGAAATTCTTCTTTTTTCATACTTCTCCTTTCGGGCGGAGGGTGACGGCGAACAGCCCCTGGGCCGCGTGGCAGTCCTCCACCAGCTGTTTCGGCTGCGGGCAGACGCCGTGGTCATGCCACGGGTCGTTGAACCAGTAGTTTTCGTCATCGTAGCCCACCAGCAGCAGGCAGTGCTCGTTGCACTTCCACGCAAAGTCGGTGCCATCGGCCAGCAGCCAGTGGTCACGCTTTTCCGGCACGGGCTGGAAATCCAGCGTCGCCCAGAACACCACCGGCATCCCGGCGTCGATATAAGAGCAAAGCTCTGCCGCCGTCTTGCCGCTCTCGTCCACGACTTCAAACTTGTCGGCTGCGCCCTCGTGCTCCAGAGCGCTGTTCAGGGCCTTGACGATACAGGGCGAATAGCAGCCGTAGCCGGTGTGGTCGTGGGGGTCGCCGGGGTAGACCTGCCACGGGTCAGGGCCGTAGAGTTTTCCGTCCTGCTCCCAGTAAGGGGCGTGGGGCAGGTCGCGGGCGATGAAGGTATCCGGGTCGATGTCGATGCCCACGGCCTGGAGCAGCATGACGCTGCTGATGCTCTCGCAGCCGTTGACCCAGCGCTCAGTCTGGTCGATGTACGGGGCAGGAACGATTTTTTTCATCAAAATGCCTCCCAACGGAGATTCGACCCTGTCAAAACAGGCCGAAGTGTGTTATTATGTAGGATAAGAATATTATACCCTACTCTGGGGATTTTTTCTACAACAATCGGCACGCGGAGGTTTTGGGAACATGAACAATCTGATCATCGGCATCGCAGGCGGCTCCGGCAGCGGCAAGACCACACTGGCCTGTCGGCTCAAGGCGCTTTTCGGAGAGGACGAGGTGCGCCTCATCTCCCACGACAGCTACTACAAGCGCCACGACGAGCTGCCCTTTGAAGAGCGCTGCAAACTGAACTACGACCACCCGGACGCCTTCGACAACGCCCTGCTCATCTACCACTTACAGGAGCTGAAGGCTGGCCGCGCCATCGACTGCCCGGTGTACGACTACGCCGACCACAACCGCAGCAACGAGGTCCAGCACATCGAACCGGCCCCCGTCCTCATCGTGGAAGGCATCCTCCCCTTCGTGGAGCCGGAGCTGTGCGCCATGTTCGACTACAAAATTTTCGTAGACACCGATGCTGATGAGCGCATCCTGCGCCGTCTGGTGCGGGACGTCAAAGAGCGCGGCCGCTCCCTCGACAGCGTCATCAACCAGTACCTCACCACCGTCAAACCCATGCATGAGGCTTTCGTTGAACCCAGCAAGCGGAACGCTGACATCATCGTCCCCAACGGCGGCGAGAACACCACCGCCATCGAGATGCTGGCCCACCACATCCGCAGCCTCATCGAGAAGGCAAATATGCTCTAAAAGCTTCTGATACAGCAAAAGCCGGAGTCCCCGCGGGGACTCCGGTTTTTGCTTTTGTTTCAGCTGTTACTCCTTGATGGAGGTGCGCACCAGCGCGCGCTTGAGGCGGGCCTGTGCCATCTCGTACTCGCGGCGGTCGAGGTCTTTGCGGGCCAGGATCTCTTCGGCGCGCTTTTTTGCGGCCTCGGCGCGGGTGTGGTCGATCTGCTCAGCCCACTCCCATGTGGTGGCTACCAGACGCACCTCACCGTCCAGCACGGTGAGCATCCCGCCCATGCAGGCGGCACGGCGGCGGCTGCCCTCGGCATCAACGATGTGGGCCTCGCCCATGCCCAGCGCGGTGCAGTAGTCGCCGTGCTTGGCCAGAATGGCAAGGTCACCGTCGATGGCGCGGCAGACCACACGCTCGGCCTGCCCCTCAAAGGCGCAGCCGTCCGGTGTGACCACCGTCAGATGAAAGGTCGTCATGGTTTACCCCTTCTTCGCCTTAGCGAACACATCGTCGATGGTGCCTGCGAACAGGAAGGCGCTCTCGGGCAGGTCGTCGCACTCGCCGTTCAGGATCATACGGAAGCCGCGCAGCGTCTCTTTCAGCGGGACGTACTGGCCGGGCATACCGGTGAACTGCTCTGCAACGTGGAAGCTCTGGCTCAGGAAGCGCTGCACCTTGCGGGCACGGCTGACGGTGCGCTTGTCATCCTCGCTCAGCTCGTCCATGCCCATGATGGCGATGATGTCCTGCAGTTCCTTGTAGCGCTGCAGCACCTTCTGGACGGTACGGGCGATCTCATAATGCTCCTGACCCACGACCTCCGGGCTGAGGATACGGCTGGTGGAGTCCAGCGGATCCACAGCGGGGTAGATGCCCTGAGAGGCGATGTCACGGCTCAGAACCGTGGTAGCGTCCAGATGGGTGAACGTCGTTGCAGGGGCCGGGTCGGTCAGGTCGTCGGCGGGGACGTAGACAGCCTGCACCGAGGTGATGGAGCCCTTGCGGGTGGAGGTGATGCGCTCCTGCAGAGCGCCCATCTCGGTAGCCAGCGTAGGCTGGTAGCCGACGGCGGAGGGCATACGGCCCAGCAGAGCCGACACCTCAGAGCCTGCCTGGGTGAAGCGGAAGATGTTGTCGATGAAGAGCAGCACGTCCTGATTCTTGACGTCGCGGAAATACTCCGCCATGGTCAGGCCGGACAGTGCCACGCGCATACGGGCTCCTGGGGGCTCGTTCATCTGGCCGTAGACCAGCGCCGTCTTGTTGATGACGCCGCTCTCGGTCATTTCACCGTAAAGGTCGTTGCCCTCACGGGTGCGCTCGCCGACACCGGTGAACACCGAGTAGCCGTTGTGCTCGGTGGCGATGTTGTAGATCAGCTCCTGGATAAGGACGGTCTTGCCGACACCGGCGCCGCCGAACAGGCCGATCTTGCCGCCCTTGGCGTAGGGGCAGATGAGGTCAACGACCTTGATGCCGGTCTCCAGAATTTCGGTGGTGGACTGCTGCTCCTCATAGCTGGGAGCGGGGCGGTGGATGGGCCAGTAAGCCTCCGGGGTGGGGGCGGGCTTATTGTCCACCGGCTCACCCAGCAGATTGAACACGCGGCCCAGGCACTGGTCGCCGACGGGGACCTTGATGGACTCGCCGGTGTCCACGGCCTCGGTGCCGCGCACCAGGCCGTCGGTGCTGCTCATGGCGATGCAGCGGGCGACGTTGTCACCGGTCAGCTGCGCCACCTCGACCACCAGCTTCTGGCCGTGGTTGTCGATCTCGATGGCGTTGAGCAGGTCCGGCAGCTCTCCATCCTTGAACTGGATGTCCAGCACCGGGCCGATGACTTGGATCACCTTGCCGATGTGTTTTTCGGACATAGGCTACAACTCCTTCTCTTAAACCTCTCCGTCATCGCTGCGCGATGCCACCTCCCCTACCGAGGGGAGGCCTTGGCATTCCGCAAAGCTTCATCTCTTCGCCAGAGGCTCCCCTACTAGGGGAGCTGTCGAGCGATAGCGAGACTGAGAGGTTGGTTCATTTTTTAATTTTCCGCACCAGCCACGATCTCGGTGATCTCCTGCGTGATGGCGGCCTGACGGGCGCGGTTGTAATACAGATTCAGATGCTCTATCATCTCGCCGGCATTCTTGGTGGCGGCATCCATGGCGGTGCGGCGGGCGGCCAGCTCACTGGCCACGCTCTCGCACACGGCGCCGTAGAGGACACCAGCCACATACTCGGGGATGATAGCGCCGAACACTTCCTCGCAACTGGGTTTGTACAGGATCTGGCTCCGACGGGCCTCAGCCTTCTGGGCCTCGGTGGGCTCGATGGTCAGGGGCAGCACCTCGAGGGTGGTGGCCGTCTGGGTCATCATGGAGTCAAAGCGGGTGTAGCAGAGCTTCACCGCGTCGTACTCGCCCTTGAGGAAGCCTTCCGTTATCTGGTGGGACAGGGTGAAGCACTCGCTCACCGACACATCCGCCGCCATCAGCACCTCGGGGGTAAAGAGGCCGGCCCCGTGGTGGGCGAAATACTCTGCGGAGCGCTTGCCGATGGGTAGCACGGTGACGGGGCCTTCGGCGGCGTCGGCCTGCTTGAACACATTGGCGTTATAGCCGCCGGCCAGACCTCGGTCGCCCGCGATGACCACCAGCAGGGTCCGCTTGATGTCCTCCCGGCGCAGATAGGGATTGCGGGCGCGGGGGTCTGCCGCCGCTATCTTGGTCAGCGATTCGTACAGCGTCTCAAAGTAGGGGCGGCTGTGCTCCACCCGCTCCTTGGCACGGCGCATTTTGGAGGAAGCCACCAGTTCCATAGCCTTGGTGATCTGCATGGTACTCTCTACGCTTTTGATGCGCAGCTTGATGTCCTTCATGGAACCTGCCATGCGTTACGCCTCCTTCCTGTCAGTGTGCCTTGATAAAGTTCTCGGTGTAAGCGGACAGCACACCCTTCAGAGCTTCCTCGGCGTCCTTTTCCAGCTTGCCGGTGGTGCGGATGGTCTCCATCACGGAAGCACCGGCTGCGTCGGTATCGAGATACTCGTACAGGCCCTTCTCGTACTCGGCCACGGCAGGCACCTTGATGTTCACGAGGTAGTCGTGGATGGTCGCGTAGAGGATGGCCACCTGCTTTTCGACCGCAACGGGAGCGGAGCGGTTCTGCTTGAGCACCTCAACGATACGCTCGCCCTGTGCCAGACGGGCCTTGGTGTCGGCGTCCAGGTCGGAGCCGAACTGTGCAAAGGACTGCAGCTCACGGTACTGAGAATAAATCAGCTTCAAAGTACCGGCGACCTTCTTCATGGCCTTGATCTGGGCGTTGCCGCCGACACGGGAGACCGAGATGCCGGGGTTGACGGCCGGCATGACGCCCGAGTGGAACAGCTCCGTCTCAAGGAAGATCTGGCCGTCGGTGATGGAGATGACGTTCGTGGGGATGTAGGCGGACACATCGCCCGCCTGCGTCTCGATGATAGGCAGTGCCGTCAGGCTGCCGCCGCCCAGCTCGTCGGAGAGCTTGGCCGCGCGTTCCAGCAGACGGGAGTGCAGATAGAAGACGTCGCCGGGGTAAGCCTCACGTCCCGGAGGACGGCGGATCAGCAGCGACAGGGCGCGGTAAGCGACAGCGTGCTTGGACAGGTCGTCGTAGATGATAAGGACGTGCTTGCCCTTGTGCATGAAGTATTCGCCCATGGCACAGCCGGAATAGGGAGCGATATACTGCAGGGGCGACAGCTCGGATGCCGTTGCCGACACCACGATGGTGTAGCTCATGGCACCGGCCTCGGTGAGGCTCTGCACGAGGTTTGCCACGGTAGAGCGCTTCTGGCCGATAGCGACGTAGATGCAGATGACGTCCTTGCCCTTCTGGTTGATGATGGTATCGGACGCGATGGTGGTCTTGCCGGTCTGGCGGTCGCCGATGATGAGCTCACGCTGGCCGCGGCCGATGGGGATCATGGAGTCGATGGCCTTGATGCCGGTCTGCAGCGGCTCCTTGACGGGCTGGCGCTCGATGATGCCGGGAGCAGGGCTCTCGATGGGGCGGAACTCCGTCGTCTCGATGGGGCCTGCGCCGTCGATGGGCTGGCCCAGTGCGTTGACGACACGGCCGATCAGTGCCTCGCCCACAGGGACGGACACGACCTTGCCGGTGCGCTTGACAGTGCTGCCCTCTTTGATTCCGACGTCGGAGCCCAGCAGAACGATGGAGACGGTGTTCTCCTCGAGGTTCTGGGCCATGCCGTACTCGCCGTTCTCAAACTGGAGCAGCTCGCCTGCCATGCACTTTTCCAGACCGCTGGCGCGGGCGATGCCGTCGCCCACCAGAATGACCGTGCCGACCTCGCTCTGCTCGATGACATTTTCGTAATGCTTGATCTGAGCACGGATGATCTTGGAGATCTCTTCAGGTTTCAGTTGCATTGTTGTGTCTTCACCACTCAATTCTTTGTAAACTTTCGGGTGGATAGCCCTCTCAGGCACTTCGTGCCGGCTTTGCCTTCTCGCCTTGCGGCTCTGAGAGCAGCCGGGCTTCGCGTTCACCGGAGGGCTTCGTATTGGTTACAGTGTTGCTGCTGCGATGCTGCTGCGCAGGCCGGCGAGGCGGCTGCGGACGGTGCCGTCCAGCTCGGTGCCTTCGATGTCCAGCCGGATGCCGCCCAGCACAGCAGGCTCGACCTTCGTTTTGAGGTCGATGTGCCTGCCGGTGACTTTTTCCAGCTTTTCGTGCAGGCGCCCGGTCTGCTCTGCCGTGAGAGGCACAGCGGAAACAGCGGTAGCCTCCAGAATGCCATGGGCCTCATTGTAGCGCAGACGGTAAGCCCGGGCGCAGCCCGGCAGCTCCCGCAGCGCGCCCTTCTCGCACAGCAGCTTCATAAAGTTGAGCACATAGAGGTGGACCTGCCCGCGGAAGGCTTCGTCCAACAGCGCACAGCGCTCTTTCTTGGGGATGCTGGGGATGCTGAGCAGATGCAGATACTCGGCGTCCCCGTTCAGCAGAGCCGTCACGCCATCCAGTTCGCCCAGAATGCGCTCGTCCAGCCCTTCCTCCGCGGCCAGGTCGTACAGGCTTCCGCCGTACATCCTTGCAGTCTCGGTCATGATGCTTCACCCACGTTTTTGATAAATTCGTCGATCAGGTCCTGATGGTCAGCCTCTTTGATCTCGCGTTCGACCACCTTGGAGGCGATCTCCATCGCCATACCGCCGATCTCGTCCTTGACCTCGTTGACAGCCTTCTTGCGCTCCTGCGCAATGTCGGCCTCGGCCTTCTGCTTGAGGGCAGCGGCCTGTGCGCGGGCCTCGCCCAGCAGCTCTTCGCTGCGGGCAGCAGCCGTCTTCTGGGCGGAGGCCACGATCTGGTTGGCCTCGGTGCGGGCATTCTGCAGGTTCTGCTCGTACTCCGCCTTCATGGCCTCGGCCTCAGTGCGCAGCTTTTCGGCGTCCGCGATCTGGCTGTCCGCCTTGGCCTTGCGCTCGGCGATGACTTTTTTGACCGGGTTCAGCAGCAGCTTTTTGAAGATCACCAGCTGGATCATCAGGTTGCAGATCTGGGCCAGAAACGTCCAGCCATCCAGCGTGATCAATGCCTGATAAAGTTGCATAAGCGTCTCCCCTTTCTCTTGAAATCAAGCTCTGAAAGGAGCGCTTACTGCAGGTAGTTCATGAACATGCCGGGTGCGAGGAAGATGAGCAGCAGGCCGGTGACGAAGCCGTAGATACCGGTGGTCTCAGACAGTGCGACGCCGAGGATGAGGGTGCTGGTCACGTCGCTCTTGCACTCGGGCTGACGACCGACAGCCTCACAGGCAGCAGCGGCAGCGTTGCCTTCGCCGATACCAGGGCCGATACCTGCGATCAGTGCGCAGCCTGCGCCGATGCCGCAGCCAGCCAGAGCGATACCACGAGCAAGGAATTGAAAGTCAGTCATAGTTTGTGTCCTCCTGAAAATGTTTGTTTTTGGGGGATGCCGGGGCGGGAGGCTTACTCCTCACCGGCAGCACGTTTGATGAAGATGGTGGTCAGGGTACAGAAGATGAACGCCTGAATGCAGCCGCCGAACCAGTCGAAATACAGGCCCGTGAAGGCCGGGATGCCGATCTGGAACAGCTGGAGCTGGCTCAGGAAGCCGGGCAGCCAGCCAAAAATGACGTGGCTCAGGCTCGCCAGCGCCCAGTACAGCAGGGTGGAGATAACGGTACCGGACAGGATATTGCCGAAGTGACGGAAGGCCATGCTGACAGGGGTGGACACCTCCGACAGCACATTGATGGGCGCCATCAGGAAGATGGGGTCCAGCAGGCCCTTCAGATAGGCGAGGATGCCGTTGGTCTTTATCTTGTAGTACATGATGATGATGAACACCACGATGGCCCAGGCCGCCTCAGTGTTCAGGTCTGCCGTGGGGCTCCACAGGCCTACCACACTGATCAGGTTGCAGCCGATGCTGAGTGCGAAGATAGCACCCACCAGCGGGATGAACTGATCGAAGTGCCAGCCCATGTTGTCGTGGACGAACTGGTCCAGCCGTTCCACGATGAACTCGGCGGCGGCCTGCCGTTTGGAGACGTTTTCCAGTTTGAGGTCACGCCCCAGCCAGAAGGCCAGAGCCGAGAGCAGCGCCATGACGATCCATGTGCTCACAAGAGTCTGGGTGATCTTGAAATCGCCCAGCACAGGGATATTGGTATGGATGGTATACAGGATCTTTGCGCCGTTCAGTTCCATTTGTTACGTTTCACCCCCTTTTTCATCGGGTGCGGACTGCTGCGCGTCGGCAGGTTCGGGGTCGTCCTCCACCGAGACGTCCACCGGCTCTGCCTTCGGCGTGAGCGGTTTGTACTTGCCCGTTATTTGCAGGTAATAAATGGTGACACGGGGGAAAAACAGCGGCAGCACACTGGCAAAGGGCTGGAAGCAGGGGGCCGCGATGGCCACCACCACCCACAGCGCCTGCAGCAGCATCCGGCTGTTGTAGGAAAGCTGTAATGTTGCCTTGCGGCGCTTCTCATCCGGCTCGTCGATGATTTTTTGGACCACGAAGCAGATGCCCGCAAAGTTGCCGATGGCGACGGCTGCGCCCACGAGGCTGCCGAGGACGACCGTATAGTCGAACTTCACCCAGCCCACCAGATGCAGCGCCGCGAAAAGCACCCACATGATCGCGGTGCAGAATGCCGTGCCGCCCGCGATGCGGAGCAGCTCCTTTTTGGATTCCGGCTGTAATTTCATAGGTGTAACTCTCCCTTATCTCATAAATGCGAGTTAAAGCCTGTCCGGCGGGGCTTGTCCTTTTTGGAGCGGTCGAGCCGCTCTTTGACGAAGACCCAGAAGTTCTGCGCCCCGGCGGCAAGCCCCAGCAGCACAGCGGGCAGATACACCCACATGGGCCAGCCCCAATGGCTGACGGCCCACCAGCAGCCGCCCAGACACATCACCAGCGGCAGCAGCATATTCAGCCCCAGCTGGGTCAGCCAGACCAGGTCTTCCAGTGCCTTGTACCAGCCCTTCACGGTCCGGCTCCCCTCCCTCTGCGTGCGCTCCGGGTCGCTCTGTCTTTTTTGCCCGATCCGCACGTTAAACTTTGAACAAAGATTCTTTATTCTTCATTATACTCAAAACGGCTGTAAAATTCAATCAATTTTCCACTGCTTTTTAGCAAAATTCTATAAACGCAGAGAAGTTCGTCACTTCCAACCAAAAGTTTTTCGGTTCAACCGCTCATCTTCTCCGTGTCATTTATCATTCTACCCCGTTTGAGAAAGAAAAAGCGTTTCCTTTTGGGACGATTTTGCTGAAAGGCACAAAAAGCCCCGGCGGGCGCTGTCCTAAAACAGTACCCGCCGGGGCGTAAATCGTGCTTTGGTCTATCTTTTACCAGAGGTTTGCAGTCTCATTGTAGAGGCCCTCATAGCTCTTGGCAGAGACATCCCAGCTGAAGTCGCACTCCATGTCGTACCTGATAAGATTGTTCCAGTCTTCCTTGCTGTAGTAGCGGTCCTGTGCGCGGCAGCAGGCATCGTACAGCTCGTGGGCGCTGTAGCCCGCGAAGGTGAAGCCATTGCCCTCGCCGAGGGTGCAGTCGTGGATGGAGTCGCGCAGACCACCGGTCTCGCGGATGATGGGAGGCGTGCCGTAACGGCAGGCGACCATCTGGGCCAGACCGCAGGGCTCACTCTTGGACGGCATGATGAAGGCATCTGCGCCGGCATAGATCTCCTGCGACAGGGCAGGCTCGAAGCCGATGTAAGTGCCTACGCGGCCCGGGTGACGGCCGCACAGGTCGGAGAAGAAGTTCTCGTACTGGCTCTCGCCGCTGCCCAGGATGACCAGCTCGATGCCGCGGTCCACGAGGCCGTCGGCCACGCTCTGGACGAGATCGAAGCCCTTCATGCCGACCATGCGGCTGACCATTGCAAAGACGGGGCTGCCGTCCTTGTTGAGGCCGAACCTATCCTGCAGAGCCTCCTTGCACTTTGCCTTGCCCTCTTCGAAGTTGTTGACATCGTAGTTGAAGGCGATGTGGGGATCGGTGGCAGGGTTGTTGGCCTCCATGTCGATGCCGTTCAGGATGCCGCAGAGCTTGTACTGCTTCTCGCGCAGCAGAGCGTCCAGACCGTAGCTGAACCACGGGTCGAGGATCTCCTGTGCGTAGGTGGGGCTGACGGTGGTGATCTTGTCTGCCGTCTCGATGGCACCCTTCATGAAGTTGGCGCAGCCATCGTACTCCACGATATGCTGGTCGCGGCGGCCGATGCCGCAGGTGTCTTCCAGAATATCGGTTCCGTACTTGCCCTGATAGGCAATGTTGTGGATGGTGAAGATGGTCTTGATGCGGTTGAACTTGTCCAGATGACGATAGTACAGGTTCAGGTACACCGGCACCAGAGCGGTCTGCCAGTCGTTGCAGTTGATGATGTCGGGGGTGAAGTCGATGTAGAACAGGGTCTCCAGCACTGCGCGGGAGAAGAAGGCGAAGCGCTCGCCGTCGTCGTAGAAGCCGTAGAGGCCGCGGCGCTTGAAGTAATACTCGTTGTCGAGGAAGTAGTAGGTCACACCATTGACCTCAGCCTTGAACAGGCCGCAGTACTGGCTGCGCCAGCCCACGGGGACCGAGTAGTTGGTAACGTATTCCAGCTTATCGCGGAACTTCAGGTCGCCATACAGCGGCATAATGACGCGGGCATCCACGCCGTCCTTGACCAGAGCTTTGGGCAGGGAGCCGGCCACATCGGCCAGACCGCCGGATTTTGCAAAGGGGGTTGCTTCCGAAGCAGCATACAGGATCTTCATAAGATTCGCTCCTTCCTGATAAAACGGATCCATATCTCCTCCCGCTGCGGCAAAAAGAGCGGGCGGGGGTACACACAGTACCCCCGCCCCTCTTTAAGAGGGGCTACCGGGGAGGGAGCCGCCCCTATGGGAGATTCTCAAACGGTTCAGACGATGTGGTTCTTCTGAACGTAAACGGGGAAGCTCTTGGTGCCGCTCAGCTTCTTGTCTGCGGTGATGCGGACATTCTTGTCCGTCACGACGCAGTCCAGCTCAGCGCCGACCTCCACCACGGTGTCCTGCATCAGGACGCAGTTCTTGACGACGGCACCTTTCTTGACCTTGACGCCGCGGAACAGCACGCAGTTCTCCACGGTGCCTTCGATGACACAGCCGTCAGCCAGCAGAGAGTTGCTGACGCTGGAACCGGTGACATAACGGGTGGGGTTGTCGTCGCGGATCTTGGTGTAAACGGGGTTCTTCTTGGGGAAGAGGGCGTTCAGATTCTTCTCATCAATGAGCTTCAGGTTCTCGTCGAAGTAGCTCTTCATGTCGCAGACATGAGCCACATAGCCGGTGTACTCCAGAGCATGGATGTTCAGGATGTTGACGTTGTGAGCCAGGATGTCGCGCTCGAAGTAGATGAGGCCGCGGGCGGTAGCGTCCTTGACCAGCTTGATGAGGGTCTGGCGCTCCATGACATAGATGTCCAGATCGAGGTTCTGCTTGCCGGGGCGGTAATCGTTGAACAGCAGCTCCGTCACACGGCCATCGGCATCGACGGTCAGGGTGTAGTTGTCGTTCTTGCGGCCCTCGGGGATCTCGACCTTCTGGTAAGCCACGGTGACGTCTGCACCGCTGGCCTGATGAGCAGCCAGCAGAGCGTTGAAGTCGTAGTTGATGGCGATGTTGGCATCGCTCATGACCACATAGCGCTCTTTCTGCACCTCGAGGAAGCTCAGGATGGAGCTCAGAGCCTCGACGCGGCCGGAGTAGATGCGCACGCCCTTCTCAGCGAAGGGAGGGACGATGTTCAGACCGCCGTGACGGCGGGCCATATCCCACTCGCGGCCGGTACCCAGATGATCCATCAGGGAGTGGTAGTTCTTGCGCACCACGACAGACACGTTGGAGATGCCGCAGTTGGCCATGCTGGACAGGACAAAGTCCACCATGCGGTAACGGCCTGCGAAGGGGATCGAGGCCATTGCGCGCTCGGTCACCAGCTCAGGCACGGTGTTATCATAGCTGTTGGGGAAAATGATGCCCAACGCATTGTTGTTCTGGCTCAGCATACTTCCTCGCCCTCCTTGACGGAATCAAATACTTTGGCGCCCTCTTTGACGGTAGCGCCTGCGCCGATGGTCAGACCGGTGCCGACATGTGCGATGGGGCCGTCGCCGCCGATCTTGGCGCCTGCGCCCACCACGACGTTCTCAGCGAGGATGCAGCGCTTGACCACTGCGCCTGCCTTGACCACGACGCCATCCATCAGGACGGCATCCTCGACCGTTGCGCCCTCTTCCACGACGACGCCTGCGCTCAGCACAGAGTGCTTGACACAGCCGTAGATCTGGCAGCCCTCAGTGACCAGCGAATCCTGCACGACAGCGCGGGGGCCGATCTTCTGGGCGGGCAGCACGGGGTTGCGGCTGTAGATCTTCCACTTCTCGTCGAAGATGTCGATGCCGGAGTTCTCGGGGTCCAGGACCTCCATGTTGGCTTCCCACAGGCTGTCGATGGTACCCACGTCACGCCAGTAGCCGTTGAAGTGGTAAGCATACATCTTGCGGCCGTCGCGCAGCAGCGCGGGGATGATGTTCATGCCGAAGTCGTTCTTGGAGTTGGGGTCTGCCTCGTCCTCTTCTAGATACTTCTTGAGGATATCCCAGTTGAAGATGTAGATGCCCATGGAAGCCAGATTGGACTTCGGCACAGGGGGCTTCTCCTGGAACTCGGTGATCTTGTCGTCCTCGTCTGCGACCATCAGGCCGAAACGGGAAGCTTCCTTCCAGTCAACTTCCATGACGGCCACAGAGAACTCTGCGCCCTTCTCCTTGTGGAAGCGGAGAAAGTCGGCGTAATCCTGCTTGCAGATCTGGTCGCCGGACAGGATGATGACGTACTCCGGGTCATAGCTGTCGATGAAGCTGATGTTCTGGTAGATGGCGTTTGCAGTGCCTTTGTACCAGTCGGTACCCTTTGCCTGCTCATAAGGAGGCAGGGTATGGACGCCGCCGTACAGACGGTCCAGGTCCCAGGGCTGGCCGTTGCCGATGTACTCATTCAGCTTCTGGGGCTGATACTGCGTTGCGATGCCAACGGTATCGATGTTGGAGTTGACGCAGTTGGACAGCGGGAAGTCCACGATACGGTATTTGCCGCCAAAGGACACCGCCGGTTTTGCCGTTTTCTGTGTCAGCGCGTACAAACGCGAGCCACGTCCGCCGGCAAGGATCATTGCCACGATTTCTTTTGCCATAGCTTTATTCTCCCCTTTAACATTTCCTGATATTTGGTGGAAATGGTTCAACAATGTTGATTCGGCCCGGCCTTATTTTTCGGCCTTGTCCGCCTTCTTGGCGCAGGGCTTGCGGGCGGGCTTTTCAGCCGGCTCCGCTGCCTTTTCTGCCTTGGGCTTACGGCCCCGTTTTGCAGGAGCCTTTTCTTCCGCAGGTGCGGCTTCTGCTTTCGGTTTGCGGCCGCGCTTTGCGGGGGCTTTTTCCTCCGCAGGTGCAGCTTCTGCCTTGGGTTTGCGGCCGCGCTTTGCAGGTGCCTTTTCCTCAGCCTTTTTGGCCTTTGCGGTCTTGGAAGCCTTCTTGGGTGCAGCCTTTTCCGCGGCCTTCTCCTCGGCGGTCTTGCGGGTGCGCTTTGCAGGCACCTCGAAATAAAGCACACTCATGGGAGGCAGAGTGATGGTGATGCTCTGCTCGAAGCCGTGGAGCGGCTTCTTCTTGGAGCGGACAGCCTTGTTGTGGACAGTGCCGGCACCGCCGAACGCCTCGTCGTCGCTGTTCAGGATCTCCTTGTAGGTGCCGGAGTTCGGTGCGCCCAGAGTGTAGCCCTCGCGCAGGACGGGGTTGAAGTTGCAGACCACGAGGATCTGCTTGCCGTTTGCATCCTTGCGCAGGAAGGCCACGACGCTCTGACGGGAGTCGTCGGGGACGATCCACTGGAAGCCCTCCCAGCTGTAGTCGATCTGCCAGAAGGCGGGATGGTCCTTGTAGAACTTGTTCAGGGTCTTGACGTAGGTCTGCAGCTCGGTGTGCTTGTCGTAGCCCAGCAGCATCCAGTCCAGAGACTTGGTCTCGTTCCACTCGGTGAACTGGCCGAACTCCTGCCCCATGAACAGCAGCTTCTTGCCGGGGTGAGCCATCATGTAGCCAAAGAAGGTACGCAGATTTGCAAACTTGGCCTCATAGTCACCGGGCATCTTGTTGATGAGGCTGCCCTTGCCGTGGACGACTTCGTCGTGGCTGATGGGCAGCACGAAGTTCTCGCTGAAGGCGTAGAAGAAGCTGAACGTGACCTTGTTGTGGTTGCCCGAACGGAAGAGCGGGTCAGTCTTCATGTAGCTGAGCATATCGTTCATCCAGCCCATGTTCCACTTGAAATTGAAGCCCAGGCCGCCGTCGGAAGCGGGTTTCGTGACCATCGGCCACGCGGTGGACTCCTCTGCGATCATGTACTTGTGGGGGTGACGGCCCAGAACCGTATCGTTGAGCTTGCGCAGGAATGCCACAGCCTCAAGGTTCTCCTTGCCGCCGTCCTTGTTGGGCTCCCACTCGCCCTGCTTCCGGTTGTAGTCCAGATAGAGCATGGAAGCCACAGCGTCCACACGCAGGCCGTCGATGTGGTACTGCTCCAGCCAGTAGAGAGCGCTGGAGATGAGGAAGCTCTGCACCTCGCTGCGGCCAAAGTCGAACACCATGGTACCCCACTCTTTGTGCTCGCCGCGCTTGGGGTTCGGGTCTTCATAGCAGGCTTCGCCATCGAAGTTGTACAGGCCGAACTGGTCTTTCGGGAAGTGGGCCGGCACCCAGTCCATGATGACGCCGATGCCCGCCTCATGCATCTTGTCCACGAAAGCCATCAGATCCTTCGGGGTGCCGTAGCGGCTGGTGGGGGCGAAATAGCCCGTCACCTGATAGCCCCAGCTGCCATCGAAGGGGTACTCCATGACGGGCAGCAGCTCCACGTGGGTGTAGCCCATCTCGGTGATATACGGGATGAGCTCGTCGGCCAGCTCGGAGTAATTGTAGGGCAGGCCGCCCTCTTTCTGCTTCCAGCTGCCGGCGTGCATCTCGTAGATGTTCATAGGTCCGTTGATGACATCGGCCTTCTTCTGGGCGTTCTGCCACGCCTCGTCGTGCCAGACAAAGCCGTTCAGATCGTAGACCTTGCTGCCGTTCGAGGGGCGGGTCTCTGCGTGGAACGCATAGGGGTCAGCCTTGTAGACAAGGTCGCCCGCCCGGGTGGTCACGCAATATTTGTAAACGTCGTATTCCTTCATGCCCGGGATAAACAGCTCCCACACAGAGTCATTGTCCACCTTGCGCATCGGGTGGCTGCCCGGTTTCCAGCTATTGAAATCGCCTACTACGCTGATGGCCGTCGCGTGCGGTGCCCAGACGCGGAACACCACGCCTGTCTCCCCGGCCCGCTGCTCGATGTGTGCGCCAAAATAGCGGTACGCTTCACAGTTATTGCCCTGCTTGAACAAATACACCGGAAGATCCGATGGATTGCTGCGGGTCTTTTCCTCAGTCGGTTTCATAAACAGCTCCTCCCCGCACAGGCCGCATGGGCAGTCCTGTGCCTTTTACTCTCTTATATTAAAGAATTTCGTCGGATTTTTCAAGAGTTTTCTTGTAGAATATACCATAATCTTTTCGTCGATATTTTTCTTATATATACAATATCCCTAATTTTAGACAAGAAATATCGGCAGACTTAACAGAATAAAGACAAAAAAGAAACATCCGCCCCGAATTTTGCACATTTGGCAAAAAATCAGAGCGGATGTTTTTCCACTATTTTAACTTCAGTTTTTCAAAGGCGCATCAGCCCACGACGTAGACGTTGACGTTGATAGCGCCGTTGATGACAGACTCCGCATAAGTCTCATAGAACAGGTCCACGAGGATGCGGCCATCCTGCACGGCGATACCGGTGTCGGTGGCTACCGCGTAGCCATAGACGAAGCTGCCGTCGGTGGAGGTGATATACAGCAGGGTGCCGTAGGGGATGACATCGGGGTCAACGGCCACGGTGCCGTAACCCAGACCCAGACCGGAAGAACCCTTGCCCGACTTGGAATAATAGCCGGTGGCCTTGCCGGTAAGAACCTTGCTGTAGCTGGCGGGGGCGTTGGTGGTGCCGTCCGGGCCGGTCAGGGGCGAGACGGGCGCACCGGCGCCATAGGTCTTGACCACATGGTCGGTAGGCTCCACGGTGGTGGTCACATCGGTAACGACGCTGTTTTCCAGCTCGCCGTCCACCCAGCGCTCCCGGGTGGTGACGGTCTGCTGGCCCTCAGAGCCATGCTGCAGGGTGGTAGCACGGTTGGTGTTGCGGAAGTAGAGGCTGGTATAGACGTACTCCGTGTCGTAGGGGACTGCCTGCGTCTCCACCTTGTCCTGATACTCGACGCGGTGGACTTCGATCTTGCTGCCAGCCGTGACCATCGCGCTGAGGGCGGGTTCGGTATAGTCGTCCCCCTCCAGAGTGATGCCGGCACGTTCCAGAGCATCGGCGACGGTACCCACCACCATCTTGACGGGGTACTCCTGACCTTCAGCCTCAATGGTGACGCTGAAGGCGCGCTCGATGTTCAGGGATGCCAGACTGCCGGCAAAGGCAGTGTAGTAGACTTCGTCGCCCTCCTCGGCCTCGATGCCGGAAAGGCTCATAACGCGGGCGGGGTCGCTCTCAGAAGTGAGGACCACCTGCCGCGCACCGTGGGAGTCTGTGACGTAGGTCAGCCGCAGATTCGCGGCGGTCACAGCCAGCGTGAACACGAGACACGCAGCCATGACGCAGAACGCCAGCACACGGGATGAGGCTGCACGGGTGCAGCCGGGCAATGCTTTCTTAAATTTGACGGAAGCGATACGAGACAACTCCTCTCTTTTCAGATTTTGGAATGGACAGCGGGCCTGTATCTCAAGGCCCGTCAGACTGTGCGTAAATGCCCCGCACAGCGGGCGCCGCAAAAGCGGCTTTTCACTTCACCGTGATGAATTTTATGCGCTGCAACGTGTGTTGAGCGGACGTTATTTTAGCAGACTGAGGCCGTTTTGTCAAATCGGGGGTCAGATGTTCGTTAATTCATTCACGTAGTTTTTTGTGCATTCTGTACATAGTTTTCTCTTGATTTCATGAAATTCAATGATTTCTCTCCGATTTTTTCGCAAAAATAAAGTCATACTTGTTCATATATTTTTAACATTTGAATTAACATTTCCGGGGTGTTTTTTGCAGTATTTCCAGCCCGCTTTGCGACGTCAAACCGGCCATAACCGGCTTATTTTCGACACAAATCATGGACTGTTTTCTGACTGTTTTCAAGAGAAAAGCAGGGGTCTATTTCTCTCCGAAAAAGGCCGTTTGGCAAAATGCCTAACCCGCCAAATTCTCAATAAAAAAGTATGTACTTCCGCCCACTGCCGTTCTGCGCTACAATCGGGCCAGATGCAAACGCAAAACCAAATGAAAGGAGTTTTTACCATGCAGATCAACATCACAGCCCGGGACTTCGGCGGCACAGAATTCCTCGCCCAGCCCCACCGGCTGCATCTGGGCGCACAGAAAGCCGAGGGTGTGGACCAGCTGGAATTCAGCCTGCCGGAGCAGTGGAACGGGTGTGTCGTCACCCTCCACATCCGGCACGCGGACGGCACGCTGGCCGAGCCGCTGGCGCTGGACGAAGCAGGCTGCGTCGGCGTGGGCCGGAGCTTTACCGGCTGGGCCAGCGGCGAGTGGATGCTGGCCGCTGCCAACGGCAATGGCTACACCGCCTACACCCGGCCCGGCCAGTACGACGTCCACGGCATCCTCCCCACCGAGGGCGGCGGTGAGGAGCTGACGCCCTCGGTCTACGAACAGTTCATCGCCCGGGTGGTGGACAGCGCCAATGCCGCCGCAGAGGCCGCCAAACGTGCCGCCTCCGGCGAGGCAAACGCCAAACAGAGCGCCAGCGAGGCCGCAGTTTCCGCCCAGCAGACCGCCGCCAGCGCCACCCTGGCCGCAGGCTATGCCGAGCAGGCCGAAGCCGCTGCCGACCGTGCCGCCTCCTATGCCCCCTCGGAGGGCGCTGTGCTGAGCGTCAACGGCAAGAGCGGTGCCGTCCGGCTGAACGCACTGGACGTCTGGGCCTTGCCCCGCCCTGTCTCACCGAAAGTCGGTCAGCTGGTGCGGGTGGTGAAGGTCGATGCCTCCACCGGCGCACTGACCGTCGACACCATCAGCACCGACAGCCTCAGCGGGCTGGGCAGCGAAGAAAAAGAGCTTCTGCTCAAGCTGCTGGGCTCTGTCAGCTACACCGACAGCAGCGCCAAAAATGCCCTTGAGGCCCTCAAAAAACTGTGGGACACCACGCCGCCCACTCCCCTGCCCGACCCGGACATCATCCCGGTGGAGAAGGTGACTCTGAGCCAGCACACGCTGGAACTGAGCCGGGGCAGCACTGCCGACCTCAGCGCCTCCATCGCGCCCCCGGACGCCACCGACCAGACGGTATTGTGGAGCGTTTCGCCGACGGACATCGTCTCGGTGGATGCGGGCCGCGTCACTGCCCTCAAGAAGGGTTCTGCCGTCGTCACTGCCACCTCCGACAGCAAGAGCGACAGCTGCACCGTCACAGTGACTCCCGCCGTCTACCGCATCGAGACGGCCCACACCGACAGCGGCGACATCCCCGCGTGGGACACTTATCCCGCCAAGAGCGAGTTCTTCATGCCATTGACTGCTAAGAAAGCGGGCCTGCTGCTCCGCTCGCTGGAATTCCGCGTCAAGGGCTATATGCCGGGCAAAATGCGCACCGTCCTGCGCAAGTACGGCACCACGACCGCCCTGGCAGACAAGTCCATCGACCTTGTCCGCGGCTACAACGATGTAGTGCTGGACATGGGCAGCATCGCGCTGGAAAAGGGTGTCGAATACCAGCTCTATTTCGCCGCCGCCAACAACTTCTATCCGCCCTCTGTCGATTCCTCCTGGGTCGCCGCAAACGACTGCATCGACATCGCACACGGCAGCGCCTACTATGGTGATAACACCACCCTCATCTTCTCGGGTACCGTTGTGCTGCAGGAGACCTGAACCACACCAAACACATATCCTGAAACAGAAAGAGAGGTACTGACTATGACCCATCACAAAATTTCCGCATCCACTCTGGCCCGCACCGCTGCGCTGGCGCTGGCCCTGACCAATCAGGTGCTCAGCGCCGTGGGCAAGCCCATGCTGCCCATCGAGAGCGCCCAGCTGGAACAGCTCATTTCCAGCGGCCTGACCGTTGCCGCCGCTCTCGCCAGCTGGTGGAACAACAACAGCTTCACCCCTGAGGCCATCGAGGCTGACGACTTCATGACCCGCCTGAAGCAGCAGAAACGATAAACGCATAAGCGAACACAGCGCCCCGGAGCAGACTGCTCCGGGGCGCTGTGTTGTGTTTGAAGAAAAGTTTATCTCAGGCGTTCCACTGGACATCCTCTGCGGCCACATGGCCGTCCTGCACACTGATGACAGTGGCGCGGGCATCCATGCCGGATGTCTTTTTGAAAAGGCCCGTGTAGATGGTCATGCCAGCCATTATCAGGACAGCCAGTGCAAGGCCGACCAAACGAATCATCATACCGTCAACATTCTCGTTCATGATACCTTTTCCTTTTCCTCTTTGCGGCCCGGCAGACACCATTCTGCCGCAGCCCACAGCCTGATTTTCCGCTGCGGACCCCCTCTATCGGCCCGCAGTGATGCATTTCCCAAGACATTCCAAAGAAAAAAGCCTAGGGTAAACACACCCCAGGCTCCATTGTCTGTCTGCTTAGTATAATAGTCTCTTTTGCAGTTTTTGTCAAGAGGGAGATGAAGGAGTCTCAACCGCTGAAAAGTAAAGCATTAAATGCAACAAATTTTCGGCCTTATTTTTGTGGATTTTAGCGTAAAGCAAACAAACCGCCAAGCGCACCTCGCTTGCGGTTATCCTTTATTGTTCAATCTTACCAATGATTTTTTTGCTTTCTATGTACCTTATGCCGTCAGGCCAAGCTCCCGCAGGCATTCGCGGAACATTGTGCCGGCGCTCTTATAGCCGAAAATTTTTCTGGGATAGCTGTTGATCCAGTTCTCCGTAGCCGCGATTTCCTCTGCCGTGACCTTTGAGAAGTCTGTGCCTTTCGGGTGCCTGCGGCGAATCATGCCGTTCACATTCTCATTGCTCCCGCGTTCCCAAGAAGAATACGGATGACAATAGTACACCTTCGTCCGCTTATCTCCGGTGATGCAGGACTGTTCCAGCTGGTCGGCCAATGCAAACTCACTGCCGTTGTCCACTGTGATGCTCTTATAGATAATGCCAAACTTCTCTGCGCCTAACTTCCGTTCCAGTGCATTGATTGCCCGCACGGTCGTCTCTGCGCGGCGATCTGGCACCACTATAATATTTTCGTTCCGGGTCTTGCGCTCAGTCAGCACTAGCAGCGCAACCGTGCTTTTCTTCTTGCCAGAATACACCGTGTCCATTTCCCAGTGTCCAAATTCTTCACGGTCTTTTACTTCCGCCGGGCGTTTTTCGATGCTCTCACCGGCAGGCGCACGAGCAGGATCCTTTGTTTTCACCTTTTTATAGTCGCCCTTATGCACTCCATGTCTTGGCAGAGCCTTTTGCGTCAAGTTCAGGAACACGCCCTTTTTGATGTAGCTGTATATGGTAGGCACCGATATATGCGTTTTGAATGTCCGTCCTTCTTCCAAGGCATAACCGTACACAGCAGCCGGTGAACAATCCTTATCTATAATGGTCTGCTCGATATAGCTTGCAAGCTCATGATCCTTGCCAATCTTAAGGTTTGGTCCCTTCTCCCGAAGATGTGCCTGATACCTTTGTTCTGCAATATCCGGGCTATATGTAGGAATCAGCTTCCACGTCTTACCGTCCAACTTGTCGTAGCTGCCGCGTTTCAGTTCCCGGTACACCGTGGACGGGTCAACCCGCAACCTGTCTGCGATTTCCTTTACTCTCAGCCCATCTTTCAACCACTTTTCAATACGGATTCGGTCTGTAAGCGTAAGCTGTTTGAACACTCGCACGCCGTTTTCCTCCTTTCGACTATGGCGTTTATTTTCGTTTTAAGCGTAAATTATACGGTATACCGTTGTCAATTCGCAATTTTTCCACACTTTGCACATATCCTTTGTGCAAAACTTCCAGACAAACAAAAAATGCCCCGCCAGCAATCCATCCGGATGCCAGCGGGGCATTTTCATTTCAGTGCAGAAGCATCGTCAGTTCATAGGCCACAAGGCCGGAAACCAACGCCGCAATCACAGCCCACCAAAGTTTGTTCCCAAATGTTCCGGGGGCTTTTTCCAGCGCGGTCAGGCGGTCGTCCTGCTTTTTGTTTTGAGCCGTTACAATTTCAAGGCTCTTGTTTGTGTTTTCGAGTTGCTGGATGGTCAACTTGATATTGGTGTTCATGCCGTTTACTGCATCGGTCAGCTTCCCCAGCTCGTCCAGCCGGTGGGTGTTGCTCTGTGCACGGTTTTCGACCGCTGTCAGGCGATGTTCCAGTTCCTCGTCAGTCATTACGCTTGTCCTCCCCCGCCTTACCGAAACGGGCCACAGTAGTGGTCTCTGTGGATTTCTTCGCCATGTAATCTTCAAGTTTTTTCTTGGTAAAGTCGAACACGAGCTGCACGATCCAATCCAGCGTCCGCTCATTGATTGCCCAGTCCAGCCAGTCCGGGGTATACCCACGCAGTACGGCAATGACATGGGCTTTCTTTTCTGCGCCTGCGCCACTACCGAACTTTTCCTCTGCGTTGACGATCCACTTGTACACAGTCTTTGCGACCACAAGGCCGTAACCCAGACGTACCGCCGCCAGCGCCGTGACCACAAGGCCGACCACCATGAAGATGCAGGCCAGCCATTCAGGGAATGCCATCAGAAAAACTTTCAGAATGTTCTCCATTTTGTTTTCCTCCTACTCTTAACCCACCCAACGGCTCTTTACCGCACGGGTGTCGATGTGTACCCAGCCAGCAGGACGACCAGTTTTTACCGGGTAACGTCCGATGCCGCCGGTGTTTTTCAGCAGCGTTTCGGCGTAGGTCGCGAGCGTTTCCACGTCCACGCCCTGAATCCGAATATCTGCCGCCATACCGTAGCAATGCTGACTGTACGTTGCGCCCTTGACCGCCTTGTTATGGGCGGCAGTGCGATATGCGCTGGTAATCGTAACAGCCTTTCCAAAGTGATTCCGGATGTTCTGCAACAGTTTCACCAACACATCATCAATAAAGATGGGGTCAGTCCCATCCTTGCAGCGAAACTCTTTCACGGCAAAGTTTGCGGACAGTTTCTTGTTACCATCCTTTGCCAGTGAATAGGCTTTAATCGCCATTGTCGTTTTCTCCTTTCTGGCTCAATGCCATTTTGCAGCCGCTCGACCCACACTCAGCCACCAGCACGCCGAACTCGGCCCGTTCTGTGGTGGTGTTCTCGCCCTTGGCTTCCAGCCTGTCCAGCAGGCTTTCGCACAGATCGGGCCAGCTTTTATGCTGCATAGTCTTCGCCCGTGATGTTCTTGTAGTCCTCGGCGGTGATCTCGCCCTTGTTTACGCGCTCGGTCAGAACCTTCTTCACGCCAACGCGGCGGGATGCGGGCATCTCTGCCCAAGTTTTAGTGCCTGCAATCAGGCGGTTTGCCCAGATAATGTTCATGGTGATACCTCCTTATTCTTTATTCAGCGCTGCGTCCAGCTCACACAGCGCGGTTTCGATGTCGGTCAAACGCTTCTCGTTGGCTGCGTCCTGTTCGCACATTGCGTCCTCGACCTCGGCCACGCGGTCAGGCAGGCCGTCTTTCTCGGCCTGTTTCTTGGCTGCGGCTTCCTTCTCCTGTCGGGTGGGCAGATCGTGTTTCTTCCACTGAATCATGGTGTTTTCCCTCCTTACTGGAACGCGCCGGTGATGGCTTCGATGTAGCCGCCGGTGCCGGATGCACCACGGCTGACGGAAATGCGGAAGTTGAACGCCGCACCATTGGTGGCGGTGCTGTTGCTGAACACAATGTTCGTGCCCTTCTGCACCTCGGTCGTGACATCCTGCCAGACCGGGGACTGGTCGTTGGCGTTGTTGGTCACTTCTGCCTTAAACACGGCATCGTCCGGGATGCTGCCAGTCACCTGAAGGACAGCAACAGTGATGTCACCATCCACGGCCAGCGGGGTGGTAAGGGTCACACTTGCGCTGGTAACGCTCTTGGTGAACGTGGCGTTCAGGCTGGTGCTCTCCTTGCCGTCGTTCGCGGTGATCTGAATGGTATGGGAGCCATTCAGGATGCGCTGGAAATTTTCTGCGGTACTGCCCTGCCCAAAGGTCAGTGCAGTACCGCTTGCAATGCCGGTGCGGGTGGCAGTGGTCTTGCCGTCCAGTTTTTCGGTAACGGTCAGGGTGTCACCGTCTGCATCGGTGACGGTATACGCGAAGTTGAAGGGTGCGTTCTGCTTCCCCAGATTCGTGGAACTGGCGTTGATGGCCGGTGCAGTGTTCGTGCTGACCGTGCCGTCGTCAGAGACCACGAGTGTAGAGGGAAGTACGAAAGCGGGGCGAACACCATAGGCGCTGCTGTAGTACCAGTAGTCGTTGGAGCCATCAGACTTGACAGTCCAGACGAGGTTGCTGCTGTTGGTGTACGGAGATCGCAGCCACCATTCGGCAGCGCTGCTGCCGTTGTAGGCAACGCGCTTGCTTGCGCTGTCGAAGTAAGACAGTTTTGCACCCTCGGTGTTCATGTAGCTTACGCCGCTGAAACCGACTTCCGTGCCAGACAGCAGGAACACCTTGCAGCTCAGTCCGTTAGAACCGCTCATCACATTGTTGTTCGAGTAATTGGTGTACGGAATTTTGACCTGTTTGATGGCATTGCGAATATCGGCATCGATCAGGCTGATGAACGTACCATTCAGGTACGCGGTCATGTCGGAGTTCAGGTAGTCGTTGTTGGAACCGTCCCACTTCATCGTGGTATAGATGTCCTTCATTACCACCCAAACGCCGTTGCAGCTTGCATCATAGGCGCTGCTGGGCAAGCCCTGATGCACGATGATGAAATCTTTGGCCGCGCCGTTGACCTTGATCTTGACGATGCTGCCAACGGCCTTTGTGCTCAGTTTTACGTTTGCCATTGTTACCTCCTTATAAAATCAGGCCCACGGCAAAACGCCAATGGGTCTTGTGTTCTGCGAGACAGCGGCGGTCAAGGCTTTGTGCTGCTTCTTGTAGATGCAGCGGCATTGCCGGGCGCGTCGCCTGTCTCGTGCGAGTTTATTCGAGTTGATTTTTCGGTGGATGGGAATTGTGCAGTTGAGCAATTTTTCCAGACGGTCGGCGTACTGGCGGCGCAGGGCGTAGGTATCGCCGTGTGCAGCATGGGCATCCCATGCAAGGAAGCTACAAAGGATTTCTTCCTTTGTTACCTCACCCGCCGGGTATGCCTTTTCCCAATGCCTGATTTTGGCTTTCATCCGTTTGGCGCTGTCCCGACGCAGCTTTTGGACGACCGCGCCGGTTTCAGTCAGATACGAATGGAACCCCAGAAAATCAATGCCGTTCCTCAGTGGGAAGATAGCCGTTTTCTGGTTCAGCTCCAAACCGTACTCGTCCATGAGCGCCCGCACATCCTTCAAGATGCACTGCAACTTCTGCTTGTCCGGGCAGATGATGTAAAAATCATCCATATACCGGCCATAGTATTTGATGCGGTACTTTTCTTTGATGATGTGGTCGAACTCATCCAAAAACATGAGGGCGAAAAGCTGGCTGGTCTGATAACCCAGCGGCAGACCATCTTCCATCACGTCGATGTAGATGCAAAGCAGCTCGTAGATACGCGGGTCAACGCCGCGCTTGTCCAGAACCACCTTGAGCTTTCGTTTCAGCTTTTGGTGATTGATGCTGGCGAAGAAGTGCCGGACATCGCCTTTCAGCACCCAGCCGTCTGCGCCGCGCCCACTCCGGCTGTAGTAGTCCACCATGTGGGTTTTCAGGCGCATCAGGCCGTCGTCCGTGCCTTTGTCCTTCTAGCTGGCAAAGCTGTCCCGGATGAAGCTCTTGGTCAGGACTTCATACAGGATGTTATCTACCAGCGCGTGCAGCACCACTTTGTCCACGAATGCCGGTGCGTGTACAACGCGCTTCTTCGGCTCATAAACATAGAACACTTCAAAGCGGCTCGGCGTGTAGCATATCTGCTGCCGGATGTCCCCGCCCGGCTGCCGTACACTGCGGACGGCCAGCTTGCGGGACAGCTTTTCGGTACAGGCCAAAGCGCTGGCCTCATACTGGATCGTTTTGCTCTTACTGCGCTTTCCTTTTCGGGCTTCGAGGTACGCATTGTAAAGCGTCTCGAAGCTGCACAGTTCTTCGTATGTCAAACTTGACCCTCCGCTGGTTCGCTGTTGCGGTAGTGGGCTGCATCCCCGCAGGGATGGCCCACCTCAGCGGGATGTGTTTATCACTTGCCTGCATCGGCAAGCGACGGGATGCGGTTTCCTTTGGCTGTTGCACTGCTTTCGGCAAACGCCTACTCGTCTCGCAGATCAGCCGGAGCGGGGCGAACACCATAGGTGTTGTTGTAGTTCCAGTTGTCGTTGGAGCCATCAGACTTGACAGTCCAGACGTTGTTGCTGTTGTTGGTGTTCGGAGATCGCAGCCACCATTCGGCAGCGTCAGAATACAAACCGCACCCCTATTGCAGAACAGTTTCCTGTTATGCTGTTTTCTGCTCCTGCTTGGCAAAGACAACCTGAAGCGCTTTGGCAAGCATTTCAAGCCGTTTCTTCTCTGCTTCCTGCCGGAGACTTTCTGCCCGGCCACGTTCGGATTTGAGCCACTTCATGGCCGGGTATTTTACATCCGTGATTTTCTTTGTCCAGATACCGGCTTTCTTTGCGCTGATGATACCATCCTCTGTGCAGAGGGTCAGGTATTCCAGCAGCAGAGAGCAGCCGTCCACGACCTCGCCGATCTTTTCAATCCGCTTGTCGTACTCCGTGGCAAAGTTCACGTTGTTGGCCGCATGGGCATCCAGCAGAATCTTCTTAGCCGTTTCCCGGATGTCCCTGCCGTAGAGGTTGAAGGTGCTTTTCGTAAAGCCCTCTTTCTCCCTCACATCAAGGGCATGGACAGCGGTTGTGCAGACCTGCTTCATTTCGCGGATGTCCTCAAGCGCAGCGGCTTTCTGAAATACCTTCCGGGCATCGCTCCGGCTGATGTCGTCCGAAACGATGCGGGTAGCCCTCTGGGTATACCTCAGCAGTTCCCGCGCTTTATTGCCAACCAGAAACGGTTGTTCAGCCATATCAGAACTCCACCCTCGCCTGATCTGCGTTCCACACGCCGGTGACGGTCAGGCCGTCAAGGCTGCTGAACGTGGCGCTGAACGGGTTCTTGGTCACGTTCGTTCCGAACTTCAGCTCAATGGCCTTGATGCTGGCGTTCATAGCTGCCACACTGGCACGGATGTCGCCGTGGGCGTTGGCTGCTTCGTTATGGGCATCCACCGCCGCGCTGATGCGCTGGTCGGTCTCGGCCTTTTTGTAGCTGTCCACTTCCCACCGCTGGCTCTCGGTCAGGTGGCCGTTTGCATCCAGCGTGGCAATGCCGCCCGGAATGCCGATCTGGTCAGTGCGGACAACATCTTCATCCGGTGCCTTGCCGGGGCCTGCGTTAAAAGAACCGTATGCCATTTAGGTTCCCCCTTCCTGTGCATCCGTGTATTTCACGGTGCTTGTAATGTGATACTGTGCAGAAATTTTCTCGGTCGGAGCTTTGGCGGCCCTCAGCCGCAGCTTTCCTTCGAGGCTTTCGGTCGCAATAAAGCCCACCGCACCCGCCACATCGTAAAATTCCGGCAGTACCGTAACATCCACAATGTCGGTAGCCAACAGGCCCGCAATGGGGATGTCACAATAAAAATAGCCGGGGGAGGAATCATCCTCGCCCCAGCCATCGACCGGGATAGTAAAAGGCACCGCCGCCATGACATCCTGCTTTTCGTGCAGGATGTCATCGGTTTCCTCGAATCCGTTTGCCGTTGCTTCGGAAAGGTCTCCGATTGCGGTGTTGCACTGCTTGATGTGGCTGCAAAGCGCGGCAAGCCCTGTGCCCAAAAGCGTTTTGACCTTCGCTTTTGCCATAGAGCTTACCTCCTCATGTCTTAGTCAGCGTCAGCCAGCAGAGCGGCGATCTCCTCTGCGGAGAAGTCCTCCACGTCCTCGTCGTGCAGAACATTCTCCGGCTCGGTGTACACGACGACTTCCTTGCCGTCGATGTTCACATTGCCGTTGGTGGAGCTGGCGGCAGTCTTGGTTGCGCCCTCAGAGACACCGGCCAGCTTTTCGCCCTCGGCATCGCTCATCAGGCGCTTGCCAGCCTCGGCGCCCACGAAGTCCGCAGGCTTCTTGCCGCTGTCGGTCAGATTGCCCTCGCCATCCAGCGCAGCAAAGTTGCCGGTGGTGGCACCGGTGACCTTATCGGCCTTGCCGGAGATGTCCACTTCCTCAGGGGTGGGAACATACAGACCATCGTCCTTCAGAACCAGGGCGTTGCCGGCAGCAGCGGAAACGTTTACCTTGACATCCACCTCATAACCAGCGATGGTAACGGTGGTGGATGCGTCCTTGCCAGTGGCCTTGGCCTTATAGGTATCGACCAGAGCGGCCATGCTCAAGAAGGAGTAGGTGCAGGAGTCCGGGTTCTCGCCCTTGACGGCCAGCACCATGACCGGCTTGCCTTCCAGCTTGGGGTCGGTAGCGCCGGGATAGGTGGCGGCATCGAACTTGAACTTTGCCACAAAGGTGGTCTTGGTCTGGTCGAGGAACAGCTCAGAGGGAAAGTCAACGGAGAAAGCAGCAGTGCCGCTCTTGTCGGTAGAGGTGTAGAAGTTCACGGTATTGCCGTCAACGCCAAGAGACTTGATGGCAGCGTTAGCTGCGGCCTGCACAGGGGTAAAGGCGCCCTTCTTAACGAAGGTCTTCTTGATCTCGGCGGTCAGGTTGCGGATGGTGGTCTTGGTAGAAATCTGCTTAGACATAATAGTGTCCTCCTAAAAATTATTTCAGCATATCAACGATTTCCTGCTGCGTTTCTTCCTCGTCGAGCAGGTCTTCACTCGTCATAACGGTTTCTTTGCGGACAGTCAGCGCGTTTGCGCTGTCGAAGTCAAGGCCCTCGCCGATGCGGACGGCAATAGCGCCGCTTGCGTCGCGCTTCAAGCCCTGACCGATGCTTACGCTACCGGTTTCACCCGAACCACCTCCTTTCCCGAACAGGGTTACGGTCGCCTGAATATCTGCTTCCGGGATGCGCTGAGCGAAAAATCTGATGAAACCATCATGCGTTTCGCACCCGTTCAGGACACCCGCTTTGGTCGTAGTATAGAAGCTGCCGGGAGATACAACGCCAACGGGTACAAGCTCGCTGGTGCTGTCCGACAGTTCTGCATCATAAATGCACTGGTAGTAATCCATACCTCCAGCGTTTTCGTAATCATCCTCGCTGCGGGCGGGCTTCCACCCGTCAGCTGCAAGGGTGAGTTTGTAGGAGCCATAGTAGCCGCCGCCTGTGCCGCCGTCCACCTGCTCCTTGATAAGAGCCTTTACCTGTTCTTCGTTCAGGATTTCCCCGGATTCAGACAGGTTCTTCACGGCTGCGCTGACCGCTGCCGTGATGGTCGCTGCATGGGCATCAGCGGCGGCGTTGTGCTTCTCAATTTCGGCCTTGACCAGCTTCATCAAAGCCTGCATCTGCGGGCTGAGGGCAATTTCGATTTTTGCTTTGTTCGAGATTGCAATAAGGGCAGCAATCTCAATTTCAAAATCAGCGTTCACGCTGGATGCAGGGACTTCGATTCCACGTTCATCCTGCATGATGAACAGCAGCACTTCGGCATCATCATTCAGGCGGCCATATACGCCGATCTGGTGCATGATGTAAGTGCTTTCTGCTCCGGTAATCTGGATGCTGACTTTCCGGGCCGTTTCCTCTCCGTCCTTTACGGTGTCAATCGCAAGGATGGTCAGTTCGTGCGTTTCGCCGCTGACGGTCGTTTCTGCCGACAAGTCGGTTTCAACGATGCCGGTGCCGCTCACGGCGCGGGTGATGGTGAGCGCGCCGCCGGAGAGGGATTCCGACAGGAGCGCGGCACCGGCAGTTGTATAACTGGATTTTTCCCAGCTCATGTTGTCTGTCCTCCAATCTTGATGGTTACGGTTTCGTGCGTGTGCGCAAGCCCGCCGGTGGCGTATGCCTGCGCGGTGATGTTTTTCGGGTGGATGGCTCCGGGCAGCTCAACGGTCGTCCGCATCCGCGCTGCGCTCATAGCACCGGTAGCATAGCCACGAGCCGTGACGGCGCGGGGCTTGATGTTTCCGGGCAGCCGGACGGTGCAAAAGGCAGCCATTCCGCAGGGCGCGGCGGCGACGTAGGCAGGCGACCGTTCATGCGGTTCGACGATGTAGATGATGTGTTCAAGGTGAGCGGTACAGCGCCGGGCATAACCAAGGCGCTTTTCAATTTCTTCCGGTGTGTAGTAAATGACACTATCATCGGTAATGTCTACGTTCATTCGCCAGTAGCCCGGCCTTCCTCCGTAGTCATACCATTCACTTATTTTCACATTCGGATAAATCGAGGCCAGCGCCTTTTGGACTGCCCACTCCGTTCCGCAGTACCGACGGACTTCCAGCGCAGTTTTGATGATCCTGCGCTTTGTTTCAATCGGATAGCTGGTGTCGTACCAGTCAACGCGGAACTGAACCGCAAGAATATCCAGAACTGCCTCATCTGCACGGTCAATATCCGTGTAGATTTTCAAGCGTTCGGCAGCTTCCAGTTCCTTCTTGCGCCGCTCCCTGAAAACTGCATCAAGGATCTGTACCCATGGCTCTTTGGCAACATCAGGCGGTAGCCCTTCGACTAGGCCAACTTCGTGGAGTTCAATCATCTTCGATTCCTCCGTATGTCACCTTGCAGCTTCGGAGCTTTGCCACCTGAATTTCGGAGACAGTTGTTTCGACCGGTGTCAACAGACGTGGGCGTTTCGCACCAGCTTCCCGTACACGCATAATCAGCTCCGCCGGTTCGATGTCCCGGCCGATTTTTCTCTGCCAGGTTTCATACTCCTTCACAGCTGCTTCCACATTTTCCTGAATCGTCGATGCATTCTTGACATTGCTCAAGGCAATATGGTAAGTAAGCTCGATGTCATACGGGATTTCTTCCGGCGCATGGCAAAGAACCAGATCACCCATCGGGCGCTTTACCGTGTCGAAATATTCCTGCATTCCGGTACATTCTTCCCTTGTCGGAACTCTGCCTCCGGCCATCAGAAAGTAAATGTGGATCGTGTATCCTTCCTTGCAAACGATCTTCGTATCTGCCACATCGGACCGCCAGCTCGATGCAAAGTATTCATAGGCATCCACCGGACCGGCCACGGAGAAAATCGAAGGTGCATAGTTGATACGTCTGGTAAATGAATCGTCACCTTCCGTATCCGTACCGCCCGTGCTTGCCGAAACACTTTTTGCCCCGGACACATACGGGATAGGATCCACCAGCACATTGATTTCGCCTTCGGCAATCCCATCGCTGTTGCTTCCTGCCTCATCCGCCACGGCAACTACGTCCACGGTCAGTTCGCCGGGTAAGATCTCCGCATACTTTTCGGTTTTGAAATACCGTTTGTCTGCCGTTCTCACCTGTGTTCCTTCCGGGATTCCGGTTGCACTCGTTCTCGGCGCAGACAGTGTGAATCGAATAACCGCCGTGGCTTTTCCGGCTTCCAGGCGTTCCACTCCAACAAGCGGAGCAAGGTTGTCCAAATTCGGCCCCGTGCTCGTAGGCAGCAGTTCCGCTTTCAGACACGCCGTGCTGTACTCCATGTTGTGATGCGAACGATGTGCCAGTGTCAAAAGGACAAGCCGTGCTTCAGAACACCGTTCCAACGATACCTCACCGTTGAAAAGTTCTTTGTTGTACTTGCCAAACAGCGCCTTGCAATCGGCCACAGCTTCTTCCAGCGTTTCTTCGCCTTCAATGTCGATGTCCGGGATGTTCTCAAACTCTTTTATTTTAGACAAGCTCGTACACCACCTTTGGAATTACAACGCCATGCAGCACATCACTGTCCAGCCAGTCCACCCGCACCACTCTTGCCCGCGGCTCAAACGATGCGGTTTTCTCTGTTACCTCAGCCACATATAATCCCTTTGCCACCGGAAGTGGCTTATCGACAAATATGTTTGGATTGATTCCGAGTTCTCTGTCGCCCTCTTGGCTCCCGATTGGTGTGGAATACAGTGTGCGAAGGCACTTTGCAATGTCCTGCACTTCTTTTTGTTTTTCGCTGTCACCGGACAGCTCAACCACCGTGCTGCTGAAGTCGATCATATGTACTCCTTTATGGTCAGGCTCACCTTGCACTGCATCAAAAGCCCGTGTTTTATCACCGAATCCCAGCTGTCGCTTATTTCAGTGACCCGAAACTTGTTTTGCGATACCGGTGCAAACCCGATAATCAGGTAATGAATCTCTCCGTTCTCTGACATTTCTGTCAGACGGTTCAGCATCTTGCGAGGATTCACGCCGAGTGCTGCATCCAGAAGAATATCAAAGGTGTACTCTCTCAGTTTCGGTGATAAATACTCTGCTCGTGCTTTTCCTCCCAGAACTTCATGTTCCGCCCAGTTTGCGCCGGTCGTTCCCTTGAAGTTTGACGGGGTGAGCACACGCAGGTGTCCCACGGAGAAAATCACATCGCCGAAAATTCCAACATACATTCCAAAACCTCCTTACAGGGGTGCGGATGTTTTCTTGCCAAGGTTTCCGGTGTGCGTATGCGATACCAGCGATTTGCCGGACACAACAACATCGCCACCTCCGCCCTGGATGTTCACGGTTCCAGCGGTCGCATTGATGGTCGATGCCGTCATTTTCAATTCGCCGGATGCTGCAAGCGTGATCCCCGCCGGGGATGTCACTTTAATTTCTCCGCCCTCGCTGATGGTCACGGTTGCACCGCCCACCTGGATCTCAAGACTTTTCGCCTTCAGGATTTTCTTTCCGTCCACATAGTCGGTCAGTTCTTTTGCATTTGCATCAAACTTCCGATATGCCTTTCCTCGTGAGTTGGCATAATCCTTTCGGTAGACTTTTTCTTTTCCTTCAGGCGGTTTGTTCTTTTCATTCCAGACGGTGCCCACCACAACAGCATCCTCCGGGCTTTCTCCTGGATGCAGGACAAGCACAAGATCATCAACTTCCGGTGTCTGGTACTCGCCATTGGACAGAAACGGCACCATTTCCGTAACGGTGTCGTCCCTGTCTGGGTAAGTAACTTCGCACTTTCCAGCCTCATAGTCGATAGAACTCACATTGCCGAATCTCACTTCACTGCTCATGCGAAATCCTCCTTTTCCACTTTGCTGGCCTTGACCTGTGTTTTGTAGCCGCTGGATGGAGATATGCTGTGTTCCATCTGATCAACGAAATACTTTCCGTCCATCTTTCCATAGCCAACTAGGTTAAAGCACTGCGCTGAAGCGCCGGCCGGATAGCCCAACATCGTAAAACTGATCTGGGTTGCTCCGTGGTTGGCATTCTTGATGGCCGCTATCAGGCGGGCTTTTGCGTCTGCCTCGCTGCTTACCTTTCCAGTAAGTTTAAGCTGGCGTTCGTCCGTGCCCACCTTGACGTTGATGTTGATTTTTTTCTGTTTGTTGGTGTAGGTATAAAGGCCGCCCGTGTATGTTCCAGTCAGCTTTGTGTTCCACTTGAAACTTCCCGGCTCTACGCACAGGGCCGTCGGATTTCCAACGGGCCGGCTCTCATATACCGTCCATACAGGATCTTTCGCCTTGTACTTTTCCCGGTCGTACACCCAGAGCTTTGAAGTGTAGACTTTGATAACCAGTGCATAGGTGCTGCACAGATCTTGCAGAAAGGCACTATCTGTTCCGTCCTGTTCCTTTGCATCAATGCCGTGGTCGTCTCCCTCAAACTTCAGCTCCAATTTGTAACGGCCTGCAATGGTTTCAGCGATTTTCTTTACGCTGGTGTTCTTCCATGTAAAGGTCCGGTTTCTCTCGCTGAAGCTGGTGTCGTTCGGCTTTGCCACGCCGCCCATCGTCAGCGAATCAGGTGCACCGGCAAAACTAAGATCATCCAGCACGAATGCCCCGCACTCGGCGCTGTAATCTCTGTAGCCGCTCTCAATGCCCCCGATATTCCAGTCCTTTACAACAATAGCCGGGTAGAGCTTCACGCCCTTTTCCGGCATCCAGTCATTTTTCCATTTGGCAGCTCTGGCATTGACTGTAATGCTCACACTGTCGCTTTGGGATTCAGCCACATCCGTGTACTTGAAACTTTCCAGATCAGGTGCGATTTCTTCCGAAATATCGGTTTTCTCGTAGGTCAGAAGAACCGCAGCCTGCCTTCCTTTGGGTCTCGCTGCTGTCAGTACCATCATGCACCTGCCTTCCAGGGCGGAAGGTCTCCGCTCTTTTCAGCCGGCAGAGCTGGTGTTGACAGCACCGTGCCGGAATCGAACCGGACGATATGGATATATCTGGGGTTGTTCTGCATCAGCCAATCGGCTTTCAGCTCGCTTCCGTACACGTTCAGGGCAATCAGATCCCAGGTGTCACCGGACTTTGTGGTGTAATCAAGTGCCATACTGCGTGCGCCTCTTTTCGCGTTCGTACCGTTCCACATACTCGCAGAACTTCTCGTAACCTTCGTCCATAATGGAACGTAGATCTTCGGCATTCATGCTGCCGTAGATGGTGAAGTTTGGTGCATAAACATATGTGTTTCCGCTGGAACTCGTATAGGTACGCTGGTAGCTGTTGCTCGATCCACCGCGCTGGTTCCCGGTGCTGCCACCAGAAGCATCTTCGCTCCCGCCGATGGGCTTCAGCTCCACTTCCTGCTGGTAGTTCTGAAGGTCTGCCAGCATCGACAGATTTTGCCTTGTCAGTTCACTGTTGCCAGCCGTCGGAAAGAAATTGACATTGCTCAGATCGTAGTTGTCCGGGTTTGCAGCGTATTCCAGCTTTGCCTTTTCCGCATCTGCTCCCCGGATAAACCGGATTGCCTTCTGAGTATTTTCGTTTGCAAGAACAGACTTGGCACCAGCAATCACTTTCCCGATTCCGGTGTTCAGCAGCTGTTGGGCTTTGCCCTGGTCATCCGACACGGTAGGTGTCGGCATTGCCGCCAGAGTTTCCAGCCCATCTACTGCATAGTTGGCGATTTCCGTAATACGGCTGAACGCCACACCAGCGTCGGACCCCAGTACCAATGCCGCTGCAACAGGCTGAACCATAGTGTCAAAACTTTGAGCCGCCTGGTTGTAATACTGCTGGCGACGTGCTCTGTTGAAGTCGATCAGGTTAGAATCTTCTTCTGTAAAACCACCGTCCGCGAACATCTTCGGCTTTCTGCCGGGCAACCCCAGCAGATCACCCAGACCAACGCCCAGCAGCTTACCAGCGGTCAGCCAGGTATCAATGTTCTTTTCACGAACGCCGCGCCGGAAGCTGATAACGGCTTCCGGGCCAGCCTCACCAGCAATAGACGGTCCCTGCGTCATGCCGCCGTTGGCAAATGCCGGGACAGACACGGGTGACAGGTTGAATCCGAACGACTTACCGCCGATCACCGGAACCGGAATGCCGAACAGCGTTTCCGGTATTGTGAGCTGAATTTTGTTCAGCGCCCCAATGATGAAGTTGACCGCTTTCACGCCGATGGTTGCAACCTGCTTCAGGAAGCCGATGATGCCCAGAATCACAGGCTCTACCACAGGAAGCACCTTACCCACCAGATCCACCGCCACCTTGATGGCGTTGACCAGTGTGGTGCCTACCAGGCTTACCACCGTAGACAGCAGCGGCATGACCGCCGGAATGCCTTCATTCACGATAAAGCCGAAGATCTCAGTCAGCACCGGCTTGATGTGGTTTACTCCCAGATCTACAATCTGAGAGAACACACCGGCGAACGATTCAATCAACGGCATAACCGTCTGGATGGCAGGGGTCATAGCTCCGAACACGTCACCCAGATTTAGCCCTCCGATACTGAAGCCGGATAGCTTTTCCTGGATGCTCTGCAAGCCCTCCGGGGTGGTGAGTTGCCCGAACACCTGCTTCACGGTGTCGCCGATACCCGCTATCTTTCCGGTGAATTTGTCAAAGACGGCAAGCCCGCCTTCGCCAAATACTGTTCCGACGATGTTGCGGACATCTTCAAAGTGATCTCCCAGCAGGGAAACCACGGCGACCATTGTGCCCAGACTTGTAATGGCCGGTCCGAACATACCAAGCATCGACATAAAGCCGCCGCCCAGTTTTCCCGCAACTGCGCCAATGCCGCCAGTCAGATTCAAGCCATTTTTTCCGAACACGGCTCCTACGCCTGCACCGAGGACGTTTCCAATGGTTGCTGTTGCTGTGCCCGCCGGGTTTGCTGCTGCAATCATGGCATTCATCGCATTGGTCGGTATGTTTGCCACATTATTGATGTAGCCCGCCGCACCGAAGATTTTCCCAGCTACGGCCTGCATAGGTTTCTTCTTTCCGCTCGTCAACGCATCTGAGTTCAGGGCACCGATTGCACCGCCCGCCAAAGAACTCAGCCGTCCGGCAATGCCGCCCTGTCCAGAGCCGTTTGCCATCCATGCGCCCATCTTTGCGGATTTCAGAATATTGCCCCGGTTGCTCCACAGTCCCCATCCGCCTCTCACGGTGTTCTGGAAGAGACTGGTCGGGCTGAGCATTCCCAGCAGGTTTCTGACCGTGATGCCGCCGAACATTCCGCCGGGCGCTCCGCTCGGCTTTCCTCCGATCACGACATTGCCCACCGTGGACAACAGCGTGCTTCCGGCGCTGTATGCCGCAGGTGCAAAGCTCATAGCTCCGAACGCCGAAACTATGGCGGCAATGGCTCCCGCCACCTCCGGCCCGTGCTCTGCGGTGTAGTCGATACCTTTCTGAATCCACGGCAATGCCGCCTGCGCCGCATTGCCAATTCCAAGCAGCGCGGAGTGCAGCATCGGCAGAATGCCGTTGACGATGTTGGACAGATCCGGCAGACTCTCGGTGATGCCGTTCGCTATGTCAATCCACATAGCCGTCAGTTCTTTCTTTGCCGGAAGGAACTGATTGCCCACATTGATGAGCAGGCGGTCTGTCGCATTACTTGCCATCTGGCTTACCGCTTTGCTTGTGTCCAGACGGACAAGCAATTCTTTCTCCATGCTACCGCTGTATGCACTGGTGTCACCAGCCATAAGCAAGGCATTCTGGAATGCGGGCAAGTTGCCCACAATTTTTGAAACGCCCTCAATGGCCCACTGACCAAACAGCGTTTTGATGGTCGCAGTCTGCTGGTACTTGTCCTGTTTCGAGATCGCCTCAAAGACTTTGTACAGAGTGCTTGCTGCACCATCTTCTCCGTTCGGCCCCGTGGACTGCATATCCTTTGCAATCTGCACAGGATCAAAGCCGAGTCTATTCCATGCACCCGTCTGTGCATCCGTTGCACTGTTTCCAAGGGTGATGTTTGTAAACACACGGTTCAGGCTTGTTCCGGCCTTTCCATCATTAACACCCATAGCCAGCATGGTGGCTGCAAGCGCAGAAGTCGTGTGCAGGTCAACGCCGGCTGTCTGGCCGACACCGCCGGACGTATTCACCACGCTGGCGATTTCCGCCGCCGTGGTAGCCATGTGGCCGCCCAGATAGTTGATGGAATCTGCAATGTCGATAATCTGGTTGTGGGTCTTACCAAAAGCGGTTTCCCACTTTGCCATATAATCGGCCGCAGACTTTGCATCAATGTCCCACGCGGCAGCTAGCCGGGCCGTATCGTACAGGTAGCTTTTTTCTCCGGTTTGCTGGTTATCCAGAAAGATTTGCTCATAGCTCTTACCGGACTGTCCCAGCGATGCGGCGATCTGCGCCATCTCGTCCCGTTTGATTGGGACCTGCGTAGTCATCTTGAGGATCGCGGCCTCCATGGTGGCACGCTTTTCCGGGTCAATGCTGCCGTCATCGTTCATAATGCCGCCAACATATTTGACTGCATCTGCCGCCTGGGCTTGGTATTCCTCCGCCATGGAGGTTGTCTTTTTAATCATGACAGCGGACGCAGTTGTCAGCGTCGCCATGATTCCAAGCCCAGTCTTTCCGATTACGCCCAGAGTGTTTGCTACCGTGCTGCCCAGCGACTTTGTTCCCGTCAGTGCGCTCGCCAGATCACCGGTCAGCCCCTTCGTCTGCTTTATTGCAGTTACAAGGGATGGGTCCACCTTGCCCATGATGCGGATGCTGAGGTCTAGTGCTCCATTTCCCGCCATACGTCTGCCACCTCGTTACACAGATCCACCAGCTCCCGCCGGGGCAGGTGCAGCAGATCCGTCATGTTGGAATGCGTGGCAATGGATAGTTGGATAGCTGCTTTCCGAAGTCCTTTTGCCCCGCCTTTTACTCGAAAAAATCAGAGTTTACGGCATCGCGCAGCTTGACCGCCTCGCACAGCGGCAGACCGGCAAAGAAGTCCACCGGGTAGCCGGTGCCCATGCTGGCGATGATGCAGCAGTACAGGTAGTTGCGATGCGTATTCACCGGTGCAAATCCGCCCGCAGCCATACGGTTTTCTGCCATGGATTCGCTCATAGTGTTCAGTTCGCCCACGCCGGACAGGTCGATGCTGTCAAAGGTCTTGCCCTTCAGTTCCGCCTTTTCGCTGCCCTCGTAGGTGTAGGGCGCTGCAAACTTCAGGGTGTGAGATTCCAGCTGCTTTTTCACTTCATCGGCGTTTTCGCTGTTGTCCATGCCCTTAATAACCGCCGCCTGCACTTTCTTGATCTTGCCGCGGGGCATGAGTTTGAAAAATTCCACAGGCTTGCCGGTTGCCTTAACGGCCATTTCCTGTGCAAAGGAAGTGGTCATTTCCATCGCGTACATGGCCGCCGTCTCGTTGCCGATGTTTTTCTGAATGTCGATCAAGTCCTGCACGGTCATCTTCTCCATACCGGACAGATCCAGGCTGTCGTACTCCTTGCCCTCGAACTTATAAGGTTTATCGAACTTCACGATATTGTCCATTGCTGTTTCCTTTCCAAAAGACAATCAGCCGCCCCACGCCGGGACGGCTGACTTCTTCATGTATCGGGTTTAGATAAGAGCGTTGATCTCGGCACGCATATCCTCGCCATCAACATAGTAGCGGCCTGCAAACTTGTCGATGTCGATAACGGTAGTGCCGTCAACCTCCATCAGGTAACGGGTGACTTCCAGCGTAGTGGTGCTGCCCATGGTGTCGGCGCGCTTCAGCTTGCCGGGATCCAGCTCCTTGGGACGACCACCCAGGACGACGCGCAGGCCCTTGTAGGTGTAGCCGCCGTTCTTGTTGTCGTTCTGCATAGCAGCACGCAGGGTGATCTGGATGTTCTTGTTGGGGTTCATCATCTTGGTGGCGTAGCTGTACATGGTGTTCCAGTTCAGCGTTGCCTCCATGGATTCAAACTGACCGGGCACGGGAGAATCGACTTCGCCCGCAATGCCCATGCCGGACACGGAGGTGGTCTTGTTCTTGATCTTGGGCAGGGTGATTTCATCCGCCAGACCAATGAGCAGGTCATCTTCCGTGTACGCATTGTAGTCATTGATGACCTGGGGAACCAGGTCACTGGAAATATTCAGAGCCATAGGTCATTCCTCCTGCTTACAGAGACAGAGCCGAGGTCAGTGCGCCGGCCTCATACTCCATGGTGTTGTTGATCTGCTTAAAAGGCGGGAACGGCGTGCAGAACTGATAGAAGGAGTAGTGGCCTGCAACCAGTTCAGCGGTCGTGTTGCGGTCGGGGTCTGCCTTCATGCTGTAGCTGGCGCATACCTCGGTAGAGACATAGACACTGCCCTTCATGTTCTCGCTGTCGATGATGGACTGAAGGCGCTTCTTGTTCATGGGCTTATCCAGCTTGCTCATGTTGTCCAGAACAAAGCTGGTCCAGGAGTGGTTGAAGAAGCGGCGGACACAAAGGAAAGCGTCCTTCGGGTCGGTGTTTTTCGGATAGCAGCAGGTCTCATTGCCCCACACAACAAAGTCGCCGGAGCGGATGAAGGTCGCCACGCCCTGCTCATTCAGAACATTGCCCTGCTCCTGATCCATCAGGACTTCGGTGCCATCTTCCAGGCAGGCGGAGGAAATGGGTACGCTGACATTGGACGGGCTGGCATTGGGTGTGTCGTTGTACAGGCTGTCGTTGTAGACTGCCGCAGCAGCGGCCAGAGAGCTACCGCTGTAGATGGCGCTGCCGATCTTGCCGTACAGCCACAGGCCATATGCTTCACGAGAAGTTGCGCCCTGCTTGACCTTCTGGTTTGCCACGTCGGTGTACTTGCGTGCACCGGAAGCGGAACTGTCGATGTCAACAAAGCACACTGCATCGAAAACGCCATTGATCTTGCGGCACTTTGCCTGGAGCGCTGCGCACACCATGGGATCCTTGGAGAAGCGGGGTGCCAGCAGAATGCCGGGAACCATGCCCAGCTTGGGGAACACCTGTCTTACCACTTCCAGTCCGGTCTCTGCACCGGTGGCCGCATTCACGCCGCCCACGATGTCGGCAGCGGTGATTTTGGTCGGGTCAAGAATGGAACCGGAAATGGTCAGAGCCGTTGCGCCGTCGCCTTTGCCGCCGTTGACCAGGGCGATGCTCACAGTGCCATCATCATTGAATCTGGCCGAATAGTCCTCGTCCGCCGTGAGCACGGTCTGCTCCTTCTTCACGACCAGCTTTTTCAGCAGGATGCCGGTCTCGTCGATCTCTGCAATGCCGTCATTCACCTGAACGGTCTTGTTGGACAGTTCAGTGATGTGCTTTGCATTCGCAGGATCCAGGACGTTGACCACGACGATAGGGGAAATGCCCATCACCTGAAAACTGGCGCTCACCGCCTCACACAGGGTATACTTTGCAAAATCGTCGGAATAGCCCACTGCGGCGGCAGCTTCTTTGAAGGTATTCACCAGCATCGGCGTATTCACCGCTGCTTCCGGGTCATCCAGCATATTAACGGGGGCCGTACCCACAACGATTTGCAGGCCGGAGTTGACCGTTACCGGAGCGGTGACGCTGGTCGCTGCTTCGGTCTTGTTAAAGCCATGAGAAATAGCCATTTGTCATATCCTCCTTACTTCATCAGGTCGGTGGCCTTCTTGTAGAGAATGTTCTCTCTGGTGCCGTCCTGTTCGATCTTCACGCGCATTTCTGCGAGCTTGTCCAGCGGAACGATCAGCGCCTTCAGGAACGGCACCTGCTCCACTTTTTCTTTCAGCTTTTCGGGCAGGCCATCCACGAATACGGTGTACTGCGGGGCAATGCCCTTGACGGTCGGCCCGCAGTACGCCGCAGCGCCGGTGGTTTCCGTCACAGGCTGTGCTTCTTTCACAGCCTCGGTTTTCTTTTCGGTCTTTTCGATGCTCATATCAAAGCCTCCACTTCTTCGTTTTTCAGGGTGTTGGGCGTTTCGCAGATCAGGTTGACAATGCCCCAGTAGTAGAAGTCCATGTCATCATCCGAAAGATCCCATTTGCGTGGATATCCCACTTTGAAAGCCTCGCCAAACACAGGCTTCCGCTTGAAGTGCTGCATGATGGCTTCGATGATGTTTCCGGTGTCCTCATATCCCTGCCGGTCTGTTTTCGGGTCATAACAGCAGATGATAAGCTGCAAAAGGACCAATTGCGGATCCTTTTCGTTCACCACCTCGCCACTCGTTCTTGATACGATGATGCACGGGAAGTTGGATCTATTGGTATCCACATCGTCGTCATCATCGGTCGGGGACGGGATAAACTGCTTGAAGATCTTCAGCGGTTTTTCGCCTTCCTGCCCCGTGAACTTCATATCCCGGAACAGTTCCTTCAACTCGTCAATCATGGCCTGCTGGCACATTTCGCTGGTATAGCCGGTGATTTTTTCAGCCATATCAGATCACACCCTTTCGTTTTGCATTGGCGATCAGTTGCCGGACGCGCCGTTCCGTGTTCTGCTGCAGCATCTGCTCCACCGTCTGCTCCTGCATCTCCCACACGGTATGGTGCATCGCAGAGCCGGAAGGGCTGGACAGTGTTGCCAGCTTCTCGTTCGGTTTCCAACGTTTCTTTCCGCTCTCCGTGTAGTCCTTATCCGCAGGTATTCCGAGCTGACGCTGTACCATGCCGATATGCTTCGACTTGAACTGTACCAAGAAGCCCTTGCTCTTATCGCTTGTTCCGCCCAGAGCGATCATTGGACTGTCTTTCAGGACACGCGCCCGAAAAACGGGCGGCGCATTGCGAACAGACGGACCCATGAAGGGCTTTGTGGGGCTGGTTCTGAAATAGTCCAGGTCTGCCCGGAATGCACCGGGGTCGTTCTTCATAATAGCAAGGATAGCGGTAGGCCGCCGGTTGGTGGCCTTCTGACGCTGGCGCAGATCTTCGATCATGCGTCTGCCTGCCGCGTTCAGGTCGTAACGTTTCTTCACTTCGGTCAGCATCAGCTTGCGCGTCTGCCGGGCCGTTGTGTTTACGGCCACCTTCAACGCCGCCGGGGTTTTGTTTCCCAGTACGCCAAGAGCGCGAGTCACTTCCGCGTCATCAACGGAGACCATCAGGTTGGAAGCGTCATAGTTGGTATGGAAGTATGCCAACTTACCTCACCCTTTCCAGTTCCATGCGATACATACCCGCTTTCAGGGAGCATGATTTGATGTTGTAGATCCGTTTCTTGTCCAAGGTGATCTGCTTGCCACTCTTCGGCATAGGGCCGTAGTCCTTCTGCTTCACAAAAAGCAGCAGGTCGGCCTTGTACATACCCTGGTCAAAGGATTGCTTTGCTCCGCCCTCCCAGTGCGCCGGACGTTCAAGTACGCCGGGGTGCTGCGTGATACAGAGCATCAGCTTATCATCTATGTACCGTTCTTCCGCAAACTCGTTTGAGTTGAAGATCACGTTCTGCACATCCTGCGCAACGCATTCTTTGAACGTAGGGAACGGTTTCGGAGTTTCCGGTGTGCCGTAGTTCTGGTCAACATCCAGCATATCCGCGCTCCTTCCCGTATCAGCAGACGGTAGCAACCAGCCAGCTATCCACCTTGTCGGGGATCAGCAGCGGGTGGGTCTGCAGTTCCAGGAAGCGGCGGTCAGGACGGTGTTCCACATAAGAACGCAGCAGGCGGGTGGTCTCTGCAGTGTGCCACACCTTGTCATCGTCCAGATAGGTGCACAGACCATATGCGCGCATGAAGTTTGCGTTGCTGGGGATCATCAGCACCATATTATCCGGGATCAGAGGCTTTGTCTCTCCGGTTTCCTCATCCAGATACACTTCGTCATAGCCGTAGATGTCCACGCCGGGCAGATTCAGGTGGCCGTAGTAGTTCAGACCGCCTTCCAGCTCCTTGGGTGCCATAGCACCAATGTCGAACCGGCGCTTGTCCATCAGATCCAGAACATTGCTGTCGCTCATAAAGTGGTTTGCGGCCAGCTTGCCCATAATCACCATGTTTGCATTTGCAAAGCCGTTGCGGCTCACCTGCCGCTTCCATTCGCGCAGGTTGCCCATGGTATCGGCAGCAGACTTACCCCACTGCTTCGTGCCCTCCAGATTGATCTTGTTGGTGAAGCCAAAGTCGATGACTTCATCCACGCCCTTGCCCTTCACCTTCAGCTGACCGGTGGTAAGTACCTGGGCTGCCATCCACTCTTCGCGGCGAGTGGTCATGTCGTTCAGCTTGTTGTATTCCTCGGTCAGCTTTTCTGCTGCACGGTCAGCAGGGGTGCGGCCGGAGTAGATATCCTCACCGGGCAGGCGCTGCAGGAACATATCTGCGGTGGTGACAGTTGCCGGGTTGATAAGCGGCGGTGCATAGGACTTGGTCTCGTAGCCCTCGTTCTGCACGATCTCGCCGCCGACCATGGGATGGACGAAAGCTGCCATCTTGCGGTTGCCCTTGACGATATCAATGTCAACGTTCTTAGTGGGGAACGTCTTAACCTTGGAGAAGAAACGATCGCGCAGGAAAGTGCAGATCGGGGGTGCGGTGCGCACAGCCTCGGCCAGATACCGCGGCTCATAAATGTTGATTTCGTTTGCCATTTTTGTTTCCTCCTATCACTTCAGGAAAATGCCCAGATTGCGCAGAGGAACTTCAACGTCGTCCACGCTCACGTTATTGGGCAGCACCAGGCCGTCAGCAAAGAACTCGCCGGTCAGATAGACCGGCACTTCCTTGTTTGCGTCTGCGCTGTCAGCAGTAATGCCGTACAGGCCGGTCAGGACTGCCGTGCCTGCGCTTGCCGGTGCCGCAATAGGCTTCACCTTGCCGTCTGCAATCAGCACGGGGGCGTGTGCCTCCACAGCTTCGCTTGCGGTCTTGGTTGCCTTTGCGATACCAATGTCCACGCCAGCAATGAAATACTTCGGCGCGGTGCTGAAATCTTTTCTTGCAAGATCCATGCTCATGGTTCTTTCCTCCTTACTTCACACCGTTTGCCTTGCGGATCGCGGCCAGGAAAACGTTTGCTTCCGCGTCCTTCGGATCCGGGTCAGCGGGCGGCGGATTGGTGATGTTGTTCGCGCCGGAAGTCTGGGCGTTGGCCTTTGCCTTGTCCAGATAATCCTTGCTCTGCTTCTGCTGCTTTGCCTTCATGCTGGCAATGACGGCCTTCGCAAAGGATGCGGAATCAATGGGCTTCACAAACTTCGCCTCATTCGCTTCATCCTCCGCGCCGGGCAGAGTGGCGTTTTCGATCTCCTGAATGCGGGTGCGCTCGGCATTGATAGCCTCGGTCTCGATCTTGGCTACCATATCCGGGCACGCCTTGCGGAGATCGTCCACGGTCTTGATGTCCTTAATGTCCATGTCTGTTACCTCCCCATGGGTTTTGTTCCCCGGCTGATCCGCCTGGGGTGTATTTTCAGGCTGGGCCGTGGTCTTATCCACCACCCGGCTTCTGACAAAGTTCGGTGCTTTGTTGAACGGGGTGTTCATACTGATGCTGTTGACGAACAGGATGCCGTTGCGGTTCTCCACAACAGAATCGTCCGCTTCGTCGTCCACCTCGTCCACAAAGCCCTTCTCCTTGGCTTCCGTTGCCGTCCACCAGTTCGTTTCATCCATCCACTTGGCGCATTCGTCCTCGGTCTTGCCGGACTTCTTGGCGTACAGGGTGACGATGCTGCTGCGGATGGTTTCCAGTGCTTTCAGGCAGTTGTTGAGATCCTCTGCGGTCAGGTAATCGCAGACACCCATACTGACCGGATGCACCATGTAGCTGCTGTCTGCCGCCGCCACCACCTTGTCTGCATGGCAGGCAACAATGGTTGCTGCACTGGCACACAGGCCGTCGATGTGGGCGGTCACGGTGGCCGCGTTGCGTTCCAGCATATTGCCAATGGCCTGTGCTGCAAACACATCACCGCCACCGGAGTTGATGTACACGGTGATTTCTTTCACATCGCCCAGGGCGGCAAGGTCATCCGCAAACCGTTTCGGGGTCGCGGCATCTTCCCACCAGCTGCGCTCGGAAATATCGCCGTAAAGCAGAAGTTCCGCCTTCTGGTCATCACCGGCCAGATTGCGGAACTGCCAAAACTTATCATTTGTCATCTTCTGGTTCGTCCGGGAATTGGGTTTGCTCATTTAGCCCTACCTCCTTCATTTTTTCCATTTCGCTCTTGCGCTGCCTCATGTTTGCCCGCCAGTTTCCACCGGTCATCTGTGCAGTTTCCTGCTCATTTGTGCTGATGCCCTGCTGAACACGCAGAATCGCCGCCTCGATTTCTTTCTTGGCATCCAGATTGGTGCGTGCAGGACCGTTCCATGTGCAGCCCATGTAGGCTTTCGCCACAGCCTGGTCGTCAAAGAAGCCGGGCGCATTGATGCGCCCACGGGCTACTGCCTCGGCAAACCATTTTTCGTAGGCCGGCTGGCAGAAGTCCGCTGCAAAGCTATCCCGCAGCACACCGCAGGTTCGCCAAAACTCGTTTAGTGCGCCGCGGCTTGCGGAATAGTTGGAACTGAATTTCTTGTAAAGCACCTCACTGGGGATCTCTACGCCGGTCGCTACCTGATTGGACATGGCCGACATGAAGCCGTCAAAGGTCGTGGTCGGGTGCTTCGGGTCGAACGTATCCGTGCTCTCTCCCGGTGCAAGGTCGAACACCGCGCTCGGTGCAAGGTCGATGCCCAGTTCATCGGGCGGGGTGTTCGAGTCCTCCGCCTTATCCGCCGGTTCCTCGCCGAACGGTGCCTGACTGGTCGGGTTTTCATGCTTGATAAACAGCGTGATGGACGATGCCACGATAGCCGCCGCCAGCTCTGCTTCTGTGTATCTGCCCATCTGTTTCAGCGTGGGCAGCACCGGAGCCAGCAAGGGCACGCCGCGCCGCTGCCCGGCACGCTCCCTCTGTGTGACGCACAGAATGTTCGGCTCTCCCGTTTCGGGGTCGCGGGCTTCTACCCGCGTCCATGTCAGCGGCACCGTGCTGTCGTAAGCCAGCGGATGCCGACTTGCTATCCAGTACGCCACCACCGCGCCGTCCCGGTTCGTTTCCACGCCCTGCACGATCTGGAACACGTCATGCTTGTCTATCGTGCAGGGTGCCATTATGTCCGTGCGGTCAGGGCTGCAAATCAGATCAGCCTCGATCAGGCGCAGCCGCAGAGCATACGGCCAGTGCGGATGTTCGTCGAACTGCACCACCGCAAACACATCGCCGTTCATCAGGAAACTGGTGAACGCCAGCGTCTGCAACCGCCAGAAGTTATCCATGCCAGCAGCATCGCAAAGGGTGCTGTCCGCCCAAAGTTCAAATTCGCGGGAGATCTGCGCCTGCAATCTGTCTGCCTGTTCCTCGTTCAAGTGCAGATAGTCCGCGTCCACCTGCGGGGTCGGCACAAGGCCGCTGCCCACCACGTTGGTGCGCAGGGTCTTGATGGCACCCGTTGCCAGAGGGATGCCCATATAAGCATCCCGGCTCCGTTTGCGCAGAATATCAAGATTATCTTCGATATCCTCTTTTGCGCTGCCGCCGCCAACGTGCCAGCTGCGCATAGCGCGGGAAATGCGGCTTGCTCCGTAGTTTCCGTAGCCGGTGCCGTTGTTCATGACGGACAGTGCGGCGCGTGCCACAGCGCGGCGATACCCTTTTTCAGGGCTGATTGCCGCAATGGCTTTATCCAGAATATTTGCCATGTAGTCCACCGTCCTTACACATCATGCGGCGAGAAGTGGTAGATTCGGTTTCTGCCCCGGCCTTTTTCTTCTGCTTCCGCTTCGGCTACTTTCTTTTCCCAGAAGATAATGCTCTCCCGGATCTGTTTCAAACTGGCACGGGTCAGCATCATCTGTTCGATCTGGTAGCTTTGCCCTGTCGAAACAGCAGCTTCTGCTTCCATCCACATATCAAGATGCCGCTGCGCGGCTTCTTTTGAGATGATCGGCATTGTTTAGATACCTCCTGATCTTCTTCTGCGGTACTGGCGCGGTGCGGTCTGGCGTGGTGCTTCCTCTCCGGGGATCTCCAAACCGGGGGGATTGCTGATTTCCAGCGCCGCCGTTGCGTAGTTCCGAATGTCAAACGCTTCGTTACGTTTCTGTGCCGGGTCTTTCAGCTCCCACCGCTCCACCTTGCGGCCAGACTTCCAGCGTGTGACCTTGTGCTCCGCAGTAAGCATCTTGAAATAGTTTTCATCATACCCGGCATCCTCTGCCGCCGGGAAGTGGCAGTAGTTCGGGCCTTTGATAAGCACCTTCAACCGGGCAAGGACATGGTTCTTGCCGGTATCAACGCCCAGCGTAAACAGCTCGCCGCCTACGCGGTTGTTCTTTGTTGGGTTGCGCAGGTATGGTACGTCCATACCGCCACGGCCTTTGATGGCCCAGATATGCCGTTCCTCCCGTTCTTTGCAAAACCGGATGACCTGATCCGGGAAGTGGCCGCCACTGTCCATGCAGACAGACCGCAGGGACAGTTCCGTGCCGTCTTTCTTTTTCCATGTACGGGAAAGGAACTCGTCTAGGTCTGCCCACACCTGACCGCGTTTCAGGTCGCCGTAGATGCGTTGGTACCGGATGCCCCAGCTTTCTCTGCCGATACCCCAGCCCACCACTTCGGCCTCGAAGCGGTTATCCTGGGTATCGACACCAGCCGTCAGGTACACTACGCCGTCCGGGACTTCGGCCTCGTAGAACTCGCGGCGGTCCAGCAGGTTGTTTGCCTCCACCGCTTCGCCCGGTTCCTCCCACGGCAAGCCCAGGTCGGTGTTCACAAAGACCTGCATCTTCTCGTAATCGCCGCGCTGTGCATCCAGGTCAGCGGCAATAAAGTCCTCCACGATTTTGTCCCACCCGCAGAGGGTCGAGCCTATCTTGTTCATGTGGAAGCCCCGCACCGCCCGTTCCGGGTGCTCTGCGTGCCACTTTCCTTGCAGGCTGTTTTTCTTCCAGCGGTATTCGTTGTCAAGGCAGCCGCACTCGGCGCAGCGGTATTGCACGCCGCCTTCCGGCCACTTGTCTTTATCGAATACCATGTTGTCCCAAACAAAGGGCTGATAAAAGCCGCAGTTCGGGCAAGGCACCGTCCATTCCTCTTGGGTGGATGCGTTGAACTCGTCCAAAATGCGGCTGTTGTTTTTGTCGGTGGGGGTCGATACCAGCACCGTCTTGTAATCCCAGTAGGTCGTTTGACGCTGCTCGGCCAGCATGACCGGGTCGCCTTCTTTGCCGGCGCTGGCTTTGTAAGCGTCCACCTCGTCCGCCAGCAGCACCTTGATGGGGCGGCCGCGCAGATCGGTCGGGGCGTTTGCGCCAACGATGGTCAGTTGACCACCGGCGAAGTTCTTTTTCATGATCGTGTTGCCGGAGTAGCGGCTCTTGTTATCCACAAGGCCCCGAAGCACCGGAGTGTCCCGGATCATGGTAGCCAGACGGTCTTTGCTGAAGCTCTCGCCCAGGTTCACCGTAGGCTGCACGATCATGATAGGGGCCGGGTAGTAGCTCATGTAGTACCCGATGGTATTCAGGATCAGGCCGTCGGTCTTGCCGGACTGGGCGCACATCATGGCTACCACCTTGCGGATATGGACATCCCCGATGGCATCCATGATCTCCCGCTGGAAAGGTGCATTGTCCGTATTCCAGCGGCCTTGTGCTGCGGATGCTTCCGCCGACAAGCGGCGGTAGCTATCTGCCCACTGGCTAAGGGTCAGGTTCGGGGGCGGCTTCAGCGCACCCAGCGCTCGGCTGAACATCTGTGCAGTCTGCGGTTCCAGGTGGATCATCGCCATTGCTGCCGCCGCCTTTCTTCACACAGCCGCCGAACGGGCAGAACTGCTGGATCTCATTCAGCCGGGTTCCCCAGACACAACCCCGGCATTTATTCTTCCTGCTCATCTTCGGGTTCCTCCCCCGCTGGTGCTGCCAGCGCAATTTCGGGGTCACTCAATTCCACAAGTGCTTCCTGCACTGCTTTTTGCAGAATATCGTGGGCTTCCGCCGGGTCGGTCAGCTGGGCCATGGTACTTGCGTACTTAGTCGGGATGGTTTCCAGCCTGTTCTTGAAATTTGCAAAGATGGTTTTCAGGGCGCGTTCTACGTCCTCGGTGCGGTGCAGGTCGCCTTGGGCTTCCTCCATCCGCATTTTCTCGATCTTGCCGCGGGTTTCCTCCCGCTCGGCACGGGCAGCAACAAGGCGGGCTTGATCGTCTTTGTTGCCGATCTTGAAGTTCAGGTATTGCCGGACGCAGACCTTCATGTCAAAGACACCGGGCCGGACTTCGGACAGCACGCCCTGATCCCGCAGGTTCCGCACCTGACGGTCAGTGATACCCAGCCATTCGCCAACGGCCTTACTCGTGTACAGCATCTTTGTCACCGTCCCCCGGTTCTCCGATCTCGCCGGTCGCCCGGATGCGCAGCAGTTCAAGCCGCTGCTGTTCGGTTTCCAGGTGCAGCTTGTCCATTTCGTTTTTCTGCATCTGGGCCGCCGCAGACAGGATGCGGCCATGAATTTTGTTCAAGGCTTCCTGCAGCTGCAAGATACGCTGTGCCGGGGTCTCCTTCTGATACATACCGATCTGCTGGTTTGCGCCGTCCCGCTTCCGCTTGCCACGTCCGCCGGGTACTCGCATATCCATGACGCTGGATGTAATCATCTGGTCAGGCGGTAAAGCCTGATACTCTTTGATCTTGTCCAGAATGTACTTTTCCCGGAGCAGCAGTACACCGATTTCGTGGGAAGTCAGCTCGGTGCTGTTCCGAGGCGCATTCTCTACGATCTGTTTTTCTTCCGGGGTGAGCTTGTCAAAGAAGATGGTCGCATAGGCTCCATCCTTCATTGCATTCTCATTCCCGACAGGTGCCCCGCCGCCGGGGTTGCCCACGGCGTTTTTGTTCCCCGGCTGTCCGCCGGGCTTCCGGGGTGCGGGCGGGTCCCACCCGTCCTTTGCCTTCCAGCGGCGGACCGTATCATATTTAAGATGGAGATCGTCCGCCAGCTGTCGAAGATTCACTTCTCCGTCCTTCTCCATCCGGGCAATGTACTCAGCGCGGGCGGCATCGCGCTCATCGCTTCGCCTTGCCATTTGGTTTTCCTCCAATAAAAAATGCCCCGTCTGGCAAATCATCCAGGCAGAGCATTCAGTTTCGCCGCCGGTCCTGCGGCATTTCTTCGGGTCGCTTACAACTTGTAAGCAACAGTGTATGAAAAAGGCCCCTCGGTTCGCCGCCGTGGGGCCTCTCTCCATAATTCCACTGTACTAAGTATAGCACCAAAACCGTCTTATAACGTCTTATCTTTTGCCGGTTGGGGCTTTCAAATGTAAACACTTTATGACATAGCCGCCATTTTGCCAGCCCCGGCAAGATGGTCTATCCCGATTTTGTTGACCTCAACAAAATCGCATCGGAATGATTTGTTGGCACCGACAAAACGTGAGTTGCTTACAAATTGTAAGCGTCCACCATCCCGGTGACGTTACCGCCATGTTTGCCCCGGACTTACAATTTTTTTGACCCGTACCCCCTTTTTCATGGGTCAAAACTCGGAAGCCCTTCAAAAAAATTGACACCTAGAAATATTTTGGGGCTTCCGAACCCGCACCGCGCCCGCCGGCGGGGGGCAGTACCTTTCCGGCGGCGGGGCCGGACGGGGCGACGGCAGGCCGGGCCGGTGCCGGGCCGCCGGTGGGCGGTGCCCAGGGCAGCGGCAGGCCGTCGAGACGGAGAAGGAAGGGGGCAGGGGGTTAGATAAGGCGGCTATAGCCTAGCTATTGGCTATACTGCAAAGGCCATATGCCGGTCAGGTAAAGAATCTGACCCCTCCGGCGGCGGGCTGCGGTGGGTGGTTTTTGGCTGTTGGCGGGGTGATCTGCTGCGGCAGGTGGGCGGCAGGGCTTGCGGGGTGCGGTGTCGGTAGGTGCTGGCGGTGGGCTGCTGGCTGCTGTGAGGTCTGGCAGGGTGTGCAGGCTGTGCAGCTTGTGGGCTGCGGGGTCATCGGTGCGGCGCTGGCGGTGCTGTTGGTGTCGGTCTGCTGCTGGCTGGCGGTGCGGGTGGGCGGGGTGATCTGCTGCGGCGGCGGGGTGCTGGTGGGGTCATCGAACGGGCCGGGCCGTCACTGATCCGCACCGATCCGGCAGGCGATCCGGTGCAGCGGGCAGGCAGCAGGGCCAGCGGCGGGAAGATGGGCAAAAGAAAAAGGCCAGGGCAGACGGCGCGGCGTGCGCTGCTGCTCTGGCCTTTGGTCTGCACTGGCGGCAATGGTTCCGGCGGGGTGCGTCCCGGTGCCGGTGGTGGGGCTGATCTGCTGGCGGTGCCGGTGGGCATGGTCAGCGCTGGCACCGTTCCCGCTGTCGGCGTTCCAGCGTCACGGCTGGCGCTGGCGGTGCTCCATCCGGGTCAATTTTGCCGTTTGCCGGAGGGGTCAGATTCTCCACCTAACGGGATTGAGAGGCAGGTGTAGGGCTTTAACCTAGTAGGCTAGAACTCTCCCCAGTAACCCCCTATAGTCCCCCTTCTTCCCCGGATTCCGCCGGGTCGATCTCTAACGGCTGGCCCTCTTGCTCCATCCGGGCATACACTGCCGCCAAAATATAACCTTGCAGGCTTTCCCCGTTTGCTTTTGCTGCGGCGCGGATTGCTGCGCCTTTTGCTTTTATAGGCCAAACGGTTATGCGGTCACACTTTGCGTTGTATTTGTCGTTATTTCGTCTTTTTGTTTCCGAAACTGGCATATTATTACCCCTTGCTTATTTTTATAAATATAATATAGCACAGTTCCGCCGACACCGCAACGTGCAATTTTCACAGCACCGCACCGTGTTTTTTGTGCAGACCGCCGAAAACACCGCAACGTGCTTGACAGGTGACACGTTGCGGTGCTACAATGCAGCCACAGCGAACGACACCGCAACGTGTCAAGCTGGTAACATAGCCGCCCCGGTTCGGGGCAGGAAGTGAGGTGAACAGCATGAGCATTGAATTTTTCAAACTCCCCGCCGCTTTGAAAAAAGCGATCTGGGCCGCCTACCTGGCAGAGTGGAAAAAGAAGCAGGCAGCAAAAAAGCCCGCCACCCACTAAAGCAGGTGACAGGCTTGCAAGATGAATTTTCCACAACGCATCTTGTAAGCCAGTTTACCACCGAAAGGCGGTAAAGTCAAGCGGATGCCCTGGCAGGGTCGCACCGCTCAAACAAAGCGGCCCCGCCCCACTACCCCGGCAGCCCGCCGGGGCAAACCTGAAAAGTAAAGGAGCAAAGAACATGAAACTTTTGAACACTGCAAAGAAGATCACCACCGCCGCCGCACTGGCGGCCGCACTGCTGGCAGGCACCGCACCGAAGGCCGCGGCACAATGCCCCTACACCGTCGGCCCCCTGGGCCGCTACATCGCCCCGGCCATTGTGCAGGGCATGACCGCCACCGATGACGGCGCGGTTGAAGTCTGGTGCACCGACGCGCTGGACGGCGACGACTGGTTTTTTACCGTCGATGCAAAAACCGATCTGCGCATCTTCGACCGGGTGCAGCTGGTTGTGAACGCCAACGGCACCCCGGATGATTTCAGCGATGACAAAGTGATTGACGCGCTTTACTGCCACAGCTGCACCGAAGATTGAAAGGAGCCTGCACCATGATGACACTTGAACAGATCCGCGAACGGAACCGCAAGGAGAACGCCGCAGCCCGCCGCCTTCAGGCCGCCGGGTATCGGCTGGAAGGGTGGGACCCCCGCACCGGGCAGCGGATCGCCGCACGAATCACCGGCGAGAACACCAACGCAGAGCGCCGCACGTTCTACAACTTTCCCACCTGGCAGGATGCCGCGGCCGCGCTTCTGGGCTGAATGCCCACCGGATGCCCTGGCAGAGCCGCACCGGACAAAGCGGCCCCGCCCCACTACCCCGGCAGCCGCCGGGAGATCATCACGAACACCAACACAACAAGCAAAGGAGCGCACAACATGACAGCACTTGACAAGAAAATAAACCAGCTGGCAGCCCGCCACCGCTGGAACGTCACCCCGGTGCACGATCGTTTCATTCCCTGCTATTCCATCGTTCCCATGGATCGGCAGGAGCGCGACCGGATCAAAGCCACGCTTGACCGCTGCAAGGGCCTGAAAGTCAAGGTTGAGCAGGTGTTTAGCCCGTATGCCTGGACCTGCACCATCTACGTTTTCGATCTGGCAGAGTGGGAAGCGCAGCAGGAGCGCAGCCGCCTGGAATGGTCCATTGTCAACGCCTACTCCGAAGCGTACCACTTCAACGGCCACGACAGCGCCGGCGCAAAGCTGGCAGCACAGCACAAGGCCGCAGAGATCGGAGCGCTGGACCTGTTCCGCCAGATGTACACCGCATGAACCACCGCCGGACGCTCTAGCAGGGTTGCACCGCAAAGCAGCCCCGCCCCACTACCCCGGCAGTCGCCGGGAGTTCATCCCGAACATCAACCACAACGAACAAAGGAGAACGAACCATGAAAGGCATGACCAACAATCAGATCATCATGAACGAAGCTGCGAAGCTGGACCCCGCCACCCTGCACGCCATCGCCACCGCGCACCACACCCCGGAGCAGATCGCCGCAATGGCTGCAAACGCAGTCACCACCGACGAGAACGGCGACGAACAGCCCGCCACCATCGCAGACGTTGAAATCATCCTTGCAGCGGCAGAGCTGCACACCTTCGATTACTGGAAGAAGGAAGGCAAGAGCGTCAAGAAGGGCGAAACGCATTTGATTGAATGCTACCTGTGGAAGTACACCACCCGCCCCAGCAAGGCCCAGCGCGAAGCGGCAGAGGCAGAGGGCAAGGAAGCAGCCCCCGCGCCGCATTTCTACCCCACGAAATCGCACCTGTTCAGCTGCTTGCAGGTACACGACGCAAAGCAGGCCCCCGCCGGCCGCTTCGGATCTGTCGCCGCCATCATGGAATATAACAAAAAGCTGGCCGCAGAACGCAAGGCCGCAAAGGCAGCAGCAGAGCAGGCCGCCAGCACCCCGGCCCCCATCATCACCGAAGAGCACCACGAATTGCCGGAGCTGGTGCACGTCGATCCGCTGCCCACGAAAAAGGCCAGCAAGCCCGCTGCCACGAAAAAGCCCGCCCCGGATGCACTCCACAAGGCAGAGCGCAAAGCCTGCGCCGCGTTCCTGGCCGTTCCCGAAACCGACCGCAAAGGGCAGGCCGCAGCGCTGGACACCTGGCGCAAGACCCGGAAGGCCGTAGAGGACGCAAAGCAGACCCCCGCCGCCGTGGCCGTGCTGGATGAAGCGCCGGTGAAACAGCTGGACTTTGAGAGCATCGCCGCCGGTCTGCTGGCATGATCCACCACCACGAAACCGGATATTTTGGCAGGGCTGCACCGGGCAAAGCAACCCCGCCCCACTACCCCGGCAGCGCACCGGGCACGAAAAACAGAACGAAAACGAAAAGGAGTTTTTGCAATATGAAAAGAGCAACCAGCACCCCCGCCGGGCTGAACGTGAAGAAGATCACCGCCTATCTGAAAGGGCAGGCAAAAAGCCGCAACGCCGTTCGGATCACCTGCCAGAGCGGCAGCGTGTACATCATCACCGGCTATGCAGCGTTCAAGCTGCCCGCCATCCTTTACCGGGATGTTATCCAGCCCGTGACCATGCAGGACGCACCCGCCGACGGCGTGACCATCGTTTCCAGTGATGCCGGGTTTGTGGTCAACGATCCGCACCAGCTGACCGCCGCGCAGATGTTCCAGAAGTTCAGCGCCTGCAAAGAAGAAGTCAAACGCACTTCGATCTTGCAGGAAGTCGAAGCAAAGGGCAAAGTCTGGGGCACGTTCCGAATGTTCCGCGATGGATCCCGGCCCATCATGATAAATTCGGAGTATGACGCTTTTGTGGATCATCACGAATTTGTTTACCACGGCAGCAACAACCCGCTTGCGCCCATCCTGGCAACTGACACCGCAGACCCGAAACGCGCCGCCGTGGCCGTGCTCATTGCCCCGATGAAGGCGAACGACGAAATACAGCAGGTATGCAACCGCCTGTTTGCATGACCTGCACCGGATACCCCGGCAGAGCCGCACCGGATAAAGCGGCCCCGCCCCACCGCCCAGCATCCCGCCGGGCATATCACGAAACACGAAAAGAGGTTTACACGATGACCACCCCAAACGATTCTCTGGACTTCTACCCCACGCCGGACAATCTGGCATGGAAGATGGTCTACAGCTTGGAAACCAATGTGCACGGTTTCCAGCAGTTCCCCAGCCCCGTGCTGGAACCGTCCGCCGGTGATGGTGCACTTGCCCGCCAGATTCACACCACGAGCGGCATTTACCACGATCCGCAAACCGGAAAAGTCCGCCGGGAATACCTGGACCGCCTGGAAAAGATTGATCTTGACTGCATCGAACTTTCCAGCGACTTCCGCGCCAAACTCAAAAAAGACGGTTTCCGTGTGGTTCATGATGACTTTCTCACGTTCCGCCCCTGCAAGAAGTATGCCGCCATCGTGATGAACCCGCCTTTTAGTAACGGCGCGGCGCACCTGCTCAAAGCGCTGGACGTGATGCGGGACGGTGGCAAGATTCGTTGTTTGCTCAACGCCGAAACCCTGCGCAACCCCTGCACCAACGAACGGAAAGCGTTGGCCGCCAAGCTGGAAGAACTGCACGCCGCTGTTGAGTACATCCCGGATGCGTTCAAAAATGCCCGCCGTGCCGCCCGTGTTGAAGTTGCGTTGATCTCCGTTGATATTCCCGAACGGGAACCGGTCAGCCGGATTCGTCTTGAACTTCAACACGAAACCACGGAACGGCTAAAGGACAACCCGGAGTTTGCCGCCTTGGTATCATCGGACCCCATCACGGCAGCCATTGAGCGGTACAACGCCGCTGCAGAGGGCATCCGCCGGATCTATGAAGAGTACAACGGAATCAAAAGCCTGTTTTCTTCTGCCACCGCCAACGAAGAGGACAAGGAAAGCGAAGTGCTCAACTTCAACAAGAACTATAACCAGGCAATTCACAGCCTGCGCGGCCTGTACTGGAAGAAGCTGTTTGACCTGCCCCAGATCCGCGACAACCTCACCACCGATATGCAGAACGAATATCGTTCACGAATTGCAGAACTTTCCGACTACGACTTCAGCGCCTATAACATTTTGACCGTCCGGGAAGAAATGTCCGCCAACATCGTGCAGGGTATCGAAGATGAAATCATCGCCCTGTTCAATAACTGGACGAATCTTCACTACTGTTCGGAGTATTCAAAGAACATCCACTATTACAACGGCTGGTGCACGAATGAGGCGTACAAGATCGGCAAAAAGGTCATTTTCCGGTGCTGTGCCTTTAGTGACTGGTCCGGCAGGTTTGAACCGTCGTGGCGCGTGGAAAGCGCACTTTCTCAGATCGAGCGGGTGCTGCACTACCTGGACACCAACGGCCAGAAGTACAACGGCGACGAACTCCGGGCAGCCCTGAAAGCCGCAGAGCAGGCCGGGCAGAGCCAGAAGATCCAGCTTCACTACTTCACCGCCACGTTTTACAAAAAGGGCACCTGCCACATCGAGTTCACAAACGAGGACGTTTTGAAGTCCTTCAACCTCTACGCCGGACAGCGTAAAGGCTGGCTGCCTCCCACCTACGGCAAAAAGAGCTATCACGATATGGCCGCCGCAGACCGCCGGGTGGTTGACAGCTACGAGGGAGAGGCCAGCTACACCGACACCCTCACCCGGCACCTGATCCCCACGCAAAGCACGTTCTTACAACTTAACGCCTGACACGAAACCCGCTAGGCCGACAGCCTCACCGCTGCCGCTGGTGCAAGCCCAGCCGCCCCAGACCGGGGCGGGCGCTCATGGGTAACAGCCCATCCGGCAGGCCGCCGGGAGTATCAGCACAAAATACAGAACGAAAAGGAGTAACAACCATGAAGAACCAGAACACCACCCAGATCGCCTACATCGTCACCGCCGACTACTACACCAACGGCAAGCCCACCACCTGCAAGATCACCGTGCAGCCGGTCAACTTTGACCCCGCCCGCCTGATCGACTGGTCCGACCGGATCAGCAAGACCCACATCCGCGAAGTCGAGAACTTCACCACGCCGGAGGAAGCCGCAAAGCGGATGACGGAGATCATCGAAGCCGCCGCAGAGCGCGCTGCCCAGATCCAGCGCCCGGAATCGGTGACAGAACGTCACCACTTGACCGTGCCCAGCCTCACCGATCTGGCAGCCCTGCCCACTGTCCACGCCTGATGCAGGCCCGGAAGCCCTGGCAGGGTGCGCACCGGATAAAGCGGCCCTACCTCACCGGCACCCGGCACCATGCCGGGAGCACATCACGAAACACGAAAGGAGTTTTCTACATGACACGTTATCAGATCGTTTACAACAAGTCCGGCTACCCGCTCACCACATGGAGCAACAACCCGGACCAAGCGCACGAACTCGCGGAGAAGTTCCGCAAGGTTGGCTACTCCGTGGACGTTTGGGAGCACACCGACAAGGGCGCACACAAGACCAGCCTCTAACCCCGCCCCATCTTCCCGACATTTACGCCGGGAACATCACGAAACAGAAAGGAGGTGTTTTCATGGTTCGATGTTGGATATACTCCGCCGGGCCGGATCAATGCCAATGCTACAACGTGGATGACGAAAACTTGGCTGATCTGGCAGCACAGGCGCAATTCCTAGAGGACTTCCGTGCCCAGCGTGCAGCAAACCCGGCTTTATACCGGCAGCTGCTTAATATGCTGGTTCCCGCCGCCGATGCCATTCCCATGCGCAACTATACCGGCCTGCCGTTCTGACAGCCAGCCCCGGCAGCCCGCCGGGGTTATTCTTGCATCCCGTCACGAAATCTTGTTCTAATTTATTGCTTTTATTTGCGTTTTGCTCTATCATGACAGTAACGAAACACGAAAAGGAGGTTTCCCGTTATGACTATGATTCCCGCCTTCGGCCCCTGGACAGAGCATCCCGCAGACACTGACGAAGAAAAGCGCCTTGCCAGCGCCCAGCAGAGCAAGACCAGCCCGCTTTCCGTGGACAAGGAACACGAAACCGGGGTTTTCTATGGATCCGGCAAAGAGCCGTACCAGGCCAGCCTTGCAAGCTGCACCTGCAACGATTTTGTAAAGCGCAAAAAGCCCTGCAAGCACATTTTCCGGCTGGCTATGGAGCTTGGTATCATTGATGCGGCCTATAAGACGGGCCGCAGCACCGGCGAACGAAACGAGGCGCAGATTAGCTTTGCGGACAGTGTTGCTCTGGTGGAGCAGCTTTCCGACGCGGCACAGAACGCAATCAAAGATATGCTGTATTATACCAGTGAACGCATTGAGACCCGCCAGAAGCCCGTAACCTGCCACGATCTGGATCTCGTGCCGGAGCTGCGCACGTCGCCCCTGCTGCACGAAAATCCGTACCCGCTGGAAGAAGTGCTGAACGATCTGCCAAAGCCCCTTGTTGTGCAGCTGCTGGATCTGGTGCACCGGGAAGGCAAGCCGAAACGAAATGCAGCCAAAACCGTAATGGCTGCATGGCTGGCGCAGAACGCACCCATGCTGGCAAAAGAGATGCCGCCTTGTGCATCCTTCTCTTTCGTGGAGGTGTTCGACAAAGCCCAGCGTGACGTTTACAAGTACCTGCACCGCAAGTACGACACGGAAACGGACTGGTACACCGGCGCAGAGCATCCCGCCGGGGCTGTTCCTGCGGCAGACGGTTCTACTTACTACTTCCCAGAGGACAGAGTTACCGATGCCCTCACGAAACGCGGTTTCAATCGCTGCCTGAATGGGTATATTCCGGAGTAAAGAATCTTACTTCACGAAATCTTACTTTTTGACCACGAAATTTGCAATTTATCTGCAAAAATCCGGTCTTAGCCACGAAAAGCAGCTTTTTAACCACGAAATTCAACTTTCCAGCTTCAAAAAGTTCAATTCAATCACGAAAACCCGCTTTTTTGATACATTTTCTCTCACGAAATGAGGTTTTGCATGGAATACGAAGAATTTTTCGCGCCGTGGCGTTTGGTCGCCGCTTTTGCGGACGGCTCCCGCCTGCTGTTCGATGGTCTGACGGAAGAACAGGCCAGAGAAGCAATGGAAGCCGCCCAGGAAGAGCACGGCGACATTGGTTACTGGAACCGGGTCACGGATCAGGACTATGAGGACGGCAGGTATTACAAGACCGTCCCGCCACCGCCCTGCATCAACATCGTGGACTACGACGGCTACACCGGTCCGCTGGACGAAAACGGTCTGCCGGTAGGTCTGGCTGAACAGATCGCCCAGGCAAGCGCAGAGGAAGGCCGGAATCCCAACGAGGCGCAGATCATCATCAAGCGCAACGCTCCGCCGGATGACCCGCCGCACGAAAAGTAAATCACGAAATCCAAAAAGCCCGCCGGGTCGATGACCTGACGGGCTTAAAGTGTTGAAAGGACTTTGTATGCAGAACAGACAGCAGGTTAGAATAAGTACCAAAAATCTTGCTGGAGGTAAAATTGAATATACCGTTCAAGCCAGCAAAGATTCCGCGCTTCGTGTTATATCCTCGGAAAAATTGTCTATGGAATCACTTGGCTACATCGTGCAGCAGCATTTGCGAAAGAATCACCGTGGACGATTTCCGAAACGTATGAATGAAACCATCGAGATTCCATCATTCCGTTTCATCGAATGACCGCATAACAGCGTCCATTGTCGCTTCTGCCATTTCTTTGTTCTTGAATCGAATAACATCCGACCCCAGTGCAAACATAGACACGTTCCCGTTTTCGTCTTTCAGAACTACCGGGCAGGAATCCCATTTTCGGCGTTCCTCTTTGCTCAATTTCCTGGCTGCTCTTTCTTTGATGGTTTTCTCGATGCGTTTTTTCAATTCAATTTTGATTCCCATTTTTCAAGACCTCCGTAATCCTCAGAACATCTTTTGCGAAACGCAGCGTTTTCGTAAGATCTTCTGCGTTTTTGAAACGGACTACGTTTCCTGCGTTTGAAATCAGTTCAACGCCACCATCCGGTGCCATCCTCACGAACCGGCACAGTTCGCCCTCTTCCCGTGCGGTCCGCCGCTCTTTGGTTTCTTCGATAAAGCAGGTTCTGAGCGCGTTCTCTGCGTCACAGTATACGCTCCTGTCACTCCGCACCAGCCTATACATCCTTCCGGGCAGCACCCGAACCTTGTTTTTATGCTTCTTTCCCATAACTTTGTCCTCCTTTGCACGAAACCCGGTAGGCCAACTGCCCGCCGGGTTATTTCTATGCCTGTTTTCAGATTTTTGGGGTAGTCGTGTTTGTTTTTCTACGACCATCGGACACGATTTTGCGGAAGCTCCTGCACATGAAGTTCCGCAGGCAGCCTTGCCTATAAGAGAATGTCACCCTCCGCCCAGGCATCCGCTCGGCGCTGTTCCTCGCGCGTGTTTAACGCACGCGATAATAAAGCGGCGCACTCCGGGAGCCGTTCCAAGTTCCTTCCCAGCTGTGCAAGAGCGACGTTTCGCAGGTACTTCAAGTGCTGCACACTGTATGGAACTTTCTGCTGTACTTCGTGCCATTTTTTGTGGCTGATGTAGAACTCCGTTAAAATCAGATTGTGGCCACTGTCCAGCCGGTTCATTTGTCCTCGGATAATGTTCTGATCTTCCAGCAACCCAGCCCGCTGCCGTTCCAGCTGACGCAGTTGGTCTCCAATGCCCAGTTCATCCATCCGGCAGGCCATCGCCGCCGTGCTGTCCCCAGGCGTTCCGCCACGGGGCATTCCATCGGTGCCCATTCCCCGCATAGGGTCCACTTCATCGCTCAGTGCGGTACACTGACGGCGGATGATCTCTATCCGCTGCGGGATGTCCGCATAATATTTCAAGATTGCCTCCGCCTCGTGTACTTTCACTGCTCAGTCCTCCCAAAAAATCAAAAATCTTTCTTGAAAAGGGGTTCTCCGAAAACGGGTTCTTCACCCTTGACGCGCTCCACCATGGCACCCACGCCGTAAATGTCCTCAATGACCCGGCGCAGACGATCATAGGCAACTTCTTCTCCGCCATCGTCCACCCAGCCGAGGAACTGCTGGTAATTTTTCTTGATTTCTTCCTTCACGGTCTCAATTTGTTCAGGGGTATATTCCATTTCTTCCAGTGATTCCGCAAAGAAACGAACGATCATCTTTGCAGCGTCCCGGCGTTCAGCCAGAACACGCAGCTTTTTTTCAGAGCCTACCAGACCACCCGCCGGGAGCCAAAATTCTTCCGGCATCAGGTGGGCAGTGCGTGCTTCCAGCCGCTTGAGGGCTTCCGGTGCACCGTACTTGTCGTGATCCATGATATACCTGGATGCAGCATTGTTCATCTTCAAGGTCAGGAGCGTAGATTCTTTCTCTCCCCAGTCCCAGAGATCATGTGCCGCGGCAACTGCGCAGTACGAAACGACCTGCCCGATTGCCTCACGGTTCAGCGTCGTGCGGTGCTTCGACTTGCCGATGTTGATTTGCTGATTCACTGCATTCTGGATGCTCTGCCGGTAGAATGCTGGCATCCTTGCCCTGCTTTTTCCCATGATGAATCCTTTCCCGCCTGTTCGGCCAGGCGCTTCCACTTTCTGATTTCTTCCGCCGTATCTGGCGTGATATGCTCAATAAACCGCCAGTGCTGCGGTTCTGCCACAAGATCGATAAACATACGGCGGCGGTGGATGTAATCACGCTGCTGCCGCCGGGTGAATTTGCTTTTCACTTCCACCACCTCAACCGTGCCATCAGCATAGGTCAGCACAAAATCCGGGGTATAGTGCGCCGCCGGGAGCTTCACATTGCCGTATTCTTTTTCCGGCAGCATAGTAAACCTGCGGTGCAGCTCTACCTTCACGACCTCGCCACTCTGGACTTTGGGCAGAACAGTTCCCATGTAGTAGTCATACTCGCCCCGGCTGTCAAACTCGTGTCCGGTCGATCTGGCGGCATTCGCAGCGGCTTCCAACGATGCAGGTGCAGCTTTGCCCCCGCACCTTCTCTGTGCAAGCTGCTTTTCCGCCTGTGCCCGGTAGCGTGGCGGCAGGTCAGAAAGTTCCAATCTCATGCTCATGGCTGGTTTCTCCTGTTCTTCCGCCGGGTCTCCGGTTTCTTTTTCAACTTGAGGATCAAATGCTTGGTGTTGTTGCCGGTGATATGCTGCTCACACTCACGCAGAGTATAGCCAGGGTATTTTTTCTCCCAGTACGCACGATCATCCGGTAGGGTAAACGCTTCGTCAAAGCGCTTGCGGCTCCATCTTGTGTCGTTCGGGCGCGGAGTTTTCGGCTTTTTCAGTCCTTGGCTCTGCCGCCAGCGGCGGATGCGGGCGCGGGCTTTCGTCATGTAGGTCGTCAAGCGTTCAAAGCTGGAACAGGTCAGATCGATAGGTTCAACTTTCACAAGCCCCATCGGCCGCCCGGTGCTGTCCCGCCACAAGCCCTTGATCTCCTGCCATGTCAGATTGCCTTGCAGGATCGCATGATGGTGGTGTCTGCCGGTAACTTTCCCGTCCTCGTCCACCACGCTGTACTCTGCAACCTGCATCCACTTGGATGCTTCTCGACCCATCTTTTTGCAGAAGCGCTTCAAGCGGCGGGTAAAATTCGTCCAGTCCCGGTCTACTTGGTCAAAATCTCCGGGTGCTGGCTGGTGGCCGTGGTCGTATGTAAACGTGACCGCCCAGTCGCTTTCCCCGAAATTCGTATAGGCCAGCTGGCAGAAATACCGTCTCGCTATCATGTCGTTATACTTCTGCTGCGCAATGGAGGTTGCCAGCTCTCTTTTGCGGCGGGTGGATGCGGTATGCTCTTTGTCCGTTGTTTCAAAGAGATCCACTTCTGCATAATCGGACGTTCCAAGAATGTGTCTCTGCTCCCGAATGTACCATGCCCGCACCGTTCACTTCCTCCTTCCGCAAAGTTCTACTGGGATTTTCTTTTCTGTGGACCAAACACACACGGCTTCGCAGGACAAGGGGGACACAACGCCGGGCAGGTCTTTCTAAGTTTTCCATTCCGTCAAGCCATACAGACCCGCCCTCGTTTTCTCCCCCTTGACCCCCGCTTTCCCCGGCTTGTGTTCTTCTGTGGTCGCTAGATTAAGTTACACATACAAGCCCCTTGCCGCCTCGTCAGGGCGGCAATTTAACGACGGGCTTGCTTAATTCTTGATTAGAGCTTGATTAGTTTACTTCGTAGTCGCCGATGCTGTTTTCTTCCGTTCTGACTTCCCAGCACTCGCAGGTGTCCTCCGGGTCAGTGAAGTCGGCACGGTTCGGAGAATTGCCGTTGAAGCATACCCAGGTGTAGCCCTCATGCCAGCGGCAGGTGCAGCAGGTTCTTTCAGGTTCCATCATCCTGTGTTCCTTTCGTCACGGTTCTAGCAGTGTGTGGCAAATCGGACAGGCGTGCGGTTCCCAATCTGTCCTGTACCCACATACCGGGCACTCATACCAGCCGTATGGAAACACACCGGTAGCGTCATAGAATTCACGCTGCCATTTAAGTGGTTTCGGCAGTGGGGTGCCGGTCGCTTTCGCAAATTGGGCGGCCCGCATAGCAGTTGCAATGGCATCCCTTGCAGGTTTCAAAGAATCGTGTTCTTCCTTTTTCTGGGAGTTATCTGTCTTACCCTCCATGTCGGCCACCTTCATAAAAACGATCCATCGTTTCGCGGTACACTTTGTAGCACTCCGGGCACAGATCTCCGATTCCATGGATGTTTCTCATTTCAAGCGCCCAACCATCCAATGCTTTCTGGTCAAACACACCATCGTCGAACCGTTCCGCGAACACCTGCTTTCTGCACCGGTTGCAGATAAACATTGCTCCGTTCTGTCTCATTAAAGTTCACCTTTCATCGAGCGCCGGAAGAGGCAAATCTTCCGGCTTTACGCCCGCATTTTTCATCCTTGCCCCGCACTCGCCGCAGTATTTAACGGCCACACAGTTGATGAAATGGCATTTCTTGCAGCGGAAATGCTCACAGGTGCACCGTCCTGGATTCAGCTCCCATTCTGATTCCAGCGGCGGTACATCTGGAAGGAAGATTTTTGCCGTTTTCCTGCCCGGCTCTGCAACCGTCACCCGTGTTATCTTCTTGATATTTGCTCTGGATATGAGGATTTCCAGCGTTCCATCATTGTCCAGATCGAATAATGCAGCACTCATTTCAGTGCACCCCCACACTTTGCGCATCAGCCATCACAGGCAGGCTTTGTGTTGTCCTGCACTTCGGTCAGCTTTATGGTCGGCTGCGGCTGATCCGAACGGTTCAGTGGTTTATCGAACTCCACATTCATCCAGTCGCCCTCCGGCTTGTCATGCCATGCCAGGGCGTGGCGAATAACAAGCCATACCTGTTCTGCCCGGTACGGCTCCTTCATTACGTCTGAGGTCGGGGCGGGGAGAACGCATCTGCTGTACAGCCGTTCCATTTCTAGCAGCATGGTATTTCTGCGGTCTATCGCAACATTAAAAGCGTTTTTACGCTGTTCCTCGCTCTGAAACGCATTGCTTTCCGCGTCCGAGTAGAATTTTGCAAAGCACAAGTCTTCTGCCAGATCCCAGAACTGTCCCATGTGCAGCCGCAGATACCACTCGCAGGCAGTCTGCACAGCCTCGGCCACCGGGCGGCTCATGGTCAGTGTGATGGTCTCGATTTCGGTAGGTGCGTCATTCTCCTTCGCCATAGTGCGGCTCCTTTGCCCCCGGCCAGTGACGGCGCTGGCTGCGCTCAAACTTCCGGGCCATCGCTGCCGTCTGAATAGCTTCCACGGCCAGAGCAACAGCCCGGTCATATACACCTTTCGTGGAAATCTGCGGATTGTTGGAGTAAACATTCATCCACATTGCATTGAGTTCCTGACGCAGACCGTTCATTTCCTGCACAGCTTCCACGACTTCTTCTTGGATGATTCCTGCGCCCTCATGCGGCCCTGCAAACATCCGAAACTTCTTGTTTGCAGCGGCCAGCTCAATTTTGACCAGCCGCTTCACGTCATTTTTCACTGCATCCATGGTCAACCCTCCGTCCGGCTCTTGATCTCAGCCAGCAGATCATCCAGCGGAACATTTGCAAGAGAAAACCCGGCCTCGCCTTCGTCCTCAACAGAGACCAAGAGTGCAGAGGAAAAGCACAAAACGGGGCGAACACCATAGGTGTCGTAGTAGCCCCAGTAGTCGTCGGAGCCATCAGACTTGACAGTCCAGACGAAGTGGCCGCTGTAGGTGAGCGGAGAGCAATTCGGCGTGCCGTAAGGCGTTGCCAACCACCACGGCTCATCTACTTTCGGGATCAGTCTCCAATATTTTCCGTACCCGCGCAGGGTCAACAGACCAATCCTTACTTCAAAGATCCCGTATTCGTTCTGGCCGGTCATATCCTGAAGGTCGATTCTGAGCGGAATGAATGTACTCAGCGGAGTGCCGTTCTTTGTAAACTCTGCCAGGCAGTTACCCAGATATGGCATAATCTCGCTCCGGCGCAGATCGTTGGGGCATTCTGGGTCGTCACCTTCACGGAACGGCATTCTCGTCCAAATTTCCTTTGCCAGTACAAGGCAGCCGTGTTCGTCCGCATCCAGCTTCACAAACTCCTTGCCCAGCGCTCTGAAGATGCCACCATTTTTCACATCACCCAAGGTTACACTTTTCAAAATCTTGCTCATCGTTATTCCTCCACTAAAACCACATTGGCCCAGCTGGTCTCGTATGTTTTCCCGTCAATCGTGACTTTCACGATACGATCATTGTGTACAAACGAACTTACCTTGTCCGCCCGTCCTTTGTCCAGTAAAGTGCCGTCCGGCAGGTAAACATATACCGTCTTGACCGGTTTTTCACCGCTTGCTGTGCCTTTGACTGCTTCACACCCAGTCAGTGTTACGCACAGCGCGGCAGTGCAGGTGGACAAAGCCAGCAGTTCCAAAGTCTTACGCATCGTTTTTGTCCTCCTGTTCGCTCAAGTCCTCCACATCGGCAACATCCCTAGTCTTTTTCACCATGTCGGCAAGCTCACGCAGTCCAGACTTTGCCAGAGGTTCCAGCTTTACAGGAAGCACCGCGCCGCGCACCACCATTCCGTCCTTGATAACACAGTAGCGTCCGCCGCTCGCCATCTTCCTGGCGCAGTATTTGAAATATCCGCTCTTGCGGATTTCATCTGCTACTGGCATGATCTGCTTCGCATCCACAAAACCGACCGTTCCCGAAACAGGCTCGATCATTGGAACCAGTTCACACCCGCAGTACCGGATACCGATTCTTCCGGTCACGCAGTCCATTTCTCCGTCTGCCGTGTCGTCCAAATCCATCCCTTCGATGTGATGGAGATCATCCGGGCAGTCATTATCAAACTCGATGTCTGCCCATTCCTTTTTGCTGATGCCCAGGAGGGTTGCCAACTCACTTTCATTTTGTGCCTTCGGAAATCCGGTCAGCGGGAAGATTGCCGTTTTGGTTCCAATGTACAAATCATAGGTTCTGCAATCGTCATAGAACACTTTGTAGAGTTTACAGTACCCATCTGCCTTAATGAGCTTTGCGATTGCTGCCAGCTTCATTTGCTTCTCCTTTCAATTTCGATAGCCTGAACTTCAAACTTTTCGTACTCCGGGTAATGATTCTCGGCCTGCTCCTTGGCTTTTTCAACAGCCTGTTCAGCGCTGTCCGCATCCAGCCGGTACGGCAGCCAACCCGGCCACCCACCAGCACCGGTCGCTTTCAGCAAAATGTAATACCTCTGCATCGGTGCATTCTCCTTTCAGTTTTGGGCAATCCCGGAGTTGAACCGGGCCGGGCCTGTTCCCATGCTCACGAAAAAGGCCGCCGCAGCGGGCGGCCTGTGTCAGGAGTTGTGCGATCTTATTTTCAAAATTTTCTTTGCTTCCTCTGCGTGGAGAAGAACACTGTCCCGGCAGGTCATGCCCGGCTCTTGTAGCTCATAGAGCTTGCACTCTTTCGTGCAGCCTTTACTGCCTTTTCGGGTCTGTTCATTACACGTTATAAACCGTGCCGAGAGGATCCGTGTCAGTGTTTCATTGTCCATCATGCCACCAGATACAGCCAAAGGAATTTAATCAGTGCGGCCGGCACAAAGAAAATCAATGCTGCCCACAGTGCCACAGCCGCCAAAACCATCAGAATGCCCAGCGTTTTTACAAATCCATCCATATTTTCATTCTCCCTCTTTGATGATCCAGACCCTGTGTTTTCCGTATTCTTCCCAGTTCAGTGCGTCCTTGTGGGTGCCGGGCACGGCAACATCCAGGTGCTTCCCCTGGATGCCGCTGCCACGATCCTGAACGATCCTTACGCCCACATCCTCAATGTAAAGAACCGTGCCGAATGGGAATATATCCGGGTCTGCCGCCACGGTCACACCAGCTTCCACCGGCGCACCGCTGGCGGTAATTCCTGTTCCAGTTCCGCAGATGTGCTCCCGCTTTTCGGTGCAGTATGCCGTGCAGAGGAAGTCTCCGGCATCCTCTACCAGTAACTTTCCATCCAACCGGTCACGCGCTTTCAGCGAATCCCGCAGGGTATCTGCATACCCGGCAACTTCGCCTGCCGCGCCTTTCCAGTCCTCGTACATGGACTTGTAGATATCCCTCTGTGTTTCCAGATCCGTGATCCGGTTCTGCATCAGAGCGGCTTTCGTGCAGCTTGCAAGTTCCGCCGCAAGAAGCGCCGCAATGATTGCCTTGCTTATCGTTTCTACCTTCACGTCTTTTCGTTCCCTTCTGTTTTGTCGAATGTGATTGGTGCGTGCCCATGCTCTTGTGCTCGGAGTGTTCCGGTCATCCCATGCGTAACTTCCATGAAACCGCCGCCCTGGTCATTCAGCACCGTATTTCTTAACTCAAATAGCGTCTGATCTTGGTGCGTTGCCAATGTTGCCGAAAGTTCTTCTTGGACAAGCGGTCCCTTTCCTCCGCCGTCACATCCGCTGCGGATCTTCATTGTGTAGGCTTCCCGCTGCCCCCCCCCGCAGGGTTTTGTTGCCACCATTCGATCATGCCATGAATAGCAGTCAGCAGTAAGTCCTGTAACTTCTTCCCCCTGCGGGATGCACGGTTCAAAATTCCATTCAGTGCCTTTTCGCTCAAAAACGACCACTCCGGCGGATTCTCTACGAGTATCGCAGACAGCATATACTCTGCGCCGGCGCTGGGGGATTCCCCACCATTGAGCATTGACAATTCGATAGGCAACAGCTCCGTAGTTTGCGAAGCCCCCCACTTGCCATGTTGGAGAATAGACTGATCTGCTCTACCTCCGGCAAACTCTCTGAGGTGTAGTAATTCGTTGAGGACAACTTCAAAATCCTTTCCTTTGTTCGATGACAGGGCACCGGGCACATTTTCCCAGATGACGAACCGTGGATATTTTCCGCCGGTCGCCAGCAGCATTTCCCAGATAATGCGTATTGCCTCCCAGAACAATCCAGATTTGGCACCGTTAAGTCCGGCACGTTTTCCTGCAATGCTCAAGTCCTGACATGGGCTTCCGAACGTTATGATGTCAACCGGTTCAATCAGAAAGCCCTTGATGTCCGTAACGCTTCCAAGATGCTTCATGTTCGGCAGATGCGTCTTTGTAACAGCAATGGGGTACGGCTCTACCTCGCTTGCCCAGACCGGATGCCCGCCGCACATTGCGGCGCACAGCGGCATTGTTCCGCTTCCATCGAACAGGCTTCCCAGCTTTATTTCTCCGGGCGGCTTTCCCAGTTCGCGGAACGCGTTCTTTACAAAGAACAATGCGTTTGGTAGCGCCATTCCGTTGCCCCACATTGCGTACTCTGCCGCCCTGCTGTGCAGGCCATCATGCCAGCGCATCAGGGCACGCCTGCCTTCTTCGCTGTCTGCCTGCATCATCTTCCGGTTCGGCTTTTTCCCCTTGATCTCGCAGTCCTTTGTGTAGACCTCACGCCAGAACGGCAGTTCCCGCAAGTCGGTCAGTGGTTCAATTTCTGCCCATCCGTCCGGGAAGCCTTGCAGTCTGCCACACTCCATCGGAATCAGTCTGCGCACGATCCAGTCCGGCGTTTTTCTTTGGGCAACTTCCGGGCCGCTTGATGTGCCATCATTTTTCTTCGTGAGAGTAGCCGCAGTGTTTCCAGTAACGGCTCCGTTGTAGAGGTCGATGCCGACCGTATTTTCAGGCAGCGGTTGGAGCACCGGATTTATGTAGTTCAAACTCCATCCTCCTTCTCCCTTTGCCTGAAGTGTTCCGCTGACCTCTCCACCAAGACAGTGATGTCTTGCATCGTAGGCAACGGCGTGCCGGTCCACCGTGTTCAGTGTGAACGAAGCGTTTTCTCTTACTCCGCATCCGTTCTGATTGGTATTCCGGTCAACGAAATTTCCAGCCATACAGTACGCCCCGGCCACGATAGGCGCTTCATGGTCGCACGTTAGGCATGGGCAAGTTTCGTTCAGTGTGTCCGCCGATGCCTGACCGGATGCTCTGCAAATTACCGGCCCGCTTTCACAGATTTTCATGCTGCCCCCCCCGCGCTGACCAGAATCGCCTGCGATCTCATAGCCGATGCACTGTTCAGCAGTGAGGGTGCCACACCATCCACGCTGTAAACTCTTGCACCTTGCGGAAATTCCGGTGTCAGACATTCAAGTTTCATTTCGCTTTCCTCACTTTTTCTTGCACGGACGACCAGCATCGAACTGGTACTCCTGCTCATGGGGGATTAGGTCAGAAGCAGGTTCATCCATTATGCGTCCGCATATCAATCCTGCCCGGCAAGAGAGTACCGGGCAGGGCGGCCATTGCAGTGGCCTACCGCTTTTGTCCTGGGCGGATCAAACAGGGCATTTCTGCGCTCATGCTGCGGCGCACCCATTCCCGTCAGCTCCATGCGGGTGCGTCTTTCGCGGAAATGGCAGCCCGGTCTTTCACCGGGCTTGAACGGAAAGGAGGACGCTGCTGTACAGCACCATTCCGCTATGCCGGACGGCTGATTTCCTGACCGTACCGGCTTCCATGGAAAACTCAACTCGGCGCATACAGGGTCCGGCCCTGCTTGCAGCGCTCAATGCCTAGAAAAAGCGCCATGCGCCATATAAAAGCAGCCCCGCTTCTGCGGTGCAGGGCTGCTTATTTCACGGTTGAGAAGAACCATGCTTTGTATCAGCGGCATTGTTTTTCTCGTAGTGCTCGCACTCCACGTTGTAACCACTGCAAGGCGCGCACCGGGCTGTGGTTATCTTGAATGTGTGCTTGCACTGTTCTTCAGTGCCCTTTTGTTTTCCCTTGTGCAGGGATACTCTGGTATGTGTACTTCTTGCCAAGCTCTTGATCTTCCTTGCTTTATATAAATAGGTGTTTCGTCCCAAAGGCTTTGGGTTTCGACGCTTGTCCTGCACCGCTTCCCAGCGCACCGGTGGATTGAAGTTTTTCCGCAATTTCATCCAGATTTTGAAACTGCTGAAGTCGCTTTCCCATGTTCCGAATGTTTCATCCATCCACTTGAACATTTCTTTTACGGCTTCTGGCAATTCAAATTTTCCATCACATAGGGGTCCCGGCACTTCCTCAACATCCGGCATGGTTGTCGGCAGTTCTATTCGCTCACCATTCGGAAGATCATAGTAGGCGGTGCCTCTGCTCACTCTTCTACCTCCATGATGTGCGTTGCGATCATGTCAGCCATGTGCAGGCACAGGACTTCCGGGTATCTGTCGTATACCTTGCTAAGAGTGTCCCAGTCCCGTTCCCCGGTATAGGCACCCATGTGCCACCGGATTGCCAGAACTTCCTTGTCCGTCAGGTGGATCCAGTGCTGAATGTTGATTACGGACGCTTCACCATGCCCCAGCAAATCCGTATCTCTATACTGATAGCTTCCATCCGGTTTCTGGATGTAATTTCCGGCTTTGCAAACGTCGTGGAGCAGGGCTGCAGTAAGGACTGCGTTCTTATCGCACCTCGCAAACTGCGGCATATTCTCGCACAGTTCCAGTGCAGTCCTTGCCACGTTGAGCGAGTGCAGCACCAGGCCGCCGGGGACGTTCAGGTGATGCTTTGCGCTGGCGGGCGAGTTGTAAAAGTCCGTTTCTTCCAGGACGATCATCAATGCCATGCCGCCCGGTCTGCCTTCAATGGCCTTCGTCAGCAGCCGCTTGTACTCTTCTTTCAGAAGTTTCTTGTCCATGGTCGTTCTCCCTTACGCCTTCTGCATGGCATCCTGGGCGGCATCGGTGGCTACGCTCTTGTCGGTGGCTGTGGTGTTGTCTGCCTCCTTGTTTTTCCACGCCTCTTCCAGCGCCAGCGGGAGAGCAAACGTAACTTCTGCCAGCCACCGCTTTGCGTCATCCCAGCTGTCCGTGCCCAGTGCAATGGTCTGTGCCATCACGCCGATTGCCAGATTCTGCAGGGTAGTAGTTTCGCCGTTCAGGCACATATCCACATGATCCTCGTTATTCAGTACCACTTCGATCCTTGCCTTGTAATCTTCTCCCATGTTGTTTGTCCTTTCTGTACTGCGTGAATATTCGGTCAATGGTGGTACATTCCGGGGTTAGCACCGGACGGAAGGGCATCTCCTGCACTGGCTGTACCATATCAAAAGAGCGGCGTCGGACAAATGATACCGCTCCTCCCGTCCATGCGGACCGCCCTGCCGTGTTCTTTCTGCCCCCAGTAGGTAAGGCCCCGGCCTTGCGGTAGCCGGGCGGCTTCCCCTCGTAGTTCAGCCGCATGGTGGGCGGGTAGGTCTGCCCATGCCTTCCCGGTTCTGTCAGTCCCAGTCCCGGACTTCGTTGTTCCAGTCGTAAGCCTTGTTCACCAGCGTGTCCAGCAGCACCGGCACCGCCCATGCAACGGCAACAAGATCCGGGTCGTAATTGATTTTGAAGATCCAGCAAACGCCCCAGATCAGGGTTGAGAAAATGCCGTACAGCACGCCGAACACCAGCAGGCTTTCGCCCAGGTGCAACGCATCGCGGCGGAATCGCCGCCAGTTGAACGCCTTGTGGAATTCGTTGATTCTCCGGTGGAGTTTTTCAAGTATCACTTTCTCAAATCCTCCCACTTTTCATTTAGCCTTTCTCGCAGCTCTTGTGCCTGCTCTGCATTGTAGTGCGCCACCGCTTTCCAGTTTCGCATCTCGTTGTAAACGTCCATGAACTCCTTGTCAGATTCTTTCTTTGCGTAGTGGTTCACCACGCCCCACAGAATCACAAGGCTGGTCGCAACATCGGTAATGACCCGAACCACCGGGTCAGGATTTCCGATGTGATACATCCAGATTGCCAGTTCAAGCATCCTTCTATTCCTTTCGTATTTTCCGTTCCCGTGGTACAATGAGCACGGAAAGGAGGTGATTTTTATGACCGACCGCCAGAAGTTCGTTTACGATTTAGCATTGCAGCACGTTTCGGCCGAATTGGCAAACGGCGTTCCTCTCGACAAGAACCCCGCTGCTTACGCTTTGGATATCTTTACTGGGTATGTTTCTCTCTATGCTGCAATGGACAAAGGAACCTTGGATGCCGCTCTTGCAACGCTCAAAAAGGTTTGATCTCTGCCTTTTGGAATAGCGCAGCTCTTTCAATCCTGCCTTTTGCTTCATCCAGCCGCACAAGCAGGACTGTGAGTAGAATCCTCATTTCCCCGTATGAAAGCTCTTGCTCTTGGCATTTTGCGAGAATGTCATTTGCAAGGGCTTTCATGCTTTCGTCGTCCATGTCCCTCATATCTTTTTGCATTTCATCTCTCCATGTGAAACAGGCTGGTTTGGCTCGTGTGCTCTGCAAACCGTTCTTCTTCCAGTTGGAAATAGAACGGGTCGATTTCAAATCCGATAAAGTCAAGCCCCGCCTCATAGGCTGCTATGCGGCTGCTTCCGCTTCCAAGGTGAGTATCGAGTACCTTTTGCCCCGTCTCTGCATAGTTTTTGAATATCCAGTCGTACAAGACAACCGGTTTCTGGGTCGGGTGGATTCTCTTTTCGTTCATGGATTTGTTTCCCTGCATGGTGCTGCCTTCTGCAATGCTCTTACCTTGCATCATGCCGGACCACATATAGCGGAACAGCCGCACCGATGTAAATAAGTCGGTCGCCGCTATCTCGCAGTCCGAAAAGCTGGAGCTTCCGTTGCACTTGTCCCACACGATCCGCCCGGTTGCAAACTTATAGTCAAAGTAGTTGCAGCCCCACACGATGTAGTGTCTGGAAACGCGGAGCAGTTCTCTGAAATACTCCGGTCCCGGCCTGATCCATGCCGGTGAAATCGGATAGTCCCGGTGTACGCCTATCTTGCTTACCTTGGAGCCGTAAAAGCCCCGACGCTCTGGACCAGAGAAGTACGGAGGATCTACAACGGCCAGATCAAAATAATTGTCCGGGAACAGTTCCATTGCCGGAACGCAGTCCACGTTATAGCAATGGTTCAGCTTGAATACTTCTCCCATCCTCTTTACTCCGCCGGGCGGTCAGCCCAATACCTGAGCTGCTGCTTCTTGTTGTACAAACGCTGCTGTCCCAGCGCTGCGCTGTACCCGGCGCGGCCATTGGCGTCCATCTTGCCGGTGTCGCCGCGCTTTAACTCTTTATATATTGTCGAGTAATTGAATCGCATCGCCCTTGCGATCCCCGCCACACTCTGCCCGGCATTGTACCGGGCTTCCAGCGTCTTGCGGTCATCTTGGGTCATGTGCTTTGCCATTTCCTGCTTTTTCCTCGCTTTCCCTAAAAATGCGCAAAAAAATAACGCAAGAGAAGTCGCTAAGATTTCTCTTGCGTTTTCTCTTGCGTTTATTTTACAAATTCAGCAGGAGTCTCAACCGCCGGATATGCGCAGTCGTGCTCCCCAGTCCGCTGGGAAACTCCTGCTAAACAAAAACGGCTCTGCCGAAGCGGCATCGTACGGCCAACTTCCCCGGGTTGCGGCTCCCAGCGTCTATTTCGGCCCTTGGGCGGGCCTCATATCCTGCTGGCCGCGGCCCCAACAGCTCCTCCCTGTTTCCGCCGCTGGCGGCGGTCGTCGCTGTTGCACTTGCTGAACTGGGGAGCATCGCTGGGGCGGCTCTGCCGCCCACGCGATGCTTGAGCAATTATTCGAAATGCGCATCCGGCTCGCCCCTCCGGGGCAACCGCCGGATATGCGCAGTCGTGCTCCCCAGTTCGCTGGGAAACTTCTGTTAAACAAAAACGGCTCTGCCGAAGCAGAGCCGTAAAAACCGTAATACGGTAAAATCAGCGCTTGCTGAACTGGGGAGCACGACGTGCAGCCTTGAGGCCGTACTTCTTGCGCTCCTTCATACGAGGATCGCGGGTCAGGAAGCCTGCCTTCTTCAGAGCAGCGCGGTTCTCATCGCTCTGCTGCAGCAGGGCGCGGCTCAGGCCGTGGCGGATAGCGCCAGCCTGGCCGGAAACACCGCCGCCGGAAACGCGGACGACGACGTCATACTTGCCCTCGAGGCCCAGCAGGACCAGCGGAGAGCGGACGATCAGCTTCAGGGTCTCCAGACCGAAGTAGTTGTCGATGTCACGGTCGTTGATGGTGACCTTGCCAGTGCCCTGGTAGACGCGCACGCGGGCAACGGAATCCTTACGACGACCAGTGCCGTAGAAATAAGGTTTGGTTTCGTACATGTTCGATTGCCTCCTTCTTAGAACTCGATCTTCTCGGGCTTCTGAGCTGCGTGAGCGTGCTCGGCACCCTGGTAGCAGTGCAGGCGGGTCAGAGCCTTAGCACCGATGGTGTTGGAAGGGATCATGCCCTTGACAGCGTAGGTCATAGCCAGGTCGCTGTTCTCAGCCATCAGCTTGCTGTACTGGACCTTCTTCAGGCCGCCGATGAACTTGCTGTGGGTGATGTGGAACTTCTGCTCGGCCTTCTTGCCGGTCAGAACAGCCTTGTCGCAGTTGATGACGACGACGAAATCGCCGCAGTCAACATTGGGGGTATAATCGACCTTCTGCTTGCCGCGCAGCAGAACAGCAGCCTCAGCAGCGACGTGGCCCAGGCTCTTGCCGGCAGCGTCGAGCAGATACCACTTGCGCTCGACTTCAGCGGGCTTGACGAGAGTAGTGCTCATATCTATTTCCTCCTGATAAGTGTTTCAACGGTTCAATGCACCTTTTGGGGCGCGAGTGTCAGTATACATCACAAGAACGCCCCTGTCAACATCATTTTTCGATTTTTTCAGCTCAGTTTTTTGAATCTCTCGTTTTCTCTTGTTTTCTCTTGAAATCTCGTATTTTCTCAAATCGCATTTTCGTTTCTGTTTTTGCGGCAGAGCGCTACAATTTCAGTCCCGAGTATGTTATACTAATAAAGATGCAGCCCCACCCCGGGGCTGAGCCTTACATTTATAAGGAGGGCATTCCTTCATGCCGAAAGACATCCACCAGCGCGACACCGCGCAGCAGCGCTCTTCCCGCCTGCTGCTGGCCATGGGCATCATCGTCCTGCTGGGCGCACTGGCCTATTTTGTACTGACCCTCGTGGTCAACCGCCGCACCCCCGCTTCGCCTGACACCCGCTACACCGCCGAGAACGGCATCTCCGTCTACTACGAGTCCGCCGTCTGGCCGGTGTGCGAGATGACCGAGGACGCCACCCTTGGCCGTGCGCTGGAACTGGCCTCTGCCCAGAGCAGCGACGACGCCAACTATCAGGTCGTGCTCTTCCAGAAAGGCACGAAAGACACCTATGAGGACTTCATCGGCCAGTCGGAAAAAGAGCTCAAGCAGGCTTACGGCGTCATTAGCCCCCGGAAAGTCAACCTGAACATCGACGGTGCCGCCGTCACTGCCGTGCGCTGTGATATTCAGGCTTACTACGCCGTGCTGGCCACCATCGAGTACGACAACGGCGACGTCATCTATGTCTCCGGCCTGACCAAGCTGGCCTCCATCAGCGACATCGTCAACCTCGTGGAGAGCGTGAGCCTGTCATGAGCGACACGAAAGCGATGCAGCGGCTCTGCGGCCTGATGCGCAAAGCCGTCCAGCAGTATGAGATGCTGGCCCCCGGCGACCGCGTTCTGGTGGGCGTTTCGGGCGGCAAGGACAGCGTAGCTTTGACCATCGGTCTCGCGCGGCTGCGGCAGTACCTCGGCTTTCCGTTCGAAGTCGTGGCCGTCACCCTCGACCCCCAGTTTGGTGGCAAGCCGGTGGATTACTCCGCGCTGGAAGCGCTGTTCCGGCAGTATGATGTTTCCTATGAGGTGCGCCGCACCCTTATCGGCCCCATCGTCTTCGACTACCGGAACGAGAAGAATCCCTGCTCCCTCTGCGCCAAGATGCGCCGGGGCTCGCTCCACGCCGCTGCCGAAGAGCTGGACTGCAACAAGGTGGCGCTGGGGCACCATCTGGACGACGCCATCGAGACGTTTTATATGAACCTCTGGCGGGAGGGCCGCATCGGCTGCTTCTCGCCGGTGACAGAGCTGTCCGACCGGGGGCTGACCCTCATCCGGCCTCTGCTGCTCGCCACAGAGCAGGAGGTTCGCTGTGCAGTGAAGGAAGAAGGTTTTCCCATCGTCAAGAGCCGCTGCCCTGCCGACGGCGTGACCACCCGGGAGGACACAAAAAACTTTGTCCGGGAGCGGTGCCGCACCGACCGTGCTTTCCGGCAGAAGACCCTTCACGCTCTGCAGGAGAGCGGCATCGACGGCTGGCGTCCTTTGCACCCGGCCCGTACATCAAAAAGGAGGACACAGCCCATGCAGATGCCCGCATTTGAAAAACACGTCTGGGCCGAGATAGACCTTGACGCCCTGCGCCACAATTTCCGCGCCGTGAAGGCCCGGGCCGGGGAGATGCCTCTGTGCGCTGTCGTCAAAGCCGACAGCTACGGCCACGGTGCCGTAGAGTGTGCCAAGGTCTTTGCTGAAGAGGGGGCCGCGTGGCTGGCTGTGAGCTGTCTGGCGGAAGCCCGTCAGCTGCGCAAAGCCGGGCTGACGCTGCCCATCCTCATTCTGGGCCATGTGGAGCCGGGCCGTGTACCCGTCCTCATCCAGGAGGACATCACCGCCGCCTGCTACTCCCTGCCCCAGGCCAAGGCCCTCAGCGAGGCCGCCTGCACTGTCGGCGGAAAAGTCAAAGTCCACCTCAAGGCCGACACCGGCATGGGCCGCATCGGTTTTGCGCTCCGCACCGACTTTGACGCGGCGCTGGCCGGGATGCTGGAGGTGTGCCGCCTGCCGGGGCTGGAGGTGACGGGGCTGTTCCAGCACTTCGCTGTGGCCGACGACGACAGCGCCGACAGCGTGGCTTATACCAGCCAGCAGCACGAGCTCTTCGTCCGGGCCTGTCAGGGCCTTGCCGAGGCCGGTTTTGAGCCTGCCGTCGTCCACTGCGACAACTCCGCCGGGGTGATGCTCCACCCCGACTGGCCCGCCGGACTGCCCCGCACCCACTGCATGGCACGCCCCGGCATCATCCTCTACGGCTTCGACCCCAGCGATGAAGTCCGCTTCGGCATCTTCCGCCCAGTGATGAAGCTCAAGACCATCGTCAGCATGGTCAAGGAGATGGAGCCGGGCCAGTCAGCCAGTTACGGACGCCGCTTCACCGCGGAAAAGCCCACCAAGGTCGCCACCCTCTGTGCCGGTTACGCCGACGGCTACCCCCGCCTTTTGAGCTGCGGCAAGGGCATCGTGGAAATAAAGGGTATGCCCTGCCCGGTTCTGGGCCGGGTCTGCATGGACCAGATGATGGTGGATGTCTCGGCTCTGCCCGACGTGCAGGAAGGAGACGAAGCCATCCTGTGGGGCGGCGAAGTGAGCGACAGCGCCGAGACCATCGCCCACAAGACCGATACCATTTCTTACGAGGTGCTCTGCGGCGTTTCCCGCCGGGTGCCCCGCGTTTACCTGGAAAACGGCGGCATCAAAGCCGTCGAGGACTGGATCCTATAAATTTCGGAGGAACTACATGGCAAGAGACAACATCCGCAACTTCTGCATCATCGCGCACATCGACCACGGCAAATCCACCCTCTCCGACCGCATCCTCGAACTGACCAAGAGCGTGGACGAGCGGACGATGGAGGACCAGATCCTCGACAACATGGACATCGAGCGGGAACGCGGCATCACCATCAAGGCCCGCGCCGTCACCATGAACTACACTGCCAAGGACGGCAAGGTGTACGAGTTCAACCTCATCGACACCCCGGGCCACGTGGACTTCGCTTACGAAGTCAGCCGCAGCCTCGCCGCCTGCGAGGGCGCTATCCTCGTGGTGGACGCCACCCAGGGTGTGGAGGCCCAGACCCTCGCCAATACCTATATGGCGCTGGAACACGACCTCGAGCTGGTACCTATCCTGAACAAGATCGACCTGCCCTCTGCCCACCCGGACGAAGTGGCACAGGAAGTGGAGGACGTCATCGGCCTGCCCTGCCTCGACGCGCCCCGCGTCTCGGCCAAGACCGGCCTGAACATCGATCAGGTGCTGGAGCGTGTGGTCAGCGACATCCCCGCCCCCACCGGCGACCCGGACGCCCCCCTCAAGGCCCTCATCTTCGACAGCATCTACGACAGCTACAAGGGTGTCATCGTCTATATCCGCGTCTTTGAAGGTACGGTCAAGCCCGGCGACACCATCCGCCTGATGGCCACCGGCGCACAGTTCACGCTGGTGGAAGTGGGCCACATGGGCGCTACCAGCCTGACCCCCTGCGACCAGCTGCAGGCCGGTGAGGTCGGCTACCTGACCGCCAGCATCAAGACCGTGCAGGACACCCGCGTCGGCGACACCGTCACCCTGGCCAACGATCCCACCCCCGAGGCTCTGCCCGGCTACCGTCAGGTCAAGCCCATGGTCTTCTGCGGCATCTACCCCGCCGACGGCGCAAAGTACCCCGATTTGAAGGACGCGCTGGAAAAGCTGCAGCTCAACGACGCCTCCCTGACCTTTGAGCTGGAAACCAGTGCCGCGCTGGGCTTTGGCTTCCGCTGCGGCTTCCTTGGCCTGCTCCACATGGAGATCATCACCGAGCGTCTGGAACGCGAGTTCGACCTCGACCTCATCACCACCACGCCCAGCGTCCGCTATCGTCTGACCCTGACCGACGGCACCGTGGAGATGATAGACAACCCGTCCAGCTACCCCGACCCCTCCAACATCGTCAAGCAGGAGGAGCCCTTCGTGGACGTCCACCTCTACACCCCCAACGAATACGTCGGCAGCCTGATGGACCTGTGCCAGAACAAGCGCGGCGTCCTCATCGACATGAAGTATATGGACGACGTGCGTGTGGACCTGCACTACGCCCTGCCGCTGGGTGAGATCGTCTACGACTTCTTCGACGCCATCAAGAGCCGGAGCCGCGGCTACGCCAGCTACGACTACGAGTTCAAGGAGTACCGCGAGAGCGACCTCGTCAAGCTGGACTTCCTGCTCAACGGCGACCCCGTGGATGCTCTGTCCATGATCGTCTTCCGCGACAACGCCTACGCCAAGGGCCGCCGCATCTGCGAGAAGCTGCGGGACAACATCCCGCGCAACCTCTTCGAGATCCCCGTTCAGGCGGCCATCGGCGGCAAGATCATCGCCCGCGAGACGGTCAAGGCCATGCGCAAGGATGTGCTGGCCAAGTGCTACGGCGGCGACATCTCCCGCAAGAAAAAACTGCTGGAAAAGCAGAAAGAGGGCAAAAAGAAAATGCGCCAGCTGGGCAGCGTCTCCCTGCCCAGCGAGGCGTTCACCGCCGTGCTCAAGCTCGACAGCGACGACGATTGATATTGATTTTTCCGCTCCCCTCCCGCCCAGAGGGGAGTTTTTTTCATGTCTGGCGGGTGGCTAAGAATCTTAGTTTAAATCTTGACCTTTCTTCCGACATTGTGTACAATGAGGCTATACTAATCATGTTGTCATTTTATGTCATTTGGTGGCGAACAGAGGAACTTTTCGCACCCAGAAATAAAACGAGAAGGAATGGATGCAACGATGCGGATCGCGATGGTAGGGCATAAGCGTGTTCCCTCACGGGAAGGCGGCATTGAGGTCGTGGTGGAAGAACTGGCGGCGCGGATGGTCATACACGGCCACACCGTCACCTGCTACAACCGCTCCGGCCATCACGTCAGCGGCAGAGAATATGACGCTGAGCATCTGGACGAGTACCGGGGCATCCGCCTCAAGCATCTGCCCACCATCGACCGCAAGGGCCTCGCAGCTGTGACATCCAGCTTCTTCGGCTGCCTTGCGGCGGCTTTCGGCCCCTATAACGTGGTCCATGTCCACGCGGAAGGCCCTGCCATGTTCTCCTGGATCCCCCGCCTGACCGGCAAGTGGGTCATCCTGACCATCCATGGTCTGGACTGGGCGCAGGACAAGTGGAAGGGTTCCTTCGGCTCCTGGTACATCCGCATGGGTGAAAAGACTGGTGCGCGGTGCGCCCATGAGATCATCGTGCTCAACCACAGCACCCAGAAATACTTTCTGGACACCTATGGCCGCACCACCCACTATATCCCCAACGGTGTCAACCCTGCGGCCCCTGTCCCCGCCGACATCATCCGGGAAAAGTACGGCCTCGAAAAGGACTCCTACATCCTCTATCTGGGCCGGATGGTGCCGGAAAAGGGCTGTCACTATCTGGTGGACGCCTTCAAAAAGCTTGACACTGACAAAAAGCTGGTCATCGCGGGCGGCTCCTCCGACACCCACTGGTACATGGACGAGCTGAAGGAGCAGGCCGGCGGCGACGAACGGGTCATCTTCACCGGCTTCGTAGACGGTCAGCTGCGGGAAGAGCTCTACAGCAACGCCTTCCTCTTCGTCCTGCCCAGCGACCTTGAGGGAATGCCCCTCTGCCTGCTGGAAGCCATGAGCTATGGCAACTGTGTCATCACCTCCGACATCGAGGAGTGTGCCAACGTCATCCACGACAACGGCATCGTCTTCCGCAAGGGCGATGTGGACGACCTCGCCCAGAAGCTCACCTACGCCCTCAGCCACCCCAACACCGTCCGGATGTTCAAGTGGCTCGCCGCCGAGTACGTCTGCACCCGCTTCCCGTGGGAGCGCATCGTGGAGGAAACGCTCACGCTCTACGAGAAAAAATAATGGCATTCAAAAAAGCGCCTGCTGCATTCGCAGCAGGCGCTTTTCTCTTTAGCGCGAATTTTTCTGCATCCGGCGGTCACGCCCGCCGCGCAGAGTCTGGATAAAATCGAAATAGGCCAGTGCCAGCCGGTATTGCTTCCGTTTCAGGATGCACAGGCCCACCCACTGCCAGCTTGAATCTGCCATCTCCCGGCGGCTCTCCGCCAGCCACTTCGCCGCCCGGGGTCGTTCGCAGGCCTTTCTCAGCCACTGGATGCGCTCAGCGTTCGGCATCGTGTCCCGGACGAAGGAGAGCTTGCGTGCTGATTCCAGCACGACACACAGTGCCTCCCGCCCGATAAGGTCGTCATACTCCCCAGGCGTCGGGGCATGGCGGCGCACCACCTCGTCGAACTCCGCCCGCCGGGCCGCGGCTTCGTCGCTGAAGTAGGCCTTCTGGAAGCTGGTCATGGTGGAGGACGAGCGGATATTATAGATGTAATAGGCGCTGCGGAGATAGACGATGCGCCGGAAGGGCGCGTCCAACAGCTGGGTAAAAAAGTGGGCGTCTTCGCCCACACGCAGCGTGGTAAAGCGTAAATCATATTTTTGCAGGTAGTCCCGGCGGCAGAACCGCACCCAGGGTACCGACTCATATTTGGCCTTCCGGAAATCCTGCCAGAATTCCTCGTAGGTATACACCCCGCTCAGCGCAGGCAGATTCGGCCCGCTGCGCCGCAGGGCGCTGCCGTCCTTATCGAGAAACTGCTTGTAGTAGCCATAGACCACCACGTCGGCGTCGGCCTCCCGGGCGGTGCGGAGGGCGTTTTCCAAAAGGTCCGGCAGTACTTCGTCGTCCGAGTCCACATAGCAGATGTACTCACCCCTTGCGTGGTCGAGGCCAAGGTCCCGGGCCGACCCTTGGCCGCCGTTTTCTTTGTGCAGCGCATGGATGCGGGCGTCCTTTACCGCATATTCGTCGCAGAGTTCTCCGGAGCCGTCGGTGCTGCCGTCGTCCACCAGCCAGACCTCGAAGTCCTGCCAGGTCTGGGCCTGTAGGGATGCCACACAGCGGGGCAGCAGCGTTTTGATGTTATAAACCGGAACGATGACCGAAACGTCGGGCATAACGGACTCCTTATCTCTTTTCATAAACTGCAAGGAAGCGGTCGGTGAGGGCATCCCATGTGTTCTCATGGATGACCGTCTCATAGGCTGCCTGCTCCATCCGGGCCTTCTTTTCCGGGTCGGCGGCAGTGTCCAGCAGGGTTTTCGCCCAGCGGGCCGGGTCAGATTTTTCCAGCACAAGGCCGTTCTCACCGCTGCGCAGCAGCATATCCGCACCGCCGTTGGGGGTGGTCAGCACCACCCGGCGGAAGAACATCGCCTCCAGCAGCACCATGCCGAAAATTTCGTACTCCGTCGGCAGCAGGAAGAGATCCGCCTGCTGGTAGACCCCCTTCATCTGATACTGGGGGGCTTTTTTCTGCCAGAAGACGCAGCTTTCCAGCCCCTTTTCCCCGATGGCCGCTTTCACGCTGTCCACATACTCCGCGTCGCCGTCGCCGATGATGTAAAGGCAGGCGTCCGGGTCGCTTTTCCGCACTTCGGCCAGCACATCCAGCAGGAAGAAGGGGTCCCGCCGGGGCTCGATGCGGCCGATATAAAGCAGCTTCAGGCCCGTTTTCTGCGCCCGCATCTTCTGCTCGAGTTCCGTCTGCCCGGCGTCCGGGCGGTCACGCAGGAGTTCCGCGTCGATGCCGACGCCCACCGTCGTCACCTGCTCCGGCGAGAGACGCTTTTCCAGCAGAAATTTCCGGGCCAGCTCGCTCTTGGTCAGAAAACGGGTGCCACAGCGGCGGTAGCGCCCCACGAAGAGGGCGTCGAACACTCTGCACATCCGGTTATAGTTCTTGTTGAAGGGCGAGTAGTAGGGGCCGTGGTAGACCACCGTCTTTTCGGGGTATTTCCCCGCCAGATGCCACGAGAACATCTGGTTATACTCGGCGGTCTGCAGCACATCATACTGGGCAAAGAGCTTCTCCTGCCCTCCGAACCAGACGTTTTTGAGCAGGACTTTCCCGTGGCGGTAGAAGACATTGATGGGCTTTGCACCCTCCACCTCGACCTTTACGGTCATCTCGTCGCCGTCCGTCCAGAACAGGATGTCGGTGGGATGGCCGCGCTTCACCAGCGCCTTTGCAAGTCCCACTTCCTGAATATTGTAGGTGTTCTTGGTCACGTCCAGCACGCTGGGCCAGGGGCGAACGATGAGTATTTTCATAGCGGTATCCTCACTGTCTGAGCTGGTCGGCAATATCGGCGTCCACGATCTCCTCGCCGGACTTATGGCGCAGCTGCTCCTGCGACGCGGCGCTCAGGCCGTTATTGACCACGCAGTTGAGGTCGCAGGTGGAGCAGCGGTCCAGCTCTTCCTTCGACACCTTGCCGTCCCGGTAGTCGCGGCAGACTTTCAGCTCATACATACTGTAAGGAGTCTTGGTGAACAGCGCCTTGAACTTATGGGTCAGTACCCAGAAGCCCGGCTTCCAGATATATTTGTGCATGGCCGGCGAGACGGAACCGATCATCCAGCAGTCGCGGTCGCAGTGGCGCACCTTGGCGCGGACGGCCTCTGCCTCAGGGCTGCTCCACAGCTCGTCCCAGCTCTGGGTGTTCAGGTTGCCCATAACTTCCTTATCCTTGGTGCCGTTGCAGGGCATGACGTCGCCGTAGGGGTCGATGAAGAAGGTATCGAAGCTCATATCACAGGGCAGCAGACGCTTCTGGCCGTAGAGGTAATTGATGAGGCCGTGGTTGAAGTAGGCGCGGAACCACTTTTTGGGCGAATTGCTCCGCAGCAGCTCGTTGATGAGGGCCTCGAAGTTCTTCGCCACCATGGGGCGGTCGTAGATGATGTTCTTGGCCTCCACGAAGTAGAAGCTGTTGTGCAGGGTGGCGGTGGCGAATTCCATCCCCATCTCATCCGACAGGCGGTAGAGGGGGACGAGGTCGGGGGCGTTCTTGTCCTGCACGGTCATGCCGAAGCCCACATCCTTCATGCCCATCTCCCGGAGTTTTTTCAGGGTGGTGTAGCCGCGGTTGTAGCCGTCGGCGAGGCCGCGTATCTCGTTGTTGGTCTGCTCGAGGCCCTCGATGGAGATGCGGATGCCGATGTCGGGGAACTCTTTGCACAGGTCGAGGATACGGTCGGTGAAGAAGCCGTTGGTGGAGATGACGATGCGGTCCGACTTCTTCCGCAGCTCCCGCACGATGTCCTTCAGATCCGTGCGGATAAAGGGCTCGCCGCCGGTGATGTTGGTAAAATACATGGGCGGCAGCTTGCGGATGGTCTCGAGGCTGATCTCTTCCTCGGGCTTCGAGGGTGCCTTATAGCGGTTGCACATGGTGCAGCGCGCGTTGCAGCGGTAGGTGACGATAACGGTTCCGTTCAGTTTCTTGGTTGCCATGAATCCTTCTCCTCCGTTTTTATCCCTGGTACAGGGGCATCAGTTTTTCCGCATATTCTTCCACAGTGTCAAAGCGGGTCGTCCCGCAGGCTCTGGTATAAGCGTCCAGCCGGGTGCGGTCGTCCCAGAGGGCGCGTATCTTCTCTGTCAGCGCGTCCACATTCCCGCTCTCGAACAGCTCGCCGTTCACGCCCGCGTCGATGAGCTCCGGGATGCCGCCGATGTCTGCGCCCAGCACCGGCGTGCCGTACATCAGCGACTCCATCACTGAAAAGGGGCAGTTCTCATACCACTCCGACGGGTAGACGCTGAACCGCGCCTCCACAATGAGTTTTTCGAGGGCCTTGCCCGACTGGAACCCCACATTTTTCAGGTTCTGGATGCCGGCCAGCTCCCCTTCCAGCGGGCCGCTGCCTGCCGCCACAAAGGGGATGTCCGGCAAGGCCTTGCAGGCTTTCAGGAAAGTCTCGATGCCCTTTTCCTTCGCAAAGCGGCCGAAGTAGAGCACATAGTTCTGTTTTTCCACAGCCGGGGCTTTCTTTGTGGAAATAAAGTTGTGCATCGCCACCGTTTTCTCCCGCAGGATGGGATCAGAGTCCAGCTTTTTCTTCATGAACTCCGAGCAGCAGACAATGGCGTCCAGCTTTTTGTAGACCTTTTTCCACCGCCAGAACGCAGCCTCCGCAAAGCCGATGGCGCTCTTGGCCGTAGAGCCGTGGATGCACTTATTCCGGATGCAGGACGTGAGCTTCCCGCCGAGGCAGTCTTCGCAGACCTGACCATCCACCCGGCAGCACATATGATTCGGGCAGACCAGCTGGTAGTCGTGGGCGGTGTAGAGGATGCGGCAGGCGTGTCCGCTCTCCTTCCGCCATTTGTCCGCCTCGAGGATGATGCTGGGCGTCAACTGATAGTTGAAATTGTTGAGATGAATAACATCCGGTCGAAAATCGTCCAGCACCAGCCGCAGTTTCTGCCGGGCCTCGGAAGAATAAATGGTCTTGAGCGGGTATGTAAGCTTCGTCAGCTTGCTGCCGCCGTGGAAATCCATGCTGCCGGTGTAGGCATCCACCCGGTTGCCCACACAGCGTCCCTCGTGCTCCATCCCGAAATACTGCACCTCATGGCCCATCTTTTTCAGCTGCTTTCCCAGCTCGAACATATAGGTCTCAGAGCCGCCGTTGGGGTAGAGGAATTTGTTTATCATCAAGACCTTCATCTCGTCCGCTCCTCACTTTTATACACAGATGTGGAAATCTTCCTCCACATTTTCTTCTTTTCCCTTTTTGTTCCGCTTCTTCTGGCGGCTTTCCTTCACCACGGCCAGTGGTTCTCTCTCGGGATCGACGAGCTCACTGTTTTCCGAAATTTCCAGGCACCACACCATAATAGCCATCCGGTACAGGACGTTGATGGGATAATAGAAGGAAGTATTATCGGTCAGGTAAGTGAAGAAGACATAAAGGTTCATCGCCATCAGCGCATAGGCCGGTATCTCGGTGTACCGCTCCTCCACCCGGTGGATGCGGAATGCCAGCTCAAAGAGTATCCATATCCACCAGCACCAGAAGCCCACTTCCAGATACAGCTCCAGATAGACATTGTGGGTAGCCGCCGTGGCCAGCGGATAGCTGGGGTCTTCGGTGGCGTAGGTATAGATGAAGCGGATGCCCCGGCCCATATAGGTCGGCAGCAGCTCGAAGAACTGGCTGAAATATCCGTAAAGGATGTCGCGATACATCAAATCGACGCCGAATTCATTGGCCAGCTCCACGAACAGACCGGATTTTATCATCCAGAGATAGAAAAAGATGCAGCCGCCTGCCACGAGCGCAATGACATCCGTAAGCAGCTGCAGATGTCTCGGTCTCCACTTGCAGAGGATATGGTACATCACCGCCGCACAGAACACCGCTGGGACAGCGATGCGCTTGAAACCCAGCGTGAAGAACAGCGCCGAGATAAGGAAGCAGACGGCCTGGGTCTTGTGGTTTTTCTCCTTGTGGATGGCGTAGTAGATGAGCATGACGCCCCAGCCGTAGACCATATCGTGCAGCTCCATCTGGCGCATCGCACCGCCGGTGTCGTCCGCAAAAGTAATGAGCAGACGAATGTACTCCGAAATAAAAGTCCCGATGCCTGCACTTGCAGCCACCTGCAATGCCACTAAGCCATTCGCCATCGTCATGCCCACCAGCGTCAGGGGCATAGTGGCCTCACCGAACATGTAGACCGCCGCCGACGCGAACATCAGGTTCGTGAGCATATAGAAAATGTTCAGCGAACCGCGCAGGATGTAGTTGAAGGTCTGGAACTCCGAGATCCAGATGGCCACCGACCACATCCAGAACATCAGATAGGAAAAAAAGAAAAGCGCAAAGAAGCGCAGGCAGAAGATAGCCCGGTTGAACATCGGGCGGAGAAAAAACATTGCACAGGCCCACCCGAAGATCAACAGATTGATGGCATATTTCAGACCCACCGGCAGACGGTAGCAGGCACAGTAAAAGCTGAGGAACATCAGCACGATATAAAACGCCGCGCTGACCAGCTTTAGCGGTTTACTCTCAAAAACATCCATTTGTTGACTTTCCCTGTCTTATTTCCCTCGCCGCGGCTCAGTTCACATCCACGACCACCAGTTCCGGCTGATTGAAGATGCGCGGATACGGCTCCGAATCGCCGAGGCCGCGGCTGATGACCACCTGCGACTCTCCCATCTGGTTGACACCGCTGGTGTACTTGGGCAGAAAGCCCTGGCTGGTAGACCACAGGCCATGCCCGCCGATGCGCACCTGTCCGCCGTGGGCGTGGCCGCTGAGCACAAGGTCGAACTTTTCGTCGGCCAGCGAGGTGTCCAGCACCTCGGGGCAGTGGCAGATGAGGATGGTGCAGACATCATCCAGCGCATTCGTCTCGTCATTCAGCGCGTCGGCCACTGCGCGGGAGTTTTCCCGTTCCAGCTGGGCGCGGGGCCACTCGAAGAAGCCGCCGATGCGCAGCTTTTTGCCGTTGATGACGGTGTCCTCATACGTTCCGTTCATCCAGTGGACGCCGGTGGCCTCGATGTCGTCAAAAATGGTATCGCATCCGTTGGCGTAGCGGGCCGCCCACTCGTGGTTGCCGGGGGCATAATACACCGGTGCAATGTCCACCAGCTGACGCATCAGACTCAGCACAAGGCTGTAGTCCGGGTTTGTGTCAATATCCATGTCGCCCGCCACTGCGATGAGGTCGGGCGCAAGGTTGCGCACCTTCTGCACAAGGTCGGCGTTGTCGGTGCCGTACTCGCTCAGATGCAGGTCGGAAAGCAGCACGATGCGCAGGTCTTCCACCGGCTTATCCACCGTGACGGTATAAAAAGTCGTGATGAAGCTCTTGTTCATCTGAAGGTTATACAGCAGGATGCTGCCCAGAACGAGGGCCATCAGCAGCAATATGAGCAGCAGCCGTACCAGAAAATGCAGTATCTTTTTTATCATAGTTCACTCTCAGCTTTTGGACACCAGCGGCGAGGCAGCCGCATTCTTCGCGTTTTCGGCTTCCTGACGGGCTTTTGCGTCTGCACAGCGGCGGATGGACAGCCGCAGCAGAGCGCGGATCTCATAGGCGTTATCTTTGGCCGAGTTGGCGATGCCCACAAAGATGCAGGGGCCGAACCGGGCGAACTCGGTCTTGGCCAGCAGACTGCCCAGCCGGTTGACGCAGTTTTTCGCCAGATTGAAGCTGCAGTTTTCCAGCAGGACGATAAAGTGGCCTGCTCCATTGTAGCCGACAAAGCCCAGCGTGCGGAACACATACTGCAGCTGGTCACCCAACAGGCGCAGCGCCTTGTCACCATCGTTCCGGCTCATAGCCGAAAAATCCAGCTGGATGTAGATGATGGTGAACTGGCCCTTCAACCGTGTCGTACTGTAGTGGTCGATGGCGGCATCACAGCGCTCGCGGTTGGGCAGGCCGCTCTTCTTGTCCACATAGAGGTAGTAATCCACAAAGTCGCCCAGACGACCCATGAAGATGGCGCAGAAGCATCCCACAAAGAGAAAGAGCACCACCGACAGGGCCGCATAGAGTTTCAGGTTGAGTTTCTCGATGACAACGATGCTGTTCTTCATCTCGATGTTGTCCGCACCATTGACCTGATTGAACTCGTCGATGGTCATGAGTGCGAGGTCATACAGGCTCGTGAACTTCTGCACCAGCTCGTCGATGCGGGCGCTGGCCCACTGTGCCTCAGCACTGCGGGGGTCGGTGTTCTGGGTCACATCGGCGTAAACGTCCAGGATCTCCTGCGCCTGCCCCTGCGCAATGGTGGCGTCGATGAGCTTGGCGTGGAGGTCGGCATAGTTCTGGATGAGTTTATCGTAGGTGGTGGTCACATTGCCGGAGGGCTGGACCCTCGAGTCCCGCACCACATCGGTGATGATCTGGGTATCACTGCCGTCCGAGTTGCTGTTGGGGGTATAGACCGCCGCACCGTCCAGCGTCTTGTCGCCGAACTGGTCGATGATGCTCTTGGCCTCTGCGATATTTCCGTTCAGGCTGTCGATCTGGAGCTGGTAGCGCATCACGATGTTCTTCTCCGTATTGACCAGAAGAGTATGGTCCCGCACCAGCTTATGATTGACGATATAGGCGTAGAGGTCGTTCAGGGTGTTCTGGGTCAGATACTCGTACTCCGACACGAGGTCCGAGAACGAGTATCCCGATCTCACACTGTAAAAGCCGTATTTTTCGTCGGCCTTCTTCTGAAGGTAGGCCACGCTCTCGTTGGCGTTATTGCGCAGGATCTCCACGCAGTCGATGTATTCGTAGTTCGCCACCGAGACATTGCTGGCGTTGTTGGGGAACAGCGCCGAGTCCACATGGGTCTCGCTGTAATACTTGAAGTAGTTCGTCAGCACCGTGTCCAGCACATTGCGGGCGTAGTCGGTGGCGTCCTTGCTGGCCACGGTGAACGAAACGGCATAGATAGTGGGGTAATATTCATACTCCTCACCATCGGCAAGCGCCGTCTCCTTTTTGGTCTGCTCATCCTCCGGGATGACCTCTTTGACGGAGATCTTGGAGCGGATGCTCTCGGTGCTGGCTGTCAGCCCCAGCTGCTGGATGGTCTGGTTGATGACCGAGGCCGACGTGATCTCAGTGGGGTCTATCCTGGAGCCGTCGGCGTTCTTGCCCTGACTTGCATTCGCGTTGGTGTACTGGATGATGGCTGTGGCCGTATACGACTGCCGCGACGAAATAAACTCATACACGCCCAGACAGCCTACCGCCGTGATGAGCATGATGAGGAACCACCACTTTTTGAGGTAGCGCAGCAAATCAAAACTTTTCATTCTTCCTCCATCCTGTCAAAAAGACGGATGTCATTCGTTTTCTGCCTGCAGGCGTTCACGCTGCCGCTGGCAGATCGTCTTGACGACAGCAGCCAGATACCACACGGTGCATATCAAAGCCGCCAGCATCACGCTGGGCTTGATGTTATACCGTTTGATAAACGAGGACTCCGGCCCGTTGAACACCAGATATCTGCTGATGTGCTGGGCATAGCAGTCGGCGTCCAGCTCCCGCGTTGCGCTCACGATGCTGGCGAGCTGCTGGGTGATGACATCCACCATCGACTGGGCCACCTGCAGTTCCTGGGCCTCGGTGGGCTGCTCCAGCGCCGTGATCTTGGAATTGTTAGTCGTGATGGTCTTCTGGGCGTCCACAGCCGAGCTGAGCAGCTCATTGGCCCGCAGGGCCAGATCGTCGATGCCGACCTTGGTGCGGGACATATAGAACGAACCATCGTTGTCGTAGGTGGGGATGAGCACCGAGGAGACCATCTTGTTGTTGTAGTTGTCCAGGATGGTCATAAAGATGTCACTCTTCTGGGAGTCGCTCATCTCGCTCCACCGCAGGGTGCGGTTCAGCTCGTTGAGGTCGTCGATGCAGCGGGCGTTGTTCTTGGCCACGCCGTTTTCCCAGATATAGCTCTGGTACTCCGACAGAGTGTAGCTCTGCAGATTCTGTACCTGCTTTTTGATGGCACTGTAACTCTGGCCGCTGGTGGACAGATAGGAGCCGGCCTGGTCGTTGCGCACCGTGAGGTAGTTGTTGATGCGGCCTATCATCATCTGGAAATAAGAGCCTATCTCCTCGTAGTCCATATCGGAATAATCAAAGCTGATGTCCAGCGAGGCCGCATTGATGCGGTAATCTGCCGTAAAGCGCTTGAGATAGACCCGGCATATCTGGTCGAGGAGATCCTGCACCGTGATCTTGCCCCAGAGCGACCACGGCAGTTTGAGGCCGATGTGATAGGACGAGCTGATGTAGTAGTCATCCTCCTTCGTCACAAGCTTGCTGTTGGTCGGCGAGATGGAGATGCAGTCCGCAAGCTCACTGGTGGTCAGGTCATCCTGCAGGCCGGTGGCCTGTAAGATAGCCTCAAGATACTCCTGCGTCAAAAATTCCGATTCGCTGAAGCGGGCGCCGTTGGGCGTCTTGCCGGTCACGCTCTCTTCGTAGTTCAGCGACATGGTGGTAGTGGCCGAAAAGCTCTTGACCGTGGTCAGTACGCACATGAACGTCAGCGTACACACGACGCCCACGACGAACAGCCGCCTCACCTGCCGCAGAAAGACTTCGCACAGGAGCCGGATAGAAAGAGTATCGAGGAAACGCTGGAACGATGTAAGCACCGACTCCCGTTCCTCACGGCGGGATCCACGCTTGCTGCGGGAGGACTTCTTTTCTGCCGGAGCGGCCTTTTCTGCGCTTTCGTCCCCTTCCGGCACCGCTGCTCCGGTGGTATTCAGAGCTGCCGCGGAGTCGTCCTGCTCCGCCGGCTGGGGCGCAGCTGCCTCGGGCTGACTGGCTGGCTGAAGGACATTGAGCTTCCGCTTCACAGACTTCGGCGGGGCCGGAGGCGTCAGGACAGGCTCCACCGGCGGGATGGCGGACGGCGGCGCAGCGGGCGCGGTATAGGTATGCTCTTCTTCTGCCACCTCGGGCTGCAGGGCCGGGGCCGCAGTCTCCGGGACGGAGTTCTCCTGCTTTGCCCTGCCAAAGAGCGAGCGCTTCTTCGCGTGCTTTGCGGCATGGCGCGCAGGCGCAGAGCCACGCCCGGATGTCTTTTCCGGGCTGGCCTTGTAGACCCTCTGATTTGGTTCTTTCCGCGCTGATCTCATCCGCAGTTTCCTTTTTGTTCTCTTATAGGTACGTCCTCCGATTGGCCGGAGAGTATACTTCAACTACTTTATAATACCTCAAATCGTTCCCAAACACAACTGTTACGTCCTCTTTCACATCCGAACTGCCCGTTTTTCTTTTCTTCCCGCCCCAAAAAGGACAAACAAGAAACCCCCGCCTCCGGGAGTACCGGAGGCGGGGGTTTCGCCGAACTGTGATCTATGAAGAAGGTTTTCGGAAGGACCGCTTATCAGGCAGGCTGTGCCTTGTTGGCGTTCTTCTTGCCCGTCATGAAGCAGTAAGCCATGATGAGTGCGCATCCAGCAATGCCGATAATATCAGACATGGAGCTGGGCAGGATGAAGATGAAGGCCACGACATAGCAGGCGATGCGCTCCCACATCTTCAGGGGACGGAACAGGTAGCCAGCGATGCCGCAGGCCAGCAGATAGGTGGCTGCAATGACGATGCAGTATGCAATGATGATCTCCACCATCGTGCCTTCCAGCAGGATAGCGGGACGATACACGAATGCAAAGGGGACGATGAAAGCGGTGATGGCGAAGGAGAATGCCTTCCAGCCGGTCTTCCATGCGCTTGCACCCGCGATGCCTGCTGCAGTAAAGGATGCCAGACAGACGGGAGGAGTGATCTGAGCCACGACACCGAAGTAGAAGATGAACATATTGGTGACCAGAGCGGAGATGCCCAGACCCTGGATAGCCGATGCGAACAGAGTGACAGCGATCAGGTAAGCGGCCACGGTAGGCAGTGCCATGCCCAGCAGCAGGCAGCCCAGAGCGGCGATGAGCAGTGCGATGAACAGGCTGCCCTCACCAGAGGTACCGATGAGCTTTGCGATCTTGACGGCAACGCCGGAGTTGACCACGATGCCGATCATGATGCCGCAGGCAGCGGTGGGGATCGCAATGTTTGCGGCCTGACGGACGCCGTCCATCAGGGTCTGGAGCAGCTTGCGGGGACTCATGCGGGTCTCAGGAGAGATCGCTGCGATGATGATGGAGAAGATGGTGCAGTAGATCGCGGAACGGGGCAGAGAGTAGCCCATGATGATCATGACGACCAGAACGATGATGGGCAGCAGACGGTACACGCGGGGCAGGATGGGCTTGCCTTCGTAATGTACGCCGGAGTCTTTGCCCAGACCCTTCTTCTTTGCGATCATGTGGACAAGGATGAACACGGCGAGGAAGTAGGCCACAGCGGGCAGGACGGCTGCTGCTGCGATCTGCGCATACTGCACACCGATGATCTCGGCCATGATGAATGCGCCAGCGCCCATGATGGGGGGCATGATCTGGCCGCCGGTGGAAGCAACAGACTCGACTGCTGCCGCCTCTTCGGGGTCATAACCGGTCTTTTTCATCAGAGGGATGGTCAGAACGCCGGTGGTGGAAACATTTGCGATCGCAGAACCAGAAACCATGCCCAGCAGGCCGGAAGAGATGACAGCTGCCTTTGCGGGGCCGCCGACCGTCTTATCGCTGAGCTTCATGCCGCCGTCGATCAGGACACCGCCGCCGCCGCAGTTGGAGAAGAAGGTGCCGAAAACGAGGAAGTAGAACAGGGTGCCCAGAGAAGTGACCAGCGGAGAGCCGAAGATGCCATTCTCGCCGTACATCAGGACTTCCATCAGTTTGGGGAAGCTGATGCCAGAGAAGCGGAACAGGCCGGGGATATACTGGCCGAACCATGCATAAGCAAGGAAGAAGCAGATGACCCAGAACAGGGACATACTGACCACGCGGCGGACGGCCTCCATGACATTGATGACCAGAAGCACCGCCACGATGACCTCGGTGGTGGTCATAACGTCAACATTGAAGATGCGGTAGTTGAGCTGTTCTGCGTGGCTCAGGAAGAACCAGCAGATAAAGCAGCTGGACGCGATGAGGAAGATGTCGTAGATCCACCACAGCTTATTGTGGCTCTTGGATTTCTCGACCATCGGATTGTACAGCCACACCACGACCAGTGCAAGGCACATATGGAGCGGCAGCTGGAACCACGGGTCAAGGGGCTTGACCAGCTTGATGTAGAGCTGGAACACCGTCCAGATAACGGTAAGAACTGCCAGCGAATAGAAGCGCCATTTCGGCATATTCTTCAGCAGCTTGGCGATTTTGGTATCTTCGTCCTCTTCGTTTGCCAGAGCCTTGGCCTTGGCGTCGAGAGCCGATACCTTGGTTTCTTTTTCGTTGCTCATATTTCCCTCCGTATTATCCCTTGTGAAAGCAGAGGCCGGACACCGCAAAGCGTCCGGCCTCTGCCTACGGTCAAAGGATAGATCTGATGTCGTGCGGAGCGCCTCCGCCGAAAGCTTTCACAGCCGGAACTTACTTCATGTAGCCTGCTTCCTTGTAGTACTTCTCAGCACCGGGATGCAGCGGGCAGCCGCCGCGCTTCATCTCTTCCCAAGCGGTCTCAGGCTCCCACGGAGACAGGGAATTGTACTCGGCCACCAGAGCGTCGCGGTTCTCGCTCAGGCTCTTGGTGATGGCGTAGACGACGTCCTCGCTCAGGCTCTCTTTGCAGAAGACGCAGTCGGGAGTGCCGGGCAGCGTCAGCTCCTTATCCTGACCCTTGAAGGAGTTGGCCGGGATGGTGATGAGGTCGAAGCCCTTTTCGCTGACGAACCAGCTGCACAGGTCATCGCCCCACTGCAGGAAGGTGACATCCACGCTGGTAGCGATCTGAGCCATGGTGGAAGAAGCAGAAGAGGTGTGGTCGATGTAGAAGTCGATCTGGCCGTCCGAGATGGCGTCTGCGTTGGCATCGCCGCCCTGGTTGGTGATGGAGCCGCCCCAGCTCTTCAGGTCGTCCTCGGTCACGCCGAAGTACTCGAGCAGCAGGTAAGCGCCCTCAGCATCCATGGAGCCCTTTGCGGAGCAGCCGATGCGCAGGGGCAGCTTCTGCTCGAAGATCTCCTCGATGGTGGAGACATTGTACTTCTGCAGGAATGCGTTGGACACGCAGTTGATGTAGCAGACAGCAGTCAGGCCGCCGATGACCGCTGCATAGCCGCTGGTAGCAGGCTTGCCCAGAGTGCCTTCCTCCATTGCCCACTTTGCAGGAGCACCGTTGATGAAGGCCAGATCGGTGTTGCCGGAAGCAAACAGATAAGGAGCACCCATACCGCCCGGAGAGTCAGGGTTGACGTTGACAGTCTGGAAACCGCCAGCCTTCTCCAGCACCTTGGACATTGCAACGATCATATTGTAAGAGCCAGAACCGACCTTATCGGAGCTGAAGTTCAGAGTCTCTTTGCTCATATCGGGCAGACCGTCCACAGCCTTTGCCTCAACGGAAGGAGCTGCCTCACTGGAAGCTGCGGTGCTGGTGGAGGAAGAGCCGCCGCAGGCTGCCAGAGCACCAGCCGCTGCCATAGTACCAGAAACCTTCAGAAAGCTGCGACGAGAAATCTTTTTCATAATCTTGTTCTCCTTTTCTCTTGGGGTTCTCGTGTAGCGAACCGGACTGTGTACTTCATGCCTTCTTCTGCGGCGTCGCCGCTTTTCACAGTCTTTGTTCGTTTTTGTTGTCTAAATTATATTCAAAATGGCAGACCCTTACAACGGCCAAACCGCCTTGTTTCCGTTTCATTCTGAAACATTTCCATGATATTTCATGAATGTTCCATTAAAACCGTAACATTTTAGAACGCTTTAACGGTCTTGCTCAAATTCACACGTTTCAGGATAGAACTTTTCTTTCAGTCCGTTAAGTTAAAAAACGCCCGCCTTTGCAGCAAAGCTGCAAAAGCGGGTGTGCAAGGAGCTATTGGAAGATTTACGCCTCGCGGCCGGTCATCTTGACGGCATACTTGATGGCATTGACAAGGCTCAGCTCATTGCCGTTGCCCTTGCCTGCATGGTAGAAGTCGGTGCCGTGGTCCACGCTGGCGCGGATGATGGGCAGGCCCAGCGTGACATTGACGCCCTCCACAGCCTTCCACTCCTGCTTCTCACGGTCGTAGACGAAGCCGACGGTCTTGAGGGGGATATGGCCCTGATCGTGGTACATGCAGACCACGATGTCGTACCAGCCGCCGATGGCCTGAGAGAAAACGCTGTCCGGCGGGCAGGGGCCGACAACGCCGGTGATGCCCTCGGCCTTGGCAGCCTCGATGGCCGGGGTGATCTCCTCGATCTCCTCGCGGCCGAACAGGCCGTTCTCGCCGCAGTGGGGGTTCAGGCCGGCCACTGCGATGCGGGGGTTCTCGATGCCCATATCCTTGCAGGCCTTATTGGCGATCTCGATGACTTCCAGCACACGCTCTTTCTTGACCCGGTCGCAGGCTTCGCGCAGGGAGACGTGGGTGGAGACGTGGACCACGCGCAGGTCGTGGTGGGCCAGCATCATGGTGTACTTCTTGGTGTGGGTGTAGGTGGCGTAAATCTCGGTGTGGCCGTCGAAATGGGTGTAGCCGTCCGACTTCTCGCCGTGATAGTATTCCAGAGCCTTGTTCATGGCTTCCTTGTTCAGGGCGTTGGTGCAGGTAGCATCCACCTCACCGGCCATGGCAAGCTCGATGACCTTCTTGACGCACTGGAAGGCTGCGTTGCCGCCCTCCACGCTCACCTTTGCCATCTCGAACTTGTTGATGTCCTCGATGAGGTCGAGGTGCAGCACGTCGATGGTCCCGGGGGTGAACAGAGCATCCGACACCTTGTCGCATCGGTGGATGACGATGTCCTCACGGCCAACGAACTTTCTGGCCTGCTCGAACACCTTCACGTCGCCCACAACGATGGGGCGGCAGTAGGTATACTGCTCCGGGTCTGCCAGAGCCTTGATGGTGATCTCCGGGCCGGAACCGGCAGGATCGCCCATCGTAATGCCAACGATAGGTTTATTCATAGCAGTGCTCTCCTTGCTCTTCTCAGTTCAGGCCCTTGGCAGCGTTCTCAGCCAGGACCTTTTTGATAGCTTCCAGACCCTCTTCGGGAACGTAGTTGAAGGGAGCGCGGCACTTGCCGACGTTGTGGCCCTGCAGGGCAACAGCAGTCTTGATGATGGTGTTGGGGTTGCCGTACTTGAAGGTCTGCTGCAGGATGGCGATAGCGTCCTGAGCAGCCTGTGCGCCCTCGAGGTCGCCAGCCTTGAAGCAGTCGTAGATCTTTGCAACAGTGGCCGGCCAGATGTTGGCGCGGCCTGCAATGCCGCCTGCGCCACCCTCTTTCAGGCAGGTCAGGATAGCGCCGTCGTTGCCGGCGAGGATGGCCACATCCTTGTCCAGCTCACGGGTCAGGCGGATGTAAGCTTTCAGGTTCTCGATGTCGCCGCTGGAATCCTTTGCGCCGACGATGACGTCCACGTCACGGCAGAGGGCCTGCACGGTCTCGGGCAGGAGCTTGTTGCCGGTGCGGGGCGGGATGTTGTAGAGGATGATGGGGATGTTGACCTGCTTTGCCACGGCCACATAGTGGTCGTACAGCTCTTTCTGGGAAGCCAGTGCGAAGCTGGGGGTGATGATGGACAGTGCATCTGCGCCCATCTCCTCGGCGCGCCTGCTCATGCGGATGGTCTCGGCGGTGGTGATGCAGCCGGTGCCTGCGTAAACGGGGACGCGGCCCTTGACCTGGTCGATGACGGTAGCCAGGATCTCTTCCTTCTCCTTAAAAGAGAGGGCGTAAGCCTCGCCGTTGGTGCCCAGAGGGAACATGCCGTGGACCCCGCCTGCCAGCAGGCGCTCGACCTGCTGACGCAGAGCCTCGTGGTTGACGGTCTGCTCGTCATCGTTGTTCATCGGGGTAATTACCGGAGGGATAATGCCTTTGATGTCGCTGGTCTTCATAACGTGTTCTCCTTTTCTATTACATGATCTCCTGATACAGTTTGCGGGCGTCGTCAGCGGTGACGGGGCGCATATTGTTCACCAGCAGACGCTGCACCTGCATACCGGACTCGACCAGACCCTCGAGGTCCTCAGCGGGGACGCCGAACTCCTTCAGGCTGGTAGGGATGTCCAGATGCTTGACGATCGCTTCGAGGCGGGCGATCATCCATGCAGCCTTCTCGTCCACGGTGGTGCAGGTCTTGTTCTCGTGGCAGCAACGGTCATAAGCCACAGCCAGACGCTCCTTAACAGCCGGATGCTCGCTGTTAAAGCGCATGACAGGAGCCAGCAGGATGGCGTTGGAGACGCCGTGTGCGATGTGGTACTTGCCGCCCAGAGGATAGCTCAGAGCGTGGACTGCGGTGGTGCCGGAAGCGGTGATGGCCAGACCGCCGTAGTAAGCTGCGATCTGCATCCGGTTCTTCTCGGCCATGGCATCGGGGTCATCGCAGGCTTTCTCAATGTTGTTCAGGATGAGGTCGAGGCCCTCCAGAGCGTACAGGTCGCTGAAGGGGTTGGCCTTGTTGCTGGTGAAGCACTCGATGCAGTGTGCCAGAGCATCAACGCCGGTAGCAGCTGCGATCTTGCGGGGCAGGTTCTTGATCATACGGGCGTCGAGGATGACGTAGTCCGCGATCATGTTCTCGTTGACGATGCCGACCTTCAGCTCCTTCTCGGGAACAGCGACGATGGCGTTGGGAGTGACCTCAGCGCCGGTGCCGGCGGTGGTGGGGATAAGGACGATGGGGACGCACTTCTGAGCCATACCGGGGTTGTCCAGCAGCTCCTTGACGCCGTAGTCATCGGTCACCAGCACGCTTGCCAGTTTGGCTGCGTCCATGACGGAGCCGCCGCCGCAGGCCACGATGAGGTCGGCACCGGAAGTCTTGAACTCATCCACCAGCTTTTGGACAGCCATGTAGCTGGGTTCGGGAGGCAGCTCGTCCAGAACATAATACTCTGCGCCGGAAGCCTTCACAGCTTCCTCGGGCAGGGCGAACAGGCCAGCGCCCTCAATGCCCTTGTCGGTGAACATTGCCACCTTCTTTGCACCACGGGCCTTGATGATGGCGGTGATGTTGTCCATTGCGTTCTCGCCGCCGTAAACTGCGTGCGGCATCTTCAGATTGTACTGGGTCAGCATAACAAATTTCCTCCTTCAAAAAAATCAGCGGGTCTGGACACTGGTGGGCAACAGGGCTTCCAGCGTATCCATCTCTTCGTTTTCGTAGATCGTACCGTCTCAGGGCAGGCCGGGAAGTTTCTGATAGGCCATGGTTTTCTCCGAATCCATCGTCTATCTCAAGTTTGCTCGGCTGCAATGCGGTCTGCAAGGTCGAGCAGCAGTTTTTCGTGGCCGAAGCCGCCCGACTTGGTGATAACGTAGCGGGTGCAGCCGCAGTAGGTGAAGCGGGCCAGCACGACGCCCTTTTCCATCTCGCACACCGGCTCAAGCTCCTTGATGCCCACGCAGTTCATGCACTGTAACAGCGTGTCGCCGCCGGTGAGCAGCAAGGTCCCAAGCGCGGGGCTGGTGAACAGTTTGCCCAGCATATGGCCGATGCTGCTGGCGATGCCGACCCGCAGGCCCTCGAGGTCGAGGCCCCGGGCGGCGGCGTAATCCGCCGTGGGCTGGTTGCCGCCCTCGTCATTGGTCTCGATGATGCAGCGGGGGTTCGCGGCCAGCATCTCGTTGATGCCCTGCAGGGCCTCTTTGCCGTTCTCGCTCTCCCAATAGCCGGGGTCGAGCTTCTGGCGGGGGGTCAGACGCAGGCGGGAGAAGCCGTTCTGTTCGGCCACATCCAGCTGGCGCAGGGTGATGGAGTTGACGCTTCCGCAGACCACCAGCAGGCGGGGGTCCAGCTTCGGCATGGTGACCGTCCTGCGCTCGGTCATCTTCATCAGGTCGGGCAGCAGCGCTGCAAAGCCGGCACAGCCTGCCATCAGGCGGGGCTTGCCATTCTGGAACAGGGCGCGGCCCGTGGACGCAAGGTCGTCAAGGCTCCCGGCGTCAAAGACCAGGATGCCCTCCTGCTCCGGCACAGCCTCACCCTCTTTCAGAGTCGGAAAGCTGTGGGCAGGCACATCGGTCTGCTCCCCGATGAGCTCAGTCACCCTGGCGTGGCGCACCGGCTCGAAGGGGTCGATGCCGAAGGGGCTCTCTGTCACAGGCACGCCGCTGATATAATGTACTCCATCCCGGGTCACACGGTCGATCTGGGGGAAGGCCGGCAGGAACGGCAGCTGGCGCTCCCCGCTGGTTTTGAGCAGGGCCGAAAGCTCTGCGCCGATGTTTCCGCGCAGAGCGGAGTCTGTCTTTTTATAGATGCTGAAAACGCCCGCACTCATCGCCTCCCGGGTCAGTTTTGCAATGACGGCATAGGCCTCTGCAGCGGGCAGATGGCGTGTCTCGGTGTCCACCACCAGCACAGCGGCGTCATTGGCTGCAAAATCCACCTGCTCTCCGACCACGACGCGGGTGGCGATGCCGCAGGCAGCAAACTGGACACCCGTGTCCAGCGCACCTGTAAAGTCATCTGCAAGGATCAGCAGAAGCAGCATAGGTTGCTCCTCCTCTCATGATTTATTCTCGTGATACCATTATGCCTCATTTTGACACGGTGTGCATGGAAACGAGCTGTCTTTTCCGTTTTAATTTGAAACATCATTTAAGTTTTCTGGTTATAAAGTCTCAAATCGTTTCAAATCAGAACGGTCCTTGTTTGATTTTCGGGCATTTGTTTGCTAGAATAGTAGCAAATATGAACGGAGGTGTCTGTTGTGATAGAGACTCACACCCGTATTCTGGGCATCGCCCCCTACGACGGAATGCGCACTGCGATGGAGCAGGCGGCACAGGCTTATCCCAATGTCGAAATGGACATTTACACCGGTGACCTGGAAGACGGGCAGGCCATCGTGCAGCAGATGCCCCCCAACTCCTACGACTGCATCATCTCCCGCGGCGGCACCGCCGCCCTCATCCGGCAGGTGACTGACCTGCCGGTGGTGGACATCCACATCTCGGTGTACGACGTGCTGCGCACCATGAAGCTGGCCGAGAATTATTCCAGCCTCTACGCCATCGTGGGCTTCCCCTCCATCACCGAGCCGGCCCATACCCTGTGCAGCCTGCTGGACTTCAACCTCGACATCCTCACCGTGAACAACGCTGCTGAGGTGCGCCACACTCTGGAGCGCCTGCAGCAGGGCGGCTACCGGATGGTGGTCTGTGACATGGTCACCCACACTATCGCCCGGGAGATGGGCTTCGACGCCTTCCTCATCACCTCCGGCGTCGAAAGCCTCCACGCCGCCATCGACCAGGCCGTGAACATCAGCTCCTGGTTCGGCCAGCTGCGGCAGGAGAACCTGTTCCTCCGCAGCATCACTCAGGGCCAGAATGGCCGCGTCATCGTCATGGAGTCCAACGGCGACCTCTTCTACAGCAGCATCTCCGAGGTCCCGGCGGAGCTGAGCAGCGTCCTTCAGTCCCACATCCGGGAGATCCCGGCCAGCGGCAACCTCCGCTTTTACTACACCGATCGGGACCAGCTCTACAGCATCACCGCCCAGCAGCTGCTGATGAACAACATCCAGCGGTGTCTGTTCTACTGTGTTCCGGCCCGCATCCCGCTCCATTCCAGCCGTCCCGGCCTGCGCACCCTGAACAAAGGCGAGTGCGAATACCTCTTCGCCAACAGCTTCTACAGCCTCAGCGGCGCGATGGGTACCCAGGCGGCCGAGATACGCTCCCTCGCCCTGCTGCGCCAGCCGGTATTCATCTACGGCGAGCCCGGCACCGGCAAAGAGCAGATCGCACGCTACCTCTATCTGCACAGCTCCCTTGCAAACCACCCCTTCATCGTGGTGAACTGTGCGCTGCTGAATGAGAAGACCTGGGATTTCCTGCTCAACCACTACAACTCCCCTCTCAGCGCCACCGGAAACACCATCTACTTCCAGAATTTTGAGTCCATCTCGCCCCAGTGGAGTTCAGAGCTTCTTGCCGCCATTGAAGAGACCGGTCTTGCCCGCCGGGTGCGGCTCATCTTCTCCTGCTCCATCGTCGAGGGGGAGCCGGTGCCGGAGGTGCTGCGGCATTTCAGTGAGCGGCTGGGCTCACTGGCCCTTCCCCTGCCCTCCCTGCGCAGCCGCTCCGACGAGATCCCGTCTCTGTCCAGCCTCTACCTCAACAGCCTGAACCTCGAGCTGGGCAAGCAGCTCTCGGGCTTCGAGCCCCGGGCCATCGAGATGCTCCGCCAGTACCCCTGGCCCAACAATTACACCCAGTTCAAGAACGTCCTGCGCGCCCTCGCCGCCCTGTCGGACGGCCCCTACATCCGGGCCGGGACGGTGGCCGATATGCTTTCCAAAGAGCGGACTCTGCGGGCCGTGCCGCAGCCGGCTTCTGCCCGCAAGCCCAGTGAGCAGACCCTCGAAGAGGTCATCCGCGATGTCGTCCAGCAGGCCGTCGCCGCCCACGGCGGAAATCGCGCCGCCGCTGCCCGTCAGCTGGGCATCAGCCGCACGACCCTCTGGCGCTATATGGAAAAAATCGAGCAGAAACAACAGACTGTAGAAAAAGAGTCCTGAAAAACACAAAAAAGCTCCGGCTTTCGTACGAAAACCGGAGCTTTTCTTGTGTTTTTACACGCCCGAATAGGCGGAGAAGCCGCCATCGATGGGCAGGCAGATGCCGGTGATGAAACCGGCAGCGTCATTGTTCAGCAGGAACAGCAGCGCGCCCACAAGGTCCTTTTCGCTGTCGCCGAAGCGGCTCATGGGAGTCGCGGCGAGGATCTTGTTGGTACGGGCCGTCGGGGTGCCGTCCTCATTGTAGAGGAGGCTGGCGTTCTGCTCGCTGGCGAAGAAGCCCGGAGCGATAGCGTTCACCCGGATGCCGACTTTGCTGAAATGGACGGCCAGCCACTGGGTGAAGTTGGTCACAGCGGCCTTGGAGCCGGAGTAGGCCGGTATCTTGGTCAGGGGCAGGTAAGCGTTCATGCTGGAGATGTTGAGGATGTTGCAGCCCGGGCGGCCCACCATCTGGCGGGCGAAGGCCTGGGTGGGCAGCAGGGTGCCGATGAAGTTCAGATTGAACACCATCTCTACGCCGCTCTCGTCGAGGTCGAAGAAGGTCACGGTATCGTCCTCGAGGTCGGCCATCTCGAAATACTCTTTGTCGGTGTTGGCGCGGGCGTTGTTGCCGCCGGCACCGTTCACCAGAATATCGCAGGGGCCAAGCTCTGCCATCACGTCCTCAGCCACCTGCAGGCAGTTGGCCTTGTTCATGACGTTGCAGGTGTAACCCCTGGCGATGCCACCCTCGGCCTCGATTTCGTCGGCCAGAGCCTTGAGCTTCTCCATATTGCGGCCCAGCAGGGCGACTTTTGCGCCTGCCAGAGCCAGAGCCTTGGCGAAGATGGAGCACAGGGTGCCGCTTGCGCCCGTGACGACGGCCACCTTGCCGGTCAGGTCAGTGTTCAGTACATTCTGTTCCATGTTCTTCCTCTTTACAGGCTCAGCTGCGGTACTCGGCGGGCAGCTGGTCCACGCTCTGCCACTTGGTCATGGCCTCTTCCAGCTTCATGCCGTTGGCCACAGCGTCGCGGCGGCAGGCGTTGACCGCCTGGATCTCCTTCATCTTCTCGCCGGTCAGGGTGTAGCCCTTCATGGCGATAAGGGTAGCGGCCCAGGCCACCATCGGGATGATGCAGAACAGCACGATGACCACCCAGTTCATACCGGGGGTGTAGGAGTCGTATTGGGTGGGCAGGCTCTCGAGGCCGATGAAGCTCACAGCGATGCCGACGACGGTAGCGGACAGGCTGGACACCAGCTTATCCACCAGGCTGAACAGCGTACCCATGATGCCGGGGATGTAGTTGCCGCTGCGGTAAGTCTCGTAGTCGGAGCAGTCGGCAACCATGGGGATGGGCATATCGGCGGTGGCGTAGTATGCGCCGTAGCCGATGCCGAAGAATGCGATGAAGAGGATGGTGTAGAGGTTGATGGACAGGCCGTTGTCACCCATGATGGACAGGGTGAAGGCGTCGCTGCGGCCCCAGAGCAGCAGCAGCACCAGCACGCCGATGTAGCAGATGAATGCCACGCTGACGTACTTCATCAGGCTGGCCTTCTGGCCCTCCTTCTGGCTGGTGCGGACGGTGAGCAGGAAGAAGGGTACGCTGAAGACGTAGCCCAGCACCATCATGGGCAGGTACAGGCCGTCATAGTTGCCCATCATGCAGCCGTACAGCATACACAGGACGGTGGTGTTGGTGGCGATGGAGAGAGCCAGCTTGCAGCCGGCACCAGCCACCATCAGACGCTGCATGGGGTTATTGTTCTTGATGATCTGAACGTACTCGTGCAGCTTAACCTTCTCGCTGACCTCGCCGCCGATGCCGAAGTACTTGGGCTGGTCCTTCTCCCAGATGCCGATGATGGCCAGAATGGTGAGGAGGATGGAGATGACGATGCCCACAGGAGCCAGGGTGCGGAAGAAACCGGCAGAGGCGTAGCCGCCCTCATAGTTTTTGGCGAGGATGGGGGCGAAGAACTGCATCGCACCCATGCCCAGCAGAGAGCCGACGGTGTTGAAAATGGTGAACAGAGGGCGCTGCTTGGGGTCGTTGGTCAGAACGGTCTGGCCGGAACGGGTGCAGCTGGTCTGGAAGGTGTAGCCGATGACCCAGACTGCGTACAGAGCCACGAAAGCCGCATAGCGCAGGAACATCGAGCTGGCGGGAATGAGCGGGGTCAGGCAGTACAGCACGAGGATGCTGGCTGCCATGATGAGGTTGCCGATGACCATGAAGGGCCGGAACTTGCCGAACTTGCCGTTGGTGCGGTCCATCAGGGCGCCGATGATGGGGTCGGTGATCGCGTCGAACAGGCGCATACCGGTGACCATGACCGAAGCGAAGATCATGGACAGGGCCAGCACCTTGCTGCCAAAGGTGGCGATGTAGGAAAGCACCAGCACATAGTACACGTTCGTTGCGCCGTTGTTCAGCGGGAACAGCACCAGCTGGTAGGTCTTGGCGCGGTTCAGGCCCGGCGCCTTTGCGGTTTGTTCACCCATTTGCGGTGTCTCCTTTTTTCTTATAAAAAACGGCAGCCTGCCCGCCGTTCTGGGGGACAGGCTGCCATTCGTTCTTAACAGTTGCGGAAATCTGCGCCGGAATTACTTCTGGTCAGCTGCGGGAGCGGTATCGACCATGCTCTTCTTAGCCTTGAGGGCCTTGCTCAGCTGCCACGCGCACAGGATGGTCAGAACGGCCAGCACTGCGATGAGCGCATAGATGGCAGTCTGCCACCACGGGGTGATGGTCTTCAGGGTATCGGTGGAAGCCCAGCCGTTCATGGCGTTGGAGTTGACCACGGTGTAGAGGATGTGGTGCATCGCATTGCGCATCTGAGTGACGATGTAAGCATCGTTCTCATAGTTTGCAGCCTTGGTGGTGTGGATCTTGGGCATCGGGCTGTCCCAGATGTCGGAGCCGGCGATGAGGCCGTCCACCAGGTCCATGTACTGGCTGGAACCGGAGAAGTCAGTGATGCACATGCCGCGCATACCCAGCTCGCCGCGCAGGAAGCCGGTCAGCAGGTTGGCGTTAGCGCCGCACCAGGTAGCACCCCAGCGGTTGAAGCCGGTCATGACGCTCCAGGCGCCGCCATCGGTGATGGCCTTGTCAGCGACTTCCAGATAGATCTCACGAGCGGTCTGCTCGTTCAGCCAGGTGTTGACACCGCGGCGGCTGGTCTCGGAGTCGTTCAGGGCGACGTGCTTCAGGTAGACGTAGACGCCCTTGGACTGGATGCCCTGCACCTCAGCAGCGCAGATGGTGCCAGCCACGAACGGGTCCTCAGAGTAGTACTCGAAGTTACGGCCGGAGTAAGCGGTGCGGTGCATATTGATGCCGGGGCCGTACAGGCCGGAGTAACCCATGGCCAGGCAGTCCTCGCCGATGCACCTGCCGACCTCGTTGATGAGGTCAACATTGAAGGTAGCAGCCATGACATCCTCGGAGGTGTAGCACATTGCGGATGCACCACCGGTCAGGGCAGCGGTCAGACCCTGAGGGCCGTTCTCGTCCTTGGTAGCAGTCTTGCCGATGGAGGCAGCGGCTGCGGTGTTGTGGAAGCCGAGGGTGATGGTCTGGACCATCTCGCTGTAGGTCAGCTGGTCCAGCAGGGTATCCCACTCGGGATCATCGAAGTCCTTGCCGATCATGGAAGCGAGGGTCAGGCCGTTCTTGGCACCCAGAGTGGGCATCTCGACGCTGTTGGCCTCAGAGCCGTCGTACTTGGTGAAGGCGAGGCTTGCAGCCAGAGTCTCGTTGGCGGTCAGCTGTGCGGGAGCGGTGGGGATGGTGCCGGTCCAGTCGGAGCGGCTCATCCAGGTCACACTGCCGGGAGCATCGCTGCTCTTGTTGGGGTCGGACTCGTCAAACAGGTTGGTGATGGCGGTGCCATTTGCGCTGGTGGAGAAGGTGGTGGTGTCGAGGGCGTCGTTGGTCCACTTCCAGACGAGGTCGGTGCTGCCGTCCTCGGTCATGCGGCCATTGGTGTTCTCGACAGTATAGCCCTTGGCAGCCAGGATGTTGTTGACTGCGTTGTGGGAATCGGTGGCAGCGGTGAAGTAGTAGTCACCAGCGTCCACGATGTAGGTCTTGGCGTTGTTCGCGTCGTAGGTGCGCAGCTCGCTCTTCGGGACAGTGATGGTCACGTCCTCAGAAGCGCCGGGAGCCAGCACGTCGGTCTTTGCGAAGCCGCACAGCTCAGCAGCAGCCTTCTCGATGCCGTTTGCCTTGTCGTAAGCGGTGTAGGGAGACTGGAAGTAGATCTGGACGGTCTCCTTGCCAGAGAAGGTCTTGCCGGTGTTGGTGACCTTCAGGGTGACGGTGAAGGCATCGTCAGACTCGGTCACGTTGAAGTTGGAGTATGCGAAGGTGGTGTAGCTGTCGCCGTAACCGAAGGGGTAAGCAACGGTGGTTGCCCAGTTGTAATCGCCAGCCTTGGCGGTACCCATGACGACATCCTCGTAACGGGTCTCGAAGTAACGGTAGCCCAGGTAGATGCCTTCCTGGTAGACACTGTACATACCCTGCACGTCAGCACCCTCGGTCAGCAGGTTGTACTCTGCTGCGTTGGGGTAAGCCTGGGTGTAGAAGTTGTACATAGCGGGGTTTGCCATGTTGTCGTACAGATAGGTATCGACCAGAGAGCCGGAGGGAGTGACAGCGCCGGACAGCAGCTGGCCCACACCGTTGATGCCGGTCTGGCCCACGTCGCCGATCCACATCGCAGCGTCGATGCCGTAGTCCTCACCGCAGATCTCGGGGTTGAGGAAGTCCAGCTCGATGGCGTTGGAGCTGTTGATGAGGACGACGATGGACTTGAAGGTACCGTTGTCCTTCAGAGCCTTCAGATTCTGCAGCAGCTCGATCTCTTCAGCGGACAGAGCGAGGTAGTTGCCGTCGCCCTCCTGGCCGGAGATCCAGCTGTCGTTGGTACCATTCTCGCCGCTGGGAAGGTCTGCGCCCTCACCGCCGGAGCGGGAGAGGACCACGATCGCAGCGTCGCCGTACTCAGCAAAGCTGGACTCAGCGCTGGACAGAGCGCTCCAGGGAGCCTCGTTGACAGCGTACTGGGTGTTTGCCTCCAGAGTATCGGAGATGGAAGCGGGGGTCAGGCGGCTGTACTTGCTCATCATGGAGTCAGAGCTGTACAGGTCCCACAGGGTCTGGTTGATGGTGATGCCCTGAGCTTCCAGAGCCTGCTTGAGGTTGGGAGCCTTGCTGGTATCGACAGAGCCGGAGCCGGTGCCGCCGTACATCAGGTCCACAGAGCCGTGGCCGAACAGGCTGACCTTAGCGCCGCTGGCCAGAGGCAGGGCATTGTTCTCGTTCTTCAGCAGAGCTGCGCCCTCGGCCTCGACCGTCGCGCACAGTTCGGCCTCGTAAGCCTCGCGCTCCTCATCGGAAGCAAAGCCCTTCTTGAAGTATTCGGTATCGCCGGTATTCTCGCCGTGGATGATCTTATAGGTAGATGCATTCAGAGCGACGTTGAGGGTGGTAGCGTACTGGTTTGCGATGATGTTGCCCACGATGGCAGCGACGGTCAGGATAGCCGTCAGGCCGGTGAGAACAGACCACAGCCGTACTTTCGGTTTGGTGTTTTTCACGGATTCTCCTCCTTTTTTCTATAACAACCGCCGGTCGGCGGAATGTTTCACAAATCAGACCCAGTTTGCACTCTTGGACTTGGTCTTGACCAGCTTGTAGCTGGGATTCGGGGTGTCCACATGACGGAAGGAAGCGGTGTCGGTGCAGTCACCGGCTACAGCCTTGACTTCGATCTCGCCGGTCAGCGGCACACGGAAGCTGAAGACGTGCTCGCCGGTCTGCTCGCCGGCCTTCTCGCCGTTGACGTAGAGGGCGACGGACTTCTGGTTGGAGTAGACCTTCACTTCCATCTCGCTCTCCGTGCGGTCGGTGAACCGCTTGGAGCAGATGTGGACAAAGTTCTCGTCGCTCCACCATGCCTTGTAGAGGTAGAAGCTGTCCTTCCGGGTCTTCCGGTCGAAGGTGACGAGGCCCTTATGGTTCATGCCCGGCTCGCCGCCCTGGTCTCGGGCGTCGGCTGCAAAGTCGAACATATTCCAGACGTGGGTCGCCCACATCCACTTATGCCGGTCGAAGCAGCGGAGCATGTACTCGTGATACTTTGCCTGATACTCTTCGGTGTGGTCGCCGCGGCGGGGCTTCGAGCTGTGGAGGTTCGGCATACCCTCGGCACCGTACTCGGAGAAGCCCAGAGGACGGCCCGGGTAGACCAGATGGAAAAAGTCCATCCACAGGTCGTTCAGGAACAGGCCCGGCACATACCAGCCGAGGTAGAGGTTCCAGCTGACGAGGTCGGTGATGTGGGCCACCGGGTTGAAGGGGCCGCACATAGCGTAGCAGGCCAGCGTGGTCAGGCGGGTGGAGTCCATCTTGTGGCACAGGTCGTTCAGCTCGCGGTGATTGTCGAGCATATCGGCCTTGTCCCTGGTGGAGATGGTGATCTCATTGGAGACGCCCCAGCAGACGATGCAGGGGTGGTTGTAGTTCTGGTAGATGAGCTCCTTCATCTGGCTGATGGTGTTGGCGCGGCCATTGGGCAGGTGCTCGGAGATGTAGGGGATCTCAGCCCAGACCACCATGCCGTACCGGTCACAGAGGTCGTAGAAGTACTGGTCGTGCTGGTAGTGGGCCAGACGGACGGTGTTGGCACCCAGCTCCCGGATGAGGGCCATATCCTCATCGTGCATCTCGCGGGTGATGGCGTTGCCCACGCCCTTGCGGTCCTGATGGCGGGAAACGCCGTGGAGCGGATAGGGACGGCCATTGAGGAAGAAGCCGTTCCTGGAGTCCACCGAGAAGGTGCGCAGACCCACGCGGGTGGAGACTTCGTCCACCACGGTGCCGTCGCTGCTCAGGCGGACGACACAGGTGTAGAGATAGGGGTCCTTCACGCCGTCCCAGAGGTGGGGAGCGTCGAGGTGGAGCTGAGCGTCTGCGCCCTCAGCCCTGGCCACGATGCTGCCGGCTGCGTCCTGCAGCTCGACGGAGACAGCGCCCTCACCTTCCACGATGGTCTCGACCCGGATGTCAGCCTTGCCGTCCTTGAGGGCGGGGGTGATCTTGACGCCGGTGTCGCCGAAGTGGCCCAGAGCGATGTGGTTCTTGCTGACCACCATCAGGCTGATGTCGCGGTAGATGCCGCCGTAGAATGTAAAGTCGGCCTTCTGGGGGTAGATGCGGTCGTTGATGCTGTTGTCCACCTCGACGGTGAGCTGGTTGTCCTTTGCCAGCAGGTCGGAGACATGGACACGGAAGGTGGAGTAGCCGCCGTCGTGGGTGCAGATGTTCCTGCCGTTCAGCAGAACTTTGGCGCTGGAATTGACGCCCTCGAACTGCAGCCAGACTTCCTGCGAAGCTGCGTCGAACGCCGGAGCGGCAAAGGCGGTGCTGTAGGTGCAGGTGCCGCGCCAGTAATCGTTGCCGCCGTCCTGGCCGTCTTTTGCGTTCCAAGTGTGGGGCAGCTCCACCAGAGTGGTCTTGCCGTCCGGCCCGGTGAACTGCCAGTCCTGCATGAGCTTGGCGATGCTTCGCATTCGTTTTCCTCCCGTGTATCTGTAGCGTTTTCTCTGTTGTGCGGTCGTTTTTCTGTCTTTCGCTATTATTTTATCAAAGACTTTTCCTTTCGCAAGACCGTTGCGATAATCGGTCGAATGGTGTGGATATTCGGTTTTGCTCTCACAAATCGAAGCCGATATATTTGTGCATCTCTCACAAACAGTTGGATACAACGAACAAATCAAAAAAGAAAAGAGACCATCTCACATTGATTTTGTGAGACGGTCTCAACCTCTCAGTCTGCTTCGCAGACAGCTCCCCTACCGAGGGGAGCCTCTGGCGAAGAGGGCAGGCTTTACGAAATGCCAAGGTCTCTCCTCGATAGGAGCAACAACGACGACCGCCGCCAGTGGCGGAAACAGGGAGTCGTTGTTGGGGCCGCGGCCAGCAAGACGCAAGCAAAGCGCTGCGGATGCTGGGTGCCGCAACCCGGGCAGTGGCAGCGCGTTAGCGCTGACGGAGAGGTTATCCCCTCTGCGGGAAAATAATTTTCACCGCAAAGAACCCGTTCTGGCTCTCGGTGGTCAGAGTACCTTTATATTTCTGGACGATGCGGTTGGTCACTTTGACGGCGTACTGGGCGGCACGGGTGTCGGCAGACTCCGCCGGGCGGTCGGGGCTGATGACGTTCACCACCACGAAGCTCTGCCGGGTACAGACCAGCAGGTCGATGCAGCGGCGCTCCGGTTCCGGCACCTTCACTGCACTTTCAATGGCGTGGTCCAGCATATTGGCAAAAAGGGCGTAGAGGTCACTGGCCTCAAAAAAGCTCAGGCAGCTGCCGTCCGTCACCGCGTTGAGCTGGATGCGGCGGGATTCGCAGAGCAGCGATTTTTCGGTGAGCACCACGTCCAGCACCTCGTTGCCGGTGTTGCGGCTGGCGTCGTAGAGCTGCGCGGCCTTCTCGGCCTCGTCGATGTGGGCCTTCAGCTCCGGGTCGGGCGGGGCGGATGCCGCGCCCGACATCTGGCGAAGGGCGGCGATCTGAAGTTTCAGCTCATGGCAGCGCTTGTTGATGATCTGGACGTTCTGCCGCGCCACCTGGTACTGCTCCCGCTGGCGCTCATATAAAAGGTTGAGGGTGTCCATCTCTTTCTGCATGGCCGAGAGCTTGAACACCTCGGTCTGGAAGTAGAGCAGGGTCAGGAAGTAAAACTGCCCGACAAACATCGTCATGACGAGACTGCGATCCAGCACCACCACCTGCCCGCTGCTGAGGAGCGCGGCCTGGAACATGAAGAGGATTCCGATGAAAAAGGCGCTGGTCAGCTGGCGTGGGCCGATGTTATACGCTCCTTTATAAGACATCTTCCGGGAGAGGGTGGTGCAGATAACAAAATAAAAGAATGCACCAGCGGCCAGCTGTGCCAGCATGACCGGCAGGCTTCTGAGGTCAAGGGGCGTTCCCCGCCACTCGAAGAATACCTCCACCATATGCCAGCACTCGTAAGCGGTCTGGGAGGCAAGCAGGCTCCATACGGCACAGTAGAGCGCACTCTTTTTGTCTATCTCAACGCAGGCGTATATCATCATGCCCAGCAGAACGAAAAACGCGACATAGAGCGTCAGCAGAGAGAATTGAAGTCCGTGGAGGCTGGTGCTCTGGGCCGCGGGGTCGAGCACATAGGTCAGCCCCAGCAGCGGCAGCAGCATCCCCAGCGCCCGCAGGCGGGCGTGAGGCCGGTGCTTGAGCGGGATGCAGAACGCCACCGCAGCAGTCCACCGCAGCAATGCCCGGAGGATGACATGGCGTGCAAGAAGATTCACAGCACACCTCCGATGTAGGACGCCACCGCCGTCAGGAAAGCCGCACGCTGGCGGCGGCTGATCTCCAGGTGGTCGGTGTTGACGTGGACAAAGTCGTTCTCCACAGCCTTTACATATTTCAGGTTGACCAGATAACACTGGTTACAGCGGGAGAAATGGTACTGCGCCAGCTGCTTTTCGGCGCTGGCAAGGCTGGCACGGACGGAAAACTCACCCTTGGTGGTGTGATACCAGAGCAGCCGGTCATGGGTCTCGAGATAGTAGATGTCGCCAGTAGAGAGCACCTGCATCCCGCCTCCGGCCAGCTGTAAAACGACCTGCCCGCCCCGGCGGCGCTGTACCCGCTGAACAGCCCGGGAGAGCTTGGTGCAGAACTGGTAGTAGTTCACCGGCTTGAGGACATAGTCCAGTGCGTCCACCTCGTAGCCCTTGATGGCGTACTGCGCCATGTTGGTCACGAACACCAGCACGGCGTCTGCGTCCACGGCCCGTATCTTCTCCGCCGCGCCGAAGCCGTCCAGTCCCGGCATCTCCACATCCATAAAGATGATGTCATACCCCGGCTCGTAGTGCTCCGCGATGACGGCTCCATCCTCGATGGGCAGCACCTCGACCTGCAGGCTGTTCTCGGCGGCGTACTGCCGGATGAACCGGCACAGCTCGTCCCGCACTTCCTGCTGGTCTTCGACGACAGCAATTTTCAGCATCCCGCAGTCTCTCCCTTCTCCGTTCCATTCCATTTGCTACTTTTTATTGAAACATACTTTGGTGCGAAATGCAACGGAGAAGTTCGAAATCGCTTTCAGCCCATGACGACCTGCACGTTCACCTCGGCACCCTCCGCTGCCAGCGGCAGAACACTGCCTTGCAGAGGCTTGCCGTCCACGGTCACGCTCTTGACGCCATGCTGCACTCCGGCGGTATTGTCCACCGTGATGTGATAGGTCGCCCCACGGAAGCGGCGGGTCACAGTGAAGCCGGACAGGGTGTGCGGGATGCAGGGGTCCACCTTCAGTCCGTCCAGCGTGGGCTGGATGCCCAGAATATACTGGCTCACATTGAAGAACGTCCACGCCGCCGTGCCGGTCAGCCAGCTGTTCTTGGCCTCGCCAAAGGTGGGCGCATCCCTGCCGGCTACCATCTGGCTGTAGACATAGGGCTCTGTGCGGTGTATCTCCGAAATATCCTCAATGTAGGCCGGGCAGGTCTTGCGGTAGACCTCAAAGGCACGATCGCCGTGGCCCAAAACGGCCTCAGCGCAGCTGATCCACGGGTTATTGTGGCAGAAAATGCCGGCGTTCTCTTTGTATCCTGGAGGATAGCTGGAGATCTCGCCCAGATTGAGCTGATAGCTGGTGTAGGCCGGCTGATGCAGCACCACGCCATATTTCGTATCCAGCCGCTCTTCCACGCTCTTCAACGCCTGCGCAGCCTGACCGCTCTCCCGGCCAATGCCGGCCATAACACACATACCCTGCGGTTCGATAAAGATTTGGCCCTCCGTACACTCTTTGCTGCCCACCGGCTTGCCAAAGGCATCGTAGGCGCGGCGGAACCATGCTCCGTCCCAGCCAGCCGTCAGCGCGGCCTGCTCCACGGCCTCAATGCTCTTGCGGGCAGCGGCCGCTTCCTCATCCAGATGCAAGTGGTCGCACAGTTCGGCGTACTCCCGGCCATACTTGACGAACATACCGGCGATGAACACGCTCTCGGCTACCGGACCCTCGCTGGGGCCGGTGATCTGAAAGCTCTCACCCGGGTGCTCGGAGAAGCAGTTCAAGTTCAGGCAGTCGTTCCAGTCGGCGCGGCCAATGAGCGGCAGGCCGTGGGGGCCAAGGTGCGTAACGGTGAAGTTGAAGCTGCGGCGCAGATGTTCCAGCAGCGGCTGGGCCTTGGACTCGTCATTATCGAACGGCACCTGCTCATCCAGGATGCTCCAGTCTCCGGTCTCCCGCAGGTAGGCGGCAGCGCCGGCGATGAGCCACAGCGGGTCGTCGTTGAAGCCAGTGCCGATGTCGCGGTTTCCCTTTTTGGTCAGCGGCTGATACTGATGGTAAGCACTGCCATCCTCAAACTGGGTGGCCGCAATGTCCAGAATGCGCTCCCTTGCACGGGAGGGGATGATATGCACAAAGCCCAGCAGATCCTGACAGCTGTCGCGGAAGCCCATGCCACGGCCCATGCCGCTCTCGTAATAGCTGGCGCTCCGGCTCATATTGAAGGTGACCATGCACTGGTACTGGTGCCAGATGTTCACCATGCGGTCCAGCTTTTCCTCTCCGGAGTGCAGCTGATAGGTAGAGAGCAGGTCTTTCCAGTGGGCGGCCAGCGCAGCGCGGGCCGCATCGACCTGCGCGTCGGTGGCATAGCGCTCCATCATGGCGTGGGCGCGGGCTTTGTTGATGACGCCCGGCGCGACGAATTTTTCCTCCTGCGGGTTCTCGATGTAACCCAGACCGAACAGGATGCTGCGGCACTCTCCCGAGGCCAGCTTTACATGGATGTGCAGCGCACCAACAGGAGCCCAGCCATGGGCGATGCTGCCGGAGCAATGGCCTGCCCGAACGGCCTGCGGGTCTGCCGGGCCGCCATATACGCCGCAGAATGCATCACGGGAGGTGTCAAAGCTGCTGATGGGGCAGTTGGCCCAGAAAACAGCGTAGTGGTCACGGCGCTCACGGTATTCGGTCTTATGATAAACAGCGCTGCCCTCCACCTCGACTTCACCGGTGGAGAAATTGCGCTGGAAGTTGGAGCTGTCGTCCACAGCGTCCCACAGGCAGAACTCCACATAGCTGAACACATCCAGCTCTTTTTCCGTGCCGCTGTCATTGCGCAGGGTCAGGCGGTCCAGCTCACAGGCATCGCCTTTGGGCACAAACAGCTCCTGCTGTGCCGTCACGCCGTTCTTTCTGCCCTCCAGTATCGTGTAGCCCAGACCATGGCGGCAGGTGTAACTGTCCAGTTCGGTCTTTGTTGGCTGCCAGCCGGGGTTCCACACCGTATCGCCATCCTTGATATAGATATGGTGGCCGTCCATATCCAGCGGGGAGCTGTTGTAGCGGTAACGTGTCAGCCGGCGCAGCCGCGCATCGCGGTAAAAGCTGTAGCCGCCGGCTGTGTTGGAAACCAGACTGAAAAAATCCTCACTGCCAAGGTAGTTGATCCAGGGCAGCGGGGTCTGCGGGGTGGTGATGACGTACTCTTTGTTCTGGTCGTCAAAATGTCCGAATCTCATAACGCTTCCTCCTTAAAACCTGCTCACGAAAACGATTGAGAGCTTTTGAAAGAAGCGGTCTCTTTGTTTTTAGCATAGCCTATCCGTGTAAAAATTGCAAGTACTTTTTCAAGATTCCGCCCAAAGTTCTCCAAAAAATATGCATTATTTCATCACAAACATCCGCAGTGCCGCACACCTGTCCGGTCCGCGTCCGTCTTCCTCTCCCGCCTGTCCTGTTCCTTCCGGCTCCGAAAAAAGCAGCGAAACTTTTTCGATTTTAACCGAAATGTAACGAAATCCAATCGAGATGCACAATTTTGGTCTTCAAAAAGCAAGCAAGCTGCCGAAATCAATGCGTTATGGTTAAAACTTTTTCTTTTTCTCTTGATTTTTGGTACAGAATGCGCTATATTGGACTTGCGAAAACGATTAAGGGCTTTACAGGAAGCGATTCCAAGAATCCTTTCCCGGAAAGGAGGCCAGCCGATGCCATCTCTGAAAGATTTGGCAAAAGAATGCGGCGTATCCGTCGCAACCGTCAGCAAGGCTCTGAACGATCAGCCTGACATTGCCGCCGCAACAAGAGAGCGCATCCGCGCAGCGGCTCGCCGCATGGGGTATCTGCCCAACGCAGCGGCCCGGGCCCTCAAAACCAACCGTACTTATAATTTGGGGGTCCTGTTCGTTGACGAACGGCAAAGCGGCCTGACTCACGAATACTTCTCCGCCGTGCTGGACAGCTTCAAGGTAGAAGCAGAAAAGCGCGGCTACGACATCACCTTTATCAACCATAACATCAGCGGCAGGAGCATGACCTATCTGGAGCACTGCCATTACCGCAGTGTGGACGGTGTGGTGATCGCCTGCGTGAACTTTTACGACCCACAGGTAGTGGAGCTGGTCAACAGTGATGTTCCGGTGGTGACCATCGACCATGTTTTCAACAACCGCATGGCAGTCCTGTCGGACAACGTGGCGGGTCTCAAAGCTCTGGTCAAGCAGGCATGGGCCTGCGGACACCGGCGCATCGCTTTTATCCACGGCGAAAAGACCTCGGTCACTGAAAACCGCATCGCCGGCTTTTATCAGGCCTGTGAAGAACTGGGGCTGGAGATACCGGAAGAGTACGTCCGCGACGGCGTGTATCACGATGTTGAGCGCTGTGCAGAAGAGACCCGGGCGCTGCTGGCACTGCCGCAGCGGCCCACCTGCATCATCTTCCCGGATGATTTCTCCGCACTGGGCGGCTATAACGCTCTGGCAGAAGCAGGGCTGAGCATCCCGGATGACATCTCAGTGATGGGATACGACGGCATCTACCTTTCCCGGGTGGTCAACCCCTCGCTGGTGACCTACCAGCAGAACACAGCCGCTCTCGGCCAGACCGCAGCGGACAAGCTCATCGAACTCATCGAGCACCCGCGGGTCACACTGCCGGAGCAGATCCGAGTCTCCGGCAGGCTGCTGTCGGGCAGGTCAGTCCGCAGCCTTTGATTTTGGACCAGAACTCCTATGGCGGAGTTTTTTGAAGAAAATGGAAAACCATGAAGGAGGTTTACCCTTATGAAAAAGATCTCTCGTCGTAATTTTCTGCTTGCTTCCGGTGTCGTGACTATTGGCGCAGCCCTCACAGCATGCGGCGGCTCTTCTTCCACCAGCACAGCAGCATCCTCCACCGCTTCTTCCGCAGCCGCATCCGAGGCTCCCGCAGCAGGCGGCAAGACCCTGAACATCTGGTGCTGGAACGATGAGTTCCAGAGCCGCTTCAACGATTACTACCCTGAAGTTGCCGAAATCGCAGCCGATAAGTCCACCACCACCCTGAAGGACGGCACCATCGTCAAGTGGACCATCAACCCCAACGACAACAACAACTATCAGAACAAGCTGGACGAAGGTCTGCTGAATCAGGAATCTGCTGCCGATGACGACAAGATCGACATCTTCTTGGTAGAAGCGGATTACGCCCTGAAGTATGTGGATTCCGATTATACACTGGATGTCAAGGCGGACATCGGCCTGACCGATGCCGATCTGGCACAGCAGTATCAGTATACCAAGGACATCGTCAGTGTGGATGGCAGCCAGCGCGGCACCACCTGGCAGGCAACTCCCGGCCTGTTCGCTTACCGCCGCAGTATCGCCAAGGACGTGCTGGGTACCGATGACCCCACCGAGGTACAGAGCTATCTGTCCGACTGGGATAAGTTCAACGATGTGGCCGCTCAGGCTTATGCCAAGGGCTACAAGATGCTGTCCGGCTTCGACGATTCCTTCCGCACCTTCTCCAACAACATTGCAGCTCCTTGGGTGGACGGAACCACGATCAATGTGGACGAGAACATGATGAAGTGGGTCGACCAGACCAAGGAATACACCGATAAGGGCTACAACAACAAGTCCAGCCTGTGGGACAGCCAGTGGGCAGCAGATCAGGGTCCCACCGGTAAGGTATTCGGCTTCTTCTACTCCACCTGGGGCATCAACTTCACCCTGCTGGGCAACTCGCTGGCAACGCCCGTGGCTGACGGCGAAAAGCCGCAGGTGGGCAACGGCATCTACGGCGACTACGCCGTGTGCGAAGGCCCTCAGCCCTACTACTGGGGCGGCACCTGGATCTGCGGCGCGGCCGGCAGCGACAACATTGAGCTGATCCGCGATGTCATGCAGAAGCTGACCTGCGACGAAGCTATCATGAAGCAGATCACTCTGGATACCGAGGATTACACCAACAACGAGAAAGCTATGGAAGAGATCGCCAACAGCGATTACAAGTCCGACTTCCTGGGCGGCCAGAACCATATCGCGCTGTTCGCAGAGGCAGCCAAGAAGATCGATATGTCCAACGCAGGTCCTTACGACCAGGGCATCACTGAGAGCTTCCAGGCCGCGTTCAAGGATTACTTCACCGGCAATGTGGACGAAGACACTGCCAAGGAAAACTTCAAGACCTCTGTTCAGGAAAAGTACCCCGAACTGACCGATGTGGTATGGCCCGCATAAGCGGCTGACCCACTCGTTCCTATGGAAAAGTGAATACAGGGGCGGGCGGCACATCTCGCCCGCCCCTTTGCTTTTCCAATCACGACAGGAGGCGATCCTTATGGGAGAAAAGACGAAAAAGAAAGGGTCGATCAGCTACGCAAAATGGGGCTATATCTTCATTGCGCCGTTCTTCATCATCTTTGCGGTATTTCAGCTGATCCCTCTGATCTCCACCATTTATTACAGCTTTTTTGAGTATTACCGCAGCGGCCTGAAAGTCATCGGCCCCAGTTTTGCGGGCCTGAAAAACTACATCACCCTGTTTTCCACCGATCTGCCCAAGTATTTCAGCAACACCCTGATCCTGTGGATCATCGGCTTCATCCCGCAGATCGCCATCTCCCTGCTGCTGGCAGCATGGTTCACCGACCTGCGGCTGAAGCTGAAGGGCCAGACCTTTTTCAAGACCGTTATCTATATGCCAAACCTCATCATGGCCTCGGCTTTCGCCATGCTCTTCTTTGCCCTGTTCTCCGACAATGGCCCGGTGAACGCCGTGCTCATGAGCATGGGCTGGACAACGGAGCCCATCAGCTTTCTGAACACGGTGTGGGGCAACCGCGCACTGGTAGGCCTGATGAACTTCCTGATGTGGTTCGGCAACACCACCATCATGCTGATGGCCGCCATTATGGGTGTGGACCCCACCCTGTACGAAGCCGCCGAACTGGACGGCTGCACCCCGAACCAGATGTTCTGGAAGATCACCATCCCGCTGATCCGCCCCATTCTGGTGTATGTGATGATCACCTCCATGATCGGCGGCCTGCAGATGTTTGATGTGCCGCAGATTTTGACCAACGGCAAGGGTGGACCGAACCGCACCTCCACCACCATGATCATGTATCTGAACAATCACCTGTTCAGCAAGAACTACGGCATGGCCGGTGCCGTTTCCGTGGTCCTGTTCCTGGTGTGCGCCGTGCTGTGCGTCGTGGTCTACTTTTCCCTCACCAAGGAGGACGACGGCCTGACCAAAGCCCAGCACAACGAGCTGAAAGCTGCAAAAAAGGTTGCTGCCAAGGCAGCAAAAGGGGGTAAGTGAATATGGCACACGCTCCGAAAACACGATCCGAAAAAGCAGTCCTGTCCGCGCGCCGTGCGTGGTGTTATCTGGTGCTGGTGCTCATCAGCTTTCTGTGCCTGTTCTTCTTCTATATTCTGATCGTCAACTCCACCCGCACCCACTTTGAGATCCAGAAGGGCTTCTCGCTGCTGCCCGGCAAGTCGATGCTCACCAACTTCAAGAATGTGCTGGCCGACGCCAACATCCCGGTGGGCATCGGCATCCGCAACAGTCTTATCGTGTCGGCCTGCTCTGCAGCCCTCAGCGTCTACTTCTCGGCCCTGACGGCCTACGGCATCTATGCCTACAACTTCCGCTTTAAAAAGGCCGCTTTCGCCATCATCCTGCTCATCATGACCATGCCCACACAGGTGTCCGCACTGGGCTTTCTGCAGCTGATCACCAAGATGGGCCTGAAGAACAGCTTTATCCCGCTGATCGTCCCCAGCATCGCGGCACCCACCGTGTTCTTCTTCATGAAGCAGTATCTGGACGCTTCCCTCCCCATGGAGATCGTGGAGGCGGCCCGCATCGACGGGGCCGGCGAGTTCTACACCTTCAACCATATCGTACTTCCCATCATGAAGCCGGCACTGGCCGTACAGGCCATTTTCTCCTTCGTGGCCAGCTGGAACAACTACTTCATTCCTGCTCTGGTACTGGACAGCGCCGACAAAAAGACCCTGCCCATCCTCATTGCCCAGCTGCGCAGTGCAGACTTCCTCAAGTTCGATATGGGCAAAGTCTACATGATGGTAGCCATCGCCATCCTGCCCGTCATCGTCGTCTATCTGCTGCTGAGCAAGTTCATTGTCCGCGGCATAGCTCTTGGCGGCGTGAAAGGCTGATTTTCCACTCCGACTCAGATGCAAAAACAGCAGAAGGCCCGTTTCCGAAGAAGCGGGCTTTCTGCTATTTTGTACGCAAAACCGCCCCGGTTTCCGTAACAGGAAGCCAGGGCGGCTCGTTATTCTATTATAAAAGCGTCGGCACTTTCTTTGCCAGCAGATCAGCCAGCTGTGCGTGGCCCTTACGGGTCAGATGCATGAAGTCCACCTGATTGAACTCGCAGTTGGCAGCATTGAGGAAATGGACGTTCTGACGTTCCGTGACGATACGGAACTGCTCAGCCACGCCCTTCGACTTTTTCACACAGCCCTCGCCCATGACGGCATCATGGAAGCCATCGCCGATGCGGGGCGGGGCCACGACGAGGATGTTGGGAGCCTTGGTACCCCAGCAGTCCACGCTCTTGGCCTTGAGGATCAGCCGTTCCATACCCGCGCCGATGCAGGCGGCATTGGCGTTGAACCGCTCTTTGACGTCGTTGGTACCCAGCATGATGATGAGCAGATCGATGACTTCATGGCTCTTGAGGAGCGAATAAGCCACGCTCAGAGCGTCCATTGACTCATGGATGGGGTCCACGAAAACGGTCGTCCGGCCCGAAAGGCCCTCTTCCGTCACGAGATAGTCGCTGCCAAGCGCCGTCTGCAGGCGGCAGGTCCAGCGCTCGTCCTCATTGAAGCGGATGCCGTGGTCGGCACAGTCCGCCGGGTCGGCGCAGTAGCCATGGGTGTTGGAATCGCCCAGACAAAGGATATGTTTTTTCATCGTCTCTTTCCCTTTCAGATCTCGCCCCGCGACTGGCGGAAATAGTAGACTGCACCCACCATGCCGGCGTCGTTGTGGAGCTGGGCGGCGCGGATCTCCAGTCCTTCCGCAAAAGCGGGCATCACGGAGGCACGCACTTTCTTGGCGAGGGGGTCTATCAGCAGCTCCTGCTGTGCGCTGACGCCGCCGCCGATGAGGATGAGCTGCGGGTTGAAGATATGCACCATGCCTGCAAGGCCCTGAGCGATCTCATCCGTCCAATCGTCCAGAAGCGCCAGGATGGTGGGGTCGCCTGCATGGGCCGATTCAAAGATAGCGCGGCCATCCTTCCACTTCGGGTTCCGGGGCTGTGCGCCCCGCACCAGAGCGGTGGTTGCGGCGTACCGCTCCCAGCAGCCCGACGCACCGCAGGTGCAGAGCACGCCATCCAGCGCGTGGGTGCGGAAGTGTCCCAGCTCACCGCCGAGACCCCGCGCACCTTCCAGCAGGCGGCCTCCGGTGAGGATGCCGCCGCCGACGCCGGTCCCCAGCGTGACACCGATGACGTCCGTGTAACCCTTCGCGCCGCCGACCCAGACTTCACCCAGCGTCATGCAGTTGGCGTCGTTGGCGACAGTGGTCGGCAGGCCGAACTTTGCTTCCAGCTCCGCTTTAATGGGGCTTCCGATGTAGTTGAGCAGGTTGCCGCAGGTCCCGGCCACGATGCCCTTTCGGGTGTCGATTTGTCCTGCGGCGGAAACGCCGATGCCCGCAAGGCCCTGCGGTTCAACAGCCTGCTCCTTGAGGAATTGTTCGGCAGCAGACAGCACCGTGGTGAGGATGGGCGTCTCGTAGTTGTCGAAGCAGACGCTCTGCTCCGTTTTGGAGAGCACACGGCCCTCTTCGTCCACGATGCCCAGTTTGACGGCAGTGCCGCCAATATCAATGGCAAGATACTGTTTCATAGTCGTATCTCCGTATCATTTGTGCATGGCGTTGATGGCACCGGTGAAGCGGGCGGTGATCTCCGCCGGGCGGGTGATGGCACCGCCGACGACGAGGGCAAAAGCTCCGGCTTCCAGCGCCTTGACAGCCTGCTCAGGGTAATGGATATGACCCTCGGCGATGATCTTTGCCGGGCATTCCGCGGCCAGCTTGTGGACAAACTCAAAATCAATATCGTTGATTCCCTGCGTCTCGGGGGTGTAGCCACGCATGGTGGTGCCCACAAAATCAGCACCGGCCTCGGCGCAGAGCATAGCGTTCTCGAAATTGTCGCAGTCAGCCATAAGCAGCTGGTCGGGATATTTCGCCTTGATGGCACGGATGAACTGGGCCGAAGTAGAGCCGTCGGGGCGAATGGCGGCAGTTCCCTGCACGGCGAGGATGTCCACGCCGCAGGCTACCAGCTCGTCTACCTCTTTCATGGTGACGGTGATGTACATGGGGGTGCCGGGGTAATCTTTTTTGATGATGCCGATGACGGGCAGGTCCACCACCTGTTTGATCTGGGTGATGTCACGGACGGTGTTGGCGCGGATGCCCACGGCTCCGCTCATGGCGGCGGCTTTCGCCATCAGGGGCATGACGCCGCCCTCTTTGGTGTAAAGAGGCTCCGTCTCAAGTGCCTGACAGGAGACGATGAGGCCGCCTTTGATCTGCTCAAACAGTTTTTCTTTCTCCATATCCATCAATCCTCCATCCTGATTTTGATGACCACTTTGCGCACATGAGCACAGCCGGGCCGTGCCACGCCGGGCTTGTGCAGCTCGCCGGGGAAAAACAGGACGAACCGCCCCTCGCCCAGTGTGCCGCTGACGGCATCCGGACTGGTCCTGAAACCAATATCTCCCGTAAACTCCCCTGCCTCTTCGCCGGGCAGAGTCGTATAGCCCCAGCCCTCGCCGCCGGTCAAATCGATTTGAAGGTCAGCGTACTTTTTGTGGTATTCGAGGCGGGTGCTGTCGGGGCTCAAATCAGCTTCCATCACATTGATGAAGACGTTCTCGCCGTCCACCTCGGTGCGGCCCAGCGGCAGATCGCTCAAATCGTGGGCCACATGGTAGGCGGTAAGATAGTCGATGGCGGTGTCAAGATTCCGGTGGAGCCCGCAATAACGATCCAGGTGCTCCAGTGCGTCGCAGATCATGTTGATTTTCTCCTAACTAAGTGTTTTTTTAACAGAAGCACAAAGAGCGCCTGCCCTCTCCCCCTCATTGAGAGACGGAGAGGGGGCGCTTTTTGATCTTTCAGAGTTTTGCGATGGCGGCTTCGATCATGGCCTGTGCTTCGGCGACGATGGGTTCATCTTCCGGGATGAGGCCGGGCATCGGCTCGCGGACGCCGCCCAGCTCAAGGCCGTACATCCGGCGCAGGATCTCCTTCTGCACTGCGTAGAGGTTGCCGTGGGCTTCGCACATCTTATAAATGATGCGGTCGGCGTCGTACTGGATCGCGCGGGCCGCTTCGATCTCACCCTTGTTGATGTGCTCGTTCATGGCAAGATACAGCTCCGGCATAACGGCATAGGTGCCGCCGATGCCGCCGTCCGCGCCGATGACGCGGCCGGAGACGAACTGCTCATCCGGGCCGTTGAAGACCACGAAATTGCCCTCACCACGGGCGGCAATGCCTGCATCCTTGAACATCTGGATGTCCTGGGTGGGCATGGAGCTGTTCTTGACGGCAACGACGTTGGAGTTCTTGAGCATCTCGCGCAGCAGGCTCATGGTCAGGCCGGTGCCGGCCAGCTGGGGGATGTTGTAGATGACGAACTCGGTGTTGGGAGCCGCCGCCGACATATCGTTCCAATATTTGGCGATGGCATACTCCGGCAGATGGAAGTAGATGGGCGGGATCGATGCAATGGCATCCACGCCCACGCTCTCGGCGTGGCGGGCCAGCTCGACGCTGTCGGCGGTGTTGTTGCAGCCGACGTGTGCGATGACGGTCAGTTTGCCTTTGGCTTCACTCATGACGGCTTCCAGCACGGCCTTGCGCTCATCGACGTGCTGATAGATGCACTCACCGGAGGAGCCGCCCACATACACGCCCTTGACGCCCTTTGCGATCAGATGGCGGGTCAGTGCCTTGACGCCCTCGGTGGAGATATTGCCCTCTGCGTCGTAACAGGCATAGAAGGCCGGGATAACGCCCTGATACTTGGTAATGTCTTTCATTTGTCCATGTCCTTTCTGATAATTCAAGCCCTACACGCTCTCCGTTCGGGAAACGGCAGCAGCGCCCTCTTGCGGTTCCCAGCGTCCGCTTCGTGCCTTGGTGCGGCACTCGCGTCCTGCTGACCGCGGCGCCAAAAATTCCTCCCTGTTTCCGCCGCAGGCGGCGGTCGGGATTTTAGCCTTTGACCGCACCCATTGCGATGCCCTTTGTGAAGTACTTCTGGAAGATAAGGAAGATGATGATGATCGGCACAGCGGCCAGAGCAGCGCCTGCCATGATAAGGCCGAAGTCGGTGCTGTTCTCCGCCTGCAGCTTTGCGATGCCCAGCGAGATCGTCAGGTTGCTGGTGCTGGACAGCATGATGAGCTGCATGAAGTAATCGTTCCAGCTGTTGATGAAGGTAAAGATGGCCAGCGCACCGATGCCCGGCTTGACCATCGGGAGCACGACGCTGACGAAGGTGCGCGCCTCGCTGGCACCGTCGATACGGGCCGCTTCCAGCATCTCGGTGGGGATACCCTCACTGAACTGCTTCATCAAAAAGACGCCGAAGGGCCAGCCCACGATGGGGAAAATGACGGCCCAGATGGTATTGTAAAGGTTCAGTGCGCTCATCTCACGCAGCAGCGGGATGAGGATGACCTGCTTGGGCAGGGCCATTGCGCAGACGATGAGGGTGAAGAGCAGCTTGCGGCCGACGAAGCGCTTTTTTGCCAGCGCATAGCCTGCCATTGCGGCGGTGATGCAGGTGAGGATCATGGACATGACGGCCATGAACACGGTGTTGATCATCCAGCGCAGCGCGGCCGGAGCAGTTGGGCCGACGGAGAAATAGATCGGCTCTCCATCCGCGCTGAAAGAGTGGCTGAAGGGCACGGCCAGCTGCCACAGGGGTGCGCTCTTGCCTGCGAAAAGTTTCTGGTAGTTGGTCAGCACCCACTGGCTGGGCCACCACTCGGGGATAGTGGAGTTGATGGCCGCGCCGGTCTTGAAGGAACCGGTGATGATCCAGTAGAGCGGAAATGCAAACAGCACGGCCACGATGCTGATAAGGATGAGGGTCAGTATCATATAAGCGCTCATCTTTTTCAGCTTGCTGGGGTGACGCTTCAACGGTTTCTGTTTTTTTGCAGTTGCAGTCATTGCCCGGCACCTCCTTTAATTATCCTGACTGCCAAACTTGAACTGGACAGCCGACAGGATGGCGATGATAACGGCCAGCACAACGCCCATTGCGTTGCCGTAACCATAGCGATAGAGCTTGAATGCAGTGTAGTAGATGTAGTACATGATGGTATCGGTGCTGTGGTTGGGGCCGCCGGAGGTCAGCAGCTGGATCAGTGCGAAGCACTGGAAGGAGTTGATCGTAGTGATGACCAGGATGTACAGGGTGGTAGGCATGATGGCGGGCCACTTGATGCGCCAGAAGCACTGGAAATCGGTGGCACCGTCCACTTCAGCGGCTTCCACGATGGACTGGTCTACGTTGCCCAGTGCGGAAACGTACAGCACGATGGGCTGGCCGACAGAAGTAGTGAGCAGGATGAGGATGATGCAGCCCAGAGCGTATTTTTCATCGCCCAGCCAGTTGATGTTCTTGTCGATGAGGCCCACAGCCTTGCCCAGATAGTTGAAGATACCGTAGTAGTTGTTGTACATCCACTTCCACACGACGGTGACAGCCACCGAGCCGGTGACGACCGGCAGATAGAACACGCAGCGGAAGAGGCTGGTGGCCCACTCGGGCAAATCGACGATGGCCGAGCTGACCCACAGCGAGAACGCACAGGTCACAGGCACCGAGACGACCACGATGATGAAGGTGTTGCGCAAAGCGCCGATGAAGATGGGGTCTGCGAACAGCTCTGCGTAGTTGGCAAAACCCACAAAGACGTCGGCACGGTTCATGGTCGAGTCAAAAAAGCTCGTGACCACGCAGAGTATCATGGGGTAAATGACGAAGCCGAGAAAAAAGATGAGGCTGGGCAGAAGGAACAGGTAGGAAGCGATGGTCTCCTGCCGAACCAGTGCGCTGCTGCGCTTCGGCTCTTTGATGCTTGCAGTCTTTGCAGCCAAAGAAATCACCAGACCTTTCGTTCTGATTGGGTGCTTGTCTTACACAAAATGCCCCTCCCTCGCCGGGATGTTCGAGGGAGGGGCAGTCATTACTTATTTGCCCTCAGGCGGAAAAGCTCAGGCTTCGGCAGCTGCGGCTGCGTTGGCGTTCTGGACAAAGGTTGCAACGGAAGTGGCAACGTCTTCGCCAGTGCCTACACGCTGGAGCATGTTCCACCACTCGGTGCGGGCAGTTGCCCAGCCCGGAGTGATCTGGTAGTAGTCGCCCAGATAGGCCATGAACTTGGTGTACTCGCTCATGATGGCGTTGTCGGCGTAGATGTCGCCCACACTGGCGCGGACCGGGAAGTAGGTGGAAGCCAGAACGCTGTCCTTCACCTGGTCAGGGTCAGCAGCGATGAACTCAATGAAGGTCTTGGCTGCCTTGACCTTGGCCTCATCGCCATTATCGAAGACGCCAAAGCCCCAGATGCCGCCGCAGAGCTTCGGGTCGCCGCTTGCAGTCGGGAATGCCATGGGCATGATCTCGTCGCCGCTGTTGGTCAGGCCGGCATCGTTGTTGTCGCTGTTCAGCTGCTGGGCAATGTTCCAGCAGAATGCCATCTGCAGCGTGCCGTTGCGGAACAGAGTGATCTCGTCGCCGCCGGCGATGGAAGCGTCAAAGTTGATGCCCTCGGTGTCGTACAGGGTCTGGATGGCCTTGATGTTCTCGGCAGAGTCTGCAGTGTACTTGGTGTGAGCGTCGTCGGTGAAGGTGCCGCCGTACATATTATTGATAATAGCGCGGGTACCCTGGTCGCCGCCCTGACCACCGCAGTAGATGGCTGCCACGTTCTCGTAGCCGCCCTTGTACAGAGCGTCAACGGTGTTCAGGAAGCCTTCGGTGCTCCAGGTGTGCTTATCGGTGTCGAGATACTTGTCAGCGCCCACTTCCTTGACCTTGGTCATGTTGACGGCCATACAGTGTGCGGTCATGCACAGGGGGTACTCGTAGTAGTCGCCCTTGTCGTTGTGGCAGGCGGAGTTGACGGACTCGTAAATGTCCTTCTTGGCGTCGTCGGTCCACAAATCGTTCAGCGGAGCCATGACACCCTTTGCGCCCCAGTTGGCCACCAGACGCTCGGGACCTTCCATGATGAGGTCGGGTGCGCTGCCGCCCTCGATGGCGGTGTTCACCTGGTCGTCGCCGTTGGTGTAGTCCAGATACTCAACGGCCACTTTAATGTCAGGATACTTTGCGTTGAAGCTGGCGATGAGCTCCTGCACGGTCTCGTCCTTGCCCCAGCCGCCGATGGGATATGTCCACAGCTTGATGCTTGCGCCGGATGCAGAGCCGGAAGCGGCAGTGGAAGCAGCAGTAGAAGCTGCCGTGCTGGTAGAAGCGGACTTGCCGCCGCAGGCAGCCAGCGCACCCGCTGCGCTCATAATACCAACGGCCTTCAAGAAGGAGCGACGCGAAATGGCATTCTTCATAATAAGTTCTCCTTACCTATCATCATATCGGCGGTCCTTCATCCCTGACCGCTCTTGTTGGCCTTATTATAGAAAACTTCTTTCATTTTGTCCATCGGTCGCATACACAATTTTCAGAAAGTTTTCTTGTCTATTCCGCACAAATATCTGGGATACCAGCCAGATTTTAGCCACTTTCACTAGTTTTGCCGCCAGTTGTAGCCGTTTTGTAATCATTTCTGCGCCGTTTGTCATTTTCGGTTTGAAAATCATTTTCGTTCTTCTTGCCGCAATTTTGAAATTTATTTTCATTAAAAAGTCATACTTTTCCTCGATTTTTAGATGCTCTGCACAGCTTTTTCTTCCGAATTATGGCGAAAGGCACACTTGTCAAGCGGCCAGACTTCTTTTATACTTTTTATAAAGATGCCCCCTTCCCTGTGCAGCGGAAGGGGGCAAAAGAAGGTATAAGGAATAGCGCGGGCCTTGCGGCCCGCTCGAAGGAGCTTGACCATGGGTACAAATTTTTGGGAATTGCTGCATCAACGACAGGATCAGCTGACCAGATCCGGTCACGCGGTCGCTGACTACCTGCTGCAGCATGCGGACGAAGCGCAGTATCTCTCCATTTCCTCGCTGGCCCGGGAGTGCAACGTCGCCGAGGCGACAGTGTTCCGGTTCTGCCGGGCTTTGGGGTTCGACGGCTACCACGAGATGCGCATTGCGCTAGCGCAGGCCAACGCCACCGGCACACCCTCCAGCCAGAGGGAGCTGCAGCCCGGTGCCACCACCGCAGAACTTTGCGAGCACGCATACGCCCGCTTCCTCACCGCCATCAACGGCACCCAGAACGCCCTCTCTACCGAGGCCGTGGACGAGGCCGTACACCTGATGCAGGAGGCCAGGCAGGTGTTCTGCCTCGGACAGGGCGGCAGTATGCTCCTGGCAAACGACATCTGCGCCCGCTTCGCCAGCCTTTCCACCAAGTTCCGCACCGCAGGCGACAGCCATTTACAGCTGCTGACTGCCAGTCTGATGAACGAGGCCGACGTTGTGCTCTTCGTCTCCTACTCCGGCGCGACCCGCGACATGATGGAGACACTGCGCACCGCCAAGGCCGCCGGGGCAAAGATCATCCTCCTGACCCATTACGAGGACTCCCCCGGCGCATTGCTCGCAGATGTCGTCCTCCTCTGCGGCGCACAGGAAAGCCCGCTGGACTCCGGCAGCATCCCCATCAAGGCAGCATTCCTCTATGTAGGCGAAGTTCTGGTGCTGCGGTATATGCTGGATGACCCTGCCCACAGCAACACAGCGCAGGACCTCACCAGCGAGGCTTTGACCGTGAAAATGCTGTAAAAAGTTCTTTTCCATGTACTGCCAAAAGCACAATTCTGGAGCAGTCAGATCTCGGCATCTCAGAGGAATAAAAAACGCTGGGAGAGATCTCCCAGCGCAAGCAGTCCTAATCGCGGTACCGATATGTACCAAGCCAAAGCGGACCCAGCACCCACAACCAAGGCAGCGAAACCACTCTCGTCACTTTTAATACCGTAAGCACCAGCGTTAAAGCAAACAAGAGGGTCATTGTAATTATTTCGGAACGGTCAGGTTTCTTCTCCATACACAGATCACCCCGTATATTCGGTCACATCCGAAAAATAGTATATAGCAGTTTGCGTTTTTAATGCACAGGCAACATCCGCAAACTGCATATCGCAAATATGCCGTTTCGATAGGCACTATTTTTGAAAATTGCGATAAAAGTCAATATGCTTCATCCGGTTCGGCAGGTGCTGCGGTAATATCGCGGTAGAAAGTGGCCCATGCTGTTTCTTCATAGGGGCGCACGAAGAAAAAGCCAATGCTCAATGGGATCGCCAGCAGAAGAGCAATGGAAATTGCCATCGCTTCCGAACCGGAGAAATTGTTTAGAAATAGGAAATAGCCAGCATACATTGGCAGCGCACAGAGCAGCTCCCACCCAATGAAGCTGAGATCCAGACAGAACAGCCGCCATTTGTTGCCGTCCATGATCCGCCGGGATTCTGTGATCGCTTCATTTGCAGTCAACAAAGGATGCTCTGCCATGATGTAAGGTGTCATCGCATAGCTGTATATTTTCACGATTCCCGGAATCACCAACAGCAACGACCATAGGACGATGTACAGACCCTGCAGGAATTTCATACAAAAGCCATCCCACAGACGGTCTTTCTGAGAGAACAGGTCCGAGACAGCCGCATCCTTTCCATCTACAAGGTTCAGATTAAAACGAGCATATCCCAGTCGAACTGCACCGCCCACGATCAGTTGGAGGATTGCCCACAGACCAATGCCGCCAAGCAGAACGGCAAGCAGCAGACCGCCGTTGGGCTGGGAGAACAGTTCAGAATAGATATGATTTCCCTGATTGGAATTGGATACGACACTGTTGGAACTGCTCACAATGGTAGCACCAAGCGCACTGGCTGCAATACCTGTCAGAACAGCAGTTCTCCATTTTCCGCGCAGAGCATCGAGAGCGAGCATACGATAGTCGGCAGATACTTTCATAAAAGCAACCTCCTGTCTGAAAACTGCAAAAATGTGTGAAGATGATGCCACTTTAATTCAGATACGTTTGAAACGCCGAAAAAATTGCAACACGAATGAAAAAGAGAACGGTTCGATAGAATCTTTTGCTGAGAACACATTCAGGCGTAACCATCTCGCAGGAGCTGGTGATGCAGGCATTCCTGAATGAGAGAATCTGATCGCCTCATCTGATTTGACATCCACGTCAGCAGATCCCTCCTGCTAAAATTTCCCGGAACGATAGGAGAAGGTCGTTCCGGGCAGTTTTTTTGTGTTATGCAATAAAAATGACAGCAACACGCCCGTTGACTCATCTGATCCAAGGCATTATAATCGAAGTATGGCAAAGTTTGTCAAAGAGCAGGAGCGAAAAAAGTATGGATCATATTCACCACGATCGCACCTACAAAAAGAGCCGCTTTCAGCAGGAGCTGGAGCAGAGCGTCTCCCGTAAGCTGATCTCAAGCCTGCTGCTGGGATGTCTTTTGTTCTGCATTGCGATCGCTGTTGTGAATGCTCTCAACCAGAACGCCCGGCGGGAAGACCATCTGGAGAGTGTCGCCTCCACCTTCCATGAGGTGTACAATAACACGTCAGCCTTTCTGCTGGACGCTGGACACACCGAGCTGTTCCTCTCCGAGCTGCGGAAGGATCAGGACAACCTGCGTTATCTTATCAGCCAGTACAACGTCTCGGCTCTTGTGGAGATACAGCTCATCCTTACCGACCCCAAGGGAAATGTTCGGTTCACGACCTTTTCGGAGGGAGAGATGAATCTCCACCGGCAGGAATTCAACTGCATCGCCGTGGACAACGCCTGCCATCTTATGCGGGCCGTCTACACCACGGTCTACCACTTCCGAGCCAACAGCTCAGAATACGTTATGATCCATCCGCTCTACCGGGATGGCGAATATCAGGGTGCTGCGGCAGTTTATCTGAATGAAAACGACTGGACAAAACTGTTCAGCCAGTACCAGTACGATGCTATCCTCACCAAACCCAACGGTGATGTCATCGCCTGTTCAAACTCCTCCTTCCTCTCCCAGAAGAACGCCAACAAGTATCTGCCCGCCGATGCGGCGCAGTATGTGCGAGTAAACGGGAACCGCTATCTACGCAGCAGCCGCTCGCTGGAAAACGGCACGGTGTTGGCTTACTCCTTCATCTACTCGCCCACGAATTACAGTTATCTCTTCGTGGGTCTGCTCCTGATCGTACTGCTGGGGCTGAGTTGGGCAGCAATGTTCGCCCGTATCATGCACGCTATGACTGAGCAGATGGTAAAGTCGGTGGACACCCTCGTGCGGGAGATCCGCATCATCCGCAAGGAGGACCCTGATCACATCATCGAGATCGACACCGGCGATGAGATCGAGGAGATCGCCCGTCAGGTCAACAAGATGGTCCGCAGCATTCAGGAGCTGAGCCAGCGCAACATCGCTCTTGCCGAAGTGAACAACCGGATGGAGATGCAGAATCTTCAGGCGCAGATCAATCCCCACTTTATTTATAATACGCTGGACAATATCCGCTATCTTATCCCGACAGACCCCCAGCGAGCCCAGCAGCTGATCGGGCGGTTTATCGGCATCCTGCGCTACAGCATCAACAACACAAAGCACAATGTCACTGTTAAAGATGATCTGAAATATCTGCAGGATTACCTTGTGATCCAGTCCACCCGCTTTGGTGCAAATTTCTCCTACGAGATCGACATCGATGACGCCTGCATGGAGTTCATCATCCCGAAGCTGCTTTTACAGCCCTTGCTGGAAAACAGCATCAAATATGGATTCCAGAAAAAGCCATGCATCCATATAAGAGTACGGGGCTGGCTGGGGGAGGATGCTCTCTATTTCACGGTAGAGGACAACGGCGGAGGCGTGGACGAGACAATGCTGGAACAGCTGCGAGACATCCTGCGCTCGGATGAAGTGAACATCGAGCACAATGGTCTGCAGAACATCAACCGTCGCATCTGGCTGGGCTACGGCGGTGACAGCGGACTGACCATCGACAGCACCGAGGGCGAAGGCTTCACGGTGAAACTCAAGCTCCGGCTGGGAGGAATGTAAACCATGTATCGCGTTCTGCTTGTAGAAGATGAAGAGATCATCCGCAAGGGCATTCGCTACTCGGTACCGTGGGAGGAGTGCGGCTGCTCGGTGGTGGGCGAGGCAGAGAACGGGGCAGCAGGTGAAGAAAAGATCGCTGAACTGCAGCCTGACATCGTCATTACCGACATTACCATGCCGGTAAAAAACGGTCTTGAGATGATCGCCGACACCCGGGAGAAATTCAACTATATCGCCATCATCCTGACAGGCTACTCGGAGTTTGAGTACGCCCAGCAGGCTATCCGGAACGGCGTATCGGATTATGTGCTCAAGCCTCTCGACATGGACGAGATGCGTACTGCGCTGGAGAAGGCTGTCCGCCTTGCAGGGGATAACCAGTACCTCCAACAGCGGGAGGACGAGGCAGAGGCCGTCCGCAGCCGGACAGCTCTGCCGCCATTAAGCGAAGATAAGGTCACTGACCCGCTGGTGCTGCGCATCGTAGCCTATCTGAAAGAGAATTACCAGAGCAAGATAACACTTGCTGACCTTCAGGAACAGTTCCACTACTCAGAACGATACATCAACCAGAAGTTTCAGAAAGAGCTTGGCACAACGGTCATTGACTACCTCAACCGCTGCCGCATTCAGAACGCTCTGGAACTCATCCGGAAAGGAAAACTGCCCATCTCCCAGATCGGCTGGGAGTGCGGCATTGGTGAGTACAAATATTTTAACCACGTTTTCAAAAAATACATAGGCTGCTCGGTGCGGGAGTATCAGAGCACCTTGAAATAAGTGTACGCAAAAATACCGAACAGCCACCGTTCGGTATTTTTGCCATTTGTTCTGCAATTTGAGTATTATTTTTGTGCTAGAGGTATTAAAATGGGACTATCGAAAGGTTTCAAGTAAAAAATGGAGGTTTTTACTATGAAAAAGATTTCTCGTCGTTCGTTCCTGATGGCTACCGGTGTTATCGCAGCTTCTGCTGCTCTGAGCGCTTGCGGCGGCTCCTCCGCCAGCACTTCTTCTGCCGGTTCTACCGCTGCTTCCACTGCCGCTTCTGGTACTGCTGCACAGGGCGGCGGCGACCTCGTGATCTACTCGCCCAACTCTGAGGGTCTGCTGAACGCCACCATTCCTCTGTTTGAGGAGAAATACGGCGTCAATGTCGAGCTGATTCAGGCCGGCACCGGCGAACTGGTCAAGCGTATCCAGTCCGAAAAGAACGATCCCTACGCAGATGTCCTGTTCGGTGGCTCCTGGTCGCTGATGTACACCAACGAGGACCTGTGGGAGCCGTATGTTTCCGCCAACGATGCAAACGTCATCGACGCCTACAAGAACAAGTGCGGCTTCATCACCGGCAACGTGCTGGACGGCAGTGTCCTCATCGTCAACACCGACCTCATCGGTGACATCAAGATCGAGGGCTACGAAGATCTGCTGAACCCGGCTCTGAAGGGCAAGATCGCCACTGCCGACCCCGCCAACTCCTCTTCCGCTTTCGCTCACCTGACCAATATGCTGCTTGCAATGGGCGGCTACGAGGACGATAAGGCATGGCAGTACGTCCACGACCTGTTTGAGAATGTGGACGGCAAGATCTGCGAAAGCTCCAGCGGCGTTTACAAGGGAGTTGCCGATGGCGAGTATGTGGTGGGTCTGTCCTATGAGGATCCCTGTGCTCAGCTGGTTCTGGACGGCGCACCTGTCAAGATCGTTTACATGAAGGAAGGTACTGTCTTCCTTCCTGCTTCCGCCACCATCATCAAGGGCGCAAAGAACATGGACAATGCCAAGCTGTTCATTGACTTCATCCTGAGCGAGGAAGTCCAGAACATCTGGGGCAGCACCCTGACCAACCGTCCTGTTATGAAGGACGCTGCCACCAACGATGCCATGACCCCGATGGCAGACATCAATGTCATCGAAGAGGACATCCCCTACGTCAGCGCCCACAAGGCAGAGCTGGTGGACAAGTACACTGAGATCTTCACCGATCTGCAGAGCAAGTAATTCAAAGGGCAGCAGGAGGCTAGTATGAGCAGAATATCAGTCAAAGACGCAGTAAAGCGCTACGGGAATAATACGGTCATCCCGGACCTGAATCTGGAGATCGGAGATGGTGAGCTGTTCACCCTGCTGGGTCCCTCCGGCTGCGGCAAGACCACCCTTCTCCGTATGATCGCAGGCTTCAACTCCATTGAGGGCGGCGACATCTTCTTCAACGAGAAGCGCATCAACGATATGGACCCCAGCAAGCGCAACATCGGCATGGTGTTCCAGAACTATGCCATCTTCCCGAACCTCTCCGTCCGGGACAATGTGGCATTCGGTCTGAAGAACCGCAAGGTGGACAAGGCCGAGATCAAGAAGCGGACGGATGAGTTTCTGAACCTGATGCAGATCATGCAGTATGCCGACCGGATGCCCAACCAGCTTTCCGGCGGTCAGCAGCAGCGTATCGCACTGGCTCGCGCACTGGTTATCTCGCCGGATGTGCTGCTGATGGACGAGCCGCTTTCCAATCTGGACGCAAAGCTCCGTGTCGAGATGCGCAGCGTCATCCGCCACACCCAGAAGAGCGTTGGCATCACCACCGTGTATGTCACCCACGATCAGGAAGAGGCAATGGCCATCAGTGACCGTATCGCCGTTATGAAGGACGGCGTCATCCAGCACGTTGGCACTCCCCGCGACATCTACCAGCGCCCGAAGAATGTCTTCGTTGCCACCTTTATCGGTCGCACCAACATCGTGAATGCCCACGTCAAGGACGGCATCATCACCTTTGCCGACGGCTACCATGAGCACATTGACGCTCTGGACAAGGCTGCCGAGCAGGATGTGCGCTGTTCCATCCGCCCGGAGGAGTTCATTATCTGCAAGGACGGCACCGATGGCATCCACGGCACCGTGCAGGAGTGTACCTACCTCGGTCTCAACACCCACTACACCATTGACACCGATCAGGGCGACTCGGTGGAGATCGTAGAGGAGTCCTCCATTGGCGAGGGTCTCAAGAAGGGCGAGAAGGTGCTGCTGAAGGTCAAGAAAGAGAAGATCAACGTCTTTACCAAGGACGGTGGTACCAATCTCATCAGGAGCGACGCTTATGAAAAACAATAATAAGTTCCGTCTTGATGTCTGGGGAGCCATTACGCTGGGGACCATCGCACTCTATGCACTGTTCCTGCTTTACCCGATGGCATACCTGATCCGCCAGTCTGTGCTGGACCCCGACACCGGCGGTTTCACGCTGGCTTATTTCACGAAGTTCTTTTCCAAGAGTTACTATTTCGATACCCTGATCAACAGCTTCAAGGTATCCATCACAGCGACGGTGCTCTCCATCGCCATTGGCACCCCACTGGCATACCTGTTCACGATCTTTAAGATCAAGGGCAAGTCAGTGCTGAATATCCTCATTGTGGTGGCATCTATGTCGGCTCCCTTCATCGGTGCCTACTCATGGATCCTGCTGCTGGGCCGCAGTGGTATCATCACCACCTTCTTCAAAAACCTCGGCATCGCCATCCCGGACATCTACGGCTTCGGCGGCATCGTGTTGGTCATGACGCTCCAGCTGTTCCCGCTGGTGTTCCTCTACGCCAAAGGTGCGCTGAAGAACATCGACAACTCCCTCATTGAGGCGGCTGAGAACCTCGGATGCTCTGGCATCGCCTGCTTCTTCAAGGTGGTCGTGCCTCTGATCATGCCCACCCTACTGGCAGCAGCTCTGCTGGTGTTCATGCGCTCCTTTGCAGACTTCGGCACCCCGATGCTGATCGGTGAGGGCTACCGTACCTTCCCTGTTGTCCTTTACACTGAGTTCATCAACGAGGTGGGCGGCAGCGACGGCTTTGCAGCCGCTATCGCCGTCATTGCTATCGTCATCACCACGCTGGTGTTCCTCGTCCAGAAGTACGTTTCCAACAAGAACGCCTTCGCTCTGAACAGTATGCACCCCGTGGAGGAACGGGAGGCCCGCAAGGGCATCAACGCTCTGGTGCATCTGGCTGTCTATCTGGTGGTGGGCATCGCCATCATGCCGCAGGCCTACGTCATCTACACCTCGTTCAAGAACACGCAGGGCAAGATCTTTGTGGACGGCTACTCGCTGCAAAGCTACCAGACCGCCATCGGCAAGCTGGGTCGCAGCATCCAGAACACCATCATCATCCCCTTGCTGGCACTGGTCGTCATCGTGCTGCTGGCTGTTCTCATCGCCTATCTGGTGGTGCGCCGCCGCAACGCCCTGACCAACGTGGTGGATATTCTCTCGATGATCCCCTATATCGTGCCCGGCACGGTCCTTGGTATCGCACTGCTCATCGGCTTCAATAAGCCCCCGCTCCTCATCAGCGGCACCATGCTCATCATGGTGGTGGCACTCATCATCCGGCGTCTGCCCTATACCATCCGCTCGTCGGTGGCTATCCTGCAGCAGATCCCCATGAGCATTGAGGAAGCTGCTATCTCGCTGGGCGCTTCCAAGATGAAGGCATTCTTCCGCATCACGGTTCCCATGATGGCTTCCGGCATCATCTCTGGTGCTATCCTGAGCTGGGTCACCATGATCAGTGAACTGTCCACCGCCATCATCCTGTATACCGGCAAAACCAAGACCCTGACGGTGGCAATCTACACCGAGGTCATCCGCGGCAACTACGGCACTGCAGCCGCATTGTCCACCATCATGACCATCCTGACCGTCATTTCCCTGCTGGCCTTCAGCAAGCTCAATGGCGGCAAGGATATCAGCCTTTAAGTAGTTTCCCCATTCTCCTTCAATCACTGAGTTTCCAAACCGGGCTGCTTCGCCGCAATGCAAATAGCCCCCAACGGAAAAATGAGACAGGCTTCCCGAAAGGCGGGTCGCCTGTCTCATTTTTGTTGTAAGTTGGACGCTTGGGGACTTTAAACCTTTGCGATCCCGAAAAGATATTCCGATTCGGCACGGTTTAGAACTTTTTGATGAGCCACAGGATCAGAATAATGGCGATCGACACCGCAAGCGTGATTAGAAAGCTGTGGTCTTTCTTTCCGTTTTCCGGTTTGGCAGGCTCTGCCGGCTTTTGCTCCTGTTTCAGAGAGAGGATGCCATCCCCCAGCCGCTTCTTTTGGGGATTGTTGTTGCGGCGATACCCCTGGAGTAGACAGAGTAACAGCTCTTCCTTTTTAAGTTTTCCCTCGTCAGTCAAATCTGCCCGAATCTGCCGCTTATATTTATAATAGGTATTCCGGGCAAGACCAGTCAATTTCATGCACTCCATGTCATCCAATGTGCCGCCAAACGCCTTACAATGGATACGGATCTTCTCCTTGGCTGCTTTGGACTGTTTGGTTTCAAAGCCAGTGCCTTTCTTGCGACCAACCTGCTTGCCGTTCAACCGGGCTGTCAAAAGACCTTCACGGGTACGCTGGTGCAGATCGGCAACTTCTTTTTCGGACTGCTCAAAGGCCAGCTTGATCTGCTCCTTTGCCAAGGCCATCAGATACTCGTTGATGCCCTTTAAAATGAAGTCCACATTTGTCCCTGTCATGGCAATGCTACCGGACAGGGCTTTTTTGTAGGTCTCAGTGTCGATGTGGTGCTCTTTCAAAAACACCAGCCGGATGCCCTTATGATAGAGGTCTTCGTACAGAGCAAAACCTTCTTCTGCATTTCTGGACATCCGGGACACTGAATCGAACACCACCGTATCTCCTGCTTTCAGAACCCGGTAAAGCTTCAGCCATTCCGGGCGAAAGATAGATGTGCCAGTATAGGCTTCCTGCACGATATGGGCAGTAGGGTATTCTGCCTTGATGTTACGGATCTGGCGGTCGATACTCTGTTTTGCAGTGGAAATTCTGCAATAGCCATAAATACTCATAACTTTTTTCTTTCTGTATCAAAAATGCCGTAGGTGCAGAAAAGTATCAATTACAGCGAGATTGGGCAATTTATCTTAGCAGATTGATAATGCTAAAATGACGAACGGCATTTTTAATACCTCTCCGGCACAAGTTTTCTGTTATTCCTGCTTCACATAATCTGTCTTCTCCTCATATAAGAAGCAGGACAATCCACACGGACTGCCCTGCAAAAGTAAAGGGAGAGCATCCGAAGACGCTCCCCCAGTTGTACATATGAATTTTTTAGCTGATGCCCAACTCTTTCATCAGCCGAGTGCGGTACTCCTTATCTTCAGAAGCCCGTTTTGCATCCTCAATGCGGTTTTGATCGAAGAGCTTCTTCATGAGCAGAGCTACACTATCTGCGCCTTCAGCCTTTCCACGATTTTCCACTTTATCAAGCACATCGCACATATTGCGTGGGCCTCCGGTCTTATCGAATGCCAAATTCTTTTATCAACTGATCGCGGTACACTTCATCTTCAGATGCCCGCTTGACATCATCAATACGGCCTTGATTGAGGAGTTTCTTGACAAGGAGAGCCATTTGATTTTTGCCTTCAATTTCACCCTCAGCCTTACCTTTCGCAACGCCTTTTGCAATGCCTTTTTCAATGCCTCTGCTTTCCACTTTATCAAGCACATCACACATATTGCGTGGGCCTCCTTTCTGGCCATCGGTATTTGTATTGTACGCTTCCTCAAACCGATTATCATTCGTCATAATACTTAGCAGCTGAAGCGTTTCCTGCACATGGGTCAAATCCTGCGAACTCGGAATGTAGTCGCCGTTTTCCCGCTTCTGCACGAAGTAGTCTGCAACAACCTTAAAATCGCTCTGGAAAAGTTCTACCTGCTCGTGGGTCAGATATGCAATCTGGAACAGATTGATCTTATAGTCGTTGACATACGGCTCAAACTCTTTGGGAATATTCAGTCGCTCTTTCAGGGAAAGCGGCCCATTCCACGGTTTATCATGGCCGAAGTAGAGCACCAGCGTCACGACCGGATAGAGATTTTCGCTATCGCCAAGTAACTGCGCCCAGTACTCTGCGCCATCGTAACCCATGACACGGAGCGGCATATTGGGATCAGAAGCGGTCTGGTTTTCAAAACCGATACAGGCCACGCGAATATTTCCGTTCTTCCAGCGTTTGGCAACATCTCGCTCAATTTCACGAATCTTGCCATCTGCCTTGTAGTAGGAGCGTGGAGCCTGATCTTCCAGTTCATCTGCAGACAGAACCTGTTTGCCGTTGAACAGAAGCACGTTCACAATGTCCGAAAAGACATCGTTATAGGATTCCAGAATTTTTTCAGATGTATCCTTTTGCGCCATCCCATCACCTTCTTTTCTCTTGTTATTATAGTAGCATACAGATGTGAAATTTACAAGCATTTGCCTTATGCTACGTTCAATCTGGTGGCTTTACTCATCTCCTTCAATCAATTCCTCTATTGATACATCCAGTGCTTGTGATATTTTGTAAAAGGTATCCCATCCTATATACACATTGCCAGTTTCAATTTTCGATATTCGTTTCTGGTCAGTTTCAATTTTATTCGCCAAAGTAGCTTGCGACCATTTTTTTGTTCACGATAATCTTTGATATGTATACCAAGCTTATATGCGGGACTTCCTACGCCTTTCTTTTTCATGTCAAAAAACTCCCTTAATTCGTTTGTATTTTGACATGGCCATGTCATTGACTGTATTATATCAGTTCACCTTTCAGAAAATAATGGCAGTTCAAATTTAATTATTTCAGCTTACAGTCGTTGTTTTTTTCTACATTCTAGCCTCGTTCATAATTTATACATTATTTAGAGAATAAAGCAGAAGGAGCTGAGCCATTTCGGAAAAGGCTCAGCTCCTTCTGCTTTATTCTCTATTATCCATTTTAATTTACATCTTTTGATAACATTTCAAGATCAATTTTATATTCATCATGCATTTTGTATAAGTTCGTTTTATTGCCTTCTTCCCGAATTTCAAAGTCTAGTTCTTCTAGTTGCAAGGCAATTCTCTCATCCAAAAGTTTTACTATATCATTCGTACAATTGACACTACATTCTCTTCGTATTATAGCTATCTCATCTTCCAACGACGTTGGTATCACTGATTTTTCTCTGCTATCATCCAATACTCCTACTTCTACAGCTTGTAGCCAAACATTTATTATGCATTTCTTCCAACAACATCCTACTATTAAGTCAAACCACTCTTCATCAAATTCATCCCCTGCCATTTTCTTCCGATCTTCTATATATGCCCACGTCAGATTTAATGATTCTAATGCATCTTTGGTTTTGGCTAATTCTCCTTCAAATAATTCCTTCCATCGCCTTTCAACAGTTTTTTGTTTTATTCCTATTGCAGGGTTCTCAATCAATGAATCAAAGCCGTCTCTAATCAAATTTTTCAGCCATTCACTTGCTTCATAATTCCTTTCGTTCTTTATTAACCACAAAATATCGTCATTGTCGGCTCTATCTTCATTGCACCAAAGCAAATACATAAAAAATTCCGCATTTGCTGAAGTCACATAAAATCGTCCTTTTGATTGACTTTTTTGTCTGAGCAGCTCATGTGCATTGATACTTTTCGATTTCATTGGAATTGGTCCAACGACTGTGTCAATTGCATAATAAAGACGCTTTCGAAGCGATCTCATAAATTCCGTTTCATCTGTTTCTTCTAATACACCTCGATTGTCTAGATAATTCATTACCATTTCGCATGTTATTAATTTACTTTTTTCTTCACTTTTACCTACTATTTTTCTGGATTTTTCATCAGAAATATCATAATCATCCACAATCCACTGTAATATTGCTTGGTCAAGTGATATATCGTTCCTTGAACTGCTTTTTTTCTTTCCTTTATTTTCCATAATCTTTCTTCTACAATCTGCAAAAAACAAAACCCTCCCCGGCAAAACCATTCAGTTTCACCGGGGAGGGTTTATGATACGCTTATCTTCCCATGTTTTGCAAGATTAGTGCATTTTCATGCAACAATCTTACTTTCTGGGATTTTTGATAGCAGCCTGAGCAGCAGCCAGACGTGCGATAGGCACACGGAAGGGAGAGCAGCTGACGTAGTCCAGACCAACATTGTGGCAGAACTCGACGCTGGAAGGATCACCGCCGTGCTCGCCGCAGATGCCCAGACCCAGGTCGGGACGGGTCTCACGGCCGTCATGTGCAGCCATCTTGACCAGCTTGCCGACGCCGACCTGGTCCAAATGCTGGAACGGATCGCTCTCGTAGATCTTGTTCTCGTAGTAAGCGCCCAGGAACTTGGCAGCATCGTCACGGCTGAAGCCGAAGGTCATCTGGGTCAGGTCGTTGGTGCCGAAGCTGAAGAACTCAGCTTCCTTGGCGATCTCTCCGGCAGTCAGAGCTGCACGGGGGATCTCTATCATGGTACCGACCAGATACTTCATATCAACACCGGAAGCCTTGATGAGCTCGTCTGCGACCTTGACGACAACGTCCTTGACGAACTTCAGCTCCTTGACCTCGCCGACCAGCGGGATCATGATGTGCGGAGTGATGATGTAACCGGTCTCAGCAGAGACGTTCAGAGCTGCCTTGATAACAGCGCGGGTCTGCATTGCTGCGATCTCGGGGTAGGTGACAGCCAGACGGCAGCCACGATGGCCCATCATGGGGTTGAACTCGTGCAGAGAAGCAACGACGTTCTTCAGGTCATCGAAGGTCATGCCCATGTCGGCAGCCAGCTCCTTGATGTCCTCGTCCTTGCTGGGCAGGAACTCGTGGAGAGGCGGGTCCAGATAACGGATGGTCATCGGGCGCTCACCCATGATGCGGTACATCGCCTCGAAGTCACCCTGCTGGAACGGCTCGACCTTGGCCAGAGCAGCCTCGCGCTCTTCCACGGTACGTGCGCAGATCATCTCACGGACAGCCTTGATGCGGTCCTCAGCAAAGAACATATGCTCGGTACGGCAGAGGCCGATGCCCTCAGCACCCAGGTCAACTGCCTGCTGTGCGTCGCGCGGGTTATCGGCGTTGGTCATGACCAGCAGCTGACGAGCGGCGTCTGCCCAGCCCATGAAGCGGTTGAAGTTCTTGTTGCCGGTGGCGGCGACGGTAGCGACCTGCTCACCGTAGATGTTACCAGTGGAGCCGTCGATGGAGATCCAGTCGCCCTCGACGAACTTGTGGCCGTTGATCTCGAAGGTCTTAGCCTCTTCGTCGATCTTCACGTCGTTGTCGTTGCCGCAGCCGGAGACACAGCAGGTACCCATACCACGAGCAACAACGGCTGCGTGGCTGGTCATGCCGCCGCGAACGGTCAGGATGCCCTGAGACACCTGCATACCGACGATGTCCTCGGGAGAGGTCTCCAGACGGACCAGAACGACCTTCTTCATCTTGCCGGACTTGACCATCTCCTCAGCCTCTTCGGCGGTGAAGACGATCTGGCCGCAGGCAGAACCAGGAGAAGCTGCCAAACCCTTGCCAACGACCTCAGCAGCCTTCAGAGCAGCTGCGTCGAACTGGGGATGCAGCAGGGTATCCAGCTGCTTGGGCTCCACGCGCAGGACAGCTTCCTGCTCGGTGATCATGCCCTCGTCCACCAGGTCACATGCGATCTGCAGAGCAGCCTGAGCGGTACGCTTGCCGTTACGGGTCTGCAGCATGTACAGGTGGCCGTCCTCAATGGTGAACTCCATATCCTGCATATCGCGGAAGTAGTTTTCCAGACGGGTAGCGATCTCAACGAACTGGTCGTAGACCTCAGGCATCTGCTCGTGCAGGTGGCTGATGGGAGACGGAGTGCGGACACCAGCAACGACGTCCTCGCCCTGTGCATTGATGAGGTACTCGCCCATCAGCTTCTTAGCGCCGGTGGCGGGGTCACGGGTGAATGCAACGCCGGTGCCGGAGCGGTCGCCGGAGTTACCGAAAGCCATCTGCTGGACGTTGACAGCGGTACCCCACTCGTAGGGGATCTCGTTCATCTTACGATAGACGTTTGCACGGGGGTTGTCCCAGCTGCGGAAGACGGCCTTGACAGCCTCGATGAGCTGATCCTTGGGGTCCTGGGGGAAGGGTCTGCCCTCGTTGTCCTCATAGATCTTCTTGAAGGTGCCGACCAGTTCCTTCAGGTCGTCAGCAGTCAGGTCAACGTCGTTCTTGACGCCCTTGGCTTCCTTCATCTTATCGATCTCGACCTCGAACAGGCTCTTCGGGACCATCATGACGACGTCGGCGAACATCTGCACGAAGCGGCGGTAGCAGTCGTATGCGAAACGGGCGTTATTGGTCTTCTTGGCCAGACCCTCGACAGCCTCATCGTTCAGGCCGAGGTTCAGGATGGTGTCCATCATGCCGGGCATGGACTGACGTGCGCCGGAACGGACGGAGACCAGCAGCGGGTTCTCGTTGTCGCCGAAGGTCTTGCCGGTGATCTTCTCGAGGCCCTTGACGTGCTCGAAGATGTCAGCGGTGATCTCGTCGTTGATCTGACGGCCGTCTGCGTAATACTGGGTGCAGGCCTCGGTGGTGATGGTGAAGCCCTGCGGCACCGGCATACCGGCTGCAGTCATCTCAGCCAGACCAGCGCCCTTGCCGCCCAGAATGTTCTTCATGGTGACCTTGTCGCCGCCAAAGGCATCGTTGCCTTCGCTGAAGTAGTACAGATACTTTTTGCTCATGCGTGTTTACCTCCCAAATGATGGCCCCCGGCGCGATGCTCCGGCGGTCTTATCGATGCTCTGTCTTGTCATACGATAAACATTTCTCTGTGAATGCTAAACCATTATACCAGAATTTCACGTCTATTCCATCGGGCAAATCACCGAATTTGTTTGATATTTTTTGTGCAAACTCTTGCATTTTACTTACTTTTTCGGTAATATAAAATGGGAAAGATTTCGAGAGGTTTTTTAAGGTTTTAAGCCATTTTTAGGGTGATGGATACAACTTTCCATCCATCAAACCCTTCGCCCTGTTTTTCCGGGGTGATTGCTCCCGAGTTTGTTCTTTCTTGGATACAACAAAACCCTTCTCCGCAGGGGCTCCGCCGCCGCTGCGGGGGCCGTTTTGGGAGGAGGTTTTTTTATTTATGCAAAACATTGACACATCCGCACTGGCTGCCGCAAAGGCAAAGCTCGACGCTGCCGAGGCCCAGCGCGAAGAGGTGCTGCTGCGCCACATCGCAAACGGCGTGGACATCCGCAGCCGCAATGTGGAGATCGGCTCCGAAGTGGTCATTGCCCCGGGAGCCGTCATCCTCGCAGGCACCATCCTGCGCGGCAAGACCACCATCGGCGCAGGCTGCGTCATCGGCCCCAACACCCTTATCGAGGACAGCACCGTGGACGAAGACACCACCGTCAACGCCAGCCAGGTCTACAGCAGCCATCTCGGCCCCCACAACAACATCGGCCCCTTCACCCATGTGCGCATCAACACCGTCACCGGCTACGGTGTGCATCTGGGCGCTTATGTCGAGACGAAGAACTCCAACTTTGCCCGGGGCAACACCGTCAGCCACCTGACCTACATCGGCGACAGCGATGTAGGCAAGTACTGTAATTTCGGCTGCGGCACCGTCACCTGCAACTACGACGGCAAGGACAAGTTCCGCACTCAGATCGGCGACTACTGCTTCATCGGCTGCAACACCAACCTTGTCGCCCCCGTCACCATCGGCGACGGGGCCTACACCGCCGCCGGCAGCACCATCACCAAGGACGTCCCCCCGCAGGCTCTTGGCATCGCCCGGGAGCGTCAGACCAACCTCGACGGCTGGGCTGAGCCGAAGATGGAGGCGTACATTATAAAGAAGCAGAAACTCGAAAAAGAGCAGGGCTGACCCCCGCTCCCCACGCCGCCGTGCCGCCCGCACGGCGGCTTTTTTGCTCTTTTTGTGTATCTTTTTACGCGCGCGTATGTTATAATAATATACTGTTCGAAAAACAGCTCAGACACAAAAAGGCAGAATACAGTATGAATACCAATGACATCTGGCTCATTGCCGGCCTCGGCAATCCGGAGCCGAAATACGACGGCACCCGTCACAACGCAGGCTTTGCCGCGCTGGACTATCTGGCCAGCAAGTGGGGTATCTCCGTCTCCAAGACCAAGTTTCAGGGTCTGTGGGGGCAGGGCGAGGTGGACGGCCACAAGGTCGTGCTCCTGAAGCCCCTGACTTATATGAACCTCTCGGGCGACTCCATCGGCCCTCTGGCGGGCTTCTTCAAGATCCCTGCCGACCACGTCATCGCCCTGTGCGACGACATCACCCAGAACCCCGGCAAACTGCGCATCCGGCCCTCCGGCTCTGCGGGCGGCCACAACGGCCTCAAGAGCATCATCGCCCGCCTCGGCGGCGAGAACTTTCCCCGCATCCGCATCGGCGTGGGCGCAAAGCCCCGCCCGGACTACGATTTGGCCGACTGGGTGCTGGGCAAGTTCCCGCCCGACGACGCCAAGGCCCTCGCCGACCGCTGCCCCGACATCGCAGCCGCCGCAAAGCTCATCATGGACGGCAAGCTGGGTCTGGCGCAGAGCAAGTATAACGGGTAAGGCCCCGCTTGACGCAACCTCTCAGTCTCGCTTCGCTCGACAGCTCCCCTACCGAGGGGAGCCTCTGGCGAAGAGGTAAAGTTTTCCGGTATGTCAAAGCCTCCCCTCGATAGGAGCAACAACGACGACCGCCGCCAGCGGCGGAAACAGGGAGTCGTTGTTGGGGCCGCGGCCAGCAGGATGCGAGGCCCGCACCAAGGGCCGAAGCAGATGCCGGGAGCCGCAACCCGGGCAGTGGCACGGCGTCAGCCGTGACGGAGAGGTTTAACCCCACCAGAAAGGAGGTCCACCATGTACGAAGCGCTCCTGAAAAATACCCCTGAATACCAGAAGACAGCGGCCAGCCTCGCCTCCCCCGGCCCGGCAGCGCTGTTCGGCCTGCCTCCGGCAGGCCGGGCATTGCTCTACGCCGCGCTCCAGAAGGACACGGGCCGCATCCTCTGCGTCGTCACCCCCGGCGAGGCCGAGGCCACCCATTTCGCCGACGACCTCAAGACGCTGGGGCTCTCGGCGGCGGTGTTCCCGCCCCGGGACTTCATGCTCCGCCCCGTCGAGGGCGCGGGCCGCGAGTACGAGTACCGGCGTCTGTCGGTGCTGGGCGCACTGGCGGGCGGACGGCTGAACGCCGTCTGCGTTCCCGCCGAAGCCCTGCTCCAATACACTGTGCCGCAGGATGAGTTCCAGAAGAACACCCTCACCCTCAAGCCCGGCATGGTCTACAACCGCGAAGCGCTGGTGGAGCGGCTCTTCGCCGCCGGATACGTGCGGCGAAGTCAGGTGGACGGCCCGGGACAGTTCAGCGTCCGGGGCGACATCGTGGACATCTACGCCCCCGATATGCGCCAGCCCGCCCGTGTGGAGTACTGGGACGACGAGATAGACTCTCTCGCCTCCTTCGACCTGCTCACCCAGCGACGGGACGGTGCGCTGGAAAAAATCTATCTTTCCCCCGCCCGTGAGGTGCTGTTCGGCAGCACCGCCGACACGGCGGAGGCCCTCCGCGCCGCCCAGAAGAAAGCCCGCGGCAAGCGCCGCACCGCCCTCGAAAAGGCCATGGAGTCCGACCTCGCCCAGCTGGACAGCGGCGTCATGCCCGAGGCTATGGACAAATACTACGGTCTGCGGTACAAGACGCCCGCCACCCTGCTCGACCACCTGAGCAGCCCCATCTTCATCCTCGACGAGGTGGGCGGCATCCGGGACGCCCAGAAGGCCACCGAGTTCCGCCGCAGCGAAGAGCTGACCGGCCTGCTCGAGGAGGGCGTCATCTGCCCCGGCCTCGATGTGCTCTACCAGACGATGGACGACCTCGCCATTGCGGCGCAGGACCAGAGCACTCTGCTCTGCGAGAACTTCCTGCGCGGCATGAACGAGTTCAAACTGAAAGACCTCATCAACGCCGAGGCGTTCGCGGCCCCCAACTGGGGCGGCGGCCTCGCTTCCCTGCGGGAAGACCTCGACCCGCTGGTCCAGCAGGGGTACGCCGTGACCCTTTTCGCCGGCACGCCCAAGGGTGCAGCGGCCCTCACCCGCGATTTGGCTGACAAGGGCTATGCCGTCAGCATGAGCCGGGACGTCCGGCCCGCGAAAGGTCTGGTTCAGGTACTGCCCGGCCACCTCACGGCGGGCTGCACCTTCCCGTTCGCCCGCGTGGCGGTCATCTCGTCCCGGCGTCACGGTCTGGACGACGAGGCCGCCGAGAACAAAAAGCGCAAGAAGAACAAAAACGCCCTGTCCAGCCTCTCGGACATCAAGCCCGGCGACTATGTGGTTCACCAGAGCCACGGCATCGGTATGTATGCGGGCATCCAGCGTCTCGAGGTGCAGGGCGCGATAAAAGATTACCTGAAGATCCAGTACTCCGGCTCCGACGTGCTGTATGTGCCGGTCACTCAGCTCGATCTGCTGAGCCGCTACACCGCCCCCGGCGACGAGGAAAAGGTGAAGCTTGCAAAGCTGGGCGGCACTGAGTGGCAGCGCACCCGCGCCAAGGTCAAAAAGGCCACCGAAGAGATGGCGCAGGAGCTTATCGAGCTCTACGCCCGCCGCCGTCAGGCCACGGGCTACGCCTTCCCCGCCGACGGTGATTGGCAGAGCGATTTCGAGTCCCGCTTCGAGTACGACGAGACGGACGACCAGCTCACCGCCACCGCCGAGATCAAGAAGGACATGGAAAAGGGCTGGCCTATGGACCGCCTGCTCTGCGGCGACGTGGGCGTCGGCAAAACAGAGGTCGCCTTCCGCGCGGCCTTCAAGTGCGTCATGGGCGGCAAGCAGTGTGCCATTCTGGCCCCCACCACCCTGCTGGCGTGGCAGCACTACAACAGCATCATCTCCCGCATGGAGGCGTTCCCGGTGAAAGTCGGGCTGCTCTCCCGCTTCCGCACCGCCAAGCAGCAGAAAGAGACCTTGCGGGGCCTGCAGGCCGGCAGCGTGGACATCGTCATCGGCACCCACCGCCTGCTCTCCAAGGACGTCCGGTTCCACGACCTGGGCCTTGTCATCATCGATGAGGAGCAGCGTTTCGGCGTCAAGCACAAGGAGAAGCTGAAAGAGAACTTCATCGGCGTGGACATGCTGACCCTCTCGGCCACCCCCATCCCCCGCACCCTGAACATGGCCATGAGCGGCATCCGCGACCTCTCCACCATCGAGCAGCCGCCCATCGAGCGCCAGCCGGTGGAGACGTTCGTGTTGGAATACAATGACGTCATCCTCGCCGAAGCCATGAAGAAAGAGCTGGCCCGGGGCGGTCAAGTCTACTACCTGCACAACCGGGTGGACAACATCGAGTCCTGTGCCGCCCATGTCAGCCAGATGGTACCCGGGGCGCGGGTGGGCATCGCCCACGGCAAGATGACCGAGGAAGAGCTGAACCCTGTCTGGCAGCATCTGCTGAACGGCGAGATCGACATCCTCGTCTGCACCACCCTCATCGAGACGGGCATTGACGTGCGCAACTGCAACACCCTCATCATCGAGGATGCTGACCGGATGGGTCTGGCCCAGCTGTACCAGATCCGGGGCCGCGTAGGCCGCTCGGGCCGGAAAGCCTATGCCTACTTCACCTTCCGGCGGGACAAGACCCTCACCGACATCGCCCAGAAGCGGCTTTCGGCCATCCGGGAGTTCACGGCCTTCGGCTCCGGCTTCCGCATCGCCATGCGCGACTTACAAATTCGCGGCGCAGGCAGTCTGCTGGGCCACAGCCAGCACGGCCACATGGAGGCTGTCGGCTATGACCTCTATGTCAAGATGCTGGGTCAGGCCATCGCCCGGGCCAAGGGTGAGCCCATCCAGCGCGACAAGAGCGAATGCCTCGTGGACCTGCGGGTGGACGCCTTCATCCCGGAAAAGTATATTGCCGACGGCCCGGGCCGCATCGAGGCCTACAAGCGCATCGCCGCCATCCAGACCCCCGAAGACGCCGCCGACGTGCTGGACGAACTCATCGACCGCTACGGCGACCCGCCGCCCTCTGTCAGCGACCTCGTGAACGTCTCGCTGGTGCGCGTACAGGCCACCGCTGTGGGCGTCTACGAAGTCACCCAGAAAAAGGACACCCTGCTGTTACAGGTGGAGACGTTGGATGTGGCTATGATTCGCGGCCTGCTCATCGCTTTCAATGGCCGGGTGACGGCAGGAGCCGGCACCAAGCCCTACCTCTCGGTGACTCTCCAACCCGACGAAAAGCCGCTGGAACTGCTGCAAAGCATCCTCAAGGCGATGGCAGACATCCTTGCCGCCCCGCCGGAGGAAAACACCGGCAAAAAATAAATTCACTAGGAGTACACTTATGAAAAAGAAACTCATCGCGCTCGTCTGCGCCCTCGCTCTGGCCGTCGGCCTCGTGGGCTGCAGCCTCTCCACCCCGGATTCCGTAGGCACCATCGGTGAGGTGGACATCTCTTCCGGCCTCTATCTGCTGGCCCAGTTCGATGCCTACCAGACCGCCGCCGACCTCGCTTCCGACGACCAGGACGCCACCAAGGTGTCCAGCTTCCTCAAGGCCACCATCACCGTCGATGACGCCACCGGCGAGACCGCCGTGGTCAGCGACTATGTGGCCCAGAAGACCCTCGAGAACCTCGAGTCCTACGCCGCCATCGAGACCCGTTTCGATGAGCTGGGCGGCGTGTTGACCCCCGACGAGGAGACGCAGGCCGACAGCTACGCCTCCCAGCTGATGGAGCAGAACGGCGACCTCTATAAGGCCAACGGCATCGGCCTCGACACCCTCAAGCGGTTCGAGCGCATCCTCATCAAGAGCAACGACCTGCTCGAGATGTGCTACGGCACCGACGGTGAGACCCCCGTCTCCGACGCAGAGCTGACCAGCCACCTCGAGGACGAGATGGTCTACATCCGCTATGTGGTCGTGCCGCTCTACAATACCAGCACCTTCGCTTTTGCTGATGACGCCCAGAGCGCCCAGATGCTTGAGCTGGCCCAGACCGCCGCCGAGAGCTGCAACGCTGCCATCCCCGATGGGGCCAGCGCCCAGACCTCCGCTTTCAGCGCCGCCGTCGCCGCTGCCCTGCCCGACATCTACGCGGTGCTGGATGGCGAGCCCTCTTCCGACGCTTCTTCTCTCTCCACTGCTCTGCTGGGTTCTGACAACATCGACGCCACCTTCTCCGAGGAAGGCACCGCCGACGCTGTCCGCGCCCTCAAGCCCGGCGAGGCCGCCGCCGTGCGGTATTCCAGCTATGCGCTGATGATGCTCGTCCGTCTCGACCCGCTGGACGCTGACACGCTGGACAGCCTCCGCGCACAGGCCCTCTCCGACATGAAGAGCGGCGAGCTGCAGGACAGCATTCAGTCTTATGGCGCCCAGCTGCCCCACGCTCTGGACTCCGCCGCCATGAAGAAGATGCCGGCTTCCAAAATCAAGAACGAGAAGTAATTTTCCTCAAAAATAATACAAAAGCTCCGGGAAACTGTTGGTCCCCGGAGCTTTTCTGTTATCATACTGCTTTTCAAATTCCGCTTCCAGCGCCGCGCGGATATGCATCGTGCGGCGTTGCTTTTTGTCGGTTTTTATGGTATCCTCTTAGCAGAAAGGCGCTGTCCAACCAAACGCAGGCGGCTATTGCTCCTCACCGGTCTCGCTGTCTTGCTCTTCGGAGCAAAGCAAGCGCGGGAGGGCAACTTTTTGGAGTTCCGCTCCCGACGCTCACGGCGAAGGGAGGGATGCCTTATGACTACATCGGAAATTCTATTGCTTTTCCAGACGATCATTGCACTGTTGGCACTTCTCGTAAGTGTTGTACATCTGATGGACGACCGGAAAAAGGATGATTCTTATGGCAGCAAAAGGAAAAAGCACAAAAAGAAATGACCGCCCACAGTTCCCCAACTCGGTGGCGGTCATTACTTTTTGTAGCGACTTAAACTGGTGAGGAGCTAGCCGTTTGCACGGATAGCGCCTTTCCTTAACTTTATTATAGACAGCCGTACGTGGATTGTCAAGCACAAGAATATAGCTGTCCTACCTTCTCAAATTCTGCTCCCAGCGCCGCGCGGATATGCATCGTGCGGCGTTGCTTTTTGTCAGTTTTTATGGTATCCTCTTAGCAGAAAGGCGCTGTCCAACCAAACGCAGGCGGCTATTGCTCCTCACCGGTCTCGCTGTCTTGCTCTTCGGAGCAAAGCAAGCGCGGGAGGGCAACTTTTTGGAGTTCCGCTCCCGACGCTCACGGCGAAGGGAGGGATGCCTTATGACTACATCGGAAATTCTATTGCTTTTCCAGACGATCATTGCACTGTTGGCACTTCTCGTAAGTGTTGTACATCTGATGGACGACCGGAAAAAGGATGATTCTTATGGCAGCAAAAGGAAAAAGCACAAAAAGAAATGACCGCCCACAGTTCCCCAACTCGGTAGCGGTCATTACTTTTGTAATGCTTGACTGGTGAGGAGCTAGCCGTTTGCACGGTCAGCGCCTTTCCTTATCTTTATTATAGGCAGTCGTACGCGGATTGTCAAGCACAAGAATACAAAGGAAAAAGCACAAAAAGAAATGACCGCCCAACGCTTCCAACCGGTGGCGGTCATTACTTTTGTAATGCTTAACTGGTGAGGAGCTAGCCGTTTGCACGGATAGCGCCTTTCCTTATCTTTATTATAGACAGCCGTACGTGGATTGTCAAGCGCCAGAACTTCCAGAATACAAAAGATAAAAGCGGACCTCCCTCTTCGGCCTTTTCAGGCTGGGGCGGGCAGTCCGACGCTTTCTAACGCATTCTGATGCAATCCGACGTTTTTATCCATTCTCTCAAAAACAATGCAGATACATCATTTTTCTTATATTCCGGCGTCATTTTCGCCTTCTGCGGCATCTCAAAACGGGCAGTTTTTGCGCTTTTGAGTTTCCACGATTTTCCAGTTCATGCATCTTTAGCTGGTCTGTACCCTAATTATAGAGGAATCGTTCTCCAATGTCAATAGCCCCGCACCTATAAAAAGCCTAAGGGCGAGGCCCCTTGCGGAACCTCGCCCCCAGACTATGTGAGATAAATCACTACATGCGCGAACATATAATGTTTATCATTACAGGCCGTGTGCCTGCAATTACTTTTGTTTTAGACCGACAGATTACTTGTTGTAAGCCTTGTCGTTTGCAGCGAAGACGAACATAGCGTAGGTGTCCTTCTTGCTGTTATCGGTTTTATCCTTGCCCTCGAGGTCAACAGTGACATTGACCTTAGCGGTCTTATTGGTGGTACCCTCAAGGTGGATGCCATCAGTCTGATCAGTCTTACCCTTTGCAATAGCTGCACTCAGGACATTAGCAGCAGGATGCTTCCAGTTCTCAATCTTGGTAGCGCTCTTGGGCTCGGTAACAACAACGACAGTGTAGAACTTATCGCCACTCTTTACGGTCGCTGCATAAACTTCGTCGTCCTTAAGCTGAATGGTGCCATTCTTGATGTCAGTCTTAACAGGGCTAGTCACGCTGCTGTCAACTTTGAGGGACTTGAAGTTGACAGTCTCACCCGTCACAGTCTTGTAAGCATTCTCCAGAGCTTTCTCAGCCTTGTCCTCAGCGATAGCATCGGAGACAGCACAGCCAGTCAGCATGGACAGAGCCATGACGCCCACGAGAGCAACAGCCATGAGTTTCTTGAACATTTTCATAGTGATATTCCTCCAATAAAAAATATTTTTTATTTCGGCAAACCACTACAAGAACTTCGTGGTCTGTCTCGATGGGTTCAGTATAGTGCATTTTCACAGGATTGTCAAGATACGGTATTGTTTTCGGCATTTTGTCCAATCGGGAGCCGTGAAAAATAGCAAACTGCCCGTTAAATATGTATCCGTGCTAAAATTTGTGCCAAAGATCCCCAAAAGCTGCCCTTTGCTTTACCCTTATAAATAAGGGCAAAAGCTTTACCTGCACAGGGGAAAATGGCCGAGATCCCGTTCATGCTTTTACTGCCTTTTCAAACTCCGCTTCCAGCGCCTCGTTGACGGCGCGGACGGCGGCGGCATCGGGTTTGATGGCCGTGCGGTCGTAGGTGAACAGGCCGTTCACCTCGTCCTCCACGTCGGTCAGCTGGGTGTACACCAGCGCCGAGAGGCCCTTTTTCAGCTGCGGGAGCACCGTCTTGCGCTGCAGATCGCAGTAGCGCTCCGTCAGCTCTGCCCGGCTTCTGGCCGTGCCGTAGCCGTAGGTCTTCCGGGGCGGCTCATGGCCGGGCATGGGCCATGCAATGCCGCCGTACTCGCTGAGGGCCACCGTGCGCATATTCGGGCGGATGCGGAGCGGATAGAAGTAGTTGTGGATGGAATGCACATCTCCCCCGCCCCGGTCGAACCAGCCGCTGGCCTCGTCCACCGGACGGGACGGGTCGAGGGCGCGGAGAGTCTCGGTGGCTTTCCGCGCGTCGAACTGCCCCCACCCCTCGTTGAACGGCACCCAGCACCCGATGCAGGGGTGCCGCCCCAGCGCGGCTGCCGTGTCGGCCAGCTCCCGGGCGTACTCCTCCCGGCTGTGGGCGCTGCCCCGGCCCAGAAAGCCCCACAGCAGCTTCCCGTCCGGGGCATGGCGCATCAAGGGCTGTAAGGCGTTGGTCAGGTAGGTGACGTACCACATCGGGTAGGCCCCGCCGCCGTTGACCATATCCTGCCAGACGATGATGCCCAGTTTATCGCAGTGGTAGTACCAGCGCTCCGGCTCGATCTTGGCGTGCTTGCGCAGCAGGTTGAAGCCCAGCTCCCGCACGGTGTGCAGTTCGTGCTCCACGGCGGCGTCGGAGGGCGGGGTGTAGAGGCCATCGGGCCAATAGCCCTGGTCCAGCAGGCCGTTGAGCAGGATGGGCTTGTCATTGAGGAAAAACCGCCGGATGCCCTTTGCATCCTCTTTGCACTCCCACTTGCGGAGGGCGAAATAGCTGTGGACGGTGTCGAAGTCATTTTCTTCGCCCTGGGTCGTGCCGACCGTCAGATCATAGAGGAAGGGGCTGTCGGGGCTCCACGGGAAGAAATGCTCTTCGGCGATGTTCAGGGTCACTTCGCCGTCCCGGTCGGCCTCGTCGCTGCCCCAGTCCTCGGCGATGGTCACGCCGCCGGCCCGCACCACGGCCCAGAGGTTCACCGCACCGCCGGGCTTCGAGGTATGGACTTTCACGGTCACGGTCCGGGCGTCGTAGTCCGGAGTGACGGTCAACGTATCAATGTAATTTTCCGGCACCCGCTCCAGCCACACCGTCTGCCAGATGCCGCTCTGGGCCGGGTAGAACATCCCGCCGGGCCGGAGGGTCTGCTTGCCTCTCGCCTGCGTGCCGGTGCCGGTGGGGTCCTGCACCGCCACCCAGAGGGTGTTGCGGCCCTGCGGGCGGAGCAGGTCGGTGATGTCCAGCGCAAAGGGCCAGTAGCCGCCCCGGTGTCCCCCGGCCAGACGGCCATTGACCTCCACCGCGCAGGCGTAGTCCACCGCCCCGAAGTGGAGCAGGACGCGCCCGCCCTCGCCTGCCGGGGGCGTGAAGGTGCGGTGGTAGTGGAGCCACTGGCCGGGCTGCAACGTCCGGCCCACACCGGAGGCTTTCGCCTCGGGCGAATAGGGCACGAGGATAGCGCCGTCCCACTTTGCTGGGAACTCCGAGCTCTGGGTGATGGCGTAGTCCCACGGGCCGTTCAGGTTGACGTAGCTGTCCCGGCGCATACTCGGGCGGGGATATTCAGGGAGCGGATGCATGGAACTACCTCACATTCACTTTTTATAGGCTGCGGCCAGCTTTTCCAGTGCGGGCAGGCTGCGCTTCACCTTCTCGGTGTCGATGCAGTAGGCAAAGCGGACATAGCCCTTGACGCCGAAGGTGTCGCTGGGGACCAGCAGCAGATCGAACTCCCGGGCCTTGAGGCAGAAGGCGTTGGCGTCCTCTTCCAGCGCCTTCGGGAAGATATAAAATGTACCGCCGGGGCGCTCCACCTCAAAGCCCAGCTCGGTGAGCTTATCGTACAGCAGGTCCATGTTCGTCTCGTAGACGGACAGATCACTGGTGACGTCGAGGCACTCGGCAGTGGCTTTCTGGATGATGCTGGGCGGGCAGTTGTGGCCGGTGAAGCGGGAGATCTGAGCCATCATGTCCACCAGCACGTCTTCGCCCTCGCAGCCGGGCCGGACGGCCACATAGCCCAGACGTTCGCCGGGCAGGCTCAGGCTCTTGGAGAAGGAGAAGCAGGTCAGGGTGTGGGGGTAGAACGCTGCCGGGTAAGGCACCTTTTTGCCGTCGAAGGCGATGTCACGGTAGGGCTCGTCGCTGACGAGGAAGATGTTGTGGCCGAAAACTTTGCTCTTTTCGGTCAGGATGTCGGCCAGACGGCTCAGGGTCTCGGCGGAGTAGACGACGCCGGTGGGGTTGTTCGGGGTGTTGATGAGGACGCAGGTGACGTTCTCGGTCAGCATCTCTTCAAAGGCGTCGAGATTCGGCTGGAAAGCCGGTGCCTGAGGCGGCACGACCTTGAGCACAGCGCCGGTCCCCTCCACATAGGGGCCGTACTCGGGGAAGTAGGGGGCGAAGGTCAGCACCTCGTCGCCGGGCTTTGTCACAGCGCGGATGGCGTGGGCGATAGCGCCCGCCGCACCGGTGGTGGGGAAAATATCCTTCTGCTCATAAGGCAGGCCGAAAGTCTTTGCCAGATGGGCCGCCACGGCGGTGCGGAAGCCCGGGTCGCCCTGACTGGGGCAGTAGCCGTGGAGGGCGACAGGCTCTTCCTCGGCCAGCAGGGTCTGCATGGCTTTGGTGAACTTGTCCGGGCAGGGGACGCTGGGGTTGCCCAGCGAGTAGTCGAACACGTTCTCATAGCCTATCTCGGCGGCGCGCTGTTTACCGTACATGAAAGTCTCGCGGATGACGCTCTTGTGGCCCAGCATGGCGCGGTAAGTCTCGTTCAACATAATACTTTCCCTCTTTTTTATTGATCCTCTTCCGGCAGGGCGGAGGCATAGCTCTGCTCCACCTTCACCATACAGCAGTATCCCGGATCCTGCTCCTTGACGAAATTGCACATCTCGGCCAGCCGCGCGTCCTTGTCGCCGGTGTAGCCCGCCGGGAACACGAGGTCGAACAGCACGTTGGTGTGGCTGTCCCCCGGCACGATGCGCAGGTCGTGGATGGACAGACGAGGGTCCATCTGGCGGGCTTTTTCCATCAAACGGCTCCGCAGGACGCCTACGGCGGCGTCCGACGTCACGATGGGGTCGTAGTGGATGGTGACCTGTAAGTGGTCTTTTTTCAGAAAATCCCGCTCGATGTTGTCGATGATGTCGTGGGCTTCCAGCGGGTCGGCTTCGGCGGGGAACTCGATGTGGAGCGAGGCGAACTGATGCCCCGGGCCGTAGTCGTGGACCATCAGATCGTGGACGCCCAGCACCTCCGGGTAGCTCATGACGGTGTGCTCGATGTGCTCCACCAGCTCCGGCGAGGGGCTTTCGCCCAGCAGGGGGCTGAGGGTGTCCATCATAAGCCCCCAACCCGACCAGAGGATGAACGCCGCCACTGCCACGCCCATGAGGCCGTCCAGCACGTCCCAGCCCGTCAGGTGGGAGAGGACGGTGGACAGGAGCACGGCGCTGGTGGTCAGCACGTCGTTCCGGCTGTCGGCGGCGGTGGCCATCAGAGTCTCGGAGTTGATGCGCTGGCCGATGGTCTTATTGAAGCGGCTCATCCAGAGCTTGACGCCGATGGACGCCGCCAGCACCCCCACACTGAGCCAGCTGAACACCACTGCCGTCGGATGCAGCACTTTGAGCACAGATTCTTTCAGCAGCGAAAGCCCGATGGCGAGGATGGTGACGCAGACCACGAGGCCCGCCAGATACTCATACCGGGCGTGGCCGTAGGGGTGCTTTTCGTCCGGACCTTTGGCCGCCAGACGGAAGCCCACGAGGCTCACCACGTTGGACGAGGCGTCCGAGAGGTTGTTCAGAGCATCGGCCATGATGGCGATGGAGCCGAACAGCGTCCCCGCCGCCAGCTTGCCCAGACAGAGCAGGAGATTGCAGGCCATGCCCACGAGGCTGGCCAGATTGCCGTAGGCCGTGCGGACGGCGGCGTTCTTCGTATCGTCCGGGTGCCGGACGAACAGGCGGATGAGCAGTTGTGTCATAACATTCCCTCTCAGCAGGTGTTTTGATGCTACCAGTATAGCACTGCACTTTATGGTTTTGAAGTATTTTGGTAAAATTTTTCGGGTATGCAAAGCCCCCGGCGGGGAAGTTCCCTGCCGGGGGCGGAGTTTTTGGGGTCAAGCGCTCCTTACTTATCGGAAGGCTTGCTCAAATCGATGCTGCGGATGATCTTGCGCACGGGCAGCACGCTCTTGGCGTTCATGGACAGCTCGTCCACGCCCATCCGCAGGAAGGTCTCGGTGAGGGCGGTGTCTGCGCCCAGCTCGCCGCAGATGCCCACCCAGATGCCGTGGCGGTGGCCCGCGTCGATGGTCATCTTGATGGCCCGGAGCACAGCGGGGTGGTGCGGGTTGAAGAAGGGCTCCAGCTTTGCGTTCTGGCGGTCCAGAGCGCAGGTGTACTGGGTCAGATCGTTAGTACCGATGGAGAAGAAGTCGCACTCCTCGGCCAGCTCGTCGGCGATGAGGACAGCGGCGGGCGTCTCGATCATGGTGCCGACCTCCAGCTTCTCGTCGAACTTCTTGCCCTCAGCCCGCAGTTCCGCGCGGCACTCGTCCAGCACGGCCTTGGCGTCCTGCAGCTCCCGCAGACTGGTGATCATGGGGAACATGATGCTCATGTTGCCGTAAGCGGAAGCGCGGAGCAGAGCGCGCAGCTGGGTCTTGAAGAAGTCCTTCCGGGTCAGGCAGATGCGGATGGCGCGGTAGCCCAGCGCGGGGTTTTCCTCGTGGTCGAGCTTCATGTAGTCCACGGTCTTGTCTGCGCCGATGTCGCAGGTGCGGACGACCACCTTGCGGGGTGCAAGGCTCTCGAGCACCTGCTTGTATGCCTCGAACTGGTAATCCTCCGTCGGGAAATCCTTGCAGTTGAGGTAGACGAACTCGGTGCGGAAGAGGCCGACGCCGCCGGCGTCGTTCTGCTGCACAGCGCCCACGTCGCTCATGCCGCCGATGTTGGCAAAGACGTTGATGGTCTTGCCGTCGAGGGTGGTGTTGGGCTTGCCCTTCAGCTCCTGCAGCAGTGCCTGCTTTTTCTGGTCTTCCTGCTGGCGCTTTTTCAGGCTCTTGAGCAGGTCAGGGGTGGGGTCAACGTAGACACAGGCGTTGTAGCCGTCCACGACCGCCATCTTGCCGTCCCAGTCGTCCTGAATGTCCTTGCACTGGATGAGGGCGGGGATGTTCATGCTGCGGGCGAGGATGGCGGTGTGGCTGTTGGAGCTGCCCTCCCGGGTGATGAAGCCCAGCAGCAGGCTCTTGTCCATGCGGACCGTCTCGGACGGGGCCAGGTCCTCAGCCACGAGGATGCTGGGCTCAGTCCCCTGCAAAGTAGCATTGTCCACGCCCTGCAGGATGTCGAGGACGGCCTGTGCAATATCGATGACGTCGGCGCTGCGAGCCTGCAAATAGGGGTCATCCATGGCGGCAAAAACGGCGGCCTGATTGTCGCCGGCGGTCTTGACGGCGTACTCAGCGCACTTGCGCTGGCCGTTGATGATCTCCTTGATGGCGTCCACAAAGTCGTCGTCATCCAGCATCATGGCGTGGATGTTGAACACCTCGGCGATGTCCTCGCCGGCCTCGGCCAGAGCCTTCTCGTACAGAGCGGTCTGCTGGTCGATGGCCTTGGCGCGGGCGTCCTCAAAACGGGCCACTTCAGCGGCGGTGTCGGCCACTTCGGCGGCAGAGATGACGGTATCTTTTTTCTTATAGATCTTCAGCTTTCCGATGGCAATGCCATTCAGGATGCTTTTACCGGTACCTACCTGCATTGCAATTTCTCCTTATTCTTGCTGTTTTGTGTTCCGTAACAAAAAGCCCCCGCAGGACATTCCCCGCAAGGGCTTCTCATCACGCTGGGCGATCAGACGTTCTCGCTCAGGAATTTCTGGATAGCTTCGGCGCAGGCGGCTTCATCGTCGCCCTCCACCTTGATGGTAACGGTGTCGCCCTGCTTGACGCCCATTCCCATCAGGGCCATCAGCTTGCGCAGGTCGCAGGTCTTGCCGCCCTTCTCGAGGGTGGCGGTGCTGGCAAAGCCCTTGGCCACCTTGACGAGCAGACCGGCGGGACGGGCGTGGATGCCGCAGGCATCCTTAACGGTATACTGGAATTCCTTCATGATCATTTTCTCCTTACTTCATCCGGTCCTCCTGGGCAGCTCACCCTGCCCCTCGGGACGCAGCACTCGAACCTTCTGGCTGCTGGATGTCTGCTTTTATTATAAACCTTAGTCGTTCTTTTTTCACCCTTTCATATTGCCGATTTTTTATCAAAAATTTTAGTAACATTGAACAGAATCTTTCTGCAAAAATACCACTACTGCACAATTATTCTGTTTCACCGCACTTTTTTGTACAGAATGACGGTTATTCGACGGGGTAGCCCTCGGCGTCCAGCGGCAGGTCGGTATACTGCACGGGCTGCTCCTGTGCAGCGTCCGGCTCGCCGGAAGTCTGCTGGGCCTGCCCCTCTGCGCCCAGCTCGCCGTCGTGGCGCTCTCCCCAGTCGCCGCTGAAATCTTCGCCCGAGGTCTGCTGGGCCTGCCCGTCGGTCAGTTCATCCTCGTGCCGTTCGCCCCAGTCCCCGCTGAAGTCCTCGCCGGACACCTGTTCAGCCTCCTGCAGGGCCATCGCGGTCTGGGCGTCTTTCAGCCCGGTGACGGTGCCGGAGGGCTTTTCCAACAGATACGCACCCACGGCCTTTTTCTTGTAGACCAGCAGCACGCCGTAGCTGCTCACATCGCCCCGGCTGGCCGCCGGGATGAGCGCTGTCCACTTCTCCACCGTCTTGCCCTTGTAGCGGGCCAGGTCCATGCCGCTCTGCTGCACCACCCCGTTAAAGGCCGAAAAGCTGTCGTCCCACTTGCGGGGGATCTTCACCTTGTCGGCGGTGATGGACGCGCCGTCCACGTCCAGCCCGTAGCCCGTGAACCAGGTCTGGATGTCCTGCGCACTCTCGATTTTATTACCTGCCGCCGCGACAGCCACCGAGCGGGTGCTGATGTACCGCCCCAGCATGGCGCTGAACACCACCAGCGCACAGCACATCGCCCCCACGCCCAGCTTCTTGACGCTCGCCTTACTCAGTGTGACCACAAACATACCCTTGCCTCCCACCCATTCAGATTTGTCCGTACAGCATATGCGGGAGGCCGCGGTATCATGCAAAAACGGGGCCGCTTCTCTTTGCTGTCGCCGTTGACAAACAGGCCCGGAGAGGGTAAACTTAGGCAGAGATATTTGCAATTCATTTGCCTATGATAGATTATAGCAGTTTGCGTTTTTAATGCACAAGCAACATCCGCAAACTGCATATCGCAAATATGCTATTTTGATAGGCACTATTTTTGAAAATTGCGATAAAAGGAGAAATCATTATGCCGAACAATAATATCCGCACCCGTTTTGCTCCCTCGCCTACGGGTTATATGCACGTTGGCAACCTGCGCACGGCTCTGTACACCTACCTGATGGCCAAGCACGATGACGGCACCTTCATCCTCCGCATCGAGGACACCGACCAGGGCCGCTACGTGGAGGGCGCTGTGGATGTCATCTACAACACCCTGCGGGAGACCGGCCTGCTGTGGGACGAAGGCCCGGACATCGGCGGCCCCGTCGGCCCCTACGTCCAGAGCGAGCGCATGGGCATGTTCAAGCAGTATGCCGAGCAGCTGGTGGCTGAAGGCAAGGCATATTACTGCTTCTGCACCGAGGAGCGTCTGGAAGCCCTCCACGCCGAGCAGCGCGCCCACGGTGAGATGACCCACTACGATGGCTGCTGCCGCGACCTGCCCAAGGAAGAGGTGGAAAAGCGCCTCGCCGCCGGTGAGCCTTACGTCATCCGCCAGAAGATCCCCCGCGAGGGCGTGACCGGCTTCGACGATATGGTCTACGGCCACATCGAGGTCAACAACAGCGAGATGGACGACCAGATCCTCATCAAGACCGACGGTATGCCCACCTACAACTTCGCAAATGTCGTGGACGACCACCTCATGGGCATCACCCACGTCATCCGCGGCAGCGAGTATCTGTCCTCCACCCCGAAGTATAACCTGCTGTACCAGGCTTTCGGCTGGAACATCCCAAACTATATCCACTGCCCGCCGGTCATGAAGGACGCTCAGAACAAGCTGTCCAAGCGCAACGGCGACGCCAGCTATCAGGATCTCGTTGCAAAGGGCTACCTGACCGAGGCTATCCTGAACTACATCTGCCTGCTGGGCTGGAGCCCCAAGGGCGAGTACGCCGAGCAGGAGATCTTCTCTCTGGCTGATCTGGTCAAGATCTGGACGCCGGACGGCATCTCCAAGTCTCCCGCCATCTTCGACCCCCTCAAGCTGCGGGCCATCAACGCCGAGTATATCCGCCGCCTGTCCCCCGAGGAGTTCCTCGCCAAGGCGGAGCCCTGGATCGACAGCGCCGTCCATACCCCCATCAACAAGAAGCTGCTCTGTGCAAACCTGCAGCCCCGCTGCGAGGTCCTGGGCGAGATCCCCGAGCAGCTGGACTTCTTCGACGCCATGCCCGAGTATGACGTGAGCCTCTACGCCAACAAGAAGCAGAAGACCACCCCTGAGTCCGCAAAGGAGGCACTGGAAGCCCTGCTGCCCGTGCTGAGCGACGAGGTACTGGACTTCAATGACCGTGACACCGTCTTCGACGCCTGCAAGGCCAAGGCCGAGGAGCTGGGCAAGAAGAATGGCTGGCTGCTCTACCCGCTGGGCATCGCCCTCTCCGGCAAGCAGCGCACCCCCGGCGGCGGCACCGACCTCGCCTGCATGATGGGCCGCGAAAAGACCCTCGAGCGCATGAAGGCCGCTATCGAGAAGCTGAATGGGTAAAAACAGCCTATAAAATTAAGGAGGCGGCTGATATGATGTATCCCTTCATGACGTTGGACGATAACACTGAGGTCGTCCATTCCGAAATGCTCCCGGACCACCGGGTCAAAGTCTACTTTGAAAAACCGGACGCAAAGGACTGCTTCCACTCTGCCGTCTGCTATCTCCCGGATTATAAATGGGAGGAGATCCACGGTTTTACCCCGGCGGAGATCGCGCGCTATCAGGAGCTGATGGAATCCACGGCACATCTGATCTTGCAGTTCTCCCAAGAGGGAGGGGTAGAGAATGCCGCAGGTTTTTAAGATCGGTTCGTACTGGGTCTATTTCTGGGCAAACGAAAATGAGCCTTTGGAACCGGTTCATGTCCATGTGGCGCAGGGCGCGCCCAGTGCCAATGCGACAAAGATATGGATCACCCGGGCAGGAAAATGCTACCTGAGCAATAATAACTCGCAGATACCGCCTCGGGTGCTGCGAAATATCATGGCAGTCATCGAAGCGCGGAGCGCCGAGGTGGTCGCAAAGTGGACAAGCTTTTTTGGCGAAGCGCACTACTTCTGCTGAGATTTTATCCCATTCCATCACCCCGCCAAAAACTGCGCGCGCCCTGCGCTACAGTATACGCAGAAGGCGCGGGAAACAGAACAGCACAGCGTGATATTGCAAAAGATCCCCGCCGGAAAGCGGGGATTTTTTCATGCAGGTGTCTTTTCGGACGATACAGCTCACGGACGGGAAAAAGCGGGTGAACGGTGCGCTCCGGGCGCGGGCAGCGGTGCGGCCCGCCCTGCGGCAGGGGAGCGCGTTCCTGCTGGGGCTGGCCGGAGGCTGGGCCGTACTGTACGGTGCGCTGATGCCTTTCGGGCTGGGGCTGACGCTGGGCTTTGCGGAGGACTGCTTCGCTGTGGGAGCCGCTGGGGCCGCACTGGGGGTGCTGGCCCGGAGTTTCGGCACGCTGACCGTGGAGAGCGTCTGCCTGCTCTGCGCACTGGGTGCGGCGGTAGCGGCACGATGGCTCTGGCCCGGCCGATTCGTCCCGGCAGTGGCAGCGGGCTGCGGCACTCTGGTGGGAAGCGCAGTCTGCTTCGCGGCGGGGGAGGAAAACGGCGTTCAGACCATCCTGTTCTGCGGCGGCGACGCCCTGCTGGCAGCGGCGGCGGGATACGGCCTGCGGCGCTTCCCGCCCGAAAAGCCGGGTATGGGCAGCCTGATCTTGTCTGCCGCTGTGGCCGCCGCACTGGGCGGGATGAGCTTTGGCTTCTTCCTGCCTGGGGTGATGGCCTGTGCGGCGGCAGAGCTGACCCTCTGCTGCAAGGGCCTGCCGCTGGAGGCATTGGCTTTCAGCGGGGTTACGGGTGCGGCTCTGGCCGCGTCAGACCCGGCCCTTGCGCCTGCCGCCGCCGGGCTTGCCTGTGGGTGTGCCGCTGCGGCAGTGCTTGCCCCGGCGCGACGGGTGGAGGGGCTTGCGGCCTATGCGGGCGGCTGTGTGGCGGGGGTGCTCTGCATCCAGCCGCTGGCGGGGGCATTCAGCTTTCTGCTCAGCGCCGAGGCGGGTGCGGGGCTCTGCGCCCTGCTGCCTGCGGGCTGGCTGATGCCCGCCATCAAAGAGAACGACCCGCCCGGCGACGAGCGGCCACGCCTCTCTGCCGCCGCGACCCGGCTGGAAGCAGTGGCAGAAAGCCTCTCCTCGCTGGCGGAGACGGTGAACGAGGTTTACGATGCTTTTCCACGCCGGTGCGAGGGCTTCCGCTGGGTCATCGACAACATCCACGACGGCCTTTGCGCCAACTGCGGGCGACGGGAAGTCTGCTGGAAGCAGGAGCACGCCTCCACGCTGGAAGGAATGGAGGCCCTGCGCCCCATTCTGGAAGAAAAAGGCCATCTGGAAGCGGTACTTCTGCCCGGTCAGCTGGCGCGGTGCATCCACCCGGCGGCGCTCTGCGCGGCGGGGGACAAGGCGTTTGCACTCTACCGCAGCCGCCGGGAGGCCCGCGTCCACTCCGAGGCCATGCGGACGGCCCTCACTGAGCAGTACAGCGCCGTGGCCGATGCACTGGGCGTCCTCAGCGAACAGCTGGGGCGTCCCGGAAGCCCGGAGCCCTACAAGTCTGGCCGGGTGTCGGCGCTGTTCGCTCAGCTGGGGACGCCGCCGCTGGAATGCGCTGTAACGCTGGACGATTTGGGCCGCACCCGGGCGGCGGTGACGCTGCCCCGCACCCGCTTCAATGAAAAAGAGCTGGCCGCTCTGGCCGGGGAGGTGGGGCGTATCTGCCGCCGCAGCCTCGAGCCGCCGCAGGTACTCTCCTGCAAGGGGATGACCACCCTGCTCTTTGCCGAAAAGCCGCTGCTCCGGGCCGTATTCGGGATGGCGGGCGCGGCGGCGCGGGGCGAGATCTCCGGTGACGCGGTCCAGCAGTTCTGCAGTGCGGCAGCGGCCCAGATGATACTCTGCGACGGCATGGGAACGGGACGTCCGGCGGCAGTAGACGGCAACCTTGCCGCAGAGCTGACGGCACGCCTGCTCAAAGCAGGCTTCACCGCAGAGCTTGCGGCCCGGCTCGTGAACGTGGCGCTGGCACTCAAGAGCGACGAGGAGAGCGGCGCGACCCTCGACCTCGTGAGCGTAGACCTCTATACCGGCACAGCCAGGCTCTTCAAGGCCGGTGCGGCCCCGGGCTTCCTCGTGCATGGGGGCAAGGCCCGGGCTGTGGGCGAAGCCAGCCTGCCGATGGGCATCCTCGGCGGCGTCAGCGGGCAGAGCCGGGTGGTGCACCTGGCGGCGGGGGACTATGTGGTGCTGGTGTCGGACGGCCTCTTAGTGGACGGCCCCGGCTGGGTGATGCAGCAGCTGGAACTCTCCGCTGCCAAGGCAGAACAGCCCGACGTTCTGGCGAAAAAGCTGGTGGAAGCCGCCCGCGCCCGCGCCGTCCAGCGGGGCCGTCCCGACGACATTACCGCCGCTGTCCTCCGGCTCGAAAACAGCTGAGTTGCTTTTTGGGCGGCGAGAGGGTATACTTGTCAGTATCTGGATCAATCATAGGAGAAAAATATATGCTGACAGTTACAGTTGCACAGGACGGAAGCGGCGACTTCGCGTCCATCGCGGAGGCGGTGCTGGCCGTACCCTATGAGGAGGAAGCACTGGTGCAGGTCGGCCCCGGCATTTACCGGGAGAAGCTGGTCTGCGAAAAGCGCTGCATCACCCTGCGGGGGGCGGGTGCAGATAAGACAAAACTCGTGTGGGGCGACGGCGGCAAGCTGCCCCACAAGGACGGGCGGCCCACCCATACCTTCCGCAGCTACACCGCCTTTTTCAGCGGCGAAATGCTCTGCGTGGAGGACATGACGATTGAAAACGACGCTGGTCCTGGCGCGAAAGCCGGGCAGGCCGTCGCGGCCTATGTGGACAGCACCCGGGCGGTGTTCCGCCGCGTAAAGCTGCTGGGCAGTCAGGACACGCTTTTCTGCGCACCGCTGCCCGAAAAGGAGCGGGAGAAGGACGGCTTTCTCGGCCCGCGCGGTCTTGCGCCCCGCAAACCGACCGCCCAGTACTACACCGACTGTGAGATCGCGGGCGACATTGATTTCATCTTCGGCGGCGGCGACGCCCTCTTCGAAAACTGTGTCATCCGCACGGTGGACAACCGCATCCCCCACAGCTATGTCACAGCTCCTTCGGGCAAAGCCGATGGACTGGGCTTTGTGTTCTGGAACTGCGATTTCGTCTCCGACTGCCCGCCGGGCAGCGTCTATCTGGGGCGTCCGTGGCGTCCCGAGGGCAAGACGGCGGTGCTGGACTGCCGTCTCGGCGCCCACATCGCGCCGGAAGGTTTTATCGCATGGAATGACCGCACCGATACCGGCCTTGCCAGCTTTGCGGAAGCTGACAGCACCGGCCCGGGCGCAGCAGAGCGCCCGGCGTGGGTGAAACAGCTTTCCGGGCCGGAGGCGGCGGAACTGCTGGCCCACGCCCGCACCCTCTGCCGACCGAAAACCAACTGAGGATGTGACAAATGAAAAAACTGCCGAATTTTGTAAAGTGGCTCATCATTGCCGTGGTGCTGGCCGCAATGGCCGCGATGATGGTGGCCGTGAACGACCGCGCCTCCCGGGTGGAGATGCCAATGCCGGACAACAGCCTGGGCATCTATCGCCAGACGCCTGCCACTGAAAAGTGAATCAGAAAAACGAGACGGGACTGCTGGAAAGCGGCCCCTCTTTGCTTCTTTGAGAAGTTTTTGTCGAATCCGCTCGTTTAGATTGACGAATGACTCAACTTTTTGTATACTGAACAGGAACGAAGTTGACAGAATTTTCCTGTTTTTCCTGCACAGGAACATTTTTTGCGTTGTGTCGTCGCAAAAGACGCTTATTCTGCCATCTTTCCGGACACACTGAAAAGGAGAAATGAATATGAAAACAACTGGCATCGTTCGGGGCATTGATTCTCTGGGCCGCATCGTCCTCCCCAAGGAGCTGCGCACCGGTATGCATATCGACAAGGACTCGAAGCTTGAGATCTTCGTGGAGGGCGATCAGATCATCCTCAAAAAGCACCGTCCCGCCGGCAGCTGCGACTTCTGCGGCGAGCTGGTGGCCGACATGGCCCAGTATGAGGGTTACTGCATCTGCCCCGCCTGCCGGGCCAAGATCGCTGCCCTGTAAACGGAAAAGGAGAATCACATGAGTCAGATGACCGACTTCACCCTGCCCTCCTGCGTACCGGGCCGGACGCTCCATGCATTCCGCTGTGTGCCGGAGGGCGAGGTGCAGGCCATCCTACAGCTCTCCCACGGCATGGTGGAGTTCATCGACCGGTACAAGCCTCTGGCCGAGTATCTGGCTGCCCGGGGCATCCTCGTCACCGGCCACGACCATCTGGGCCACGGCGGCTCCATCCGCACCAAGGCGGATTACGGCTATTTCGCCCAGCCCGACGGCAACCGCGCCGTCCTCGACGATCTCCACGCTGTCACTGCGCTGACGAAGCAGCTCTATCCCGGCGTCCCCTATTTTCTGCTGGGCCACAGCATGGGCTCGTTCTACGCCCGGCAGTACCTTTGCGAGTGGGGCGATGAGCTTGACGGAGCCATCATCATGGGTACCGGCTTCCAGCCCAAAGCGCTGGTCGCCACGGCCCGGGCGCTCTGCCGGGTTCTGGCCGTCTTTTTCGGCTGGGAGCACCGCAGCAAGCTGGTGGCGAACCTCTCCTTCCTCGGCTACAACAGGGGTCTCGAGGGCCGCACGCCTCAGGACTGGCTCAACCGTGACCAGGCCGAAGTGGACAAGTACCGCGCCGACGAGCGCTGCATGTTCACCTTCACCCTGAACGCCTACTACAGCATGTTCACAGGCATCCTGCGGCTGTACGACCCCGCCGTTCTGGCCGGGATACCGAAAGGCCTGCCCCTTCTCTTCCTCGCCGGTGACGCCGACCCTGTGGGCGAGCGCACCGCCGGAGTCCGGCGGGCCATCCAGAGCCTCCGGGATGCCGGTGTCGGGAACATCGAGTCGAAATTCTACCCCGGCGCCCGCCACGAGCTGCTGGTGGAGACGAACAAAGCCGAGGTGTTTGCGGACATCGCCGGTTGGCTCGAAAAACAACTGCATCTTTGAATCCAAAGCTCCTTCATCGGACTGACGATGTGGGGGCTTTTTCTTCTGGAATATGGAAAAGCGCCCCGCCGGGCGGCCCGAAAGCCGCCTGACAGAGCGCTTATAGATTCATTTTTACTTTTTGGCTGCCCAGCCGTCCACGACAGCCACAAGGGCCTTGCCCCGGCGGCCCAGAATTTTAGGCAGCAGGATGCGGGCCATGGCCCAGACACCGGAGAAGTTGTACAGGATGATGAGGGCGGTGATGATGCCCGTCCAGAGGCCGTACAGCGGCGTCTCGGCCAGCAGCACGAAAGCCTCGAACACCAGCGCGGCGGCGTTGACGAGGACACGGCCCGGGTAGACATGCATCCCGATCATGCCGTGGGCATCCATGGCGCGGAGAGTGAACACCAGCCCGAGGCCGAGGAAGGACGCATAGGTCGCACCCACAGGACCCCACCACTTGATGAAGAAGTAGTTCATGAGGCAGTTGCTGATGGCACCGGCCATCATGGTGACCATGCTGCGCTGGGACTTCTTATTCACGACATAGACGCTGTTCATGAACTGATTGAAGCAGCTGCAGGTAGACGCCAGCACGAGGAACGGCACGAAGTGCCATGCGTAATAGTAGTTGGACTTCATGACGTGCATGACCGGGCGGCAGAGCCAGATGATGCCCGCTGCACAGCAGAACAGCACGCTGGAATAGGTGCGGAAGATCTGGGTAAAGAACTTGGCTCTCCCCTCTTCCTCGGTGACAGCCGACAGCTGCCATGCGTCGTAGAAGATAAGGCCCAGCGTCGTGAGGATGGTGGGCAGGAAGTAGCCGGTGGAGAGCAGGCCGCTCCATGCGTCGCCGCTGTGGCCGTCGAGGCCGTCGCACATCTCACGCACAAAGAACAAATCGGAGGCGTTGATGATCCAGAAGCTTATCTGGGCCGGTATCATGGGCAGCGAGAAGTGGAGCATCTGCTTCCAGAGGGTCTTGTTGATGCCCTTCAGCTCGATGAAATCCCAGAGCTTGCCGGTGAACATCAGGAAGAGCACGCTCACGAAGTCGCCGCTGATGATGGCCAGCAGATAGCCGTTGGCACCCCACTTGAAACCCACCAGATAGAGCGCATAAAACGCCATAGTCGCCACGGTGCAGAGCACGCCGTCCACGGCCACCAGCTTGTTCCACTGGCGGCTGCGCACGAACTGGGTGCAGAGGGTGCGCAGGCAGCTCATCAGGACATAAATATAAATGAGCAGGCCGTACTGGGCCATATCGGGCAAAAACTGCGCCACCGGCCAGCAGAGCACGAGGATGCCGAAGCCGCCGAGGATGGTGAGCAGGCCGTTGGTGAACACCTGCTTTTCGCTGTTGCCCTTATCGAGGCCGAAGCGGATGATGGCGTTGGACATGCCCATCGACACAAAGGGGATGAGCAGGTTGGCGTACTGGCTCAAAATCTTCGACAGGCCGAGGTCGGAGATCTCGGCCATCGCGTAGGTCAGGAACGGCTGGACGATGAGCGTCAGCAGCTTGGACGAAAAGCTGCTGATGGCAAAGATGATGGTATTGCCGGCGAGCTTCGAATATTTATCGCCGCCGGAGGTCTTTTCGCTTTCCAAAAGATTTTCTCTCCTATTTTAATAAATCCCGCCGGGCTTTCCAGTCCGGCATCAGCTTCGCCACTTCGGCCCAGAAAGCCGGGCTGTGGTTGGGCTGCAAAAAGTGGCAGTACTCATGCACTACCACATAGATCTGTGCCGCCTCGGGCATATTGTAGAGCTGGAGCGCGAAGGTGATCTGGCGCTTCGCCATATGGCAGACGCCCCAGCGGCTGGTCATGCTGCGCACTTTGATGGTGGGCTTCCGCCCTCCCAGCACCCCGGCAAAGGCCGGGTAGACCTTGTCGCTCATGGCCGTGAAGTGGGCCAGAGCGGCCGCCTTGTCGGGCAGTTCCTCCTGCCGCTTTTCGCGGGCGGCCTGCCGGGCCTGTGCAGCCCGTATCCACTCCGCCTCGGCGATGACGTAGGCGTCGGCGGCTTCCAGCGTCGTGCGCAGAGGGATGCTGAGGGCCACGGTGCCGTCCCGCCGGACGTGGAGGTTGAGCCGCTTGACCCGCCCCCGCGTCAGCTCATAGGGGATGCCCCCGGCCGCCCGCAGCATCACGCGCCCTTTTTGCATCTGCGCAGCTCCGCAAAGGGCAGCTGAGACAGCACAACGGCGGCGAAGATGAGGGTGCAGCCTGCGCTCTCCCGCATCGAAAGGTTCTGGCCCAGCAGCAGCCAGCCGCCCAGCGCGCTGAATACGCTTTCCAAGCACATGATAAGGCTGGCGATGGCGGGATTCAGATCTTTCTGGCCCAGGATCTGAAGCGTATAGCCCGCGCCGCTGGACATGACGCCGCAGTAAACCACAGGCAGAAAGTTTGCGCCATACTCTGCCAGCGTGGGCGTCTCGAAGATCAGCGCCGCCGCAGAGCTCTCCACAGCCACCACGATGAACTGGATGAGGCTCAGCCGCACACCGTCCACAAGCGGCGAAAAGTGGTCGATGGACATGATCTGGAAGCTGAACAGCACGGCGCAGCTGAGAAGTATCCAGTCGCTGGTCTCAATGCCGCCGAAGCCGTTCTTCATGCAGAGCATATACAGGCCCGCCACGGCGATGACCATGCTGGCCCAGAGCTGAGCGCTGCCCTTCCGGCCCAGAAAGAGGCCGAACACCGGCACCAGCACAACGTACATGGCCGTCAGGAACGCGGCCTTGGCCGTGGACGGGTTGATGGTGATGCCGATCTGCTGAGCCGCTGAGGCCGCGAACAGGAAGGTGCCGCAGACGAGGCCCGCTGCCAGCAGAGTCTTTCGCTCTGACTTCTCCTTCGGCCAGCCGTATGGCTGGCCCTGTTTTTTGCGCACGGCGTCGAAGGCGAACACGGTGGGGATCAGCACAAGGACGGCCAGCCAGCTGCGCCCTGCGAGGAAGGAATAGGCCCCCATGCCGGAGCCTGCGCTCTGGGCCACGAAAGCCGTACCCCAGATAAAGGCACAGAGCATCAGCATGAGCGAATGTTTGGTCTGTGTCTTCATCCTGCGATGCCCTCCACTTTGAGTCCGCCATAGAGGTAGTAGCGGCTGGAATCGTAGGAGATGGTCAGGCGGTAGCTGGCCGCCGGGTCCAGCCCGGAGATGACGCAGCGGTAGTTCTGACCATCGGTCTTGATATAATAGGTGCTTCCGTTGACGTACTGTGCGCCGCCGGCCACCTTCTGCCAGACGGACACCTTGTACCGCTGGGTACCCTCGGCGGTGCCGTAGCCGGTGATGGTCAGGCTGCCGCCCGGGACGGTGAAGTAATCGGTCTGGCGGCTCCAGATGCCGTTGAACACGAGGTTCAGGCTCCCGTTCACCGCCGCCGAGGCATACTTGGCCGAGGCGTCAGCAATGCCCTCGAGGTTCAGCGGGTCGCTGGTCAGTTCGGCCCAGCGGGTGCTGTCCTCTTCCTGCACCTCATTGTCCGCGCTGTTCTTCATGTCCAGCACAGTCTTGACGCCGGACGCAGCCACAAGCAGTACCAGCACCGCCACGACGAGCAGGACGATTCGCTTTATCTTTTTCATGATCTTTTATCCTCAAATTTTGTTTTAACACGAGGTTTTACACGATTCTTAAAAGTTATTTTCGCAAGCAGGGTGCACCGAATGACGAGGATTTTTGTCGGCAGACAAGGCGGTTTTCCGAAGCAATCCTAGGCGGATTGCGAGGAAAATCAACGCAGTATGCAGGCAAAAAGACCGCTCAGGCGGTGTGCAACGCTTATGAAAATAGCTTTTAATAGTATACCGCATTTTATGCTCCCATACAAGAGTTCAGGCTGTAGTCAGAGCGGCCAGCGCCGCACGTTCGGCGTCGGCAAGCTCCGGCTGAGCCGACCGGAACAGCGAATCGTACCGGTAGAGCGCCCAGCCGCCCGCGCCGAGGCTGTGCAGACTTTCCACCTGCCGGGCAAGAGCGCTGCCCGTACACCACTGGCTCTGGCTGTCCTCGTTGGCACCGCCGTCGCCCTCGCCGATGCGATAGGCCCCCAGCCCGAAGTAGAGGGCCGTGGATGCCGCCCTGGGCATGGCCAGCCACTCCGGCACGATGTTCTCAAAGGCGAAGCGGGTGCTGCCCGACTGGAGGGTATAGCCGTAACCCCAGTATATCTGCGGGCAGAGGTAGTCCACCACGGCGTTTTCGCCCTCGGCGGCCAGCCATGCTTTCACGTCGCTGTACTGCTGGCCGAGGTCATTGTCGGGGTTGCCCTGCGGGCTGACGCCGAAACGGAGGGTAGCGTCGGCGGCTTTGACGGCATCGTGGACCGCTTTCACCAGCGCGGTGACGTTCTGCCGCCGCCATGCGGCCAGATCCCCCGCGCCGCTGGCGGCGAACTGGGCCGCGTCCAGCGCAGCATCTGTCGTGGGGTAAAAATAGTCGTCGAAGTGGATGCCGTCCACAGCGTAGTTCTGCACCAGCTCGGCCACGCCCTGCACCACATAGTCTGCGGCTTCCGGGATAGCCGGGTTCAGGTACAGCCCCTCGCCCACGGCGCAGACCCACTCGGGATGTACATTTGCAAGGCTATTTTCTGCCAGTGCGGGCGGCATCTTCGCCGAGGAGCGGAGGCGGTAGGGGTTCACCCACGCTTCCAGCGAAAGGCCTCGGCTGTGTGCTTCGGTGATGAGGACGTCCAGCGGGTCGAAGCCGGGGTCCTGCCCCTGCTCGCCGGTGCAGAGATGGCTCCACGGGAAGAGGGTGCTCCTGTAAAGCGCGTCCCCGAAAGGCCGCACCTGCGCGATGACGGTGTTCAGCCCGATGGACAGACAGTTGTCCATCAGCGCCGCCGCACCGGCACGGAAGGCTTCTTCGGACGAAAAGTCCATCCCGGCCCATTCCAGATAACTCACCCAGACGGCCCGCCATTCACCCGAGGGCAGGGCGGCGTTGGGCTCTGCTTCGTCCATCGGCGGCACCGACGACGCCGAGGCGGTCTGTCCCCGGCCCAGCATCACCACTGCCCCGGCCAGCGCGGCGCAGCCTGCCCCGGCCAGGAACGCCCGCCGCCCGAACCGGCCCCGCCGGGCGCGGCGTCTTCTGCGCCGCTGGGTCATGCGTCCTCCTGCATCTTATAGAGGCTCAGCGCTGCCCAGCCCCGGGCGCAGGCCAGCAGCACCCAGAGCAGGTTCGTCCAGAAACCCAGCGCGGCCATGCCGCCGTATTTCGCCATCAGCAGGAAGAACAGGTGGAGCGCTTCGGCGGCACCCACCAGCTGCAGCTGGCGCTGGATGGCCATGCCGCGCTTGTACTCAGTACTGAGCAGCAGCGGCCACGCCAGCGCAGAGCAGAGGTAGCCCGCCCAGCCGTTGGCCATGTAGCTCACCATCAGCAGCACGAACACGCCGGTGAAGTTGCGTTTTTCCCAGCTTGCCGAGCCTTTTTCCGCCGCGAGGAAAAGGGCCGCGATGCCCGCTGCGGCGAATGCGATCTGCTCGATGAGGCCGAAGCTGGTGCCGCTCAGGACGGCAAAACCGTTGAGCATGGAGGCCGCTGCGGAAACCAGCAGCAGGAAATACCAGGTCTTGCGCGTGAATTTGAGTTTCATATCGTCCCTCCCGCCCGCAGAAAGGGCGCAGGCTCCCCATCAGTTTTTGGAATTTTTCAAATATTATAACACATTTTGGGGCGTGTTGTGTTACAATAAGGAAAACTCGACACAAATTCCATCGGGAGGCGCACATGAACGCTGTTTTTTCCATCCTTCTTCTCGCGGCCATTCTGGGCTTTATCGTATTTCTGCTGTCCAAGAAAGACCAGAACCGCCGCAGCCAGTACGGCCCCAGCGGCCTGTCCGAGTTCCGCACCGACCTGCCGCTGGACGACTGCTTCGACCGGCTGGACCAGCACAGCCCGGACGATGTCTTCGCCTACGAGTGCCGCCGGGAGAACGACGGCGGCTTCACCCTCCACCTGACGCTCCATCAGCCCACCCAGCAGCCGCTGGACACCCTCTACACCCTCCGGTTCGACCCGGGCCGCCAGACCATCGTGACCCTCATCTTCATCCGGGAAGCTTTTGGCTACAAAGAGCCGCTGTTCCAGCCCGCGATGCTGGACGAGTTCATGCTGCGCAAATTCGACGCCCGCCGCACAAAATAATTCCGGCAAAAGGATTTGCTTTTTTCTGATTTTTTGGTATACTTATAGTTAGTCCATGTGCGGCAGACCGCCGTCTTCGTGGGCCAGTAGCTCAGTTGGTCAGAGCTGGCGGCTCATAACCGCTTGGTCGCGGGTTCAAGTCCTGCCTGGCCCATAACAAAAAGAACCCCGGCTTAGGCTGGGGTTCTTTTTGTTATTGATGAAATGATATGCTTATCTTATCACTTTCCGCAGCGTCCCAAACAGCCGCTCCACATCAACAGGCTTTGCCAGATGGGCGTCCATGCCGACGGAGAGGGCTTTCTGGCGGTCTTCGTCGAAGGCGTTGGCCGTCATGGCGATGATGGGGATAGTGCGGCGGCCATCCGACAAATTGCGGATGAGCTTCGTCGCCTGATAGCCGTCCATGTTGGGCATCTGGATGTCCATGAGGATGGCATCATAATAGCCCGCCGGGTGGGCTTTGAGTGCCTCGATGCAGAGTTCACCGTCGGCAGTGCGCTCCACGGTAAGGCCGCTCTCTTCCAGAATGGTCACGACGATCTCTGCGTTGAGGTCGTTGTCCTCGGCCAGCAGGATGCGGCAGCCCCTGAGCTGGGCCGCGTCGCCCTCTGCATCCTGCTCTTCTACGCTCTTCTGGACCTCATCCGCCAGTGGGAACCCGAGGGTGATGGTCACAGTGGTTCCTGCGCCCAGCTTGCTCTGCACGTCGATGCTGCCGTGCATCCACTCCACGAGAGCCTTCACGATGGGCAGGCCCAGGCCGGTGCCGATGACTTTGCTCTCGGTGCTGGTATGCTCACGGGTGAACTCCTCGAAGATATGGGGCAGATACTCCTCGCTCATGCCGATGCCGTCGTCCTGAACAGTAAAGGTATAGCGGCCCGTCTTCGGCTTCTCAGCCGGCAGTTCTTTCACCGACACCGCAATATGTCCGCCCTCGGGCGTATACTTGATGGCGTTGCTGATGACATTCAGCAATATCTCCCGCACTTTGGTGCGGTCGCTCACAATATAGGGATGTTCGACATCAGTATGGTAGGTGCAGGTCAGCTTTTTCTGCTGGACAGAGGGCTCAAATACGTCTGAGAGCGTCTGCATCAGCGCGCACAGGTCGCCGGGTTCTTCTTTCAGCACAGCCTTGCCGCTCTCGATGCGGGCCATTTCTAGCACATAGTTGATGAGCGAGAGCAGAAATGCGCTGGACGAGCGTATCTTCTCGGTGTAATCCAGCACCTTGTCCTTCTCGTCGATGTGCTTTTCCAGAAGCTCCGAAAAGCCGATGATGGCGTTCATCGGGGTGCGGATGTCATGGCTCATATTGAACAGGAAGCGGGTCTTTGCCTCGTTGGCTGCCCGGGCCTCCTGTACAGACTTTTCAAGGGCCGCTTCGTGCTGCAGGTCCTTCTGGTGCCGGTTCATGAGCTCCCAGCAGGCATAGGCTGCCATCATGCCAATGATGGTGGCGATGACGATGCCCAGCAAGAGCTGCTGGTCCGAGAACCACCCGGCCTTCGGGATGATCTCAAAATACCAGGTATCGTTGGGGACGCTGCACGCAACTTCCAGCGCATTGCCGGAGAAATCCTCTTCGCTCTCCGCGATGACGATCTTTTCGCCGGTATAGGGGTCTTTTTTCCAGATTTGATACCGGTAGCCCGCATCCTCCATCTTGTCCAGCTCGACCTCCTCAATGAAGTTGTCCCACTGTAAAACAAGGATGGAGAAGCCCCAGAACGAGCGCTCCCCCTTTTCACTATAGGTATAGATGGGGTCAAACAGCAGCGCGCCCGTTCCGCCCTGCACCAGCTCGAAGGGACCTGCGATGGTGTACATCCCGCTGTTCTTGGCAAGGTTTGCTTCCTTTTTGCGGGCGGGGTTATACAGCACATCGAGCCCGATGGCCGCCTCATTGCCCGCTACCGGGTACACCTGGGAGACGACGCCGTCTTTCGCCAGCTCGTGGGTCTTGATGACGCTGCTGCCATCCTGCATATTGCTGGATATAACTGCAAACTCCTCTTCACGGAGCACATGGCCCGACTCGATATATTTTTTGAAGAAGTCCGATTCTGCCAGATAGCGGTTCAGCTGGGAAGACACACGGCTGATGGTGGACTCGGCCGCATAGACAGCCCGCAGCCGCTCGTCTTTTTCCTGATCGAGTGAGAGCAGCCGGAGCGAAAACAGCGCCACCACAAATGTGAGCAGGAAGACCACTGCGGGCAGGATGACGTCCCTGCGGGCAAATTTTTTGAGTGCCATTGCTCGTTTCCTCCTGTTCCGGCATTTCCGTTTTATACCATTATAAGAAATCCGGGTGCAAAAGTAAATCATCCGCCCCGAAAATCCACAAAAGTGTGCAGCAATGGAAAAAGCCCGGTGGTTTCAACGAACCATCGAGCTTTTTCTTGGCGGAGTAGGAGGGATTTGAACCCTCGCGCCGTTGTTTAGACGACCTACGCCCTTAGCAGGGGCGCCTCTTCGGCCTCTTGAGTACTACTCCAGAGCAAAGTGCATTACACTTATTCAAAAAAATGGCGGAGAGAGTGGGATTCGAACCCACGGTACGTTGCCGTACGGCAGTTTTCAAGACTGCTTCCTTAAACCACTCGGACATCTCTCCTCGTGGGCACTCGCACACGCCGTACCGAATGCCTATTTAATTTACCAGATTTCCGGCCTTCTGTCAAGCCCAAATTGAAAGTTTTTCGTCCAGCCCTGCAGATCCCTCTCATGCGACAACCTTTTTTTGGCTGGCCGCTCACTTTTCTCTTTACAAAAACATCTTTTTGTTGTACAATAAAAGCATAAAATATTGACCTCGGAGTAAAGGAGTGTACGACCATGTCGTTTTCAGAGCTTTTGAAGCAGTGCCGCAAGCAGAAGGGGATCAGTCAGGCTGAGCTGGCATCCAAACTGGGGGTGACCCAGCAGGCCGTCGGCAAGTGGGAAAGCGGCAAATCCTCCCCCGACCCCGCCACGGTGGCCCGCATCGCGGAGATCCTGAGCACCACAGCCGATTTCCTGCTGGGGCTCTACCGCCCGGTGTCCAACGTGACCACCCCTGAGGAGCGTTTCTTCGGCAACTACGCCGAGAGTCTCATCCCGGTCATCGGCACCGTGAAGGCCGGGTACGGCGCACTGGCCTTTGAGGAGGATTATGGGCAGGAGTATGCCCGCGTCAAGGACCCCTCCAACTACTTCTACCTCGTCGTGCGCGGCGACAGTATGGAGCCCCGCATCCAGGACGGCGACCTCGCCCTTGTCCACAAGCAGGACACGCTGGAAAACGGCGACCTGGGTGTGCTGGTCTACGGCGACGAGGGCGAAGGCACCCTCAAGCGGTATATCCAGCGGGGCAACTGCGTCGTTCTGCAGCCCTTCAACCCCGCTTACAACGAGCTGGTCATCAAGGGTGAGGACCTGAACCGCCTGCACATCGCGGGCCGCGTGGTCGAGACGAAGGCCAAGTGGTGAGTCTCTCCCCTGCCCCACGGCGCTTCCGATCAGCAGCTGTGGGGGTAAGGGGGAAATATACCCTTCTGGGAGGTATCTTTCTATGGAACAGTCCCTGATGGACAAGCTCACCATCTTGGCCGACAGCGCAAAATATGACGTGGCCTGTACGTCCAGCGGCGCGTCCCATCCGGCGAAGCGCGGCACCATCGGCAGCTGCTATGCGCCGGGCTGCTGCCACGCCTTTACCGCTGATGGCCGCTGCGTCAGCCTGCTGAAAGTCCTGATGAGCAACTGCTGCGCCTTCGACTGCAGCTACTGTGTCAATCGGAAGTCCAACGACGTTCCCCGGGCCACTTTTTCGCCCCGGGAGCTGGCAGAACTGACCATCGAGTTCTACCGCCGCAACTACATCGAGGGACTTTTCCTGTCCAGCGCCGTGCTGGGGACCCCCGACTACACCACCGAGCGGATGCTCACCGTTCTGCGGCTGCTGCGGAACGAATATCACTTCGGCGGCTACATCCATGCCAAGACCATCCCCGGCACCAGCCCCGAGCTCATCCAGCAGATGGGCTATCTCGCCGACCGCCTCAGCGTCAACGTCGAGCTGCCCAGCGAGCAGAGCCTCCATCTTCTCGCCCCCGACAAGGGCCGCCACTCCATCTTCCGGCCCATGAAGCAGATCTCGGTGGCAGGTGAAGAGAGCAGGCAGGAGCTGACCCTCTACCGCCACGCGCTCAAGTTCGCTCCCGCCGGCCAGAGCACCCAGATGATCGTCGGTGCATCGCCCGAGACGGACTATCACATTTTGCAGCTGTCCGAGGGGATGTACCAGAAATACGGCCTCAAGCGGGTGTTCTACTCGGCCTATATCCCGGTATCGGATGACACCCGCCTGCCCGCGCTGGACACGAAGCCGCCGCTCCTGCGGGAACACCGGCTCTATCAGGCCGACTGGCTGCTGCGGTTCTACCAGTTCAAGGCCGACGAGATACTGGATCAGGACAACCAGAGCTTCAACCCCTATCTCGACCCGAAATGCAACTGGGCCGTCCAGCACTACGGGCTGTTCCCGGTGGACGTGAACCGCGCCCCCTTCGAGATGCTGCTGCGGGTGCCGGGCATCGGCCCCAAGAGCGCCCGCCGCATCCGGGACGCCCGGCGGCTGTCAGCCCTCGGCCTCGACGAGCTGAAGCGGATGGGCGTCGTGCTCAAGCGGGCGCAGTATTTCATCACCTGCCGGGGCTTTTCCGGGGCGCACCCGGGCCGGGGCAGCGCCGGACGGGAGCGCATCACCCGGGCGCTCATCGACCCCAACGTCTTCAGCGCCGGGGCCGAGCAGCTGAGTATGTTCGCACCGCCCGCCGTTGACCGGCTGGTGGAGCAGGGCGTGCCGCCCCGGGCGGCCCAGCGGATGGTGCGGGAGGAGGCGGTGCAATGTCTGGCGAGAGCACTGTGATGCCGTCCCGGAAGCTCCACGACGCCGATGTGGTCTACCTCTACGATGGCAGCTTTGAGGGCTTCCTGTGCTGTGTATTCGAGAGTTTCGCCCAGCATGAGATTCCCTTCGCCGTCTGGACGCCCCAGCGGGAGACTGCCACCCTTTACCCCGTCCGGGACATCGAGACGGACTCTGCCAGAGCGCAGCGGGTCTTTTCGGCCCTTGGCCGGAAACTGGGCCGGGAGACGGAATATCTCGTCAGCCGGGATTTTCTCTCCGGGCAGGAAGATAAGGAATTGCTGCTCATCCGCTTCCTGCATCTGGCCTTCGCCCTCGGCCCCGGCACGGTCAAGCGGATGGGCCACCCGGATGTGGCCCCGCTCTACGAGATGAAAAAGAGTCTCGACTGGGAGGTAGACAAGTTTCAGGGCTTCGTCCGCTTTGAAGAGCACGACGGAATGCTGGGTGCTGTCATCCACCCCAAAAACTATATCCTGCCTCTGCTGCGGGGGCATTTCTGCTCCCGCTTTCCGGAAGAGAACTTCATGATATACGACGCAGTCCATCAGGCGGTATTGCTTTATCAGGAGCACGAGGCTCAGCTTCTGGAGCTGGCTGCGCCGCTGGAGCTGCCCCCGCCCAGCGCCCGGGAACAGGAGTTCCAGGCACTCTGGAAGCAGTTCTACGACACGCTGGAGATCAAGGCCCGCCACAACGAAAAGGGCCGGATGACCCACTGTCCCAAGCGTTTCTGGCAGGATATGGTAGAAATGCGGTGATTCTTTACAAAAAGGTTGCATCTGCGCCGTTGCGCTCTGCAAAAGGTATGGTATACTAAAGGGGAGCTTCGGCAGAGCATCTGCCGCACCCACCCCGAAACGGGCTATGATAAAAGGAGCATTGTTAAAACTATGGTTCGCATTACTATGGAAGACGGCGGCATCATCGACATCGAGCTGAACGAGGAAGCTGCCCCCATCACCTGTGAGAATTTCAAGAAGCTGGTCGGTCAGGGCTTCTACAACGGCCTGACCTTCCACCGCGTCATCCCCAACTTCATGATCCAGGGCGGCTGCCCGCTGGGCAACGGCACCGGCGGCCCCGGCTGGAACATCAAGGGCGAGTTTGCCGCCAACGGCGTCAACAACCCCATCAAGCACGTCCGCGGCGTCATCAGCATGGCCCGCAGCATGAACCCCAACAGTGCCGGCAGCCAGTTCTTCATCATGCATAAGGACGCACCCCATCTGGACGGCCAGTACGCCGCTTTCGGCAAGGTCGTCGCCGGCATGGACGTCGTGGACAAGATCGCATCCGTCCCCACCGACTGGAACGACAAGCCCAAGACCCCCGTCAAGATGAAGACCGTCGAGCTCATCGAGGGCTGATTTTCTGCACCTATGGCTTTCCCTTTGGGGAAAGCCTTTTTTGCATCCACAGGAGGAACTTCCATGAAGTACGATTTCACCACCCTGCCCGACCGCCATGGCCGGGACTCCATCGCCGTGGACGGGCTGGGCAAAGGCTTTGCGCCCGACGCACCGCAGCCCGGCTTCGATGCCATCCCCATGTGGGTGGCGGATATGAACTTTGTCTGCCTGCCCACCATCCAGCAGGTCGTCACCGAGCGGGTCCAGCACCCGGCTTTCGGTTATTTTGACCCGACGCCCGAATACTACGGCTCCATCATCCGCTGGCAGGAGACTCGCAACGACGTCACGGGTCTGACCGCCGAAGCCATCGGTTACGAGAACGGTGTGCTGGGCGGCGTCATCAGCGCACTGAACTGCGTCTGCTCCCGGGGCGACAAGGTGCTGGTCCACAGCCCCACCTACATCGGCTTCACCCGCTGCCTGACCGACAACGGCTATGACATCGTCCACTCCCCGCTGGTGCAGGACGAGAATGGCGTCTGGCGGATGGATTACGCCGACATGGAAAAGCACCTCGCCGAAGAGCACATCCACGCCGCCATCCTGTGCAGCCCCCACAACCCCTGCGGCCGCGTCTGGGAGCGGTGGGAGCTGGAAAAGGCCATGGAGTTGTACAAAAAGTATAATGTCTACGTCGTATCCGACGAGATCTGGTCGGACATCATCCTTTCCGGCCACAAGCACATCCCCACCCAGTCCATCAGTGAGGACGCCCGGATGCGCACTGCCGCCCTCTACGCCCCCTCCAAGACCTTCAACCTTGCCGGTCTTATCGGCAGCTATCACATCGTTTATAACCCGTGGTGGCGTGACCGCATCAAGAAGGAATCCTCCCTCTGCCACTATAACTCCATGAACGTCCTCTCGATGCATGCCCTTATCGGTGCCTACCGCCCCGAGGGCTATGAGTGGGCTGACGAGCTCTGTGAGACGCTGACCGGCAATGTGGATTTCGCCTGCGACTACATCGCAAAGCACTTCGAGGGTGTCCATGTGACAAAGCCCGAAGGCACCTATATGCTCTTTGTGGACTGCACCGACTGGTGCGCCGCCCACGGCAAGACCATTCAGGACGTGGAGAAAGCCTGCTGGGCCGTCGGTGCTGCCGTGCAGGACGGCGTGATGTTCCACGGCCCCTGCCATCTGCGCATCAATCTGGCCTCGCCCCGCGCCCGCATTGAAGAGGCGTTCCACCGGATGGACAAGTATGTGTTCAACGCAAAGTAATTTCAAATAAAATTTATACAACAAAAGACCCTGAATCTGACGATTCAGGGTCTTTTGTTTCATTATTGATGCATTTTTACCAGCCGCTCGTTCAGCGCCCGCAGGCCGTCCCGCACCTCGGCGGGCGAGACGACTTCTATCTTGCCGCCGAAGCCGCAGACCCAGCCATAGAACTGGTCGCTGACACAGACGGGGACGTCGAAATGGAAGTGCTCCTTCCCTTCCGGCACGAAGATGGGCGAAGCGCCGAAGCGCTCCCGCATGGCTGATTCAAGGTCGGAAGTACACCGCAGGGTGACTCTATACTCCGGCCCGCCGAACATCTGGAAGTGCTTTTTCAGGTAGGCGGGCAGGTCGAGATCCGCGAACTGCTCTTTGCCGCGGCGGGGCTCGTCCAGCACCGTGACGCCGGCCATTTTATCCACCCGGTAATGGCGGATGCCCACCGGCTCCTTCTCGTCCTGATAGGCGATGAGGTAGTAGCAGCCGTTCTCCCACGCCATCTGCCAGGGGCTGATGGTGTAAGGCGCGGGGCGTCCCGCCTTTTTGTAGCGGAAGCGCACCATCCTGCCGGTGTTGATGGCCGTAAAGAGGGCATCCACGCTGTAGGGCAGGTCTTTGTTGGCGCTCTTGGGGCGGCCATCGACATAGACCTGACGCTGGAGCTGACTGCCCTCATACTGGGAGGCCAGCCCTTCCAGCTTATGGATGAGCTTATCACTGGACGCTTTCGAGATGACCCGGCTGGACTGGACAGCGTCCACCAGAAGCTTCAGCTCCGCCAGCTCGAAAGGCCGCGTCGCCATCCAATAGCCGCCGCTGCGGCCCCGGCGCAGCCGGATGTCATAGCCCAGCGCGTTCAGCGCGTCGATGTCGCTGTAGACGCTCTTTCGCTCGCAGAGGATGCCCTGCCGGGCCAGCAGCTCCACCAGCTGAGGCACATTCAGCAGATGCTCCTCGTCGGTCTGCTGCTCAAAGATATGCAGCAGCGCCAACAGTTTGGATTTTTGTCCCTCCTGCTTGGGCATGGGCGGCCTCCTTTACGGTCACGAGTCCTTTTTGTCGAATGCGGCGCGGCGCTGGGTGGACAGACGGAACATCTCTTCCAGCTTGTCCCGGTCGTCGGCCACGAGGGCGTCCCGCAGCTGGTCCAGAGCGGAATCGAACTGGTCGATCTCGGCGATGAGGTTCTCCTTGTTCCAGAGGAACAGCTCCGCCCACATCTTCTCGTTGATGCGGGCGATGCGGGTCAGATCGCGGAAGGAGTCGCCCGTGTACTCGCAGAGAGAAGAGTTGTCGTTTGCACACATGAGGCTGACGGCGATGGCGTGGCAGAGCTGGCTGACGTAGCCGATCATCTTGTCGTGCTCCTGCACCGTCAGGGTGCAGATGTGGCGGAAGCCCAGCACCTCGGCCAGCTCTTTTGCCCACTGGACGGCCTCGGGGGTGTTCTTCTCGGTAGGGGTGATGATGAAGTTGGCCGGGGCAAAGCTGACCTCGGCGGCGTGCTCGACGCTGGAAGTCTCACGGCCTGCCATCGGGTGGCTGGCGATGAACTCCACACCCTCCGGACACATGGCCTGCACCGGCTCCACAAGGCCGGTCTTGACGCCGGAGACATCGGTAAAGATGCAGCCGGACTTGATGAGATGGCCGTAGGTCTTGAACCAGTCGATGAGGGCCGTGGGGTAGAGGCCGAAGATGATGTGGTCGGCCTGCGAGACGAGGTCCTCGAAATCGTGGGTCTTGCCGGTCTCGATATAGCCGTGGTCGAGAGCGTACTGTAAGTGGCCCTCGCTGCGGTTGATGCCGTCCACATGGAACCCGGCTTTGGAAAGCTCGAGGGCGTATTTGCCGCCCAGCAGTCCGAGGCCCACGATAAGATAACGCTTTGTTTTATCCAGCATATTCTACCTCCGCGCCTAACGGCTTGATGGCTTCAAAGAAATGGGGCCAGCTCTTCTGCACGGCCTCGGCGTCGTCGATGGAAAGTTCCAGCCCGGCAGCCAGCGCCAGCACCGCAAGGCTCATCACCACACGGTGGTCGTTGTGGCCGTGGAGCGGCGCGGCGGGGGCGTGGAGCCTGTCTGCACAGCCGTGGATGGTGATGGTGCCGCCCTCGCTCTCGAGGACGCCGCCGCAGGCCCGCAGTTCGGCTTCCATGGCTGCAATGCGGTCGCTCTCCTTTATCCGGAGACGTTCCGCGTTGCGGATGGTGGTGGTCCCTTCGCAAAGCAGGCCCAGGACCATCAGCACGGGGCCGAGGTCGGGGCAGTCGGCAAGGTCAATGTCCACACCGTGGAGAGGTGTTTCCTCGAACACGATCCCTGCATCGGTGGTGCGGAAGCTTGCACCACAGCGGCGCAGAATGTCGAGGATCGCGGCATCGCCCTGCAGGGTGTCGGCGGATAATCCTTTGAGGGTCACGCCGCCCTGCACCGCTCCCAGCACCGCCGGGAATGCCGCCTGGCTGTAATCGCCCTCCACGGTGTAATCGCAAGGCCGGTATTTCTGCCCGCCCGGGATGAAGAGGGTGTTTTCGTCCTGCCAGCGGCTCTCGACGCCGAAACGGCGCTGGGCTGCCCGGGTCATCTCGATATAACTGCGGCTCTCTACCGGCGGGATAAGGTGGAGGGTGCTGTCGCCTGCCAGCAGCGGCAGGGCAAACAGCAATCCGCTGATGAACTGGCTGGACACGTTGCCCGCCAGCTCGTATTCGCTGCTTTTCAGAGTTCCTTCGACGGTCAGGCCCGCCGAAGACTGTTCAAATCGGAGAGACTGCTCCTGATACAACTTCTCGTATACTGTCTGAGGGCGTTCCATCAGCCGTCCGCGGCCAACAAAGGTCACTTTCTGCCCGGTGAGGCTGGCAATGGGGATGAGAAAGCGCAGGGTGCTTCCACTCTCACAGCAGTCCACCGGAGCGCTGACGGGCAGAAAGCTCCCCAGACCCTCCACGACGGCACGATCCGCACCGGTGCGCACTTTGGCGCAGAGCTGCCCGGCGGCGGAGAGGGTGGCAGAAATATCCTTGCTGAATTCAAGGTTTTCGATGTGGGAAGCACCCTCGGCCAGCGCCGAGCAGAGCACCGCACGGTGCGCCATGCTCTTGCTGGGCGGCGCGGTGATGGTGCCGCCGATGCCGCCGGGGGCGCGTTTTATCGTAGCATTCATATCACATATCCCGGCCAATAGCCCATGCGACCTGACGGCACTTTGCCATAGCCTGCGCAAAGGCATCGGGGGTCAGGCACTGTGCGCCGTCGCTCCATGCGTGGCGGGGGTCGTAGTGGACTTCCACCTCAAGGCCGTCGGCACCGGCGGCGACAGCGGCGATCATCATGGGCTCCACAAGGTTTGCCTTGCCGGTGGCGTGGCTGGGGTCCACGATGACGGGCAGATGGGTCTTCTCGTGGATGATAGGCACAGCGGAGAGGTCGAGGGTGTTGCGGGTGTACTTCTCGAAGGTGCGGATGCCGCGCTCACAGAGGATGACCTGCTCGTTGCCGCCGGCCATGATGTACTCAGCGCTCATGATCCACTCTTCGATGGTGTTACAGAGGCCGCGCTTGAGCAGAACGGGCTTGTGCATCTTGCCCACAGCCTTGAGCAGCTGGAAGTTCTGCATATTGCGGGCGCCGATCTGCACCACGTCCACATATTCCTCGAACTCGGGGATGCGTTCCTCGCTCATCAGCTCGGAGACGATGGGCATACCGGTGGCCTCGCGGGCCTTTACCATGTCAAGGATGCCCTCAGTCTCGAGGCCCTGGAAGGAGTAGGGAGAGGTGCGGGGCTTGTAAGCGCCGCCGCGGAAGAGGGTCGCACCGCCGGCCTTGACGCCCTGTGCGATGCGGAGAGCCTGCTCTTCGCTCTCGATGCTGCAGGGGCCGGCCATGACAGCGATCTTCTCCTTGCCGCCAATCTTCACGCCGCCGCAGTCGATGACGGAATCTGCCGGGTGGAAGAGGCGGTTGGCACGCTTATAGGGGGCGGAAACACGGGTCACGTTGTCGATCCAGGGATTGGCGAGGACGTCGCGCTCGTCGATCTTGGTGGTATCGCCCACGAGGCCGAAGACATTGTAGTCCTTGCCGGTGATGAGGGTGACGTCGAGGCCCTGCTTTTCGAAGCGGTCAACGATTTTCTCGAGTTCTTCCTTCGGGGTACCCTTTTTGGTGGAGATGATCATAAAATTTTTCCTTTCTATCCTTCTTTTCCGCGCCCTCTTTGCTCCGCTTTCCAGCGGAAGAGAGTCGATTTCTTACATCACTAAATGGGTGTGCGCACTGCCGTCCAGCCGCAGCAGCTGGGCCAGATAGGCGGCAGCGTGGAGATAGCCGCTGATGCCCTCGCCGATGAAGTGGCCCTGACAGCCGAACGAGACGATGTCCGTCTTGCGGAAGGGCTCGTGCTCGTCGGGCTCGCTGAGCAGCACTTCCACGGCAGGCACGCCGCAGAGGCGCAGCGCGTCGAGGATAGCGACGCTGTAGTGGGCGTAGCCGCCGGGATTCAGGATGATGCCGTCGGCCCGGCCTGCGGCAGACTGGATCTCGTCGATGAGGTCGCCCTCGTGGTTGGACTGGAAAAATTCCACTTCCATGCCCATTTGGGTGCAGCACAGCTCGAGGTAATCCAGCAGGCCGTTGTAATCCAGCTGACCGTCCACACCCGGCTCGGTGAAGTGCATCATGTTGAGGTTGGGGCCGTTAATGACTAAAAATTTCATCCAGTGCCTCCATTGCGGCGGTCACAGCGTCCTCCACCGTGCCGCTGTTCGGGATAACGGCGTCTGCCGCCGCGAGATACAGGGGGCGGCGCTCCGCCTCCATCTTTTTCAGCGCCTCGGTGCTGGACGAGAGCGGACGTCCGCCGCCCACCGTCAGCGCATCCAGGGGCCGGTCGAGGAAGAGCACGACGCCGTTCTGATGCAGCGCCCGCAGATTCTCGCCCCGCTTGATGATGCCGCCGCCGCAGGAGAGCAGCTGTCGGCCCTCTTTGGCAAAGCGGGCGGTCTGGGCGGATTCCTTCGCGCGGAAGCCGTCCTCGCCCTCGGCGGCGAAGATGTCGGGGATACTGCGGCCGTCGGCCTTGACGATCTCCTCGTCGAGGTCGATGAACTTTTTGCCCAGCCTCTCGGCCAATGCACGGCCCACGGTAGATTTTCCGCTGGAGGGCATTCCGATGAGGGCCACGTTGAGCATATCGCGGCGGAGCGCGGCAGTGATGCGGCCGATCTCCCCTGCCGCGTCGTCGAACTTCCGGCTGAGGAAGTATTCGGCGGCGTACACGGCCTGCGCCACCAGCATCTCGAGGCCGCCCACAGCCACCGGGACTCCGGCCTCTTCAGCCCGGAGGATGAGTTCCGTCTTATCGGGGTTGTACACCACGTCCAGTACAGCTTCCAGCCCGGGCATTTTTGCCACGTCCAGACTGCACACGCCCACGTTGGGGTACATTCCGGAGGGGGTGGTGTTGATGACGATCTGTGCGCCGCTGAACACAGCCTCTTTATAAGAGAGCTGGCCTTTGGCGGCGTCCGGCGTCCGGCTGACGGTGAGCACTCTGGCCGCACCCTTGTCGCGGGCGACGGCGCTGGTGGTGTTGTGGGTTCCGCCGGTGCCGAGGATGAGGACAGTTTTGCCCGCAAAATCGACGCCGTGGGCGTCGCACAGGTGGGCAAAGCCGAGATGATCGGTGTTGTAGCCGTAGAGCAGGCCGTTCTTGTTGACCACAGTGTTCACCGCGCCGATGGCCTTGGCACGGGGGTCGATATAGGTGCAGTATTCCATCACCAGCCGCTTATAGGGGATGGTGACATTGATGGCCTTGAACTGCCGCCTGGTCAGGAAAGCCCGGGCTTCCTCTTCGGTGGGAAGCGGGCAGAGGTCGTAATGGTAGCCGCAGAGCATCTCATGGATGATCTTCGAGTAGGAATGGCCCAGTTTCGAGCCGATGAGTCCGTATTCCATCACAGTCCCTCCCTGCGGTAGCTGGTGGGCCGCTCCATCCATGCGGTGCCATAGCGGGCGGTCATCAAATCGCCCACAGCCAGCGCGGCGGCGCAGGTCTGGACGATGGCGGCGCGAGGCACGATGCAGGGGTCATGACGGCCCTGAATGGAGAGGGGCGCATCCTGCTTTGCAATGTAATCCACCGTCTCCTGCTCTTTGTAGATGCTGGGCGTCGGCTTGACAGCGGTGCGGAAGACGACAGGCATTCCGTTGGTGATGCCGCCGTTGATGCCCGCGTTGTGGTTGGTGGCCGTGACCACCGAATCGCCCTTCATGCGGAAGGCATCGTTGGCCTCAGAGCCTTTCAGGTCGGCGAAGCCGAAGCCGGTGCCGAACTCAATGCCCTTCACGGCAGGCACTGAAAACGCCATGTGGGAAATAAGGCTCTCCACGCTGTCAAAATACGGCTCGCCCACACCGGCGGGCAGGCCGAGAATGGCTGTTTCAAGGATGCCGCCCACGCTGTCGCCCTCCGAACCGGCGGCACGGATGGCCGTTTTCATCGGCTCTTCGACGGAAGCATCCAGCAGGGCGAAGCCCTCGTCCCTGCTTTCCAGCACGCTCACCTGAGCGGCCAGTGCGGCGGCATCGTCCAGCGCAAAGGGCGTATCGGAAATGCCGGCACAGCGGGCGATGTGGGTGGTGATGTCGATGCCGGCGCGGTTCAGCGCACCCAGCACGATGGCACCGCATGCCACCAGTGCGGCAGTGATGCGGCCCGAAAAGTGTCCACCGCCCCGGGCGTCCTGAAAGCCGTGGTATTTGGCGTAGGCGGTATAGTCCGCGTGGCCGGGGCGGAGAAGGTCAGCCGTCTTGGCGTAGTCGCCGCTGCGGGTGTTCTGGTTCTCGATCATCAGGGCGATGGCCGTGCCGGTGGTGTGACCGTTCACGACGCCGGAGAGCAGCTGTACGTTATCGGCCTCCACGCGGGGCGTCGAAAGCCCGTCGCCCCGGGCGCGGCGCTGATCCATGCAGGCGGCAATGAATTCCTCATCCACCGGCACACCAGCGGCCACGCCGTCCAGCACACCGCCGATGGCCCTGCCGTGGCTCTCGCCGAAGATGGTCAGCGCCAATGCGCTGCCAAAGGTATTTTTCATGGCTTTAGTCCTCCATGCCCAGCAGGGGGCGCAGACCCTCCACCGGGATGGTCTCCGCGCGCCAGCAGCCCAGACCCGGCACCTTGATGACGGTGATCTGGCCGCCCTGTGCCTTTTTGTCGTGGAGCATCTCGGCGTAGACCTTGTCCTTGTTGTAGGCGGTACGCAGGGGCAGGCCCAGACGGCGGTAGACCGCACGGACGCGCTTCTGCAGTGCCTTGGACTCGATCATCGGCAGCATCCCCAGAGCCACGCACTCGCCGTGGTAGAGGCCCACGGTGCGGCGTCCCTTGACGCCCTTGACGGCCTCAATGCCGTGGCCGATGGTGTGGCCGAAATTGAGGGCCTTGCGCATTCCATGCTCCGTCTCGTCCTGCTCGACGATGCTCTTTTTGAAACGGAGGCTGCGGTAAATAATTTCGCCGATCTGCTCGTCGATGTCGCCCTTTTCAAAGATGGCGAACAGTTCCGGGTCGGCCAGCAGACTGGCCTTCACCGACTCGGCCAGACCGTTGATGTACTGGCGGCGGGGCAGGGTGGCGAGGGTGCTGGGGTCTACGATGACCAGCTTGGGCTGCCAGAAGGAACCGACGATGTTCTTCGTCTCCCCCAGATCCACAGCGGTCTTGCCGCCGATAGAGGAATCGATCATCGAGAGGGTGGTGGTGGGGCAGTTGATGAAGTCGATGCCGCGCATATAGATGGAAGCGGCAAAACCCGCCAGATCGCCCACGACGCCGCCGCCGACGGCGATGACGAGGTCGCCGCGGCCCATGTTGAACTCGAGCATCTGGCGCAGGACGCTTTCCAGAATTTTCATGCTCTTGCTGGCCTCGCCCTGCGGGACAGTAATGATTTTTGCGTCGCGGCACTGGTCGGCCACACGCTGTGCGTACTCGGCGGGAACGCCTGCGTCCGTCACCACCGCCACCCGGCGGTCGAGGCGGGCAAACTGGTACAGATTTTCCAGTGCGCCGTTTTTCAGGATGATGTCATAGCTGCGCTCACCCAGATTCATGGTGAGCTTGGTGCCGATAAATCCACTCATTTTGTATACACTCCTAACAGCCGCACCGTGCGGCAGGTATGGTCCAGCTCACGCAGCAGCGCGGCGGTCTCGTCGGCGGAGGGGTCGCCCACCAGCTCGACGTAAAAATAATAATCAAAGGGGACATGGGGCAGCGGACGGCTCTTGATGGACTCCATGTCGTAGCCGAAGCGGCCAATGACCTGGATGACCTCAGCCAGCTTGCCGGGTTTGTTATCCAGTGTGAACAGCAGCGAGAAGCGGTTGCCCACGGTGGGCTTTTCGCGGCTGAGGACGATGAAGCGGGTGGTGTTGTCGCCGTCGGTGTTGATGCTGGGGACGAGGACTTCCAGCCCGTAGAGGGCGGCTGTCTCGGCGCTGGCGATGGCGGCTTTGGACGGGTCGCCCGACTCGGCCACGAACTTTGCGGCCATGGCCGTGTTGGGCATGGCCGTAGCGGGCAGACGGAACTGCTTTAAAAACGTCTCACTCTGGGCGATGGCCTGCTGATGGCTGTAAACGTGCTTGAGCTGGGCCAGCTGGGTGCCGGGCAGGACGAGCAGGTTCTGGGAGATGGGCAGGTCGTAGACGTCCACCACCCACAGCTCGGGGTGGTTGTAGCACAAGTCGAGGACAGCGGAGACGTCGCCTGCGTGGCTGTTCTCAAACGGCACAACGCCGTGGGCGGTGTCGCCCCGGCTGACGGCATCGAACACCTCGTCCCACGTCGGGTAGCTGACGGCCTCCGCGTGGGGGAAGAGCGCCCGCAGCGCGATGTGGGCGAAAGCGCCTTCCACGCCCTGATAGGCGGCGCGGTTCCGGCCCAGCACCTCAGCTTCGTACTGCTTGGCGACATCCATCATGTTCTGGACATGGTCTTTATAGTAAGGCCGGAGGGCAGCGTTCTGGATGCGGGCCGCAGCTTTTTCCAGCACCACCGCCTCCCGCGCGGCGTCAAAAATCGGCAGGCCGTGGGCCTGTTTGTATTGGGCGACGCTGAGCACAGCGGCCATCCGCCGCTCAAACAGGGCGGCAAGCTGCGCGTCCACCGCGTCGATCTCGGCGCGGGCTTGTTCCAGTGTGTCCATCTTTCCACATCCTTTGGGTAAAGTTTCAGTTCTTACAGCGATGATACTTAGTAAGTATACCATAACCCGGATGAGGAAACAACAAGCCCGGCTCTCTTTGAGGGTAGATAATATTTCAAATCCGGGGCCGTCAACGCGAAGAGATTGCAACAGGGAGACCCTCCTGTTTCCGGGGCCTGCGCTGTGTTTTATGCCCTGCGCCCTCCTATTACTCTGCGCTAATATCTGACATAAAAATCATAAATTTGACTTTATACTGTGGCAAGTTATAATGAAATTGTCAACGGAAAGGAGGCAATTTCAGTGAAAATCACCGCAGATAATTTTTTCACCACCTCGGACGGCATCCACATTTATTTCGAAGACCGAGGTTCCGGGCTTCCTATCGTGATGGTCCCCGGATTTTTATGCACCACCAAATTTTTCGAAAAAAACGCTGAGGTCCTCTCCAAAGAGTTCCGCGTCATCACGATGGACCCCCGCGGACAGGGCAACTCCTCCAAGACCTGCCAGGGCAACACCATCCGCCGCAATGCGCAGGACATCAAGGAGCTCATCGACCATCTCGGTCTGGAGCACGTCGTCCTGCTGGGCTGGTCGCTGGCCTCCTCCATCGTTGTCAGCTATGCAGCCGAATTTGAGCAGTACAAGCTCAACGGCCTCGTGACGATGGACGGCTCGCTGTATCCCTTCTCGGACGCCGACTGGAACCACCACCGCGGCCGTGACTATAACCTGCAGAACTGGTTCGACACCTACCTGCCTCTTTACTACGACCCCAAGCTCTTCTACGACAAATTCATCGCCCGCGTTTCCTGTGCGGAGGGAATGGACGATGAGACCCGGGCCTGGTTCGAGGCCGAGTGCAAAAAGACGATGCCCTGGACGGCGCTGGAACTGCACTACGACTTCTGCCTGACCGATAATTTCAGCAATCTGAAAAAGATCACCGTTCCTTACGCCGTATTCGGCGCACAGTCCAAAGCCTACGGTCTGGACATGGTAGACCGCTTTGCTGCCGAAGTGCGGGGCTACAGTGAGGTCCACAAGTTCTACAAGAGCGGCCACCTGATGTTCCTGTACGAGGCGGAAAAGTTCAACGCCTGTCTCGCTGACTTTGTGCGGAAAGCCGACGCGCTCTTCCGCCAAAAATAAAAACACCACACGAAAAAGGAGGAAAAAACAATGCTGCTCGCGCTCACAGGTTTCGTCATGATAGGCCTGCTGATGTACTTCCTGCTGAAGGGAAAGGCCATCCCCGTGACCCTCTTCGTCGTCCTTCCCATCATCGGCGCACTCATCAACGGCTTCGGCATCGCAGACATCACCGATTACATCAAATCCGGCGTCTCCACCACCTGGGGCATGGCCGCCCTGTTCGTCTTCGTCATCACCTACTTTGGCATCATGACCGATGTCGGTATGTTTGATAAGCTGGTCAAAAAGCTCATCAAGATCGCCAACGGCCGGGTGCTGGGCATCCTTCTGGTCGTCGTCCTCGTCTCCATCCTGGGCCATCTGGACGGCAACAGCCCCACGACCTACCTCATCGTCATCCCCGCAATGGCTCCCCTGTGCAAAAAGCTGAACATCCGCATCAGCACCATCATGATGGTCTGCACGGCCACTATCACCGTCATGAACCTCGTGCCCTGGGGCGGCGTGCTCAATCGTCAGTCCATCACGCTAGCAATGGATTCCAACGAGCTGTGGCATATGTATCTGCCTCTGCAGATCTGCGGTCTCGTCTGCTGTGTCGGTCTGGCCGTCATCATGGCCCGTGTCGAAGTCAAGCGCGGTGCCGGTAAGATCGACGTCGCCGCCACTCAGGAAGAAGAGACCGAAGTCGTGGACGAAGCCGCCGCAAAGCTCCTTCGCCCCAAGCTGCTCTGGTACAACGTCCTGCTGACTGTCGTCGTCTTCGTGCTCCTCTTCACCACCAAGCTTCCCAACTACTTCATCTTCATGCTGGGCTGCGTGTTCGCCCTCGTCGTCAACTTTCCTGACCCCAAAGAGCAGGAAGCCCGTCTCGCCGCACACGCTCCCAAAGCCATCTCTCTGGTCGCCACCGTTCTGGCCGCCGGTGTCATGGTCGGCATCCTGAACAACACCGGCATGATCGTCGCCATGGCAGAGTTTATCATCAACATCCTGCCCGCCGCACTGGCCAAGCATCTGCATCTCGTCTTCGCCTTCCTGGGCGGCTTCATCGGTCTGGCCGTCTCTCCTGACCCGCTGTACTACGGCATCCTGCCCGTGCTGATCGAGGTCTGCGGCAACTATGGCATCCCGGCCACCAGCGTCGCCATCGCGTTCGGCGTCGGCGCCGACTCCTGCTTCACGATGGCTCCGGTCATCGCCTCCACCTACCTCGGTCTGGCTGTGTCCGGTATGTCCCTGAAGGACGTCATGAAGACCAACTTCCTCCCCCACTGGATCATCGGCCTCATCATGATCGTCTTCGGCTGCCTCATCGGCACCATCGTCGTCTGAAACGCATTCTCGCTCCTTCCTCTTCCCGGAACTGGCCGATGCAGAGCACCGGCCAGTTCTGCTTTTCATTTTTCCCGTTTTGCGCTATGATAAAAGCGACGCTACGCCCTCTCTGGCAGAATGGAGCTGTCTCATGGAATACCGAGATTTTGAATATGTTCTGACCATCTATCAGGAAAAAAGCCTCTCGAAAGCCGCCGAAAAGCTCTATATCACCCAGCCTGCGCTCAGCATTTTCCTCACACGGCTGGAAACACAGCTTCAGACCCAGCTTTTCGAGCGCACCAAGCGGGGGCTCGTCCCCACCTACGCGGGCCAGAAATACATCGAGTTTGCCCGTCAGTCCATCGCGCTGGCCCGCAGCTTCGACCAGGAGCTGTGCGAGATACAGGCCGAGCGCAAAGGCATCCTCCGCCTCGGGACTTCTCCCCATATCGGTTCCATCGTTCTGCCCGAGGTGCTTTTTTCTTTCCAGAACCGCTATCCGAACATCCATCTTGCCATCACAGAGGGGACTTCCCTCACGCTGGAAAAGCTCATCGACAACAACGAGCTGGATATGGCCCTCATGCATCTGCCTCTGCTCTGCGAGCACGCAGGCTATACCCGCGTCAGCGACGACCGCTATGTCATAGCGATGGCGAAAGACAATCCCCTCACCCGCAAAGCCTACTCCAAACCCGGCTTTGCGCACCTCTTTCTCGACCCGGCGCTGGCCGCAGAGCAGCAGTTCATCCTCGCCCACCCGCAGCAGCGCGTCCGGCAGATCTCCGACCGCATCCTCCGCCATGCAGGCATCGTGCCGAAGATCCGGCTGGAGACCAGCAGCGTCCAGAGCGCCCTCTGCTTTGCGTCCAACGACCTCGGCATCACCTTTGCGCCGGAAAGCTATATCCCCCTTTTCAATGTACAGAAAGAGCTCGCTTATTTCTATCTGGAAGACAAATATGAAGCGTTCTGGACCTTCTGTGTCGTCTATCCCCAGAACGTCACGCCCTCCACCCCGGCCCGCTTCTTTTTGCAGGAAACGCAGCGGCTCTTTGGCCGATAAACAAAGAACGCCCCCTCCGGTATTGCCGGAGGGGGCGTTCTTGCTTATTTGCGCAGGTCTTCCCTGCTGCGGGGGGTGCCGAACACCCGGCCATAGGGGTTGTCAAGGTCGGCAGCCTTCAGAGATGCAGTTTTTTCGGCAGGCTTTTCAGGGATGCTGAGATGCTTTGCCTTCCCCTTGGAGAGAACACGGTACCGCATGGCTCAGTCCTCCGGGGTTGCCGTGGAGGCAGCGCCTTCGGTCAGCTTCTGCCAGAATTCTTCGCCTCCGGCGAGGTTATCAGCAGTGCCGCTGTTCCACGCGCCCCGCATTCCCACATAGAACTGGGACATATACTCCTGACTGGAACCACTCCTGCTCTGGGTGGTGTCGGGGCCGTAGTCACCGAGGTCGAGGCTGGCCAGGGCCGGGCAGTCATCCCACTTGTACACCATGTTCCACCAGTCCTCGTCGCTGTCGGCGGCGGGCAGAGTGCCGTCGAGATACCGCAGCGAGCCGGTGCTTTCTTCAAAGCCCGCCGGGTCCCAGAGCAGAAAGACAGAGCTGAGGCCGCCCTGTACGTCGGTGGCCAGCTTGGTAGTTCCAGCCATGGTCAGATAGGCGGCGCTCTCGGTCTGGGTCTCAGTGTCGGAGTAGTCGAGGGTGTAGACGTTGAGGGTCACGACCACCTTGCCGTCGCCGTTGCGGTCTTCGCCGTAGGCAGCCAGTGCATCCTGCAAAGCGTTCACGGTGTCCTCGGGCAGATAGTAGGGGGCCACCACGGCCACGTTATAATCGGGCTTGGTAACGAAGAAATACTGTCCGATGAAGTTGTAGGCCACAAAAGCCGCGGCGATGCCGATGATGATGACCCATTTCAGGTTATAGTCCCACCAGTTGGCCCAGCGCTCCTTGCGGGTGTACTGTCTTTCCTTGCGAGGGGCAATGTCTTTCGGGTCGATGTCGCGCTCGTAACGGTAACTTGCCATGAGGCAGTGTCCTCCAAAAAAGTTATAACTCTGCCAGAATGGTCTGGCGGACGGCGTCGGGCAGCTGCTTCTGCTCGGCCCGGCTCATGTCTGCCGTCCGGATGGGCGGCAGCACCCGGACGTGTACCGTTCCGGGGGTGGCACGGTTGCCGTGGGCCTCGAACAGGCCCCGTGCGCCGGAGATGGCCACCGGCACCACCGGCGCGCCGGTCTTGACCGCAATGCGGAAGGCACCGGCCTTGAACTCACCGGCGCCGCCCTCTTCGCCCTTGTAGCGGGTGCCTTCAGGGAAGATGATGAAACTCCTGCCGCTCTCTACGATGGCGGTGGCGTCGTTCAACGCGCGCACCGAGGCGCGGACATCGTCGCGCTGGACGAAAACGCAGCCCAGCAGCTTCATCCAGCGGTTGAGCAGCGGAATTTTTCCCAGCTCTTCCTTGGCGAGGATGCCATAGGGCTCATCGAGGCCGGCCAGCAGCAGCGGGATGTCATAATAACTGCGGTGGTTCGCCACAAAGACGCAGGGGCCATCCTTCGGGATGTTGTCCACTCCCTCGACGCTGAGCCGGACGCCGGTGACGTTCAGGATGCCTTTGCTCCAATGGGGGATGTGCTTTTTTACCAGCTGGCGCACCGTCTCGGTGTCGCCTGCGGCCAGCGCACGCTCGGCTTTGCACAGCACACTGTAATGGACGATCATGTACCCGAACAGATAAACGAATAACGCAATGGTGCGGAAAATGCTCACAGAGCGATACCTCCTTCTGGCTCAAAAAGCCGTTTCTATTGTATCACACTCCGCCCCAAAAAGGGAGAGGAAATACTTTTTTTACATTTAGAGGGCTTTGCGGCTTGCAAAATCCACAAAATCCGGGTATATTTATAATCAGAAAGCCAGCACAATGGCGCTTCCTGCCAAAACTGTGCTGTGCAATGTAAGCCGTCTTTCGGGACGGCGAGAGAGGATAACCATACAACATGAGTCTGTTCCCTTCTGCAAACGATTTCAAGTCCGGACCGGGCGTCGAAAAGGACGCCCCCCGCAAGACCGGCGTAGGCCGCTTCTTCGAGCTGGTGGGCCGGGATATGAGCGGGATGTTCCTTGCAAACCTGCTCACCTGTCTAGGCTTTCTGCCCGTCATCTGTCTGGTGTACATCGGCTTCCTGATGAACAGCCTGCCCGTCATGGTGCTCAGCGCCGCCGTGGGCGGCATCCTGGCCGGTCCGGTGCTGGCAGGCATGTACGACACTGTCCTGCGCGCTCTGCGCGATGAGGCCGGTTACTGGTGGACCACCTACCGCAAGGCCTTCAAGCAAAACTTCAAAGCCAGCATCCTGCCGGGCATGCTCTACTGCGTCGTGGTCACGGTGCAGGTCTTCCTCGTGTATTTCTGCTTCAACCTGCTCTACCACGGCACCAACGTCGGCGTAGGCATGTGGGTGGCCACGGTGCTCAACCTCGTCATCTTCCACATGCTGTTCTCCTACATGTGGCCCCAGGTGGTCCTGCTGGACCAGCCTTTCGGCCAGACGCTCAAGAACAGCGTCAACTGCATGATCGCTTTCCTGCCCCACGCACTGGCTGCGTCTCTCGTGACGGTACTGTTCTGGGGCCTCGTCATCCTCTGTATGCCGCTGGGCCTGCTGCTCATGCTGGTGTTCGGCTTCTGGTTCCAGGTGGAGATCACCAGCCAGATCGTCTACGGCGACCTCGACCGGGTGTTCCACATCGAGGAGAACATCCGCAAGCTCCACGACGCCGAGTATGAAGCCGAGATGGCCGAGGAGCGCAGCGACGACGAGGAATAAACGACACACCGACGCGGAAAGGGGATGCGTGCAATGGAACAGCGGAACAATCTGGTGCTGCAGGGCACGGAGACATTTTCCCGCGGACAGCTCGATAATGTAGCGCTGGACAACGGCAGCGTCGTGCTGGACAGCGTGGCCGGGCGGTACCTGCAATACGGCAGCTACACGACGCCTGAGTTCGCCATGCCGGCCTTCTGCAACCTGAACGTCAGCTGGAACGCCCACGCGCCCCAGAACACGATGGTGGAGGTGCGCTGCCGCGTCTATGCAGGCGGCAGCTGGACGGGCTGGATGAGCTTTGGCAAGTGGGCGCCGGATTACCCCCGGGCCAGCATCAGCACCCACAGCGACGACGGCCTCATCTTCCTGATGGGCGACACCGTGACGGTGGCGCTGCCCGGCGGCGGCACCGGCGTCCAGCTTCAGGTCAATCTTTCGACCAACGACGATAAAGTCACCCCGGCTCTCCGGCTGCTGGCGGCGGCGGTCCGCCCCCTTGCGTGGGATAAGCAGAGCGGCCACCCCATCAACCGCCGCCTGTACTTACCGGAATACTGCCTCTCGGCCCATGATCCCAGCTTTGGCCGGGACATGGACCTGCCGCTGGTGATGGCGGCCCTGATGAACCGCTGGGGCGAGGACATCCTGCCCGAAGAGGTGGCCTACGTCATGGAGGACAAGACCACCGGCAGCACCAGCAACGGCGCTTTCGCCGCCGCGGCAGCGGGCTGCTGCGGTTTTCCCTGCTGGCAGGCGTGGATGGACCTGCAGGATCTGCGGGAGCAGATACACGACGGCTGTTCTGTGGCCGTGCGCATCGAGCGCCGCATCCGGGGCCAGCGGGACCCCATCGGGGTCTGGATGGGTCTGCAGGGCTTCGGCCACGACGACGCGGTCCTCGCCGATTATGTCCTGCTCAACGACCCTACCGCCGACAGCGACGGGGCCGTGAACTGCACGATGGCGGTGACGGATTTTGCCCGCTACTTCACCGGGCGGGCCATCGCTCTCCGCCCCAAGCCCCGGGACACTGAGGCCAACCGCCCCCGGCGGGTCTCCTGCGACTTTGTGTACAGCGCCGAGGATGACTGCTGGTATCTGGCTCAGAAAGGCCAGCGGCAGCTGCTCCCGGCAGAATTTTCCGGCTGGGCGGCCTGCAGCCCCCACGACGGAATAGCCCACGCCACCACAGCCCACCGCACCTTCCGGCGGATGGAGCGGACACGGACCGGCGGCTTCCGCTTCCCGCCCGAGCAGACCGCCGCAGGCGGGCGGTGCAGCGTTTACATCGTGGACCATACCGGCACCATGCAGTTTGCAGAGGTGCGCCTGCCTGCGCCTCCGCCGCCACTATTGGAAGCAAACCAAAGCACCGAGCCTTCTGTCTCCTGAGAGGCAGCACAGCCAAGAGCTTTTTGGGATAAATCATCAACATGGGAGGAACATATTATGGCAAAGACGATCATCACTTTGGGCCGTGAGTACTGCACCGGCGGACGCTACATCGCCAAGGACGTGGCACGCGCACTGGGCATCAAGCTCTACGACAAGGAACTGATCACGATGGCCGCCAAGAATTCCGGACTGTCCGAGGAGGCCGTGGCCGCCAGCGAGAAGCGGCACACCCACAGCCTGCTGTACAGCCTGTATACGATGGGCAATGACCTTCCGCTGGGCGACCAGGTCTTCATCCTGCAGAGCCGCATCATCAAGCAGCTGGCCGACGAAGGCCCCTGCGTCATCGTGGGCCGCTGCGGCGACTATGTCCTGCGCGACCGCAAGGACGTGCTGCGCATCTTTGTCTACGCCCCCAAGGAGTGGCGTCTGGCTTACGGCAAGGAGAACAATATGCTGCAGGCCAAGGACGAAAAGGGCATCAAGGACGAGATCGACAAGACCGACCGCAACCGTGCCGCCTACTACAACTACTACACCCAGAACCGCTGGGGCGATGCCCACAACTATGACCTCGCCATCAACGCCGCACTGGGCCATGACGCCTGCGTGAACATGATCCTTGCCGCCGCAGAGGCCAAGGAGAAGACCATGGAGGGCTGATGCCCGCCGCCCCGGATGGGGCAAAATAAACAATGATGCTGCGTGGGTGGGGTGCTTTTGCGCTCTGCCCACGTTTGCGGCATAGAAGAACTCTGCATCCCCAAGTTATCAGTATCAAAAGGAGAAATCGTGGAAAACAAGCAGCCCTTATCCTCTCCCGCCGGTGAGCGGGAAAACATCATGGGTACCATGGACATCAACCCTCTGCTCATCAAGCTCAGCGTGCCGATGATGGTATCCATGCTGGTGCAGGCCCTCTACAACGTGGTGGACTCGATCTTCGTGTCCCACGTCAGCGAGAGCGCCCTGACCGCCGTTTCTCTGGCGTTCTCTTTGCAGAACGTCATGATCGCCGTGGGCGTCGGCACCGGCGTGGGCGTCAACGCCCTGCTGTCCAAGAGCCTCGGCGAAAAGAACCAGGAACGGGCCAATAAGACCGCCGAGAACGGCATCTTCCTGTCCCTGTGCAGCTACGCCGTCTTCCTCGTCATCGGCCTCACCTGCATGAAACCCTACTTCTACGCACAGACTTCGGACATGGACATCGCCTGGCAGGGCATCCAGTATCTGCAGCTCTGCTGCGTGCTCAGCCTCGGCCTCTTTACCCAGACCATGGGCGAGAAACTGCTGGCCGCCACCGGCCGCACCCATCTGAGCATGATAAGCCAGCTGGTGGGCGCTGTCGTGAACATCGTTCTCGATCCCATCTTCATCTTCGGCTACTGCGGCGAGGCCCTGTCCGGCACCACCGGCGCTGCCGCGGCCACCGTCATCGGCCAGTTCTGCGGCGCGGGCATGACACTGTACTTTAACCTCAATAAGAACCCCGACATCCAGATCAGCTTCCGGGGCTTCCGACCCAGCGCCAAGGCCATCGGCCGCATCTACACCGTCGGCCTGCCCAGCATCGCCATGCAGTGCGTGGGCAGCGTGATGACCTTCTTCATGAACCAGATCCTGATGGCCTTCTCGGCCACGGCTGTCGCCGTCTTCGGCGTCTACTTCAAGCTGCAGAGCTTCGTGTTCATGCCCATCTTCGGCATGAACAACGGCATGGTCCCCATCATCAGCTACAACTACGGCGCACGGAAGCCGGAGCGGGTCAAGAAGACCATCCGCCTCGCAGTCTTCTACGCCGAGTGCATCATGCTGGTGGGCTTCTGCATCTTCCAGTTCCTGCCGGATAAGCTGCTGGGCCTCTTCGCCGCCAGCGACGCCATGCTGACCATCGGCGTCCCGGCGCTGCGCATCATCTGCCCCCACTTCCTGCTGGCGGGTGCCGGCATCGTGCTGAGCTCGGTGTTCCAGGCGCTGGGCAACGGCGTGTTCAGCCTGACCGTCTCCATCTGCCGTCAGCTGGTGGTGCTCATCCCCGCTGCATGGCTGCTGAGCCGCACCGGCGAGGTGAACATGGTCTGGTGGGCCTTCATCATCGCGGAGGTGGTCAGCCTTGCGCTGAGCCTCGTTTTCATGGCCCGCATCAACCGTACCGTCATCGTCCCGCTCTCCGAAAAGCAGGACGTGGCCGTATAACCTGAAAGGAACGTGAACTCTATGGCAAAAAAGCTGAAGTGGAACCTTATCCTCATGAGCCTGCTCTATCTGGCGCTGGGCATCTTCCTGCTGATGGTGCCCGGCACGGCTCTCAATGTGGTCTGCTACGCGCTGGGCGGCGTGGTGCTGGCCTGCGCGGCAGTGCAGCTGGTGCGGTATTTTGTCGTAGAGCGCGGCGTGTTCCAGAGCCAGCTCACTCTCATCTCGGGGCTGGTCTGTCTGGCGCTGGGCGCATTCCTCATTATCCGCAGCGATGTGGTGGTGCGGGTGCTGCCCATCGTGTTCGGCCTGTTCGTCATCTTTGACAGTCTGGGCCGCATCCAGAACGCCCTCGAGCTGCGCCGGTGCGGGTATCCGAGCTGGAAGATCTTTCTGCTGCTGGCCGTGCTCAGCGTCGTACTGGGCATCGTGATGGTGGTGGACCCCTTCGGCACCATGGAGACGCTGGTGATGGCCATCGGCCTCATCCTCATCCTGGAAGGCGCACTGAACCTGCTGAGCGCCCTGTACACCATGCTGGCCGTCCGGCGCTTCATAAAGCTGCATCCGGAGACCCAGTCCATGCTGGAAGCCATCACCGGCAGAGATTTGAACGGCGACGGCGTCATCGCCCCGGATGTCTCCCACGCAGATGTGGAGTCCACCGCTGTGGAGCTCGACTATGTGGATGAGAGCGCCGAAGTGGAGCAGGAAGAGGAATGACCTCTCCGTCATCGCGCAGCGCTTCTCGTAAAACATCGTAAGACTGACCTCTTTGCCAAAGGCTCTCCTCGGCAGGGGCAACAACGACGACCGCCGCCAGTGGCGGAAACAGGGAGTCGTTGTTGGGGCAGCGGCCAGCAAGACGCGCGCAATGCGCAGCGGATGCTGGGTGCCGCAACCCGGCCTTGTCGAGCGTTAGCGAGACTGAGAGGTTTTATCAATTCAACACAAAGGATAAAAAGAGTTATGGAAAAGTACGATCTCATCATCGTTGGTGCCGGCCCTGCCGGCATCTTCACCGCTGTGGAGCTGCTGCGCCGCGGCAGCAAGAAGCACATCCTGCTGGTGGAAAAAGGCAAGCCGGTGGAAAAGCGCCACTGCCCCAAGGCCGAGATCGGCCACTGCGTCAACTGCCGCCCCACCTGCGCCATCACCACCGGCTTCTCCGGTGCTGGCGCCTTCTCCGACGGCAAGCTGAGCCTCTCCTATGAGGTCGGCGGCGACCTGCCCAGCCTCATCGGCGAAGAGTTTGCACAGGAGCTCATCGACTACACCGACAAGATCTACCTCGAGTTCGGCGCTGACCCCCATGTGGAGGGCATCTACACCGGCGAGGACATCAAGGAGATCCGCAAGAACGCCATCCACGCCGGTCTGAAGCTGGTGGACTGCCCCATCCGCCACCTCGGCACCGAGAAGGCACAGCAGCTCTATCTCGCCATCCAGAACTATCTGGCTGACAACGGCGTGGAGATGCTCTTCTCCACCGAGTGCGAGAACATCATCCTCGAAGACGAGGAGTGCAAGGGCGTGCTGCTGCGTCAGGGCAACGGAGAGCCCCGCGCCGTCTACGGCGACACCGTGGTCATCGGCACCGGCCGCCGCGGCGCAGACTGGCTTGAGAAAATTTGTGCGGAGCACCATATCGCCCACAAGCCTGGCACCGTGGACATCGGTGTCCGCGTCGAGTGCCGCAACGAGGTCATGGAAAAGGTGAACAAGGTGCTGTATGAGTCCAAGCTCATCGGCTACCCGAAGCCCTGGAAGAACAAGGTCCGCACCTTCTGCCAGAACCCCGGCGGCTTCGTGGCACAGGAGAACTACGACAACGACCTGGCCGTGGTCAATGGCCACAGCTTCAAGGAGAAGAAGAGCGAGAACACCAACCTCGCCATCCTCGTCTCCCACAACTTCACCGAGCCTTTCAACCAGCCCATCGCCTACGCCCAGAAGGTGGGCGAGCTGACCAATATGCTGGGCGCAGGCCACATCATGGTGCAGCGCTACGGCGACATCCTCGACGGCAAGCGCACCTGGGCGAAGGAGCTGGCCCAGTCCAACGTCAAGCCCACCCTGAAGGACGCCGTGGCCGGCGACATCACCGCCGCCATGCCCTACCGCGCCATGACCAACATCATCGAGTTCATCAAGATGCTGGACATGGTCGTCCCCGGCTTCGCCGCCAACGAGACCCTGCTGTACAGCCCTGAGCTGAAGTTCTACTCCAACAAGGTCAAGATGGACGCGAACCTCGACACCAACATCAAGGGCCTGCACTGCCTCGGCGACTCTTCCGGCTGGACCCGCGGCCTGATGATGGCCTCCGTCATGGGCGTGCTGATGGGCCGCAAGCTGGCTGAGAAGGAAGGCTGCTGAAACGCCTTTCTGCACTAAGCTGCGCTGAATATTTGGTTCCCGATGCCTCTCCGCACTCCGCGGAGGGGCATTTTTTGCGCTTTCTGCGGCAAAACTGTGCAGGATACAAAAATCGGCAGAAAAAGTCAATTTCCGTCAACCCTGAAAATTTATGGGAATTTGAATTGATTTTCTTCGTTAAAACTGCTACAATCTCAAGTAGAACTCAAGAAGAAATTGTGTCTTGCGCATAATGCGAGGAGGGATCACTTATGTGCGAAGCCCCCGGAAGCGTAGTAACGCTGCTATGTTCCGGCATCCAGCTTTACAGCGCCGAGAGGCGCATTGCGGACTGCATCCTTGCAGATGTAAAGCGGGCGTCGATGTGTACGTCAGCAGAACTGGCCCGGCTGAGCTGTTCGTCCGAGGCCACCATCACCCGGCTGTGCCACAAACTGGGGTTCGAGAACTACCGCAAATTCCAGCTGGCGCTGGCACGGGACGCCATGGAGCAGCAGGAAGCCCAGCGTATGCGGGACGAAGGGCAGGACGAGCTGCATCAGGCACTTCTGAACATCCTGGCAAACCGCGAAGAGGAGCTGCGGGCCACCATTCAGGCCATTGATACCCGCCAGCTGCGGCAGATCCTCTCTCTGCTGCGCAGCTGCGAGGTCATGGAGGTGGTCTCTGAGGGCGGCGGCCTGCCGGTGGCCTTCGATGCCTCCATCCGGTTCAGCCACCTGGGCAAGCGGTGCGTTTCCAGCGCAGTCCACGAGAAGAACCTTGCCTTTGCTCAGACGCTGACACCCAAAGACATCCTCATCGTGCTCTCGGCCTCCGGGCAGAGCGCCAGACTGGAAGAGGTGTCCGCTGCCGCCAAAGGACGGAATGTACCGGTGCTGCTCATCACCTGTGACAGCCACGGCCCGCTGGCCCAGCTGGCCGACTATGTGATGACGGCTTCCAACCGCGAACAGCGGCTCATCGAGGGCAGCCATGCGGCATCGCTGCTCTCACCGAACGTCCTTATCGAGGTGCTTTACTACCTGCTGCGGATGGAAAATCTGTAAAAAACAAACGCTGGCACGTTCGTGCCAGCGTTTGTTTTTATCATTGGAGCTCTAAATCACTGGGCAATATCAAATCCAGCTCCGCCGCAGGCTCTGCCACGAGGCGGCGGCTTTGGTTGAAGATGGCCTTTTCCAGCGTGTTGCGGGCGAGACGTCCGTTGCCCGCCGTGCGGGCATCCTCTGCCTGGCGGCGCTCGTAGTAGCCCCGCAGCGGTTCCGCGCAGCTCTCAGCCAGCCTGTAGCCCTTGCCCCTCGCCAGCACATTCGTGATGTCCAGCAGCTCATCGGCGGTGTAGTCCGGGAACTCTATCTTGTTCGGGAAGCGGCTGGCAAGGCCGCTGTTGGCGGTCAGGAACATCTCCATCTCCCTGGTGTAGCCCGCAAGGATGACCACCAGCTCGTCGCGGTGGTCTTCCATCCCCTTCACCAGCGTGTCGATGGCCTCGAGGCCGAAGCTGTCCTGCTCGCCCCGGTAGAGGCTGTAGGCCTCGTCGATGAAAAGGACGCCGCCCAGCGCGCTCTGGATGACGCTGTTGGTCAGGGGGGCGGTGTGGCCGGTGTAGCGGCCTACGAGGTCTCCCCGGCTCACCTCCACCAGCTGCCCTCCCTTGAGGGCGCCGATGGCCTTGAGGTACTTTGCCACGAGCCGGGCGATGGTGGTCTTGCCGGTGCCGGGGTTGCCGGTGAAGATCATGTGCATCGAGAGGCTGGCGGTCTTGAGGCCCGCCGCCGCACGGCGCTGCTGCACCTGAATGTTGTCGGCAAGACCGAAGACGTATTCCTTCACTGGTGCAAGACCCACGAGGTCGTTCAGCTCTTTCTTGATCTCTTCCACTGCGCCGGTATAGGCGGCGGGCAGCAGGTCGAAGAGCTTCTGGGGTCCGGCGTCGTTGAGGGCAAAGTCAAGGCCGTCTTCCCGGGCAGTCAGTGTGATCGTTCCGGTAAGCGCGGCATCTGTTTGCAGACAGTATTCGCTCAGAGCACGGAATATCTTATCGCAGCAGGACGAAAGCCCCGCCGCACCCTGCTTCGGGCTGCACTGGGCCGCCACATAGTCCCGCACATCCGCGCCCGCCGACAGGGTCAGGCCGAGGCGGGTCTTCACTTTTGCTGCCAGCGCGTTGAGCTGCTGGGCTGCCAGCGCGGCAAGGGCTTCCCGCGCAAAGGCGCTGGTCTCACAGACATCGCCCAGCGCCGAGACGAAGGCCGCTCCGAACTTATCGGCCAGCGCCTCCCGGCCCTTCTGGGAGAAGAAGACAAGGTACTTGCCGCAGGGGGTGATGCGGCTCACAGCCCCGGGGGCAAGCGCCGTCCCGGCGTCCACGAGGATGCCCTCCTTGTTGACAAGATACCGGCTGGACAGGGGCGCACTGCCCTTGACGGCCAGGTCTGCCAGCGTCTTCAAAAAGCCCGGGTAGCAGCTCTCGTAGTGCTCAAAGACCAGGATCTCGCCCGGCGCATGGAGGGCGGCGTACAGATCCTGCAAAAAGAGCTTTTCAGCCCCCGAGTTGGGGTAAAGCGCCAGATCCATAACGGCCAGCTTATCGCTCTGCAAAAGACCCCGGGCGGCCATGCAGCGGGCCGTCTCCGTCAGAGCGAAATGCCGCCCCGTGCCGGGCGCACCGCAGAGCAGGATGACGTTCCGAGCCGTGGGGGCCTCCGTCCCCAGCACGAAAGGCCGGCGCATGGCCCGCACGACGCCGTCCACGAAGGCGTCCTGCCCCAGCACTGTCTTTTTCACCTCAGCGGCCAACCCTTCGAAGCTGCCCAGATGCTCCTGTTTGACTTCGGTGGTTCCTTTGGCCAGCAGGCCGTCGGCCTCCATATCCTCAAGCATCTTCCGGCTCTGGGCCAGCGCCTCCTGTGTGGTGTCTCTGCGCAGCTCGGCGTTCTGTTTGCGGAGCATTTCGTCCAGCTTTTTCTGCTGCTCGAGCAGGGCTGTGTTCATATCGGGCAGGCCGGACTTTTCCGGCGGCGTTTTCTGCGTATCAAAGCGCAGTTTTCCTCCCGGGCCGAACACTCCGTTCATCAAGTTCTCCCAATCGTCGGTGTATGCCATCTGCCTGCCTCCGTCCTGCGTTTTTTCCAGTATAGTGTACTTTGCCCCCTTTTGCAAGAAAAGTCTTGAAAATCCACGGGCAGGCGGGTACACTAATTTTATATTGATTTGATATGCGAAGGGAATGGAACGAAATGAAAACGCCCGCAGAGTGGAAAACTCTGTTCGAGAGCAGCGCCTTTGCACGGCAGACAAACTACAGCGGCCCTCTGGGGCCGGAATATAACCCCTCCGGCACCCGGCTCCGGCTCTGGGCGCCCACGGCGCAGAAGGTATCAGTCAACCTCTACCGCCGGGGCGACGGCGGGGCCTGCATGGGGACCCTGCCGCTGGAACAGCACGGGCAGGGCGTCTGGTCAGTCTATCTGCCCGGCGACCAGCACGGACATTACTATACCTTTACCGTCGAGGTGGACGGCACAGCATACGAGACGGGCGACCCCTACGCCCGGACGGCAGGCGTCAACGGCCTGCGGAGCATGATCTTAGACGCGCCCCGCATCGACCCGCCCGACTGGAGCCACGACCACCGGGTCATCGTCCCGGCCTCCCGCCGGACGGTGTGGGAGGTCAGCGTCCGTGACTTCTCGCAAGACCCGGCCTGCGGCGTTCGGAATGCATGGCGGGGCAAATTCATGGCCTTTACCCAGAAGGGAACCACCCTTTCTTCCGCCGGCACCTTCCCCACCTGCCTCGACTACCTCAAGCGGCTGGGAGTGGGCTATGTGCAGCTGATGCCCATCTTCGACTTCGGCAGTGTGGACGAGAGCCGCCCTCTCACCCGGCAGTATAACTGGGGCTACGACCCCACCAACTACAACGTCCCCGAGGGCAGCTACTCCACCGACCCCACGAAAGGCGAAGTCCGGGTGCGGGAGTGCAAGGAGATGATAGCTTCTCTCCACGCGGCGGGCATCGGTGTCATCATGGACGTGGTGTACAATCATATGTACCGCAACGAGAACCCGCTGAACAGCACGGTGCCTTATTATTTTTTCCGGCAGAACCCGGACGGCAGCTTCTCCAACGGCAGCGGCTGCGGCAACGAGTTTGCCAGCGAGCGGCCCATGGCCCGGAAATACCTCATCGACTCGGTGCTCTACTGGGCGCAGGAATATCACATCGACGGCTTCCGCTTCGACCTCATGGGCCTCTATGACGTGGACACCATGAACGAACTGCGGGCCGCGCTGGACGCTCTGCCGGGCGGCAGAAGCATCCTGATGTACGGTGAGCCGTGGCAGGGCGGCGGGAGCCAGCTCCACCGGTACGAGGCCAACAAGGCGAACCTCGCCATGCTGTCCGAGCGCATCGGCGTCTTCTGCGACAACACCCGCGACGTCATCAAGGGAGGCTGTTTTGACGCCCGGGAGCCGGGTTACGTCGAGGGCAAACCGGGCAGCTTCTGGGACATCGGCGGGGCCGTGGCCGCGTGGTGCCGCAGCGACAAACTGCCCGCTCATTCGCCCTCCCAGATCGTCAGCTATGTCTCTGCCCACGACAATTTCACTCTCTGGGACAAGCTGATGCTCGTCCGGTACGCCCGTCCCGAGTACACTGCCGCCGACTCGGCGGCGCTGGCCCAGAACCGGCTGGCGGCGGGCATCTATCTCACCTGCATGGGGATGCCCTTCATGCAGGCCGGCGAGGAGTTCGCCCGCACCAAAAAAGGTCAGGGCAACAGCTTCCGCTCTTCGCCCTCCCTCAACCGTCTGGACTGGAAGCGGGCCGCGCAGTTCCACGGACTGGTGGACTATTACCGGGGTCTGCTGGGCCTGCGGGCACAGTTCCCCCGCCTGAGCGCCTCGGACGCGGCCAGCCCGGCGGCTATCAAGTTTTTCTCGCTGGAACAGCCCCTCGTGGGCTGGACTTTGCCTGCCGCACCCGGCGACGGCGCGGCATGGCGGGCGCTCTGCGTCTTTTACAATCCCACGGAAGAAGAAAAGCGGGTCCACCTGCCCGACGGCCAGTGGAAATTGCTGAGCGACGGCGTATCGTCTGCGCTCTGGAAAGGCTCCAGCCGGGTCTGCGGCGGCGAAGTGACACTGCTGCCATGCAGTGCAACGATTTTCGGCCAGGTATAAAAAAGCGGCCCGCCGCTTTACGCGGCGAGCCGCCCAACAAGAAGAAAGGAACTTCTGGGGGATGTCTTAACTTTTAGCCCTGCGGGTCCTGCTGAGGTGCAGACTCGGCAGACTTCTCCTGACGGGATGCGCCGTTGGTGCCATTGCCGCTGTTGGAGGCGTTCTTTTCGCCCAGCGTCAGGCTGACGGTCTGCATCTGGCCGTCGCGGGCGATGGTGATGGACAGCGTGTCCCCGGCAGAGTGTTCCTGCATCAGGGTGCCAAGGTCGGTCTTCTGGGCCACCTCAGTGTTGTCGATGCTGACGATGCGGTCGCCGGCCTTGAGGCCCGCCTTATCGGCTGGGCCGCCGGACACGACGTCCACGACGTAGATGCCGTAGGCGTTGACGCCCAGCTGTGCCGCCGTCTGTGCGTCGGTGACAGCCAGATAGGTGATGCCCATGTAGGGACGGCCCGTGACGTAGCCGTTCTCCAGCAGGTCCTGCGCCACCTTGATGGCGTCGTTGATGGGGATGGCAAAGCCCAGACCTTCGGCGTCAGAGCTGGAAGACTTTGCGTTGACGATGCCGATCAGCTCGCCGTTCATGTTGAACAGGCCGCCGCCGGAGTTGCCGGGGCTGACAGAAGCATCCATCTGAATGAGGGACATGGTGTTGACAGAGCTGGAGCTCTGGATGGAGACACTGCGGTTCAGGGCGCTGACGATGCCGCTGGTGACAGTGCCGCCCAGCTCACCCAGCGGGTTGCCCACGGCCAGCACGTTGTCGCCCACGGCCAGCTTGTCGCTGTCGCCCACGATGGCGGGGGTCAGGCCGTCGGCATCGACTTTGATGACGGCGATGTCGCTGGTGGAATCCTCGCCCACGACGGTGGCGGTGTAGTCCTTGTCGCCGATGGTGACGGTGATGTTGGACGCGCCGCTCACGACATGGTCACAGGTGAGGATGTAGCCATCCGAGCTGATGATGACGCCGCTGCCGGCGCCGCTCTCCACCTGGCTCTGGCCGTACCAGGACCACTGGGAGTAGACCACCTGCTCGGTGGTGATGACCACGACGCTGGGGCTGACGGTCTTGGCCACCTGTGCGGTGTTCATGCCGCTGGAAACAGTCGTGCCTTCGGCGGCGCTCTCAGAGTCTGCCGAAGAGCTGCTAGACCGCTCCACCTGCTGGATGATGACTTTGTTATTGCCGCCGAAGCGTGCGCCCACAAAGCCGCCCATAAAGCCCATGGCTGCGGCCAGCACCAGAGCAACGATGCTCTTTACAGCCTTGTCTGCGTTTTTCCTGGGCTTTTTCGGCGCGGCAGGGGCTGTGTTCTGCGGGCCTGCGGGGGGCGGCGTTGCGCCGCCGGAAGGCTGGGTGCTCTCGCTGAAGGCAGAAGCAGTGTTTGCGGTGTTCATGCCGCTGGAACCTACATTGGGGTAGCCGGTATCACCGGCAGGATTATTGGAAGAGGAATAGTCATATTCCCATTTGTTTTCATCCATCGTGATTACTTCCTTTCTAAGGGATATGGTCGGGGGAAGAGCTTTTCCGCTCCTCTCCGGCACGGTTTTATTCTATCTGCTAATTGTGAAAATCAATCGTTTCCCCAGTGAAGAATGTGTGAAATCAGAAGTTGTTTCCATAGCCAGAGTGCGCCGGATAAACGAGATTTTTTGCCCGCAGGCAAGGCGATTTTCCGCAGCAATCCTGACGGATTGCAAGGGAAAGCAACGCAGAATGCGGTCAAAAAAGCCGTTCAGACGGTGTGCAATGGTTATGGAAACAGCTTCCAAGTCCTAAGGAGTTTCTATGAAAATCAGCGCCACTCAAACGGGCTTTGCCCTTTATAAAGAGGCCGACATCATTGGCCAGTGCGACGTCACCCCCACCCCAAAAGGCGCGGACATCACGGCCCTGTCCGTCCTGCCCCAGTGGCGGCGGAAAGGCTACGGCTCCTACCTGTTAAAAGAGATATTGCGCCGGTTCGGCGGTTATGACCGGGAGGCTGCGACGGTGTTCACCGCGCCCCTGCCCGCCGACGAGGGCGAAGGGCTGTTCTGGCAGAAATTCGGCTTTGCGCCTGAGGATGGGCGGCTCGTCTGCCGCCGCACCCCCGATTTGACGGCGGTGCGCTTCGTGCAGGACTATCTTGCCGCCCATCTCCTCCACCCAAAGCTCTGCATCGACGCCACCTGCGGCAACGGCGGCGACACGGCGTTCCTCTGCCGCCTTGTCGGCCCGGAAGGCCGGGTGCTGGGCTTCGACATCCAGTCCGAGGCCATCACTTCCACCCGCGCCCGGCTCGAAAAGCAGGGCCTTACGGCAGAGCTTATCTGCGACAGTCACGCAAACCTCTTACAGTATGTCCGGCCCGGCACGGCGGACATCGTGATGTTCAACTTCGGCTGGCTGCCCGGGGCCGACCACAGCGTCTTCTCCACAGCAGACAGCAGCATCCCTGCGCTGGAAGCCGCCCTCGCGGCGCTGCGCACCGGCGGCGTGCTCAGCGCCATCCTCTACAGCGGCCGCGTCATCGGCACGGACGAAAAGCAGAGCATCCTCGGCTGGCTGCGGGCTCTCCCGCTGGAAAAATATACCGTACTGGTGTGCGATTTTGCCAACTGGGCCGACACCGCGCCCCTGCCCTGCCTTATTCTGAAAAAATAGCAAAAACTCTTGCATCCATGTGGATTTTCTGTTAAAATAAGCGTTGTATGTAATTTTATAGGAGAGTTTCCCATGTAAACAGACCCTATTGTTTGCTGATACATCCACCCGGTCCTTCGCGGGGCCGCATCTCAGGAGAACGAAACTTTTATGACAAATCGTGAAGAAATCGAGCGCCGCCGGACGTTTGCTATCATCAGCCACCCCGACGCCGGCAAAACGACGCTGACCGAAAAGCTGCTGCTGTACGGTGGAGCCATCAATCAGGCAGGCTCTGTCAAGGGCAAGCAGAGCGCAAAGCACGCCGTGTCCGACTGGATGGACATCGAGAAGCAGCGAGGCATCTCCGTCACTTCCTCTGTGCTGCAGTTCAACTACGCAGGCAAGTGCGTGAACATTCTGGACACCCCGGGCCATCAGGACTTCTCGGAGGACACCTACCGCACCCTGATGGCAGCCGACTCGGCTGTCATGGTCATCGACGCCGCAAAGGGCGTCGAGGCCCAGACCATCAAGCTGTTCAAGGTCTGCACCCTGCGCCATATCCCCATCTTCACCTTCATCAACAAGATGGACCGCGAGGCCCGCGACCCCTTCGAGCTGATGGAGAACATCGAAGAAATTCTGGGCATCAAGACCTACCCCATGAACTGGCCCATCGGCTGCGGCAAGGAGTTCAAGGGCGTGTTCGACCGCAACACCCGCAAAGTGCTTGCTTTCTCCAGCGACGGCCGCGCCAACGGCGTCAAGAAGGTCGAGGAGACCGAGGCTGAGCTGGGCGATGCCGCACTGGACGAACTGCTGACCCCCTACCTGCACCAGCAGCTGGTGGACGAAATTGAGCTTCTGGACGGTGCTGCCGAGGAATTTGACCTTGACCGCGTGCTGCGCGGCGAGCTGAGCCCCGTGTTCTTCGGCTCTGCGCTGACCAACTTCGGCGTCGAGCCCTTCCTCGAGAACTTCCTCCGCCTCACCCCCACCCCGCTGGCCCGCGTGGACAGCCTGACCGGCGAGACCGTTGACCCCTGCCGCGATGAGTTCTCTGCCTTCATCTTCAAAATTCAGGCCAACATGAACAAGGCCCACCGCGACCGTATCGCCTTCATGCGCATCTGCTCGGGCAAGTTCGAGCGCGGCATGGAAGCCTACCACGTGCAGGAGGGCAAGAACATCAAGCTGGCCACCGGCACCCAGCTGATGGCGCAGGACCGCGCCATCGTCGATGAAGCCTACGCAGGCGACATCATCGGCCTGTTCGACCCGGGCATCTTCTCCATCGGCGACACCCTGTGTACCGGCAAGAAGAAGATCGAGTTCGCCGGCATCCCCACCTTCTCCCCCGAGCACTTTGCCCGCATCGAGCAGAAGGACACCATGAAGCGCAAGCAGTTCGTGAAAGGCATGGAGCAGATCGCTCAGGAGGGCGCTATCCAGATCTTCCGCGAAGTGGGCGGCGGTATGGAAGAAGTCGTGGTCGGCGTCGTCGGCGTGCTGCAGCTGGAAGTGCTGGAGTACCGTCTGAACACCGAGTACAACGTCGAGATCCGGATGCAGCAGCTCCCCTTCGAGCAGCTGCGCTGGATCCAGAACGACCCCGACACTTACGTCCTGCGTGACCTCGACCTCACCAGCGACACCAAGGCCGTCGAGGACATGAAGGGCAACCGCCTGCTCCTGTTCACCTCCGATTGGGCTATCCGCTGGGCTGAAACGCACAATGAGACGTTAAAGCTGAGCGAATTTGGCAATATTTAAGTTACAGGTTCCCAAGAGCTGCTGTGCAGAAGACCTGCATGGCAGCTCTTTTTGGAATAAATCTAAAATGCAACAATATATACCAGTCAGCGACACCCCCCCTCCGCGGGGCGCTGCCGGAAAAGAAGGTAACGATTTATGGAAAAACGTAACATTGGCAAAAGCGGCCTCTCCGCACCATTTCTGGGGCTTGGCACCTGGGCCATCGGCGGCGGCAGCTGGTGGGGCGACAACGACGACGCCCTGTCGGTAAAAGCCATCGAGACTGCCGTGGAGCAGGGCATCACCTGGATAGACACCGCCCCCATCTACGGCCTTTACCACAGCGAAGAGGTGGTGGGCGAGGCTTTGCGCCACATCGACCGGGACAAGGTCATCCTCTCCACCAAGTGCGGCCTCGAGTGGCGGCACGAAAGCCCCGTTCTCCACAAGGTAGTGGACGGCGTGCAGACCTACCGCGACCTGTCGGCCAAGAGCATCATCGAGGATGTGGAAGACAGCCTGCGCCGTCTCGGCACCGACCATCTGGACGTGCTCTACACCCACTGGCAGACGCCGGACCTTTCCATCTTCCCGCTGGAAGAGACCGTCGAAGCCATGATGAAGCTCAAGGAGCAGGGCAAAATTCGTGCCATCGGCGCGTCCAACACCACCGCTGAGTTCATCCGCGGCTACTGCAAATACGGCCAGCTGGATGTCATTCAGGAAAAGTACAGCCTGCTGACCCGCCGCATCGAAAAGCAGCTGCTGCCCACCTGCAAGGAGCTGGGCGTGTCCATTCAGGCTTATTCTCCCTTGGAGCAGGGCCTGCTCACCGGCAAGGTGACCATGGACACCACCTACCCCGAGGGCAGCACCCGGAACACGAACCCCTGCTTCCAGCCCGCCCGTCGGATGCAGGCCATCCGGCTGCTGGACAGCTGGTCTGACCTCTGCGAGAAGTACCACTGCACCAAGGCGCAGCTGGTCATCGCCCTGACGGCCCGGATGATCCCCGGCCTGCACGTGTTGTGCGGCGCACGGACGCCGGAGCAGGCCATCGACAACGCCGGTGCGCTCCACATCGCACTGGAAGGCGCCGACGCCGTCCAGATGAAGTGGGACGTGGACGCCATTTCCTGAGCAAAACCGCAGATATGAAACGAGCAGAGCCTCCACCGAAAGGTAGAGGCTCTGCTCGTTTCATATCTGGATTCTTTGTGATAAACTGGAATTTATCTAACTTTTCCTTGAAAGCCTAAATTCTCCAAAGCATCTTCTCCAAACTTTGCAAAGTCACCTTCTGCACCAAAAGAAAAGAAAGCTTCTTTACCACCAGTGGCAATAATATCTGCACTCTGATACCCCTGATACTCGGATAACATAATTACTAAACTGGCATAACTTCCTGTTCGTAAAAACCAGTTTTCAAAAATTAATAGTAGTGTTTTGGTGTCTCCCAATTCACGTATAATTTCGTCTTTGAATTCCACATCGGAGAACTTACGTTTATCAAATTCTTCTTTGATTTTATTTTTGATTTCATCTAATTCATATCGTTTTTTAGCATACATTTCGACTTTCTTGCTTGCCATTGAAAACGCTCCTTTCAAATTCCGATTTGCCGACCTCACCCATTCTCTTTCCAGAACAGCCCGCCGCTGGTCTGGAAGAGCAGCCACGGATTGATGCTCTTGCTGCCGAGCTTGAAGTCCATGGTCAGGTCTTCGCCCAATGCGCCCACGGCCTGCCCGCGCTCCACGCTCTGGCCCTCGCTCACCGAGAGAGCATCCAGCCCGTAGAGGTAGCTGCGCAGCCCGCAGCCATGGTCGATGACGACGGTGTTGCCGGTGAGGGCGAGGTTCCGGGCCAGCACCACGACGCCGTTGGCGGGGGCGCGGCAGGGGTCGCCCGGGATGGTGTAGAGTTTCGTGGAGTTTGATTTGCTTCCCTGCTTGCCGTCGGTGACTTTGGTCTGGCCGAAGTCCACCAGAGTCATGTAATTCTCCGCCGGGCAGGCGAAGCCGCCGCTCCACAGCTTTTCGCGGGCGGGCTGCTCATAGAGGGGCCAGACGGCGTTGCGGAACTCGGTGTTGGCAGCTTCGGAGACTTCCGGTTCGGCTTCGATTTCAACCGTGCCGAAGTCCTTCGGGATGACGGTGATATTCTTCACCACCGTCTCGCCGCCCACGGTAAAGGTCACTTCATGCGCACCGGCAGCGGCATTGTAGGCCGCCGGGATATAGGCGCGCCACCCGCTGCCCAGACGGACAGCCTGCACATTGCCGAGGTCTGTTTCCACCGTAGGGGCCGTCTCACCCACCATGCCGGTGAAAGCCGCGGCCACCGTGCCGCCCTGCTCCATCCGTTCGGCGGAAAGCTCCACCTCGGCGCTTGCCTGCAGCGTAAAGCGGAAAGAGTAATAATACCAACCGATGGGCTTCGCGGGCTTTTCGAGCCGGACGTCCTGCCGCAGCTCGCCGGTGCTGCCGCCCTCGAACTGGGTGGCCAGCATATTTTCCGGCAGACGCCAGACGGTCAGCTCGGCCTTATAGTCGCCGTTGGCCGGGAACAAAAAATCGTCGTAGGTGGCCGCAGTCCCCTCGAAGACCACATTGCCCGCGCTGTCGGTGATGGTCAGCGGGCCGTAGCTGTACCACTCGGGCAGAGCGAAGGCCGGGTGGGCGTCGTAGAGGACGCCAAGCTTCTGCACCGTGAGGGTGCGGGGGCTGGCGAAGACTTTATCTACCTGCCCGCCCAGCAGCGGCACCTGCCAGCACCAGCCGTTGGGCTCCAGCTCCTGCCCGGCGAACTGCACCTCAGACACAGGCTTCGCGCCCTCCGAGGTGAACGAATAGCTCACGCCCAGCACCGCCGCAAGCAGCACCACGACGCCCAGCGCGACGCCGATGAACCATAACAAAAGCCGCTTCATATATGTATCTCTCCTCTTGCAGCAGCCTCTCCCTCTCAGTCACCTTTGGTGCCACCTCTCCCAAAGGGAGAGCCAAAAACGTGACCGTCAGGCCATAGCCTCTCCCTTTGGGAGAGGTGGCACGCCGCATGCGTGACGGAGAGGGCAAGCCCGCTTCCCTATATTTGCAGATATAAAAAGGCGCACCGGCACAGCCCTGTTACAGACTGCCGGTGCGCCCTTCGTCATTTTGTTCTGTTTCGGCCCGCGTTATTCGGCAGTATCCTCAGCGGGAGCAGCCTCTTCTGCGGCCTCGTCTTCGGCCTCAGCAGGCTCTTCCTCAACGGGGGCGGCGGTATCCTCGCCGAACAGCAGACGCTCGTACTCGTCCAGCTCCTTCTCACGGCGGCGCAGATAAACAGCCACAGCAGCCAGCGCACCAGCCACAGCAGCCAGCGTTGCGATAACAGCGATCAGACAGGATTTCTTCATAGGTTCAGCACACTCCTTTTTGGTCGAACCAGCGGTCCAGCTATTTTCAGCGGTCGTTCCGCGGCACAGGCTCGGTCTATTCTGAAACTATTATACCCGGACTTCACGAAAATTACAACCAAAAAGGCAAAATTTTGCTTTTTTCAGAGTCCCAGCTTTTTCTTATACGCCTTGAATGCGCCGGGCAGGGTGTATTCGTTCTGCAGCTGTTCGCGGCTGGCCCAGACACAGCCCGCCGGGGCTTCCGCACTGCCGACGCAGACAGAATAGCCGCTCATCCGCCACTCGATGTGGCTGAAAATATGTTTTGCCGCCGGCAGAGGTTCGATGCCCTCACAGGCAAAGCCCAGCGCTTCCAGCCGGGCGCAGACTTCTTCGGCGCTGAGGGCTTCGCCCTCCCACAGAAGCGGCTGCCACAGACCCGCCAGCAGACCTTTTTGGGGCCGCTGCTGCAACAGGAAGCGCTCTTCGGCATCTTCGGCCAGCACTACCGTCACCGGCTCGATGCGCCGTGCTTTGGGCGCAGCCTTATGGGGCAGTTCCAGCGCCGTACCGGCCCTGCGGGCTTCACACAGAGACGCCAGCGGACACTGCTCACAGAGCGGTGCGCCGTTCGGCACACAGACCAGTGCGCCCAGCTCCATCAGAGCCTGGTTGTAGTCGCCCGCCTTCTCGGGGGGCTGATGCTCCATGACCCGGGCCGTAAAAGCTCGTTTTACCGCCGGTTCTGTAATAACGCCAGGGTCATTATACAGTCTGGAAAACACCCGCAGCACATTTCCGTCCACCGCCGGGACAGCCAGCCCGAAACTGATGGACGCGATGGCTCCCGCTGTGTAGTCCCCGATACCGGGCAGAGCGCGGAGGGCGTCGTAGTCGGCTGGCAGCTGCCCGCCGTACTGCTCACAGACGATGCGGGCCGCCTTTTGCAGGTTGCGCACCCGGCTGTAGTAGCCCAGCCCCTCCCAGAGCTTGTGGAGCTTTTCTTCTTCGCACGCCGCCAGCGCGGGAATGTCCGGCAGGGCGGCGAGGAAGCGCTCATAATAGGGCAGCGCCGCCGAGACGCGGGTCTGCTGCAGCATGATCTCGCTGAGCCAGACGTGGTAGGGGCTGGGGTCGGTGCGGAAGGGCAGGATGCGCTGGTTCTTGTAGAACCATTCCAGCAATGCCGGGGCGATGTTTTCCACTTGTTTTGCTCTCCTTGTTGAAAATAAAAGAAAACCTCTCAGTCAAAGCCTTCGGCTTTGCCAGCTCCCCTATCGAGGGGAGCCTCTGGCGAAAAGGAAAAGTTTCCCGTTCTGCCAAAGCCTCTCCTCGTCAGGAGAGGTGGCATTGCGAAGCAATGACGGAGAGGTTGACTTACTGATTAGAAGCCGTAAGCCGTGCGGGGGAAGGGCAGCACGTCACGGATGTTCTGGATGCCCGTGAGGTACATGATCATGCGCTCGAAGCCCAGACCATAGCCTGCGTGCTCCACGCCGCCGAACTTGCGGAGGTTCAGGTACCAGTCGTAGCTGGACTTGTCCAGACCCAGCTCGTCCATACGGGTCACGAGCTTGTCGTAGTCCTCCTCACGCTGGCTGCCGCCGATGAGCTCGCCGATGCCGGGAACCAGCATATCGGCTGCGGCGACGGTCTTGCCGTCGGCGTTCTGCTTCATGTAGAAGCTCTTGATCTCCTTCGGGTAGTCGGTGACGAAGACGGGCTTCTTGAACACTACCTCGGTCAGGTAGCGCTCGTGCTCGGTCTGGATGTCCACGCCCCACTCCACGGGGAACTGGAACTTCTTGTTGTTCTTCTTCAGGATCTCGATGGCGTCAGTGTAGCTGATGCGGCCAAACTCGCTGTTTGCCACCAGCTCAAGGCGCTCGATGAGGCCCTTGTCGATGAACTGGTTGAAGAAAGCCATCTCATCGGGGCAGTTGTCCAGAACGTAGCGGATAACGTACTTGGTCATGGCCTCGGCGGTGTCCATGTAGCCGTTCAAATCGCAGAACGCCATCTCCGGCTCGATCATCCAGAACTCGGCGGCGTGGCGGGTGGTAAAGCTCTTCTCGGCACGGAAGGTGGGGCCAAAGGTGTACACCTTGCCGAACGCCATTGCCATGGCCTCGGCTTCCAGCTGGCCGGAAACGGTCAGGTTGACGGGCTTCTCGAAGAAGTCCTTGGTGTAATCGACGGTGCCGTCCTCGTTCTTGGGAACATTGTCGAGATCGAGGGTGGTGACGCGGAACATCTCGCCGGCACCCTCACAGTCGGAAGCGGTCAGCAGCGGAGAGTGGGCGTAGACGAAGCCGTTCTCCTGGAAGAACTTGTGGATGGCGTAAGCGGCCACGCTGCGGACGCGGAAAGCGGCGTTGAAGGTGTTGGTGCGGGGGCGCAGGGTGGGCATGGTGCGCAGATACTCCATGCTCATCTTCTTTTTCTGCAGCGGATACTCGTCGGCGGGGCAGTCGCCCAGGATCTCGACGGAATCAGCGTTCAGCTCAAAGGGCTGCTTTGCCTGCGGGGTCAGCACGATGCGGCCCACGACACGCAGGCTGCTGTACAGGCCGGTATGGACGACCTCATCGTAGTTTGCCAGCTTGCCGGATTCCAGCACGACCTGCAGGGTCTTGAAGCAGCCGCCGTCAGACAGGGCGATGAAGCCGATGTTCTTGGAGTCGCGGATGTTCTTTGCCCAGCCGCATACGGTGACGACCGTACCATCGGCGGGGGTGTTCTTGTACAGCGAAACGATCTCAGTGCGTTCCATAGTTTTTCTCCTTATCGATTTTACAAAAGAGATGCATTCCGGCTTGCCTGAGAGTCGTCAAGACGCGGGCTGGCACAGGATTTTTGTTGTCAGGCAAAGCTTATTGAGCGCAGGAATACTTGGTGTATTTCAAGCGAGATAAGCAAAGCATGACGGCAAAAAGACCTGCCAGACAGCGCCGGGACGGCTCGAAGGTAAGCCTAAAAAGAAAAAGACAGCTTTTCTCCCTGAAAGTTCAGGGCGAACAAGCTGTCTTGTAATGTCCGCGGTGCCACCTGAATTACCGGAAGTGTCCGGTCGCTCACGCGCTCAAGTAAAAGCGCTGCTCCGTTAACGCTGAGCCTGCGGCGCACCTACTGGCGGCGCATTTTTATCACTGCGCCCTGTTCAGTTTGCTGCTCCCGGGTGTTCGTTCACGCACCGTCCGCGCACGGCTCCCAGCTCTGCCGCGCTCTCTGTGGCGTTGTGATGCGCTACTTTTCCCAATCACTGCATTTACCAGTAAAATATAGCACTTTGCCGCCGTTTCGTCAAGTATCCGGGCCAAGCAGGGCCTGCACAAGGCCGTTGGCCGCCAGCTGCCCGGCGTAGAGGGCCTCGTTGAGGTTATTGCCGTGGCCTCCTATCTCGATGAGCAGACTGCCTGTGGTGAGGTCCTGATTATAAAAGCGGTAGCTGAACAGCACAGGCCGGGTGAAACCGGGGTACATCCCCTCCATGCTCCGCTCCCATGCGGCGGCGAAACGGAGGTTCTGCCGCCAGCCCGGCAGCCGGACGCTGCCGCCGTTGTCGCACCCGCAGATGATCATGACCTGCGCGGCCTGCCGCCCGTCCACGGTGCAGACCGGGGCCATCCGGGAACCTCCCTCTGTCTCGATGGCGTCCCGGTGGACGTCCAGCACTACCTTGATGCTGGGGTACTGGGCCAAGTACCGCTGGACGACGGCCCGGCTGTTCTCGTAGCTGCCGGTGTAGCTGGGGTAGTCGTTCAGGGTCTCGTCGTGGAGAGTGTTCAACCCGGCGGCGTTGAGGGTGTCGGCCATCACCCGGCCCACGGCACACATATTCAGGTTCGTGTCGGTGGTGCGGGCGCCGTCGCCGGGCGAATACCACAGTCCCGCCGAGAGGCGGTAGTCCTCAGTGGCGTGGGTGTGCATGATGAGGATCTGCGGGTCAGGGCTGTCCTTTTCGACGCAAAAGGGCAGTGGGTCCTGTATCTCTGCTGCGATGTCCGCCGCAGTCTGCCGGGTGTTGTTCTTGATGCTGCCCGCGCCGCAGGCAACGTACTTTTCACCGCTGCCTTGCGGGTAATTTTTTTCAATCACTGCGCCCGCACCTTCGGGCCGGGCGTCGTCACCCAGAAGCTCCACAAGATAGCTTTCGATGCCGCCTGTCGGGGCGGCGGCTTCGGGCTGAGAGGCGGCAGTCCCGGTGCTTTCAGGGGCGGCTTCGGCCACAGATGCGGCCTCCTCCTGTGCCGCGCCGGAGACGGCCTTTCGGCTCAGGGAGAGCGCCGTCTGCGCCGCCGGGACAGGCCCGGCGATGACCGCCGCCAGCCCCAGCACAAGGCTGTGGGCCATGATGGTCAGAGCCGCAAAAAGGGCCGCTGCGCCCAGAAAGGGCAGCAGATGGCTCTGCCCGGCCTCGCCATAGCGCATAGACTGCCCCCTCCCCTTTTGTTTTATCCATACAATATGATGGACGGCCTGGTTTTATCCCACCAGCCAGCAGAGCTGGGCGATGCTGAGCCTCGGCTGCAAGGCGCGGTTAATGGCCGCGCCCAGCAGGGCGGCTCCGTGGGCGATGACGCTGTCCAGTTCACGGGGCGTCACCACGAGGTCTTTGCCCTCCTGCGCCATCATCAGGGTGGGGATGCCCGCCGCAATCACTGGCAGGCCCAGACGGGCCGCGTCCAGATGCTTGCTGCTGCCGGGCTGGGCCGGGCAGAGGCCGGTGTCGGAGAACTGCAGCGTCCGGCCCAGACGCTGGGGTTCCGACGAGCAGAGGCTGTCCACACAGATGAGGGCCGTGGGCCGCACTTCCCGCACCAACGCACCGGCCAGCTGCTGCAGGCTCAGACCGGTGGACGCCGAGACGCCCGGGGCCACCGCCGCCACCGGGCGGATGCCCTTCACCGGCGGACGGCCTGCGCCCATCGTGACAAAAATTTTCTGAACGGTGCGGGGCCCGAGGGCGTCGGCGGTGACCCGGCGGTTGCCCACACCCAGCACCAGCACCGGCCCCTCCGGCGGCAGAAGCGCCCGCAGCTCGTCCGCTGCCTGCTCGATGACCTCGGCGTCCCGCTCGTCCAGCACACTGACGCTGGGGACTTCCAGCGTGACGTACCGCCCCCGGGGCTTTTCGAGGCCCTCCCGGGCGATCTCCACCCGCGTCACCGTCACGCCGCCCCGTTTTGCCGTGGCCGCGCGGACTCCGCCGGGCAGGTCAGTCGCGGCCGTGTAGAGCTCGTCCGCCATATCTGTCAAGCGCATGATTTTCCCTCTTTTCTGCTCTGTTTGCCGCCAAAAAGCCGGTTTTGGGGCCTCGCGGCACAAAAAGTATGGGAAAATCAAAACTTTTTGAAACAAAAATTGAAAAAATGCTTGCGCTAGAACGGCAAATATGGTATCATAAGGTGCGCTGTTATAGGTAGCCAAGGAGGTGGAACGAATGCCTAACATCAAATCTCAGAAGGACCGTGTCGTGCAGGCTGCTGCAGAGCAGGCTCACAACAAGGCCATTAAGACCAACCTGAAAACAGTCGTCAAGAAGGCAGACGCTGCCATCGATGCGAATGCCGCTGACAAGGACGCAACCGTCCTGGCTGCTGTTTCCGCGATCGACAAGGCTCGCGCTAAGGGTGTCATCAAGAAGAACACCGCTAGCCGCAAGATCAGCCGTATGGCAAAGCGTGCTAACAAGAACGCTTGATCGCAGTTTGATTGACGAACAAAACCCCTGTACCGGGACCCCGGTGCGGGGGTTTTTGTTTTTTATTTTTCCGGGTGCGGGGTCGGTCAGATTGCTGTTGCCGCAGGGCTGATTTTTTCTTTAAGTGGGGTTTCGCGCCGGTGGCGCGGGGGTAGAGCGCGGTTACGCGAGGTTAAGTTCTCTTTTGCGTGCCAAAAGAGAACCAGAAAAGCACCCGCTACTTTCGAGGCGCGGGAGGCACGAGAAAGGGGCTGCTCGCCCCTTTCAGACCCCGAAGGAGTTGTCGAAACGGAAAAAAGCTAGCCGCTGCGCTTAACGCTTTTTTCTCGTTTCTCCGATTTGCTGCTTCGCAGCAGGTGTTACGCCTTCGCAGGGCGTAAAGTCCAGCAGATAGGTGAAATCTTCGGCGGAGCCGTAAATAGGAGAAGCACAAAAAAATGCGTTTAGCGAAGCGGCTAGCATTTTTGGGCTTCGACTTCCTCTTTGGGCTTGTTAAGGGCGAGCAGCCCTTAACTCGTTGCGGGGAGAGTGGAGTCCAGAGGTAGGGAGGGGGGATTCGAAACACCCCTCCCTACCTCTGGACCGCGCGGAGCGCAAGCCGCTTGACCAAAAGAAAAAACCTGCCCCGTGCTACTAGCGCGCACGCCCACTTTCACTTAAAGAAAAACCTCTTCCGTGACAATATGTACTTTCCCTTGCCGTCCCATCAGCTCCTCCTCCGGCAGCGGCGGGGCCTTCTCCGCCCAGAGCCACCACCCGGCCCAGAGGACGGGGACCGCCGCCGCAAGGGCCAGCCCCGGCCAGAGCACAGCCGGATAGCCCAGCGCCGCACTGCCGGGCCAGAACACTGCCGCTGCGCAGAGCGCCAGCGCCGTCCAGCCCTCCCAGAAGATCGTCGTCCATTGTGTTTCCTGTCGCATGGCTTTTCGCCTCCTTCTGGCCCCAATATAACGCACTCAGGGCGAAAAATGAGGCGAAACGGCCCGCCTTACACACAAAAACATCCCGGCTTGAGCCGGGATGTTTTTCTAATTCTGGTCATGACTCTTCCCCACCCACGAGCAGACGACTCCGCACACAAGGCTGGTGGTAATACCTGCCGCAGCGGCAGTCAGCCCGCCAGTGAGGATGCCGATGGCCCCTTCCTCTTCGATGGCCGTCCGCACGCCTTTCGCCAGCAGATGGCCGAAGCCCAGCAGCGGCACGGTAGCGCCGCAGCCTGCGAACTCCGCCAGCGGCGCATACCATCCCACCGCCGAGAGAATGACGCCCGCCACCACATAGCCCGTCAGGATGCGGGCCGGGGTCAGGCCGGTGAGGTCGATGAGCAGCTGGCCGATGACGCAGATGCCGCCGCCCACCACGAAGGCCCAGAAGTAATTCATCCGTTTTCCTCCTTCTGCTGCGGGCTGCGCAGCTCCACGAGATGGGCGATGGCCGGGATGCTCTCCTTCTGCAAAAAGGTCGTCTGGCTCATCAGCGCGCCGGTGGCGATAAAGAGCACCCGCTTCTGCGTTCCCTTCTCGAGGCGGGGCAGGATATGCCCGCAGAGGACGGAGGCGCAGCAGCCCGGGCCGGAGCCGCCGCTCTTCACAGTCTGCTCGGCGGCATCGTAGAGGATGCAGCCGCAGTCCACATGGTTCTTGAGCAGAAGTCCTTCTGCCGCCAGCAGATCGCGCAGGAGCTGGCTGCCCACATGGCCGAGGTCGCCGGTGTAGATGCGGTCGAAGTCCGCCGGGGCGCTGCCGGTGTCCTTCAGATAGCGCAAAAGGGTCGCGGCGGCAGCGGGGGCCATCGCCGCACCCATGTTGTTGATGTCTTTTATTTTATAGTCCTGCACCCGTCCGAAGGTGGCGGCGCAGAGCTGCACACCCTCACCGGCGGGCCGCAGCAGGCAGGCACCCGCCGCCGTAGCCGTCCACTGGGCGGTGGGCGTGCGGACAGCGCCGTAGCTCAGCGGCGTGCGGAACTGACGTTCTGCCGCACAGAAATGGCTGGACGTCATAGCCAGCAGGCCGTCGGCCATGCCTGCACTGCACAGCGCCGCGCCGAGGCCCAGCGCTTCGGCCATCGTGCTGCAGGCCCCGAAGAGGCCGGCAAAGGGGATGCCCAGCTCCCGCAGGGCGTAGCTGGACGCGGTACACTGGGCCTGTAAGTCGCCCGCCAGCGCGAGGCTGACTTTATCCGGCGTCGTCTCAGCCTTTTTGAGGCAGAGCCGCGCCGCCCGCAGGGCCATTTCTTTCTCGGCGGCCTCCCAGTTGGACTGGCCGAAAAAATTGTCGGCGCTCAGCTCGTCGAAACAGGCGGCAAGGGGGCCTTCGCCCTCCTTTTTGCCGCCGATGGCCGCATGAGCCGCCACGACGGGCGGCGTCGGGAACAAGAGAGTGTCTCCGCGTCGTGTAGCCATCACAGTTTCCTCCTTTATGGGGCTGATTTTATCTGTTTTTTGTGGTATACTGAATTTTAGTGTGAAAGTGCAATTTCCGCGCTTCCTTATGCGTATCCTTGGCAGGAGGACTTTTTTACCGCAGCAGCCAGTAGACGCTGCCGTAGAGAACCGCCGCCAGCGTACCGTATACGATGACCGGCCCGGCGATGATGAACATCTTCGCGCCGGTCCCCAGCACACGGCCCTCGGTCTTGAACTCGATGGCCGCACTGACCACCGCGTTGGCAAAGCCCGTGATGGGTACGAGGGTGCCTGCGCCCGCTTTCGCGGCCAGCTTCTGGTAGAGGCCCAGCGTCGTCAGCAATGCCGACAGCGCCACCAGCGTGCAGCTGGTGAGCGTCCCGGCCAGTTCTTTGTCGAGGCCCATGGTCAGATACCACCCGCGCAGCACCTCGCCCAGCAGGCAGATGCCGCCGCCCACGCCAAACGCCCAGAGGCAGTCCCCGCCCAGCGGCGAGGGCGGGCCGACCCGGCGCACCCTGCGCCCGTATTCCTCAGCCGACATTTTCATCCTGTTCGCCTCCCGGGAATAGGATGTCCGCCCGTGTGCAAAAATATACACACCCTCAACAAGAAAGAAGGTCCATTATGAACCCCTCTGCCCCTCATCCTCACCGCCGGCGCCTCACCCGCGCCGAGGTGCGCCGCCGCAGACGCAGCCGTGCCATCCGCCGGGTGGCCGGCCTTACCGTGATGCTCTGCGTCGCCGCAGGCGGCGTCACCTTCCTGCTCACCCGCCATGCCGCCGTCCCCAGCGCTTCGGCGGCGTCCGCCATCTCCATGCCGGCCCAGAGCATCGCCGATTCCACTGTGAGCTCCGCCGAGAACACCGCTGCGCCCGCCAACGCCCTCGGTCTCACCGCCGACGAGGCCCGCGCCATGCTGGCCGACCCGCTGATGGTGCTGGTGAACCACACCAGCAAGATGCCGGACGACTATACTTTTGATACCAAGGAGTGCGGCTCTGCCACCGCCGTCAACAAGACGCTGCAGACCGTGGCCTGCGACGCCTTTCTCTCCATGCAGAAAGCCGCTGCCGCCGACGGCGTGACCGTCTGGATGCAGAGCGGCTACCGCAGCGTCAAGTACCAGACCAGCCTCTACGAGCGAAAGACCAAATACTACCTCGACAAGGGCTACGACAACGCCACTGCCAGAGAAAAGGCCGCTGCCGTCGTCAACCCTCCGGGATACTCCGAGCACAACTGCGGCCTCGCCGCCGACCTGAACAGCCCGGAGCACACCGGCCTGGACGAAGGCTTCGAGAAGACCGCCGCCTTCCGCTGGCTCTGTGAGCACGCGGGCGACTACGGCTTCATCCTCCGCTACCCGAAGGACGCCGAGGACAAGACCGAGATCATCTACGAGCCCTGGCACTGGCGGTACGTGGGCGTGGAGAACGCTGCTAAGATCAACGCCAGCGGCCTGTGCTTTGAGGACTATATCGAGACTCTGCAGAGCATCGCCGCCAAGGGCTGAATCCACTGGTGAAGAAAAGGTTAAAATTTCACGCTTCGTTTGCAATTCTGCCGTCGATATGGTAGACTATCTTGGGGTTTTGGGCCGACAGTTTTCGGGGCGGCCGGGCCTCAGAATTTTAACGACAAAAGAGGGAAATCTTTTATGAATATTCGTCTGAAACTCGTCCTTTCTGCTGCTGCGCTGGCTGCTGGCTGTGTCCTGCTGGCAGGCTGCGGCGGCTCTGCCTCTTCGGCATCCTCTGCCGCTTCGAGCGCAGCGTCCTCCGAGGCCGCCGGCCAGAGCGCTTCTTCCGAGCCGACAGCTTCCGTTTCCGCTGAGGAGAACGGCGCTTCCGACGCCGTAGCCTCTGCCGTGGACGCCCTGCTCGAGGCCGACCCCATCTCCAACCAGTTTGAGATAACGGCCATGAACATCGAGTACGACTTTGGCCTGAAAGCCGACGATGTGACCAGCTACAAGGGCCTCAAGAGCAACGACAACGGCGACGCCGGTCTGGTGCTGGCCATCCAGCCCGCCGCTGGCAAGGCACAGGACGTCATGGACACCCTCAAGACCTACCAGCAGGACCAGGTAGCTTTCTACGGCAACTATGCTGAGTTTGCACAGGCACAGTCCAACGTGGAGAACGCCATCATCGACGGCGGCGACGACCTTGTGGTGATGGTCATTGCCTCCAACGACTGCTCTTCTGATTTGACCAGCGCCGTGAAGGACGTTCTGGGCAAATAAACAGACTCTCTCGGGCCGGTGCCGTGGCGGCATCGGCCTTTTTCGGCTTTATCACAATGTTAAAAGGAGGCTGACTCCGTGGTCTTCAGCACCATCATCTTTCTGCTGCGCTTTCTGCCCATCACACTGGCGCTGTACTATCTCGCGCCCCCGAAACTCAAAAATACCGTTCTGTTCCTGTGCAGCCTCGTGTTCTACTGCTGGGGTGAGGTGCGTTTTTTCCCGGTCATGCTGGCGCTCATCCTCATCAACTACCTCTGCGGCCTGGGGCTTGAGCGCTTCGAGCAGAACAAGACCGCCCGTCTCATCCTGCTGCTCATCGCGCTGGCGGGCAGTCTCGGGATGCTCTTCTACTTCAAGTATGCAAATTTCGTGCTCAGCAGCATCAATGCCATCTTCGGCACCGGTTTTGCGCCCATTCAGGGCATCAGCGTACTGCCGCTGGGCATCAGCTTCTACACCTTCCAGACACTTTCCTACACCATCGACGTCTACCGCCGGGATGTAGAAACGGAGCATAACATCATTGATTTTGGTGCTTACGTCGTCATGTTCCCCCAGCTCATCGCCGGCCCCATCGTCAAGTACCGGGACGTCTCTGACCGTCTCCACGTCTACAAAGGCCGCTATAAGCTCAAGCAGATCGAGGACGGCATGACCCTGTTCACTTTCGGCCTGGCAAAGAAAGTCCTGCTGGCCGACGCCATCGGTGCGCTCTGGACGGACATCATCGGCGTAGCGGACAGCCCCTCCGTCTCCTTCGTGGGCCTCGCCAACGCCTCGACCCCGCTGGTCTGGCTGGGCGTCATCGCCTACTCGCTCCAGCTCTATTTCGACTTTTCCGGCTACTCCCTGATGGGCATCGGCATGGGCAAGATGCTGGGCTTCGACTTCCCGCAGAACTTCAACTACCCCTATATCTCCGCGTCCATCACCGAGTTCTGGCGGCGCTGGCACATGACGCTGTCCGGCTGGTTCCGGGAGTATGTGTATATTCCCCTCGGCGGCAACCGCAAGGGCCTCAAGCGACAGATCTTCAACCTGTTCGTCGTCGAACTGCTCACCGGCATCTGGCACGGCGCGAACTGGAACTTTATCTGCTGGGGCCTGTACTATTTCGTGCTGCTGGCTCTGGAAAAGCTCTTCCTCCTGCCCTACCTCAAAAAGGGCAGGGTCTGGCCCCATATCTACACCCTCTTCCTCGTGGTCGTGGGCTGGGCCATGTTCGTGGGCAACGACGCAGGCGTGGAGTTCGGCCTGCTGTTCCGCAAGCTTTTCATCCCTTCCGGCGGCGTGATGCCCCTTTACTTCCTGCGCAACTACGGCGTACTGCTGGCGGTCTCCGTCGTCTGCTGCACCCCGCTCATTGAAAAGCTGTGGAAGCTGCTTTCCCGCAATGCCATCACCAAGGCGCTGACCATTCTGGTGCTGCTGACGGTCTCGATGGCTTACGTCGTGGGCAGCACCAACAGCCCGTTCCTGTATTTCAACTTTTAAGAGGAGGCGTGAACGATGGACAAACATTCAAAGCGCTCCGCTTCGATTTTCCGCTATCCGGTCCTTATCGCATTCACCCTGTTTTTTGCCGGGCTGTTCGTGCTGGACCTTGTCACGCCGGACCGGGCCTACAGTGAACTGGAAAACACCACCCTCTCCCAGCGGCCCAGCCTGTCCAGCGTCTCGGCTGATGGGCTGAACAAGTTCTTCACGGCCTACACGAAATACGTCAAAGACCAGGTGGCGGGCCGTGACAACTGGGTCGCCCTGCAGAGCACCGTGGAAACGAAGGTGATGCAGAAAGAGCAGAGCGGCGGCATCCTGCTGGGCAAACAGCACATGATGTTCCCCCGCACCTACGGCCTCGTTTCCAGCGAGACGCGCACCCTGCCCAAGAACACTGCCGCGCTGGAAGCGCTCTGTCAACGGTACCCGGGCAAGGTCAACGTGATGCTGGTGCCTGCGGCGTCCGCCATCTACCCGGCAAACGTCCCTGCGGGGGCTCCGCTGCTGGATGAGGACTGTTATCTCGACTCGCTTTCCAAGGCCGTACAGGCCGCCGGAGGCCGCTTTGTGGACGTGCGGCAGACCCTCACCGCGCACAAAGACGAATATATCTACTACCGCACCGACCACCACTGGACGAGCACCGGCGCTTATTATGCCTACAAGCAGCTCTGTGACGCTCTGAGCCTCACGCCTTTTGACCCCTCGGCCCACACCGTGCTGGCGGCGGACGGCTTCTATGGCACCCACTACTCCAAGGCACGGACGCCGGATGCAGAGCCGGACACCATCCTCTACTACGACTTGCCGAACGCGCTGACCATCTACTCGGTCAGCGGTCCCGGCCAGCCCGCCGACGGCGAGACTACCGGCCTGTATGACACGGCCAAGCTGGACGTTTACGACAAGTATGCCATGTTCCTCCACGGCAACAACGGCCTGAGCCGCATCAGGGGCGACGGCACCGGGCGCATTCTCGTCATCAAGGACAGTTACGCCAACTGCTTCGTGCCTTACCTGACGGCCAACTACGCCGACATCGACGTGGTGGATTTCCGCAACTACAACTATGGGCTGGACAAGCTCATCGCGGACAATGCATACGACCAGCTCCTCGTGCTCTACAGTTTCGACAGCTTCAAGAGCGACCCCTACCTCTACCGGGCCGGCGTAGCGGGCTGACACCGGGAATTATTGCAGTATTTTTCCACAAACTTCCGAGGTGTTTTTCATGCATTTTCCCGGGTTTTTGTGGTTTCTGTCCAAAACCCTTGCACAAAATCCAGCGTTGTAGTAGAATGATGCTGTCAGAGATGTTTGCTCTGCAAGAGGGATCTTTGCAGTGCGGTGCGCCGCCTGCTGATATGAAGGAGTGATTCTTTATGAAGAAATATATGGAGTTGCCTGCTGATTACGCAGTGCTTTCTGACGATGAGATGACCTACACCACCGGCGGCAGCGCTGTTGGCGGCATCGTCACCATCGTGGGCGTGGCCGTTCTGGCATCCAGCTATGTCTGGGGCATCTCGCAGGCCAGAGACTGGCTGAGCGTTGACAGCAACCGCAGGGGCAATCCTCTCACCGTTATGGGCCGTGCAATGGACGCCATCGGCGACGATATGTCCAAATCGCCTTCCAACTTCCTGCGTGACGTTGTTTCCACCGGTACGGTGGTGGCTCTCGCTCCCCTGAGCGCTCTGCTGCTCATCCTGTAACTGCGGTTTCTTTTGAAAAAACGATGTACCGTGCATCGTTTTGGGATATTGTTCGTAAAGGAGTGCTATTATGGAAAACATCATGATGCTTCCCGCTTCCTACTGCGTGATGAACGAAGAGGAAATGACCTATACCTCGGGCGGTGCTAACATCGTTCAGGCTGCTGCTGCTGTTTTCATCCCCATTTACGGATGGATTGCAGGTGTTTCCGGAATTCGTGACTACCGCAAGGCTCATCCGGACAACTGGACCAGCACGGGTTCTGATGCTCTGAGCAAGTACATGGACAAGAGCTTCACCAACGCGATGTATGGCCTCGGCTGTACCTTCTGGACTGTCTCCAGCTGCTTCACCGGTGTCGGCCTGTTGATTAACGCCATCGTAATTCTCAGCTAATGGGTCGGGAGACTCCAAAGAACAACAAAGGCGGCGGCTCTTCCCATAAGGGAAGGGCCGCCGCCCTCTTTTTATCTGTCCATACAAAAGCAGAGGCACCCAAACCGGATGCCTCTGCCTGTTTATGGACGTGCTGATTTAGTTATTGAACATATCCTTCAGCTTTTTGAAGAAGCCCTTGCGCTTTTCGTAGTTATCCTCTTTCAGGGTCCCCTCGAACTTCTTCAGGGCCTCACGCTGGGTGCGGCTGAGCTTCTTGGGGATCTCGACCTCGCACTTGACGTACATATCGCCGCGACCTCTGCCATTCACATACTGGACGCCCTTGCCGCGCAGGCGGAAGGTGGTGCCGCTCTGGGTGCCTTCCGGCACATTGACCTCGACCTTGCCGTCGATGGAAGGCACTGTGATGGTATCGCCCAGGACAGCCTGACTGTAGGTGATGGGGAAGACGACGTAGATGTTGTTCTCGTCGCGCTGGAACACCTCGCTGGGCTGGACAGTCACCGCCACGATGACGTCACCTGCGGGGCCGCCGTTGGTGCCGGCATTGCCCATGCCCGAGAGACGGAAGCCCTGATCGTCGTCGATGCCCGCAGGGACATTGGCCTCCAGAGTCTTCTTGACCGCGATGGTGCCGCTGCCGTGGCAGCTCTTGCAGGGGTTCTTGATGAGCTTGCCCTTGCCGCCGCAGCGGGAGCAGGGCTGCTGGGTCTGCATGACGCCGAAGGGCGTACGCTGCTGACGAATGACAAAGCCTCTGCCGCCGCAGTCAGGGCAGGTCTCCGGGCTGGAACCTGCGGCGCAGCCGCTGCCGTGGCACTCGGTACACTCCTGCTGACGGGTGATGGTGATGTTCTTCTTGCAGCCATGCACCGCCTCGTCAAACGTCAGGGTGATGCGCACCCGGATGTCCTGGCCCTTGCGGGGGGCGTTGGGGTTCGCGGAGCGGGTCGAGCCGCCAAAACCGCCGAAGCCGCCGCCAAAGATGTCGCCGAAAATATCGCCAAGGTCCACACCGTCGCCGCCAAAGCCGCTGAAACCACCAAAGCCGCCGGGGCCGCCGGGGCCGCCGCCGTTCTGGGCAGCGTAGTTGGGGTCAACACCGGCAAAGCCGTACTGGTCGTAGAGCTGGCGCTTCTTCGGGTCCGAAAGCACCTCGTTCGCCTCGTTGATCTCCTTGAACTTTTCCTCGGCTTCCTTGTCGCCGGGATTATAGTCCGGGTGGTACTTCATGGCCAGCTTGCGGTAAGCCTTTTTGATCTCCGCGTCGGTGGCCGTCTTGGATACACCCAGCACTTCGTAGTAATCACGTTTCTCCTGTGCCATAATCCAATCACCTCTCGTATAAGCAGCAACCTCCCCTATATAGCAGCGCACTGCCGCTTCCAGTACAGACAGCCTCAAGCAAATCTGTACAAGACTGACCGGCCTTCCAATGGCTCCCCTATCAGGGGAGCTGGCGAGCGTCAGCGAGACTGAGAGGTTTTCTCTATAACCAGCAAGAGCCGCCCCGGCAAAACCGGAGCGGCTTTTGCTATTCTACGCGCATACCCGCCGGTTTGGCCGGATACGCACTGCTGTGTCTCAAATCAGACTTCCTTGAAGTCTGCGTCCACAACGCCGTCATCGTTGGGCTTCTGCTGGCCGTTTGCGCCAGCATCGGGGCCGGGCTGTGCGCCTGCGGCCTGCTGCTGGGCAGCAGCGGCAGCCTGATACATCTTCTCGAAGACGTGGCTCAGAGCATCCTGCTTTGCCTTGATGTCGTCGATGGAGCCGGACTGGACAGCGGTCTTCAGGTCGGCCAGCTTTGCCTCAGCCTCGCTCTTGACGTCGGCGGGCATCTTGTCGCCGTTCTCCTTCAGCATCTTCTCAGTCTGGAAGACCATCTGGTCGGCGCCGTTGCGGATGTCCACTTCCTCGCGCTTCTTCTTATCGTCGGCAGCAAACTGCTCAGCTTCCTTCACAGCCTTGTCGATGTCGTCCTTGGACATGTTGGTGGAAGCGGTGATGGTGATGTTCTGCTCCTTGCCGGTACCCAGATCCTTCGCGCTGACCTTCACGATGCCGTTTGCATCAATATCGAAGGTGACTTCGATCTGAGGCACACCACGGGGAGCCGGAGCGATGCCGTCCAGATGGAAGACGCCGAGGCTCTTGTTGTCGCGGGCAAACTCACGCTCGCCCTGCAGGACATTAATCTCAACAGAGGGCTGGTTATCCGCAGCGGTGGAGAAGACCTGGCTCTTGTGGGTAGGAATGGTGGTGTTGCGCTCAATGATCTTGGTGCAGACGCCGCCCAGAGTCTCAATGCCGAGGCTCAGCGGGGTGACATCCAGCAGCAGCAGACCCTTGACGTCGCCCTGCAGGACGCCGCCCTGGATAGCAGCACCGACAGCCACGCACTCATCGGGGTTGATGCCCTTGAAGGGCTCGCAGTTCAGCTCTTTCTTGACTGCATCGTAGACAGCGGGGATACGGGTGGAACCACCGACCATCAGGACCTTCTTCAGATCAGATGCGCGCAGGCCGGCATCCTGCAGAGCCTTGCGGACAGGGGTCATGGTGCGGTCGACCAGATCTGCGGTCAGCTCGTTGAACTTTGCACGGGTCAGGGTCATATCCAGATGCTTGGGGCCGGTAGCGTCAGCAGTGATGAAGGGCAGGTTGATCTGGCTGCTCATAGCGCTGGACAGCTCAATCTTTGCCTTCTCGGCAGCTTCCTTCAGGCGCTGAGCGGCCATCTTATCCTTGCGCAGGTCGATGCCGTTCTCGGTCTGGAAGGCGTCAGCCATCCAGTCGATGATGCGCTGGTCGAAGTCGTCGCCGCCCAGATGGGTGTCGCCGTTGGTGGCCAAAACTTCGGTGACGCCGTCGCCCATCTCGATGATGGAGACATCGAAGGTGCCGCCGCCCAGGTCGTAGACCATGATCTTCTGGTCATCTTCCTTATCGATGCCGTATGCCAGAGAAGCGGCAGTAGGCTCGTTGATGATACGCTTGACGTTCAGACCGGCGATGGTGCCGGCGTCCTTGGTAGCCTGACGCTGACTGTCGTTGAAGTAAGCAGGAACGGTGATGACGGCCTCGGTGACAGGCTCGCCCAGATAAGCCTCCGCATCAGCCTTCAGCTTCTGCAGGATCATAGCGCTGACCTGCTGGGGAGTGTACTCCTTGCCGTTCAGGGTCACCTTGTGGTCGGTACCCATCTGACGCTTGATGGAAGAAACGGTATTCTCGGGGTTGGTGATGGCCTGACGCTTTGCGACCTGACCGACCAGACGGTCACCGGTCTTGGTGAAGCCAACAACAGACGGGGTGGTGCGGGCGCCCTCAGAGTTTGCGATGACGACGGGCTCGCCGCCCTCCATGACAGCCACGCAGCTATTCGTAGTACCAAGGTCAATACCAATGATTTTGCTCATAAATGAAGTCTCCTCTCAAAAGAACTTGTTTATCTCATGCTTAGATGTGAAGCGGATGTCTATATTCAAAACCCCTGCGGGTCTTTGCGGATTTACTCGGCCACCACGACGGTCGCGTGGCGGACGATCTTGTCGCCCAGCTTGTAGCCTTTCTGGTACACCGTGATGACGGTGCCGCTCTCCTGCCCGTCCGGGGCGGGGATCTGCTGGACGGCGTTCATGAAGTTGGGGTCAAAGGGCTTGCCCAGCGCCTCGATCTCCTCCACATGGAGGGCATCCAGTGCCTTGGCGGCTTTGTCCAGCGTCATAGTCACGCCCTTTTTGTAGTTCTCGTCGGTGGTGGGGGCGTTGGCTGCCATTTCCAGCGTGTCCAGGATGGGGATGATCTGGTTCACGGCGAAGGACACGCCATCGTTGAACTTCTGGTCAGCCTCGCGGGTGGAGCGCTTGCGGTAGTTCTCGTACTCCGCTGCCATCCGGAGCAGCTGGTCTTTGGCCTGTGCGGCATTCTTCTCGGCTGCGTCGAGCTTTGCCTTTACGGCGTCCATCTCGCGTGCCTTCTTATTGAACCAGCCATCTTTCTTCTTGGCGTCTGCGGGTTCTGCCTCGGCCTCCTTCTCGGGGGCTGCGGCGGTCTCGGGCGCTTCCTGAGGTGCGGCTTCGGTCTCCTTTGCTTCCTGCTCGGGAGCTTCTGCCGTCTTTTTGGTCTCTTCGCTCATTCCAGATCCTCCTTATATATCACAGTCCGCCGGGGTGCGGCCATCTGCGGGGTGTCTTTTCGTTTACCGCTCATGCCCTCGCCAAGCTCGTCGGCGAAGAGGTGGAGCAGCGGCATCAGCTTCTGGAAGGGCATCCGGGTCGGCCCGATCAGGGCCACCGTACCCCACAGCCCGCCGCCTACCAGGTAGCGGTCGCTGACGATGCACAAGCCGGGGATCTGAGGTTCCAGATCCTCACCCAGCAGCACGCTCTCACTGCGGTCTGCCGGGGGTGCGATGATGTGGGCCGCCTGCTCTTCGTCGTTCAGCAGGGTGAGGATGTCGCCCACCTTGCCTTCGAGCTGCGGCCAGTTGAGCAGGTACTGCTCACCGCCCAGAAATACGTGGGGCTGTGCGGAATCCTGCAAAATTGCAGCGGCTGCGCTGATGACCGGAACCAGCTCCGGGTCGATTTGGCTGCACAGCTCTGCCAGCAGCCGGTTGGACAGGTCCACCGGCGCAACGAAGGTCAGGTTGCGGTTGAGCAGCGCGGCCAGCGCAGCGGCGTTCTCGCGGGAGAGGCCTGTGCGGACCCGCGCCACACGGGTGCGAACGTAGCCCGCCGTCGTGACGGCCAGCACAGCCGCCGCGCTGCGGCCCACCTGAACGACTTCGTAGTGGGCGACGCAGAGGTCTTCGGCACAAGGGGTGCTGACGGCTGCGGTGCAGCCGCTGATGGCGGCCAGCGCCTTTGCAGCGCCCTGTGCGAGCTTTTCCGGCTCATGGTCGAGGCTGGCGAAAACGGCTTCGACGCGGGCGTGGGTCACGCGGTCCAGCGGCTGGTCGTCCGTCAGCAGATTGTCGAGATAATAACGGTAGCCTTTGGCACTGGGGACACGGCCCGCGCTGGTGTGGGGCTGCTCCAGCAGACCCAGCTTGGTCAGCGCCGCCATTTCGTTGCGCAGCGTGGCGCTGGACACGGCCATATCAAAATAGTTTGCCAGCACACTGCTGCCCACAGGCTCGCCCTCGAGGCCATACAGCGCCACGATCGCCTGCAAGACTCGCTGCTTGCGTGCATCCATCGTCATAGCGCCTGCCTCCTTTTTGGCTTTCGTTTCTTTAGCACTCCATCTTCCTGAGTGCTAAGACCATTATAGCCAAAAATTTTTCCCTGTCAATAGCTTCTCGAAAAAGTTTATAAAGATTCATAATTCTGTCATAAACAAAAAAGGGAGCGCCTGCCAGAAACGCAGACGCTCCCTCTATTATAATAATGTTCACTCTTCCATCTGCTTTGCCAGGAACGCTGCCGCCACAGCCACAGCCTTCTGCTGGGCAGGGTCGGGCTGCTGGGTGCGGTCCTCGGCCAGCAGACCCACGGCCCCGGTGACATCCCCTGCCGCGATGATGGGCCACGCACAGAGCAATGGCCGCAGCGAGCCCTCGCAGGGCAGCAGGACATGCTCGGGGTCGCCCTCGCTGAGGTAGGGCTTGCGGGACTCCATCACCTTTTCCAGCGGCTGGCTGACGCTGCGGTCGGCAAGGTCGCGCTTCCCCGACCCGGCTGCAGCGAGGATGCGGTCACGGTCCGCCACGAAGGCCGTCAAGGCGAAGCTTCGGCTCAGCACTTCGGCGTACTGCACCGCCACCCCGTGCAGCTCCCCCACCGGGGAATACTTCTTAAAGATGACCTCGCCGTCGCCGGTGGTGAAGATCTCGAGGGGGTCGCCGCGGCGGATACGCTGGGTGCGGCGTATCTCCTTCGGGATGACCACCCGGCCCAGCTCATCGATGCGGCGGACGATTCCGGTTGCTTTCATCTGTGTACCATCCTTCCCATTCTGCATTTTCCCATGCTGTGTAGTTATTATGTGGAAGCGGAAGGGAAATATACACCTGCCCGCCCTGTGTTTGCCAAACAGGGGCGGCTATGATACAATAAATTTACTACAGAAAGGATGGGCAGAGGATGCAGCAGATTTTGATTTTGGGCGGCGGCGCAGCCGGTCTGGCCGCTGCGCTGGCGGCAGCACAGACCGCAGAGGGCCGCGCACACATCACCGTGCTGGACAAAAACGCGAAGATGGGCAAAAAGCTTCTGGCCACCGGCAACGGGCGCTGCAATCTCGACAACCGGGACATCACGCCGGAGCGGTATTTCACCAGCAGCCCCAAAGCCCTGCGCCGCCTGCTGAGCGCCGTGGACGAGGCAGCTCCGCTGGCGTGGTTCGAGAACCTCGGCCTCTACCCCCGCACCGACGAGGCCGGGCGGGTGTACCCGTATTCCAATCAGGCGGCGGACGTGCTGGCCCTGCTGGAGCACCATCTGTCGAGACTGGGCGTCGAGGTGCGCACCGGCTGCACCGTCCAGAACCTGAGCCAGAGCCGGGGCGGCTATGCCGCCCAAATCGAGACAGAGGCAGGCCGCGAGACCCTGCGGGCCGACGCCGTCATCTGCGCCATGGGCGGCGATGCCGGCCCCCAGTTCGGCACCGATGGCTTCGGCACCCGGTTCGCCGCCCAGTGCGGCGGACGGATGGCCCCCCTCTATCCCTGCCTGACGGCCCTGCAGTGTGCTCATCCCCGCAAGCCGCTGGCCGGCATCCGGGCCAAGGGCTGCGCCAGCCTGCTGGACGGCGCAGATGGCCGCGTGCTTGCCCGGGAAACGGGCGAGGTGCAGTTCACCGAGTACGGGCTTTCGGGCATCTGCATCATGCAGCTTTCGGGCCTGCTGGCCCCGGGGCGCGGACCGAAGCGGCCTGTCGTGGCCCTCGACCTCTTCCCTGCTCTGAGTGAAACCGAGCTGGCCGCGCTGTTCGCCCAGCGGGTCGGACTACTGGGCAGCGAGGCGGCGGAGTTCTGGCTGGGCTTGCTGCCCGCAAAGCTGGGCCGCGCCCTCTGGGCCGATGCCGGTTTACCTGAAAACGCCCGCGCCCTGCCCGCCTCCGCGTGGCCGAAACTCGCCGCCACGGCCAAGTGCTGGCGGTTCGAAGGCTTGACGCCCTGCGGCTGGAAGCAGGCTCAGACCACCGGCGGCGGTCTGTTTCTGGACGAGGTAGAGGACGATTTCCAGTTCAAGGGCTGTCCGGGACTCTACTTCGTGGGCGAGACGCTGGACTGCGCCGGCAGCTGCGGCGGTTACAACCTCCACTGGGCCTTCGGCAGCGGCATCATCGCCGGGCGGGCGGCGGCAAAGCTTCGCCCCGCCCCTGTCCCACGGAAAAAGAGAAAGACATGAAGCAGCACAAGACCCCGGAGGGCATTTCTCCGGGGTCTTGTTTTCTGCGTTATTCGTTCACGGCCTTATCCAGCTCCGCCTCCTCGGCGGCAGCCTCGGCCTCTTCCTCCTTCTGATACTCTTCAAAGGCCGACCACATGGGCTCGATGTCCTCGCCCCGGACGCGGCGGGCAAAGTAATTCCTGGTGATGTCCACCACAGTGCCGGACAATGCCAGGACGCCGATGAGGTTCGGTATCATCATCAGGCCGTTGAAGGTGTCGGAGAGGTCCCACGCGAGGCCCAGCTTCATGGTCGCGCCCACGACAGTCATGCAGACAAAGACGACCTTATAGATGCGGCTTCCCGCCGTGCCGAAGAGATACTCCACGGCCTTGGTGCCGTAGTGGCTCCAGCCGAGGGTGGTGGAGTAGGCGAACAGCAGGATGGACACGGCGATGAACTTCGGGCCGAAACTGCCGAAAGCCGCCGTGAACGCCTGGCCCACCAGCGCATTGTCCTGCACACCTGCGAGGACAGCGCCGCTCTCGAGGTCTACCACGCCGGTGGTCAGGATGACGAGGGCCGTCAGGGTGCAGACCACGATGGTATCGGCGAAGACCTCAAACACGCCCCACATGCCCTGATGCACCGGCTCCTTGACGTTAGAGGCCGAGTTGACCATGACCGCAGAGCCGAGGCCGGCTTCGTTGGAGAACGCGCCGCGCTTGAAGCCCCAGGTGATGGTCTGGCTGATGCCGTAGCCCAGCGCGCCGCCGCCTGCGGCGTTGAGGTTGAATGCACCCTTGAAGATCGCCGCCAGTGCCGCCGGGATATTGCCCGCGTGCATGACCACGATGATGAGCGCACCTGCAACATAGAACAGTGCCATCAGCGGCACCAGCTTTTCCGTGACAGCGGCCACCCGCTTGAGTCCGCCGATGACGATGAGGGCCGTGACTACCATCAGCGCAAGGCCGGTGGCGAGGTACGGCAGATGAAAGGCCGCGTTCATGTTGCCGGCGATGGAGTTTATCTGGCTCATGTTGCCGATACCGAAAGACGCGAGGATGCAGAAGCAGGCAAACAGGACAGCCAGCACCTTGCCCACTGCCTTAAAGCCGGGCTTTGCGCCCAGACCGTCGGTCAGATAATACATCGCGCCGCCGCTCCACTCGCCTTTTTCGTTCTTGCGGCGGTAGTAGACGCCCAGCACGTTCTCCGCAAAGCTGGTCATCATGCCCAGCAGGGCCATGACCCACATCCAGAAGATGGCACCCGGACCGCCGGAGACGATGGCCGTGGCCACGCCCACGATGTTGCCGGTGCCGATGGTGCCTGCCAGTGCCGTACACATGCTCTGGAACTGGCTGATGGCCATATCTTCCTTGCTGGTGTGGGCAGTGACGTCCTTATTGGTAAAAATAGCACCGATGGTATGCTTGAGCCAGTAGCCCATCCGCCGGAACTGGAAAAAGCCGGTGCGGACGCTGAGCCACAGGCCGGTGCAGAGCAGCAGTGCCAGACCGAACGGCCCCCAGACGAAGCCGTTGACCACATTGTTGACGCGCGTGACGATGTCTACCATATGAAATCCCCCTCTGATCATCCCAAACAAAAATGCGGGCAGAACCTCTTTTCCAAAGGCTCTGCCCGCAAAAAACTCAGCGTATGACCCCGCACAGGACACCTTTCCTGCGCAAAAGACGTTTGCTCTGTCCTTTTGCCTGAGAGATCGGCCCAAACGGCCTTACACCTTCGGCACCCGCCTCCTGCAGGCTTCTCCAGAGTGCGGCACACCCGGTTCACCGGGCGGCACATCTTGCGATTTGGTTCTCACCACATGCACAACTGTACACAATGGAGATACTTTATCACATTTCCGGCTTCTTGGCAAGCCTTTTACCACATTTTATTCCCGAGTTTCATCTTTCATACCAGAAGGTGAATTTTATTATAGTATGACTTTTTTCGTCCTTTATCGGTCGATGGGCGGTACATCATCGGGGCTGCCCATCGTGTCCAGCCACTCCAGCGCTTTCAGCTGGGGCGGCAGATGCGGCACCGGTTCGCTGTCCGGGTCGTCGTCGGGCGGGGCCACGAGGTCTTCCGGGCTTTCGGCCCCTTCGAAACCATGGGCAAGGCCGTCCGGGCTGGCGTCGCCGTCGCGGCGGGCTGTCTCACAGCAGTCCAGCCCCTCGTAGGCACTGGCCGGGCCGAGGTCGAGCCAGAAGTCTTCCCGTTCTTCCCTGCTGGGGGTATCATCGAATTTCATAGCATTTCCCTCCTTTTCTGCATAAAGGTTCCCCCATCAGGCCATGCTTTATGCAGTTTTTTAGAAGCTGTTTTCGTGAGCGGGGTTCGCCGAATGGCGAGGATTTTTACCCGCAGACAAGGCGATTTCCCGCAGCAATCCTTGGTGGATTGCAAGGGGAAGCAACGCAGTATACGGATAAAAAGACCGCTCAGGCGGTGTGCAATGCTTACGAAAACGGCTTCTCAGGGAGGAACGAGATGAAAGAAAAAGGCTGGAGGCCCTTCTGGGCAGCACTGCTGGCGGCGCTGCTGGTGCTGCTGCCGCTGGTGGGCGGCACCGTGCTGCTCACCCGCCGCTCTCTGCGGACAAGACTGGCCTCCCGGCCTCAGAGCGGCGTCGCCATCCGTCAGCCGAAGGAAGAGAACCGCCTGAGTCTGCTGGTCTGCATCGCCCCCACCGAGACGACAGCACCCGGCTTTCTGCTGCTCTACCTGAATGCCAGTCAGAACTGCATCCATGCGCTGGCTCTGCCCGGAGAGCTGACCGTACCCTTCGGAGCGGACGAAACCGCCCTCTCCGACTGCTACCGCGCCGCCGGCCCGGCCCGCTGCCGGGAAGCACTTCTCTCAGCTCTCTCCCTGCCCGAGGACACCCACTATCTCGCCCTTTCGCCGTCCGTTCTGCAAGCCATCGCCGACCGGTACGGGATGCTTCGGGTGGGTTTTTCGGGAGCGCTGACCGCCGAGGAGCTGGTCGTCACCGGGTGCAGTTCCAATGTGCAGGCCATCTCGGCCCGGGAGGCAGAAGAACTGCTCAACGGGATGGAGGACACTGTCCCGCCCGCCCACAAAGCCGCCGCCCGGGCGGCGGTGTGGGACGCCTTTTTCCGGCAGGAGCTGGAACTTCTGCCCGCTACCCTGCCGGACGCCCTGCGCGCCCACAGCTCGAGCCTGCTCACCGATTTGACGGCGCAGGACCTGCTCATCTTAGAAGATACGCTGGAATTTCTCGCCGACCGTTCTGCCGCCATCCACGCCGAGGCCCTGCCCGGCGGGTGGGACGGCGAATGCTACACCCTCACCGACGACTCCCATGCCGCCGTGCAGACCCTCTTCAACGTCTCACCCACCGAGGCACAGCTTTCGTCAGCCAGCGAGCCGTAACCCAGCACCAGCGTCCCGCCCAGAGCGGCCCCGCCGCCGGTGAGGTCATAGTCACTCAGGAGGCTGAACCGGACGCCCTCGACCTCAGCGGCGGCCCGGAGAGCATCGTCCGGCGGCGGGTCCCGCAGTTCGGCCAGCAAGTGCAGGCCGGTGTGCAGGCCGGTGAGGTGCAGTTCTTCCGGCGCAAAGGCTTCCCGCAGGGCTTTTGTCAGGGCGTCCCGCCGGGCCTTATAGGCCACCCGCTCCCGGGCCAGATGGCGGGTGAAGTAGCCGCCGGTGATGAACCGCGCCAGTGTCTGCTGCTCAAAACGGCTCACCGTGCCGGAGTAGAGGGCGTATTTCGCATGCCATGCGGGCAGGAGCTGCTCCGGCAGCACCATGTAGGCGATGCGGATGCTGGGCGCGAGGCTGCGGGAGCAGGTGGAGAGGTAGACCACCGGCCCGTCGGCCCCCGCCATCCCCTGCAGGCTGGGCAGGGGCCGGGTGTCGAAACGGAACTCAGAATCGTAGTCGTCCTCGATGATGTACCGCTGTCCGGGACGCCGTGCCGCCCAGTGGAGCAGTTCTGCCCGGCGTCCGGCGGGCATGGTGACGCCCGTGGGGAACTGGTGGCTGGGGGTGACATAGCACACCGCCGCCCCCGACTCCGACAGCGCCCGGATGGACAGCCCGTCCTCGTCCACCGGCAGACAACAGCAGGAGATGCCGTTGTTTTCCAGCACCTGCCGGGCGCGGGGGTAGCCGGGATTTTCCACCGCCGCCGGCCCGGGCAGGAGCGGGGCCAGCAGACCCAGCAGATATTCGAGGCCCGCGCCCACAACGATTTGGTGCGGGCCGCACCGCACACCGCGGTACTCCTCAAGGTACTCGGCCAGTGCCTGCCGCAGCGAGAGGTCGCCCTGGGCGTCACCGTGGGTCAGCAGCTCCGGCGAAGAGTACAGCAGCTCTTTTTGCAGCCGCGCCCATGTGCGGAACGGAAACAGCTCCGGGTCTACGCCCCGGGTGGAGAGGTCGTAGCGGACGGGCTGCTCCGGCGCTGGTGCTGCCTCGGGCTGGGGCGGCGCGGCGGACTCTGTCCGCTCGGGCAGGGCCAGATATTCCTGTACATAAAAGCCGCTGCGCTCCCGCGCCTCCAGATAGCCCTCCGCCGCCAGCATCTGATAGGCCGCGTCCACCGTGTTCACCGAGACGGAAAGCTCTGCCGCCAGCCGCCGCTTGCCGGGCATCCGGGTCCCGGCCGAAATCGCCCCCGTCCGCATCTCGGCAGCGAGGCTGCGGTAGAGCTGTTCGTAGAGCGGCACACCGGACGCCGCGTCCAGTGCTGTCGTCAAATGGACCATAAAAAGCCCCTCCTTTTCGGGCAGTGCGCCAAACTGGACCCATAAAAAATCTTTATTCTGGGTATTTGCACAGTGCCAGTTTTGCGTATAATAGGAGCATACCCGCAAGAACCAAAAAAGTCAATCGGTTTTGTGGGTATTTCGTAAAACTGGGAGGGAAAATCATGTCAACAACTGCAATGTGGCTGCTGCTGGCAGTCGTCGTCATCGTTATCGTCTTTGCAAGTGTGCTGTATAAGCGCACCTTCACCGTCCACGAGCTGGCGCTCACCGGCGTCATGGCCGCGCTGAGCCTCGTGGCCTACCTGTTCTTCCGTGTGCCGTTCTACGGCGGCTCTTCGTTCCATCTGGGCAACACCTTCACCGCCCTGACCGCCCTGCTGCTGGACGGCGTATCCGGCGGTCTGGCCGGCGCCATCGGTCTGGCTCTGGCCGACATCCTGGCCGGTGACCCGGGCTATGCCGTCACCACCTTCGTCTTGAAGTTCATCATCGGCATCACCTGCGGTGCGGTCGCTCACAAGGTGTTCAAGCTCCGTGAGCTGGACAAGCACGCCCCCGGCTATCTGGCCAAGGTGATCGTCGCAGCTGCCTCCGGCCTGCTGCTGAATGTCTTCACCGACCCGTTCCTCGGCTACTTCCGCAACGTCTACATCTTCGGCCAGGAGTACACCATCGCCAAGGCTCTGACCAAGATCACCGGCGGCGTCACCTTCGTGAACAGCGTGGCCTCCACCGTCTGCGTCGTCATCCTCTATCTGGCCCTGCGCCCGGCCCTCGAGCGTGCAAACCTGCTGCCCAAGGCCGAAAAGAAGGCCAACAAGTAACCAACTTCCATTCCTGTCTGATGTACTCATAAAGCAAAAAGAGCGTGTGCCTGCAGCACACGCTCTTTTTGCTTTATTGTTTTTCAAATACGAGGAACCGGAACGAGATGTCCGTTGTCAATTCCGGCAGTGCCGCGAGACGGGCTGCACCGTCCCGGGGCGTTTTCCAGTAGTAGGGCGTCATGGCGAAGAGGGCTTCCAGCTGCCCGGCAGGCACCGTGATGCTGCCGGAGACTTCCCGCTCTCCGATGGCTTCAAAGCCCGGATACTCCACTTCCTGCACCGGGTTCTTGTAAGGCTTTTCGTAGAGGACGGCCTTCATCTGGAAGAGATGCTCTGCACCCGGCACGGCGTAGATGAGCCGTCCGCCGGGGCGCAGGACGCGGAGAAACTCCTCCTGCGCGAAGGGCGAGAAGCAGTTGAGCAGCACATCTGCCCAGCCTGTGCGCACCGGCTGATGGAAACTGGACGCCACGGCGTACCGAGCCGAGGGCAGGGCCTTCGCAGCCAGACGCACGGCTGGCTTTGCGATGTCGAAACCGGCCAATTCCAGCGGGAGGCCCGCCTCTTCGAACTGCCGGGCGATGCACCGGTCATACCAGCCCTCGCCGCAGCCTGCGTCCAACAGGCGGAGCGGCTTTCCGGCTTTCGGCTGACCGTACTCGAGGCAGAGTTCTCCCAGCGCCTGCCCGAAGATGCCGTAGTAGCCCGCGCTCAGGAACGCGCGGCGGGCAGCGACCATTTCCCTGCTGTCGCCGGGGGCCTTGGTACGGGTGTTCTGCACCGGCAGCAGATGCCAGTAGCCCTCTTTGGCCCGGTCGAAGCTGTGGCCAGAGGGACATTTCAGTGCGTTATCCCCGGCAAGCGGTGCGCCGCACAGCGGGCAGCACCACGGGGAAAATCCCTCTGCCATCACACTTCCTCGCTGTGGTCCTCGATGGGAGCCGTCTCGCCGCCGTGGGCGTTCATATACTCCTCAAAGCTGGTGAACTTCTGCTGCGGCGGGCGGCGGCTGATGAGCACGAGGCCCGGGTCTTCGTCCTTCGTCGGGACATTATTGCTGCGGCTGCGGTTATTGCGGCCGGACTGCTCCGCCTTGGGGGCGCGGGGCGCACGGCCTGCGCCGCTCTGCTCATTGCGGTTGTTGCTGCGGCCATTGCGGTTCTCATTGCGCTGGCTGTTCTGCTGGGCAGGCTGAGCCGGGCGGGCGCTGCGGTCGTTCCGCTCATTGCGGGGGCTGCGGCCTGCACCATTACGGCCATTGTTCTCGCTGCGCTGGGCGGGCTGGCGGTTCTGCATCGCGGTGGGGATGGTCTGGATCGGAGCAGCGGGGGTGGCAGCGTTCTTCTTGGCAGAACGGAGCGGGGTGGCCTCCGGGGCGCTCACAAAGTGGGGGTCGAACTTCGGCTGGGCATTGCTGCCGCGGCCTGCGCCCTGTGCAGGGGCATTGCCTTCGCGGCGGGGGCGGTTGTTATTGTTACGGCGGCTGTTGTCGCGTCCGCCGGGGGTGCGCTTGTTATCATCCATGAGTTGTTCCTCTTTTGCTTCGATTTTGGGAGCCTTCTGTTTTTTTGCCGCAGAGGGCTTGGCCGCACTCTTTTTTTCGGGCGCAGCGGGTTTGGCGGCTTTTTCCGCCTTGGGAGTTTCGGCCTTTTCGGGGGCAGGCTGTTCGGCCTTGGGCTTGCGGCCCCGCACCGGCGGGGCTGCTTTTACGGGGGCGGGTACGCCGTCCCACGGGTGGCCGGACACCACCGGTATCTTCCGGCGGTTGAGCTTTTCGATGCCGGCCAGATATTCCATCTCCTCGGGTGCGCAGAAGCTCACTGCCGTGCCGTCTGCGCCCGCGCGGGCGGTGCGGCCGATGCGGTGGACGTAGGTCTCCGGCACCTCGGGCAGGTCGTAGTTGAACACATGGGAGAGCTCGCTGATGTCGATGCCGCGGGCGGCGATGTCCGTGGCCACCAGCACCCTGGTCTTGCCCTCCTTGAAGCCTTCCAGCGCCGCCACACGGGCGGTCTGGCTCTTGTTGCCGTGGATCGCAGCGGCGGTGATGCCCTGCTTGGTCAGATCGCGGGCGATCTTATCCGCGCCGTGCTTGGTGCGGCTGAACACCAGCGCATTCTGCACCGGCGGGGTCAGGTTCTTGATGAGCCAAGGCAGCAGGAACTTCTTGTTGCCCTTCTCGACGAAATACAGGCTCTGGTCGATGCGCTCCACCGTGCTGGACACGGGGTCCACCTTCACGAAGGCAGGGTCATGCAGGATGCCTGCGGCCAGCTGCTCGATCTCTTTGGGCATGGTGGCGCTGAACATCAGGTTCTGGCGCTTTGCGGGCAGCTTTGCGATGACCTTCTTCACGTCATGCACAAAACCCATGTCCAGCATCCGGTCGGCCTCGTCCAGCACGAAGACCTCGAGGTTCGACAGGTCGATATGGCCCTGTCCGATGAGGTCGTTCAGACGGCCCGGGCAGGCGATGAGGATGTCCACGCCCTTTCGGATGGCCTCCACCTGCGGGGCCTGACCCACGCCGCCGAAGATGACGGTGCTGCGCAGTTTGAGGTACTTGCCGTAGGCGTCGAAGCTCTCGCCGATCTGGAGAGCCAGCTCACGGGTGGGGGTGAGGATAAGGGCGCGGACAGCGCCCTTCCTGCGAGGGGCGGCGGCACTCAGCCGGTCGAGCATGGGCAGCGCAAAGGCAGCAGTCTTGCCGGTGCCGGTCTGGGCGCAGCCCATCAGATCGCGCCCTTCCAGCACCGGCGGGATGGCCGAAGCCTGGATGGGCGAGGGGGTCTCATAGCCTGCCTCGCTTACAGCCTTGAGCAGGGGGGCGGACAGTTTCAAATCGTTAAAAGTCATGGTTCTCCTTGGTCATTCTTTGATTCTGCGGCACTCGATGTAATACCGCTTTTCCTCCGCATGGCCCATGCTGAAGGTCTTGCGGGGCAGCACGCCGCCCATCACGATGCCTTTGAACAGATCGCTCTTCTCGAAGGGCGGCAGCAGGAAGGCCACGCCGCCCTGCCTGGTCAGGGCGCGGACGGCGGGCTCGTCGTGGACGTAATCCACCCGGGCCTCGCTGTGGCGGGCCATAAAGTATTCGATAAATTCGTCCACCGTGCCGACGGTCAGCGGGGCGACGGGGTCCTCGAAGCTGAGGACGTTGGACACATGGGGGCCGGCCAGCGTGAAGGCCTGCTGCTTCGAGTCGCCGAAGCAGATGCCGGCCATGTTGGAGTCGCTCCACGCGATGAGGGCCAGCAGCACCGCGCCGCAGTCCACATTGAAGAGAACGCGGTGGATGGGCTCGATCTCGATGGCGGGCGAATGGACGTTGCACACCTCAGCCAGGCACCAGCGGGCGGGATGTTTTTCCCGCTCCTCAGGGGTCAGGGTGGCTTTCAGCTCCTCCCAGCAGGCTTTAGCTGCGGCCAGCGAATGGTTGCCGTCGCCCACAGCCAGTGTCAGGGGCTTTGCGCCCCTGGCCTGGGGATACTTGGCGTCGAAAGCCTCCTGACTGCCCAGTGCAGCCAGTGCAGCATCGATCTGCGCCAGCATCGCAGGATCTTCCACGGCCCAGCCTGCAATGTGGCCGCCGCCCTGCATCAGCTCGCCCTCGTACAGCTTTTTCAGCTCGCTCTTGTGCGCGCCGATGGGCTCGACGAGGGTGCAGCCGGGGTCGTCGGCCAGCATCATAACATGAGGCGTTTCCAGCGCCGCACCCCGGCGCACGGCCATGCGGGGCGGGATGCGCTCGGTGACGGTGCGCTCACTGGGCCGGATGGCCGGGCGGGCGCCCTTCTCGTAGCTGTAAGCCTCGAGGTCTATCTTGCCCACGAGGCCCTGACGCACCCGGCCGCTCTGCTCGGTGCGCTCGACGTAGACAAAGCCGTCCACGGCGCGGGTCAGCACGTCGCGGCTGTACTCGTCCATCGCGGCGTGGATGTTCTCCACCCGCCGGGCCGCGTCTTCATCCTCGAGGTAGACTTCCGGCAGGATGAGCCGCAGGGTGCTGGGGCAGCCGCCCACAACGGCGTCTGCCTGCTCCCAGTAGGCGCGGTCGCTGGTAAACTGGTCACAGGCCACGCATCCCCACTTTTCCAGAGGGATATTCTCCCCGGGCAGCAGGATGTGGGCCGGGCCAAAGCAGGATGCAGTTTTCATAACACTTTCCTCACTCTCACATAAATCACCAACATCAAATGGAGCGCTCTCACTGAAAAATGCCCGCTGCATCGTCCCAGAACACGGCATGCTCCACGCCGGAAGCCGACAGGGTGTCCCGCAGCTCATTGCGGGCGGTGTCGTCCATAGTCTGCTTTGCGGGGACTTCGACCACGAGGTTCCTGACGCCCAGTGCCGTCGCGGAGCCGCCCACGGTGGAAGCGCCATCCGTCACCTGACCCAGCGAGTAGCCGTACCACAGGGTCACGCTGCCCTCAAAGCGGGCATCCCATGCGGCGATGTCCGCAGCCAGCTGGGCGCTGCGGTCTCGCCCGCCGGTGGAGCCGAAGTCCTGCTTGCCGTTCTGGGCAGAGGGGAACTGGACGTTCTCCAGCAGCACATGGTCAAAGCCCATGCTCTGCACCTCGCCGATGAGGTCGCCGATGAACTGGACGGCCTCGTCGGAATAGGGGTTGAGCCAGGGGCTGCCGCCGGCGGACGCCTTATTATCCAGCCAGAGGTAAGCCTGCCCGGTGTAGCCGATGGCCATATTGCGGTCGGTGCGGGCCGCGATGGGGTCGCGGAAGGCCGCCAGCTTTGCCACCGGCACAAGGCTGTTCTCCTTGAGCACCGAGGCGATGAGGGCCGGGTCAAGGGACGCCCCCTCGACGCTGCCTGCTGCAGCAGCCACCTGAGAGGGATACAGGATGTTTCCGGCGCTGTCCTTCAGGGTAACGACGGCGTAGGCCATGCCCTGCTGGGCCAGCTGCCGGGCAGCGGCACGCAGGGAATCTTCGTCCTTTGCCGCAGCCGTGTCCAGAACGCCCCAGCTGCCCTCGATGATGACGCCTGCGGGTGCAGCCGGTTCAGGTCCCGGCTCCGAGTCCGCCCGCACCTCCGAGGAAGCGGCAGGCTCTGCCGTCACTTCCGACGAAGCGGCCGCACTGGGCGCTGTCGTCTCAGACGAAGCCGAGAGGTCACGGTTGCGCACCACGGTATACCAGGTGTGGGTGGCCCAGTCCAGCACATGGGGCGCGGCCAGCCAGCCCACGACCAGCACCACGGCCACCAGCACGATGATGCCGACGGCCTTCTTCACCCACATGCCGGGGCTGTAAAAACTGCGGTGATACCGCTTGACCTTTTTATACTTTGCCATGATCGTCCCTTTCTCCTGCACTCCTCACAGGATCACCGAGTGGCCCGTAAAACCATAGATGGCCAGCGCCAGCACGCCGATGTAGATGAGCGTGATGGGCAGGCCCCGGAACGCCTCCGGGATGGCCTCGCTGCGCAGACGGCGGTCAGCCTCCGTCACCAGCATAACGGCCAGCAGATAGCCCAGGCCGCTGCCGAGGCCGAAGCCCATGCTCTGCTCCAGCGTAAAGCTCTGGGTGCGCTCCACCAGCACCGTACCCAGCACGCCGCTGTTGACCGCCGCCAGCGGCAGGATGCGGAGCAGCTGGCCGCCGTGGCACTTGCCCCGTGCGGCCCAGAGCACGATAAATTCAAACAGGCTCACCACCGCCACGCAGGCCAGATAGACCAGCGGACGGAGCTGGGCGGGGTTGGACTGGGCGGCGATGAAGCCGCCCGCATAGAACGCCAGCGGAGCCACCAGCACTTGCGTGACACAGAGCAGCAGGGCGAACCACCCGCTGCTGGTGCGCTCGTCGCCCACCAGCTGGACGAGGCGGGACACGCCGAGGCCCCGGGTGAACACCGCGTTCTGTGCAAAGACGGCCAGCACGGCGTAGCCAAAAAATACGCCGACGGCCTGCATCACATCATTCATCCTCAGGCTCCCCCTCTTTCTGGCGGTAGACCACCATGAGGCCGCGGGCCTCCGATGTCAGATAGTTTTTGTGCTTCCTGGCCAGCGTGCGCCAGACGGCACACAGCACGCCCAGCACGATGAAGCCGCCAGCCGGCATACTGGCCATGGGCAGGACGGGACGGCTCAGCACATGGCCGAACACCGTACCGGCGCTCAGCCACTCGCGCACACAGCCCAGCAAAAGCAGCAGCAGGCCGTAGCCGATGGTGATGCGGATGCCCTTGGAGACGGCCTTTTTCATCGTCTCCTGCACGCGGCCGAAGCGATAGGTCAGCAGCGGCTCCACCACCAGCATGGGCAGATAGATGCCCAGCACCAGCAGGCTCACGCCGAACAGCCGATTCAGGATGGGGTATGCCGCCAGATAGACCACCGCCGCGCTGCCCGAATAGAGGATGCTGCGGGGCAGCAGCTTCTTTTCCAGCTCTGCGTTGGCCGGATGCTCCTCCCGCAGGGGGAACAGGCGGCTCAGCAGGCAGGCCAGCATCCGGGAGGGCGTCAGCAGCAGCGCCACGGCCACGGCTAGCATCAGGGCGTTCTGGCCGCTCGTCGCAAGGACGACCAGCGGCGCAAGGCCCATGCCCTGCATGACCACGGGGTTATTCAGAAAGACGCGGTCATGGTGGAAGAATCTTTCCGGGTCCCGGGTGATGAGTTCTGCCGCATGACGTTTCATTCCGCATCCCCCTTTCCGATCTTCTTCTCTTTGAAGCGTCTGCCGCTCTTTATCAGCTCATGGAGGCGGACTTCGGTGCGGTCGAGCCAGCCGGAGATGCTGTTGACCGCCAGAATGGCGAAGCAGACGCCCGTCTCGTAGACGCCGAAGTAGCGGAAGCCCATCGTAAAGGCTCCCACCATGACGCCGTAGAGGATGCGGCCCAGCCGGTGGTGGGCGCAGGTGTAAGGCTCATTGAGCAGGAAGACGGCGCTGAAGAGCATCGCGCCCGTCAGCATCTCGTCGCGCACACAGCGCAGGCGGAACACAAGGCCCGCCGTAAAGGCGGTCCCCTCCGTCAGACCCAGCTGGCGCGGGAAGAAGAAGACGATGAGGCCCGCCGTGATGAGGAAGCTCAGGGAGGCGCTCAGCCGCACATCCTTCTGCATCCAGAGGAAGAGGCCGCAGGCCACCAGCACGATGGCTGCACCGGTCCCCATCGGGGCGGCATACTCGCCCAGCACCAGCGACAGGGCGCTGATGTTGATGAGGCCGCCGCTGCGCAGGGTGTCCGAGATGGTGCTGGATGTTGCCACGCCGGAGGCGTCCCAGAGCGGGATATTGGCGTATGGGGCCGGATAGCGGAAGACCTGCTCCGGCCAGGACACTGCCGCCACCGCGTAGCCCACGGCGGCGGGGTGGAAGGGGTAGCTGCCATAGCCGCCGAAGACCTCTTTGCCGATGAGGGCACCGGCCAGAATGGCGGCGGCGAGGACATACCAGTCCACCGTCGCGGGCATCAGCAGGGTGATGACGAGGGCAAAGCTCTCGTTGGAATAATCCCCGGCCTGATAGACGCGGCGGCGCAGCAGAGAGATGAGCCGGTCGCACAGGTTGCCCATCAGCACCGCAAAGCCGCAGAGCAGCAGCGGGCGCAGGCCGTAGAGGTAGCAGGAGACGCAGAGCAGCGGCACACAGAGAAAGCAGATGTGCTTATAGTATCTGCCGGTGCGCTGGAGTTCTTCCTCCTGCAGCCGGATCAATGCTTCATCCATGGGCAGTCCCCTCTCAGAGAGCTGCCATCGCATGGACGGCCGCAGCGGGGTCGGCGGCGCCAAAGATGGCGCTGCCCGCCACCAGCACGTCCGCACCGGCGGCAACGCACTGCGGAGCGGTGGCGGCATCCACGCCGCCGTCCACTTCCAGCAGGAATTTCAGGCCACGGCGGTCTTTTTCCGCCTTGAGCCAGCGGAGCTTGTCGAGGGCCGAGGGCATGAACTTCTGGCCGCCGAAGCCAGGCTCCACGCTCATGACCAGCACGAGGTCCAGCTGGTCGAGGTAGTAGCCCAGCTCTTCCACCGGGGTGCCGGGCTTGATGGTCATGCCCACCTTGCAGCCCTGGGCCTTGATGGCGTCGATGGTTTCCTGGATGTCGTCGTCGCACTCGAGGTGGAAGTTGAGCAGGCTGGCACCGGCTTTGGCAAAAGCCTCGGCGTACTGCTGGGGGTGGGTGATCATCAGGTGGACGTCATAGAAAGCGTCCGGCAGGGCCTTGTGCAGGCTCTTGAGCACCGGGACACCAAAGCTGATGTTCGGCACGAAGTGGCCGTCCATCACGTCATAATGCAGCATCTGCGCACCGGCATCCAGCACCATACGGCAGTCTGCGCCGAGATGGCTGAAGTCAGCCGAAAGGATAGAAGGACTGATCGTTGTCATTTTATTTTACTCCCCGTTATTTTTTAGAGAATTTTTGTAATTTTGCTCTGCCGCCGTCCCTGCGGCATCTCCCACAGGAGCAGTCGGCATAGTCGATTATAGTTTACATGAAAACAGCGAAAAAATCAAACCCGCCGCCGTGTTTTTCACGGAAAAGACGTAAAGTTTTGCGTATCTTCCCTCTTTCACAATGCAAAAAGCAGCCAGACCGCTCCCTTGAGGGGCAGTCTGACCGCTGTGAAGTTAGTCTACCGGCTTCATACTGGCCGGGTCTTCCACCGCACCGGGGCGGCCGCTCTCGTCGGGCAGACGCTTCATGCCGCCGGGGTTGGGGGGCTGGACGGGCAGAGTGAAGACGAACCTGCACCACTCGCCCTGCTTGCTCTCCACCCGTATCTGGCCGCCGGAGAGGTTGACCAGCACCTTGCAGATGTTGAGGCCGAGACCTGCGCCCCGGGCGTGGAGACCCCGGGACTGGTCTTCTTTGTAAAAGCGCTGGAAGACGTAGGGCAGCGCCTCGGGGCTGATGCCCTGGCCGGAGTTCCAGATGGAGACTTCCACCTCCGGGCCCAGCCTCTCCACCCCGAAGCGGATGGTGCCGCCTGCCGGGGTGAACTTGATGGCGTTGTCCAGCAGATTGTAGGCCACCTGATGGATGAGGTCGGGGTCGGCATAGACCAGCACCTTCTCATCCATGGTCAGGCCGTCAATGTCGATCATGCCGTCGTTGATGCGCTGCTCCGCCGAGAGGGCCACGCCGGTCAGCGTCTCCCAGATGTTGAACATCCGGGCGTTCACCTGATATTCGCCGCTCTCCAGCTTCGAGAGGTCCAGCATATTCTGGATGAGGCGCGCCAGACGGCCCGTCTCCTCACTGACCAGCTGTAAGTAGTGGTTCTGCATATCGGGCGGGATGGTGCCGTCCAGAATGCCGTCGATGAAGCCCTTGATGGTAGTCATGGGGGTGCGCAGCTCGTGGGCGATATTGCCCATGAACTGGCCCCGGGAGTTGTCGTTGGACTGGATGTTGTCCGCCATCTGGTTGAAGGTGCGGGCCAGGTCGGCCACTTCGCCTTCGCCGTCCACGCCCTCGACCCGGACGGACAGGTCGCCGCCGCCGAAGCGCTGGGCCGCATCCGTCACCTTCTGGATGGGGTCGGTGAGCTTATGCATCATCACCTTGGTGAGGACGCTGGCCACCAGCAGCATTAGACAGGCCGAGAGGAAGAAGTTCGAGAAGAACTCATTGCGGAACTCCACCAGCCGGTCGCCCGACGAGCAGAGGAAAAGGTAGCCGGTACACTCGCCGCTCTCGCTGCGCATCTCATGCACCGAGATGTAGCTCTTCTCGGTCAGTACGCCGTCCAGCGTGCCGAAGACGTGATAATTCTCCTTGGCCTTGGCCGACTTTTCCAGCACGGACGCCTCCACCACATCCCCGGCCAGATCGTCCGGGTCTGAGGCCAGCACCACGTTGCCGTCGCAGTCGGTGAAGAACAGATACACTTCCGCGCTCTCGCCGATGAGCTCGAGCTTGGTGTTCAGGGCTTCCAGTTCTTCGCCCTCCGGCAGAGCGGCTTCCTGCACCAGATGGGACGCCGTGCGCTGGGCCACATTGACCACTTCGTCCAGCACGTCGTACCGCTCCTGGGCGAAGTAGTTGCTGAACAGCACCAGCTCCGAGCCGCCCATGATCACCGTGCCAAAGATGAGCAGGGTGCTCATAAGCGAGAAGAACGCAACGGAAACACTTTTGCGCATTACTGACGCACCTCGAATTTATAGCCCACGCCCCAGACGGTCTTCAGTTCCCATTTATCGGAAGCACCGGCCAGCTTCTCGCGCAGGCGCTTGACATGGACGTCGATGGTGCGGCTGTCGCCGTAGTATTCGAAGCCCCACACCTCGTCCAGCAGCTGGTCGCGGGTGTAGACCCGGTTGGGGTGAGAGGCGAGGCAGTTCAGCAGTTCCAGCTCCTTCGGGGGAGCTTCCACCACCTTTCCCTTGACCCGCAGCTCGTAGCTGTTCATGTCGAGACGGAGGTTGTCGAACTCAATGACGCCCTCGGAGCTCTCGGTCTGGGACGTGGTGACGGTGCAGCGGCGCAGCACCGCCTTGATGCGGGCTACGACCTCTTTGGTGTCGAAGGGCTTGACCATGTAGTCATCTGCGCCCAGCTCGAGGCCTAGCACCTTGTCAAAGGTCTCGCCCTTGGCCGTCAGCATCATGACCGGGGTGTTGCCCAGCTTGCGGATGCGGCGGCAGACCTCGAGGCCGTCCATCCTGGGCATCATGACGTCCAGCAGCACCATATCGGGCTTGAGCTGGTTGAACTTTTCAAGGCCCTCTTCGCCGTCGTTGGCCGTCGTGACCTGATAGCCCTCCTTGGTCAGGTAGAGCCGCAGCAGCTCGCAGATGTTGGTATCGTCGTCCACGACGAGTATCTTTTCGTTTGCCATGTGAGTGTTCCTCCTCTATCCAGTCCAAAGCCAGCCCCCGCCGGGCGCTGGCCGCAATTTTGATGTTGACCTATATTCTATTATACGGGACAGTTATGACAAAATAAAGAAGGTTTTGTATGATTTTTGAATCTTTGGCAGACAAAGAGAGCGGCCAAAGGCCGGAGAATACAAAAGGGGCCTCCTTTGCAGGAGGCCCCTTTTGTATTCTCCGGCTGGTCAGAATGGGGGACGCAGCCCGGTTTGTGGTATTTTCAGGGAAATGCACTCAAATCCTTTGAAGCAGTCTTTACAGGATGGGGCTCTGGATGTTGTCGTTGTTCTGGATGCCGTGCTTCTCGGCGTAGCCGGTCAGCATCAGGGTCAGAGCGCCGTCGCCGGTGACGTTGCAGGCGGTGCCGAAGCTGTCCTGCAGGGCGAAGATGGCGAGCATCAGAGCGGTGCCGGCGTCATCGAACATCAGAACGCCGGTGATGAGGCCCAGAGAAGCCATGACGGTACCGCCGGGGACGCCGGGAGCGCCGATGGCGAAGATGCCGAGCAGGGCGCAGAAGAGGAGCATGGTGCCGATGCTGGGCAGATGGCCGTAAAGGATCTTGGAGATGGTCATGCAGAAGAAGACCTCAGTCAGGACAGAGCCGCAGAGGTGGATGTTGGCGAACAGGGGGATGCCGAAGCTGACCATATCCTTGCGCAGGACTTTGCTCTTGCGGGCGCAGTCCAGAGCGACTGCCAGAGTGGCGGCGCTGGACATGGTGCCGACAGCGGTCAGGTAAGCGGGGCCGTAGTAGCGGAGGACTTCCCAGGGGTTCTTGCCGGAGTATGCGCCGGCCAGCAGATACAGGACAGCCAGCCAGATATAGTGGCCTGCCATGACGATGAGGATGATCTGGATGAAGGCGGGCAGCTGGTGGGTGATCATGCCCTCATAGCTCAGGTTGCAGAAGGTAGCGGCGATATAGAAGGGCAGCATGGGGATGATGATCTTGCCGACGATGTCCAGCACGATGTTCTGGAACTCGCCGAGGAAGTCGCAGGTGAGCTTACTGTTGGTCCAGGTAGCGGCCAGACCCACCAGAACGCTGAGCACGAGGGCGCTCATGACGCTCATGATCTGGGGGATGTTCAGCTCGAACACGACGTCGGGCAGGGTCCGCAGACCGGCCACCTCAGTGTCGATGGACAGGTGCGGGATGAGGGCGTAGCCTGCGCCGGTGCTCATGAGGGCTGCGCAGACAGAGGAAACGTAAGCGATAACGATCGCCGCGCCCAGCAGGCGGGAAGCGTTCTTGCCCAGCTTGGTGATGGACGGAGCGATGAAGCCGATGATGATGAGCGGCACACAGAAGGTGATGAGCTGGCCCATGATATACTGTAAGGTGACGACCACCTTCATGACGCTCTCCGGGAAGACCTGGCCCAGGATGACGCCGATGATGATACCGAGAAGCAGCCGGAACGGCAGGTTATTGAATAGCTTTTTCATAATATTCTACCCCTAATTCTCCTGCGCTGCGGGCGCAGGGTGTTTTTTGCAGGATGCGGATGCAGGCTTGCCAGGGTTTTTCGAGGACGCTTATTCGGCGTCCGGAGTATGTTCTTTGTTGAGCATCAGGTCGAGGATGACGCTGTCGCTGGTGCCGTGGGTGCTGAGGATGGCGAAGTTGTCCAGCGTGCGCTCCACGTTCTCTTCCACGATGCCGTCGGTGCTCTGGACGCGGACGCCGCGGGTACCCATGGCCGCTGCCTGACAGGCGGCATTGACGCAGGTGGAAATTTTCAGGGCGCAGTCGGCCTTTGCGCCGTCGCACACCATGCCGGTGACATTGCCCACCATGTTCTGGATAGCGCAGCATATCTCATGGTAGCCGCCGCCCAGCAGGTATGTAATGCCGCAGGCCGCGCCGGTCCCGGCGACGGTGGCGCCGCACAGGTTGCTCAGACGGCCAAACTTCGACTTGATGCGGATGGCGATGAGGTTCGACAGGGTGACGGCACGCAGCATGGTGGGCTCGTCGATGTCCAGCCAGTGGGCAGCAGCCACGACGGGCATCGTCGCAGTGATGCCCTGATTGCCGCTGCCGGAGTTTGCCACCACCGACACCGGAGCGCCTGCCATACGGGCGTCTGCGCCCGCAGCGGCGGCTATCATGGAGTTGGTGGTCAAATCGCGGGTCATGAGGCCCTTGCGGCAGTTGAGGTCGAGGTTGCGCCCAATGGCGAGGCCGTATTCCTTCGAGAGGCCCTCATCGCTGATGACGGAGTTTACCTTCACGGCACTGCGGATGATGTCGATGGGGTCGTTCATCGGGTCGAGCTCTTTGGTACAGTAATCCCAGATGGAGCGGACGGTCAGGAAGGACGCGATCTGCTCCGGGGAGACCACATCGCTGTCGCCTGCGGCGGCGGTGTCCGTGTCCCGCTTGTCGAGGGTGGCCACACCGTCCTGCTCCACCAGCACGACGTTGGTGTGCAGGTCGCGGACGATGGCACGGCCCGTATGGCCGCCGCCCTTGGCAATGACCTCGATGTAAAGCTTCTGCGGCACCTGCGCCACATTCACCCTGACCTTGCCGGCCTTGACCAGCGCGGCGGCAGCTTCCACCGTCTCGCGGGGGACGTGGTTCATGACTTCCAGCAGATAGACCGGGTCTCCGCCCAGCGCACCGATGGCGGCGGCATAGTCCATGCCCTCGTAATCGGTGCCGGGGATGCCCGCCGACATGGCGTTCTTGATGATGTTGATGCTGGCGTTGACCGTGATCTCTTCGGCCTTGTCCACACCGGCCTTCCGCAGGGCCTGACCCGCCTCGGCGGCAGTCAGCGCCACAGCGCCCGGCTCGGTGCAGCCGGTAGCCAGCTCCATCTCACTGTTCAGAATGCGGATGAACATATTCTGTTCCATAGTATTGCACCGTCTCTTTCTCTTATAGGATGCTCTGTTACTTCACGGCGATGCATTCGATCTCCAGCGGTGCGCCTTTCGGCAGTTTCGCCACCTGCACGGCGCTCCGCGCGGGGAAGGGCTGGGCGAAGTATTCGCCGTAGACTTTGTTCATCTCAGCAAAGTCGTTCATGTCGGCCAGAAAGACCGTAGTCTTGACCACATCGGCCAGGGTCATGCCCTGCTCAGCAAGGATGGCCTGGATGTTCTTGAGGGACTGTGCGGTCTGGGCCGCGATGCCCTCGGGGATGGCCCCGGTGGCGGGGTCGATGGGGAGCTGGCCGGAGACGTAGACCGTCTGGCCTGCTGCGATGCCCTGCGAATACGGCCCGATGGCGGCGGGCGCCTGTGCAGTGGCGAGTGCCTGTTTCATAATTCTCTCTCCTTTTTCCGAATTGCAGGGGCATCGCTTGCCTTGATGCCCCTTGTCCTGACCCTATCCTAACGCGGTGGGCGGCAAAAGTCAACAATTTTCTCTCTCGATGAGAAATTATTATCATTTGTGACAAATTCCGCAGATATTTTGAAGCACTTTCACGAAAATGCATTAAGTTTCCCATTTCTCATTGTCAACAACACACAAACGTGATATGATATAGGCAGCAGGATGAGAATAAATTCTCATCATTTCCCTCATGAAACAACGTGGAAAGTGGTGACATATATGGATGCACGGCTGGAACCCTACCGGACACTCGTTTCGTTTCTGGGCGAGGCGCTGGGGCCGGACTATGAAGTGGTGCTGCACGACCTGACCAGCGAGGAAGGCACCATCGCAGCCATCGTGAACAACAACATCAGCGGCCGCACCGAGGGCGCACCGCTGTCCAATATGGCCCTGCGGTTCATCCACGGCAAAGTCTACGAAAAGCAGCCCTATGTGGCAGGCTATCAGGGCGCGTCGCAGGCCAAGGGGCGGCTGCGCTCCTCCACCATGTTCATCAAGGACGGCAGCGAGCTTATCGGGATGCTCTGCATCAACTTTGACGCCGCCAAGTACAGCCGGATGGCGCAGGAGCTTCTGTCCCTCTGCGGGGCCCATCAGGAGCCCGGCCCCAGCGTTGGGGTGGAAAACTTCGTCAGCAGCCTGCCCGACGCGGTGCAGGCCGCCATCACCGACGTGACCGGCAGCGCTCTGCCGCCCGACCGGCTGACGATGGACGAGAAGATCCGCATCGTGGAAGACCTGCAGCAGGCGGGCATCTTCTACATGAAAGGCGCGGTCAGCGAGGTGGCGGCACAGCTGGGCTCCTCGGAGGCGACCATCTACCGCTATCTGAGCAAGCTGAAAGACTGATACATACAAAAACGAGGGGTGGCCCTGAAGCCATCCCTCGTTTTGATATACTGGTGATTATGCGTACAGAACGCAGCCGAGGACCTTCTTGCCGAAGCTCTCGAGCTTTGCCTTCTGTGCGCGGAGCGAAGCGTGAGTAGAAACAGCGCAGTCTGCCGCAAGGACAACGACATCCACTTTGGCAGCCTCAGAGACCGTTGCCGAAGACTGCAGGATGCTGCCGGAAACAAGGATATTCTTGCCGTCCAGCTCGCCGGAAGCCTTCAGAGCCTCACCCAGAGCAGTCAGCTGATCCCCGGCGATATCGCCGGTCAGCAGGATGTTCTCAGCCTCCGGCACACGGTTGCGGATGGTCGCCGCGATGAGGCGGGTCATCTCAGCATCGGCACTGCCGTCCGGCCGCTTCTCCATCTTGTTGAGAGAGGCATCCATGCCCTTGGCGGACTTGGACGCTGCGTTGGCCAGCGTACCCAGCACGCCCACGCCGCAGCTGCTCTGGAGGTCCTCGCTGACACAGACCTTGTCCTCCATCAGGAAGCGGACGACTGCCACGCCTGCCACAGCCACGATGCCCAGCAGGAAGCCGATAAGAACGAACTTCTTAGCACCGCTCTGCTTGGGCTCCGCGGGCTTTTCCTGTGCGGCGAGGTCCTGATCTGCAGTCTCGATGCTCTTTTCCAGCAGCTCATGCTTGTTCTGCAGATCTGTCAGATTGTTCTGCAGGCCGGTCATGTTATCGCGGGTATCCTGCTGGCTGTCGCGCAGCCAGGTCAGCACAGTGGTGCTGTCACTGCGGGAGACCTGCTTGGTATTATGGTCGCCCACGGTCGTCTCGATGTTTTCGCGGACTGCCTCCATCCGCTTGAGCATCAAATCCATGATGCGGCTCGCCTCATCAGCATCTTCACCATAAGTCGTGATGGTCAGCAGACGGGTATCGTTGTCCACAGAAACACTGATAAGTTCACGCATATAGCGTTCTTCCATGCTGAACTGGTCCGCAATGGTGATGATGGACTCATGGCTGGTCAGCAGGCTGTTGTAAGCACTGAGGACGGCGCTGGTGTAGTCCGGGTTCTGGTAGTCCATACCGGGCATGATCTTATAATCGGTGGTGATATAGAAGCGGGTCTCCGAGGTATAGACATTGTACGGGTCGAGCTTCTGGCGCACCGACTTGTCGATATACTCCTGTGCATTGTCGATGTCAAACTGGGCGCGCACCTGATCCGCCTCGTTCTGGTTCAACTGCTGCTTATAGCTGGTGACATCCGTGTCGTGCTTCGTCTGGGCCTCACGGTACTCGACCATGTCCTCTTCGTACTGCTGCTCTGCGCTGGTACGGGGGACTTCCTCGCCGTTGGCGATGGCCTCGTCGATGGCGCGCTGGTTCAGCATTCCCTTCACCACGCCGAAGCCGCCAAACAGCACAGCGCAGATCACTGCTGCGGCGGCCATCTGCTTGTACCTATGGGCGACCGCAAAGAACAGCGAGACCAGATCGATCTCCTGCTCCTGATTTTCTGCCTTGTAATTGTCCATACTTTGTGATTCCTCTCCTGTGCTTCTGCTTTTCAGCCTTCCTTGCTCTTTCAGAACAGTCAGCCATTATACAGCTTGTTTTTCAGCTCTGCATAGCGCTGGCTCTTTTCGGCTTTGTAGGTGCTCATGACCTGATCGGCCAGTTCTGTGCTCTGTCCATTTTCTTTCAGGACCGTGCGCAGCTGGCTCACAATGCGGCCCATCTCCTTGTCGCAGTACGACTGCAGCGAGGTGAGCTCACCCGTCTTGGACAGGCAGATCATGATCTTTTTGGTTTTGGTCTGCTGCTCTGCGGGCAGCGTCTTGTACTCAGCCTTTGCCGCAGAGATGCTGGAATTGAGTCCCTTTTCTGCAATGGCTTTCAGCGCATAGGTCTGCTGGATGAGAGCCTTGACTTCGGCCTCACAGGCTGCCTCCTGCTGCTTTTCTTCCACCGGAGCCTTGGACGACGAGGCTGCGCTCTGCTCCGTGCCGGATGCAGAGTCTTCCGGCTCGCTGGACGCTGCCGCCTCAGACTCCGTTCTGGCCGGCTGCTCACCGGCGGCGATCCCTTGCGCCTCGGAGGCTGCGGGAGCTTCATCCGTACCGGTCCGGGTCAGGCTGTCCAGCGTGAGCTCGCCGCTGAGCAGCTGTTCCAGTTCCGCATCTGTGATGGTGACAGATGCCGCTTCATTCGCTTCGTTCTCCGAGAGGGCCGGTTCAGCCGCTGCCACTCTTACCGTATTGAAGATGCTGAAAAAGCCGAATGCACCAGCCGCTGCCAGGCCCAGCAGCGCCAGCAAAGCCTTCCAGCCCCATTTTTTGAATTTTCTTTCTTCCACTTTTATTACTTCTTGGTCAGGTAAGTATCGATCTTCTCGCCCAGGTGGTAGATACCATAGATGTAGCCGATCATACCCATGATCCCCATGCTCTTGAAGTTCTTGAACCAGTTCTGCAGCGGCTCAGTAGAACCCTTCTTGGCGCTGCTCCAGACAGCCGAGCGAGTCTCACTCAGGACCGAGTCCCGCAGATAGTCGCCGATGAGGTAGTTGAACAGCCCCCAATAATCGGCGCCGCCCTCAATATAGATTTTTTCATTTTCCGTGATCACAGTATATTCGACAGGATAATTCATTTTGTTTTCCTTTCTCGGGTCTAGTCCCTCTATTTTACATGATTCCAATGCTTCCCGAGCGCAAAAGGGCAGACTTTCCCCTTCAAAGCACGCTCTTCCACGCATTATATCATAGTTTGCAGGTGCTTTCAACCGATTCGAAAGTGAAAAATCAATCGCATATCGCCCATCTGCCCCTTCTTCTGCTTCCGGAAAGGTCTTGAAGAGCCGCCGCGGGCATGATAGAATAAATGTGTATGTGAAAATGACCCGGAGTCATTCTGTAAAATGCTCTGTCATCCATGACCATAAAAGGAGAAATCACAAAAATGAAATTAGGTATCGTAATAAATTAGCCTTTTTTCATAAATCCATGTACCTCCATAAAAGTCCGTAAAACCGCATGGTTGCAAGGTTTCTTAAAAAAGCAAAAGCATAAAGCTCCATGTAAAATCACATAATTTAATGCCATTTGGGCGTAGAAATGGGCGTAGATTGATAGTTCAAAATCGGAGTCCAATGCAATTTTTACTGATAAATAGTACGCTTATAAGTTTCTACGGATAAGACCATACGGCATAACAGAACAAACCGAAAATTTTATATTGCACCGCACAAGCGGCGTTTCCCACTTCCACACGGAAGAACAGGAACGCCGCTTTTTTCATTCCCTTTGTTACGCAGTAGGGGCAGAAAAAGCCTTGCTACAAGCGGCTTTGCGGAAGCAATTTTGACAGGGCAAGGGGTTTATACCTTTTCCCTCAAAATCGCCGTTCTACTGCGTAACAAATCCAAAGCAAAGGAGTGATGAAGCTATGGCAGTATTCCGCGTGGAGCGCAACACAGGCTACACCGTAATGAGCAACCACCACTTACGCAATAAGGAGCTTT